>Ga0209719_1002754_pt1 | contig 17363 bp, 15 predicted proteins | sample AD_JPNAS2_MetaG_FD_184421 | JGI IMG/M metagenome (GOLD analysis project Ga0209719, IMG submission 184421) | Active sludge microbial communities of municipal wastewater-treating anaerobic digesters from Japan - AD_JPNAS2_MetaG (SPAdes) (version 2) | ecosystem: Engineered > Bioreactor > Anaerobic...
ATTGTTAGCGACTGCAGGAGTCACTGTCAGAGCCAGCGCGCCGGGACGCACGGACTGAGACATGGTGGGAATACGAACCTGAGTAACAGCTCCAGAATATCCACGAATATAAGCCATAATCTTAACACGTGGAATAGAAGCAACTGGAGAAGACACAGGATAAACATTACCAATATTGTTTAATAGAGCTCGCTACTTCTCTATCTGTGGAAAACCACACTATATGTTTCCATATAGTTCAGATCATATCATTAACCTAAAAAATGTAAATTTTAAAAAACAAATCTATGAGCACGAACTAGTTTACCATTAAAACCAAATGATCCATATCCGTCATCATTAGTACATGCTATCCAAATAATACAATCGTCTGGATTTTCTGGCATTTGTACTTTTTTAATAAATCTATCAATATCATTTTGTGTTACTTTGATTGTTTTAAACTTCATTTACATTTTCCTATTTTACATTTTTAGGTTATCTCGCGCTTCCACTCGCTTGAGTGTACTCCCTGACGGGATGATCGTTGAACCTTTTCCATAGAGTTTAGCGGACTCTTTAGGAACTTGGCTGCTGATTGCCCAATCTAGTAACTTTTCAAACCATTACATATGATCTTTCGATCTCTGCTTTGGTATACTAGCTCTAAGGGGTTTCCAGCAATTCACGAGATTTTCATCTTAGGATTAATCCTAAAAGCTCCAAATGTTTTAGAGTTCAGAAATGATTGGTTCCGCATAAATATCAACAAGAATGGGAAAACTTACAATTATATTCAACAAAGATCGCTACTCTTTGCTCGAGAATTTCTTCTCTGCTCATATTTTCATATGAGTTTAGACCATATCTTCATCCTAAGTTTTTTAAAATCTTAGGATGTCTCGCACTTCCACTCACTTGAGTGTACTCCCACTAGGGGATGGTCGTTGAACCTTTTCCATAGAGTTTAGCGGACTCTTTAGGAACTTGGCTGCTGATTGCCCAATCTAGTAACTTTTCAAACCATTACATGTGATCTTTCGATCTCTGCTTTGGTATACTAGCTCTAAGGGGTTTCCAGCAATTCACGAGATGATTTATCTTAAAATTACTTTTAAGAGGTCCAAAGTCTTAGACCGTCCAACCAAATGAAAGTGAGCTACCAGGAACGTTAGCAGCTTCTGTAAGAAGCATCTCTCTCTGACGATTTGCTACTCCAAGAACAGAATTTCTAACACGAGGTTCGAGACCTTCTGTCAGAGAATCCATATATGCTCTAAACATACCGTTATCGGTAATCATCTTTAGAGCGCCAGCAGGATTCGCTAAATCATCACTGTGTTCAGTAATAAAATGTTCATAATTCTCAAACAAAGGTAATTCCATTTTTAATACATCTCCTTAATAGATTTTGAATTGAATATTTTTAGTAATAACATTATTAAATCTCTCATTAATAATATCATCAATAAAACGAATAACAACTGAATCTCCTTCAGAAATTGCAATATGATCTTTACCAAGAGTTTCTAAAATCTCTCCTTCACAAATTACATTTCCATCTGGAATAAATTCACTTGCAGTTTCTGGTAAAAATTCTAAAACTTTTGCAGTTGTGTGACTTGGATTTGACACTATATCATACGTAATTGGTCGAATTGGGTCTTTAACCATAATAGTTCCATCCTGGAGTGTTTCCACTGCGCCAAGAGCTCGAAGTGAAAATCCAATGTCGACTTTATCTTTAGTAATCAAGTTATACAAGTCCGGTCCTTTAAACCCACTAAGTGTCTCAAACACACAACTAATTTTATTGTTCTTAAAACCAATTTCACGAATCATCGCTGCGCAATTATTTATTTCAATAATTGACGCTCGTTTTTTCAGAACTTCTGGATCAGCAGATACAAATAAAGGATGATCAATCTCCATCAACAAAGAACGACCAGATGCTTTTGGAGAAAGTTGATTAACGATCGACTCGCAAATGGCAGAAGAGTAATAGCGATTGTTCTTGTTTTTCACTTCTGATTCCTGTAAACAAGCTCGCGCCGCTATCTTACTTTTACCACCACCAATATCTGTTTCTTCTAAAATCTTAATATCATGATTCCTAACTACAGAAGTTCTTTCAAAAATAAAATTGTACTTTGTATTACTTCTGTCATTATACTTCATCATTAGTTTGTAACCTCGCTAACTGTTCTTCAATCACTGGAAGAATATTAATAGATAATGATACTAATGAATTATAGGAGATATTATTCATAAACTTCAATACAATCTCAAGATCTTCATTTTTAATATTAAATTCATCCAGTCGAGATTTTAAATTTTTTAATCTTTGTATCAAATAATATTTTTTGAGCGGCAAGATCTCTCGAAATGGTGGAGGTTGTTCGGCAACCATCTCTCCACCTTCATCCTCACCATCTAACTCTGGATCATACTCCATATCACCATAATCTTGTTGATTTGGATCTACCTGAGCTGGATATGCAACTTGAGTTTGAACCTGTTGTGGTACTTGTATCTCAGCAGGAACATTAGTTCTTGCTAAAGTTGCTTGTGGAGGAGCTTGCTGCTGTTCTGTTAATATTTCACACAAAAACATTGGCTGATTATCTCCTTTCCACGTTTTTATCCTTGTGGCATCATTCCACCAGCTTGAGCAGCATTTCGCTCTTCAGTCTTAAGATCGACATCAGTATCGATATCAGTCGTATACTGTTTTGCTCTTTCTTTAAATGATTCCCAATCAATATATGGAATATATTTTTCCAACAGAAAATAAGGATCTGCCGGAATTTGCATTGCTTGAAATGCACTAAACATATTCCCAATTGATGAAAGAGTCATTTCAATTAATTGAACCATTAATACAATTGGTGGTATTAATGCTATCTGAACATATTCAGATGGTGTGTAATCCAGTCCTTTAATTCTAGCAACAATGTCAAGAAATCTTGTCAAATTTGCTGATATTCCTTCTTGCATATCTGATATCTCTGTCGCAAATGATACATTGGTATGCACTAGTTGTTCTCTAAGTTCGATAATCATTTATGTTCAACTGGAATCGCTAATTCCAGTTCGCTAAAATAAAATATTTTAGCAACTACATATTACTATGTAGATCAGACTATATCATCATCCTGATAAACCAATTTCAATTTATAATAATTCTTTTGCTAATTCGACATTGCCCCACTCTTCACTAATTACATCTCCCTTAGATGAATTGTCTAAAGAATGAAGAGGTCTAAGATTCTGCAAACTCCAACATTTCTTAAACGCTTCATCTTCATATGACGTAAAATTAAAAGCAGCAATTGGGACAATATGATCAATTTGCCAATAAGACCCATAGTTATTCCAAGTCATTTTATCATCAAATTGCGATTCAAGATGTTGTTTAAGAACTTCAACTGTATAACCAACAATATTTTCCCATGATTCACGACTTTTATTTTGTCGGAGAGCTAAATAAGTTAATGTTCCCATATTTTTTTTCAATTTAAAGAGTATATCAGTATTATACTTATTTCTCTCCCATTTTCTTCTTGTTTTTATCCATTTGTCAAAATTATCACATTTATATTGTTTCATTTTGATCATAAGATTTTGCTTATTTTCTTGAAAATACTCTTTATTTCTATCTGTCCAACAATCGATACAAACACTTTGTGTACAAGATCCATTTGTTTTATTATAAGCTTTATAAAATTCATCAAATGTCTTTAATTGACCACATTTCTTACAAAATTTCTTACCAAATACTCCAATATTTTCAAGATAAATTTTAAGATCATTTGCACCTACTTCAAAAATTTGTGCACATTCTTCTAATGTTTTTTCTTGTACTAAATATAACCATTTTAAAATTTCAGTTTTTGCATTAGAATTAAGATTGTGAATTTTTCCACTTTTGATCAGCCACATTTTACTAGTATAATCATGCTTACAAATTTTACAAATGTTTTCATGACCATCTTTCGCAATTGAATTTTTAGGAAATTGAGTAATATCTTTAGAATCTCCACACTTTTTACATATTTTTTCCACAATAACCTCCATATAAGTTATATTAGTTGTAACTGGGAGTAAGAAACAATAATATGGTATTGTTTCAGCAATGATCAGTTGCTTTCCTCCCATTATTCATAAAAATTATCAGGATGCTCCGCGCTTCGACTTCGCTTGAAGTCTACTCTCTTTCGAGATAGTCGTTACACCTTCAACTAATAAAGTTAGCAGCTTTACTAGAAGCTTGGCTCGGTATTGTCCCCAGCATCATCTGGTAGGAGTTTCACCGAATTCACGGAGTTTATTTTTACATCATTACTGATGTAGCGGACTGAACCTTAATCCGCGTACCCTAAGTAGGCCGGTGGGATTCCACTTAAGCTCATAATTTCACGACGTGCCTTGATGTTTAAAAGAGTTCGCTAGGCTCTTTCCAATTTTTGCTACATGTTACCATGTAGAACAGACTATATCTTCATCCTGTGGGATGATAAATGATGCTGTCCTCCACATTTTTAAAAGTTTTCCACAGGATGCTCGGCGCTTCGATCCGCTTGGATCTACTCTACTCCCTTCCGTTTTTCAACGTGGTTTCGATAGTCGTTACACCTTCTGAATATTTCTATTCAGCTTGGCTCGGTATTGTCCCCAACTTAATGGTAGGAGTTTCACCGAATTCACCGAGTTATTGCTCTATTGTTACCAATAGACAGGACTTTCGTAAAAATCCTCGAGATCGGCAGTTCTAATCGTTGGATCACCATGAGAAGCGATCTCAACATCTATCGCTTTCTGACCGCCTTTAGATAGTATAAACATATCTTTGAAATCACTGAGTATTTTGGGGATGCTCTTAAAGCTACTTAAATCATCAAGAGTTATACGAGTATTATAGAGCTCACGCTTGAGCTTCTGAATCATACCACTCTGCATTTGAGTCTGGCCCACATCTAGCGTCCACTTCCTTATTGGTGCAGCACGTGATAACTTGATGATTACATTACTTAATTGCGACAGAATATACAATTTGCATGGAAAAACTAAAGCATCAATAAATGATTGACCATATGGATCATGTTCTGAAGATGGTGTTGAGAATGCAAGCATACTTGATGTTGGAACAAATCTTACTTTTATCCTATTGTAAAACGTTCCTTTTTGAGCAATTCCTTGCTCAATAAATAAACGTTTCAAATATTTGTGAACATCTGCAGGCAATCCAGATAACAATTGATCAACATTTGTTGCTTGACTAATTTTTCCAGTTTTCTGAGTCTTATTTAAAATTGTTTTTAACATGTATCTGACAAGTCTATCAACGATAGTATCTTGAGTTTTTTGATCAAGTCCATGAAGAGTTGTAATTCTTCCAACTAACGTCGATAATGACTGCGTCAGATTAATTGTTTGAGGTACTTCGTCTTTTGTCACTACCAAATATCCAAGTAAAGAACCAAAGTCAGTTTCCAAAACTATTACCCTGTGGGGTTTATGAATTTTTATTAAGATGTTGTCATAATTTATGACGTCATCATCATTGTTACTACTGGTTGTCTGAGTGTTTGGTTGTATCACTGGATACTCTTCGACTTCAACTAAGTACTCACTAACTTTTTCTAAAATTCTTTCAATTTGATCATTATTTACTTTATTACCATTGATGTCTTTCCTCATTTTCATCTGATTAAGATTATTTTCCATATTCCTAATTTCAGATTCAAATAAAGGCATTGAAGAAGTGATATTAGTAAGAGAAGAATTTGCATCAACTTTCCTTTTTCCCTCTTCTTCAATATTAACAATTTCACAATAGCAATCTCCGTATACTAATTGATTCGGCAAGATCTTCTTCCGAAGTTTTAGTATTAAATCAAATGCTTTAATACATTCTTCCGCTAATTTCTTAGATTTCTCAATAGCATCAGTGTTAGATTTTTTATTTCCAGTTAAATTTTCTGCTTCTCGTACAAGAAGACATTTTCCAGTAACTGGATTTTTTTGAAGAATATTCGCAACATACACTAGCATTATTCGCTTAATGATAGGTACATACTTATATGCTTCATCATACACATTATAACGTTCTAATCGTTCTCTAGCCACTGATACTGTTTCTAAAAGTTTCGTAATCTCACCTTGTGGTGCTTCTTTTACAAACTCATTAATAAAATCCCCAGAAATATTATCTACTGGAATAGATCTATTTGCCTCTGGTAAATTATTGATCAAATTGTCAATCCTAGCATCAATATTTTCTAAATCACTATCTCCAAAAAAATTGCTAAAAAACGACATATTTTCACGTTACCTTTTCAAATGAGTTAAAATTAATAAACCTAATCCATCCACACCATATTTTTTAATTAAGCAGTCTAAACATCGTTTCGATAAATAAACTTTCATAACTTCTTTTACAGTTTCAGAAATAAGTTCAATTCTTGCTCTTTCAAATGCTGATTGTGAATTTGTTTTAGATTTTTCATTAAGATCAAATTTAGATCTTAATGTATTAACCTTATCTGTTAAAATTGTTTCTTTATATAGATCAATAATATTTATTAAAATATTGTAACATACTACAAATTCACTTTCTTTCTCTTCTAGCCATCTTTTTAGTCCAAACCAAATTATTATTGTAAGGACTGATAGTAGAAGAATACAGCTAATTAAAAGATTTATTGTTTCCACTTTTTAATTAATTCCTTCTTTCTTGAAATGATCTAACATTGCGTCGATTTTACTTTCATCAAGATTTTCAAGATCTTCGTCTTTGACAGACACTTCATAGCCATCAGCTTCAAGAATAGTGGCGATAACAGTATCAACACCACCAGCTTCTGCGATAACTTCTGACTTTGCAAGATCTTCTTCTAAATTTTCCATAAACAAATTTAGACCACGATTGAACCCATCGTCGACGGCTTCATTGACTAATGCTACAAATTCTCTTAACATGTAATCCTCCAAAATTTTTAAATAGTTTTTTCTTATTTTAAGCTCTTGTAAAAGCGCGAAACTTTTACAAGCGTTCCCGGAATATAATATAGTTAGAAGTTTACCCTTCTTCAAAAGATGACTTACATTTGCATAATAAATGTAAAGGGTTCTAATTTTTAAAAATCGGCGAGATCTAAAAGTGATCTCGCCGATTTTCATCTTTTTAATGAAATATCCCATCAATCGGTTCAGATTGAAAAATATCGTTTGATGGGAAGTCGTTTATTGGTTCAAATACCTGAGCTTCTTCGGTTGATGGCTCACTAAAATCTGAAGTGATAACATGAGCAATAGCATGATTCATCATTTTATTAACATCACTATCTAATCTATCACTATGAATTTTAATCATTGGCGCATCTTTAATATATTCATCAATATTATTATATATTCTTAAATTCTCTTTACAGAATAAGAAAAATCTTGATTTATTCTTTTCAGAATCTTTTGACTTTGTTATCTTAACCTCTAATGGAACAAGAGTATCATAAAGTCTATCTTTAATTGATAGAATTTCTGGTGAAACTGCATCTGGAATAACACCCTCTGAAGCTTGTTTTTTAATAACTACTTGTTCTCTTACACCTTCTGATAAAAAGTTTTTATCCTCTCTCATTCGAAGCATGTAAATGAAGTCAGAGTAACGAATTTTTTTGTAACTATCACCAATCAGTTTGTTGGTCATTAACTTGGTCACATCTTCAGAATCTCTTTGATTCTGTGTCGGACTAATTACTGGTATTCCATGAATTCTTGAGAGTATTCTAAGTTCTTGTGTGATTTGGCCTTGAGTATCGTACTCTTTAGCGTTCCCAAACACACTCGTCGTTGGTGTCATTGTGTCCATATACGAATTTTCAACTAGATTCGCTACATCTAGCCTGCCTTTCGGCTACTATATGTTACCATATAGACAAGACTATATCTTCATCCTGTTATTTCATTTAAAGTAATTGAGCTGCTAACTCAACATTGTTCCATTCTTCTGAAATTGTATCTCTCTTTAACAAATTATCTAAATTTTTTAGAGGTTGAAGATTTTCCAAACTCCAACATCTCTTAAAAGCTTCATCTTCATATGAGGTGTAATCAAATGCTGCAATTGGAACTTTATGATCAACATGCCAATAAGATCCATAATTATTCCAAGACATTTTATCATCAAATTTAGATTCGAGATGTTTTACAAGATCATCAAGTGTATATCCAACAATCTTTTCCCAATGCTGACCTCGTTTTAAAAATTTTAAAGAAGAATATATTCTAGCAGCAAATGCTCCATTCAATCGAAATTTTGGATCTTCTAATCTTCTTTCTCGACGACGCGCATTCATCCTTCTTTGAACTCTCTCTTTATTTTTAGCACGATATGTTTTTTCATGTTTTTTTCGTTTATCATTATTTAATTTCCAATATTCTTGTATTCGATCATAATTGTTCTTAAAGTATATTTTATGATGTTTTTGAATTTTGTCTTTATTCTCCCAATAATATTTACGATTATCTTCAATAGATTGTTGTTTTTTCATAGGATTGTTTTCTAATGATTCTTTTCGTTTTTTAGCTTTACATAACTTGCAAAAAGAACTGAGATATTGGGTGTCTTTTGATTTCATAGAAAACGATGTAACTGATTTTGTTTGTCCACAATTGTTACACCTTTTAAATTTAATATCAAACTTTTGTTCAAGAATTTGTTTAATATCATTAAATGTACTTCCATTATATATTCTAACAAGATCTTCTATAGATAATCTCAAATCTATTACTAAATAAAACATAAAATCATAATATTCTTTTTCAGATATGATCGCATTAATAAATTCATTTAATTTATTAAAATGATCATCAGAATAATTGAAATTTTCTTTCATTTTTCCTCCAACTAGGTCATTTTTATTCTGATGGAGTAAGATAGATGAGTTGGCATCTGTCAACGCCCGTCGACGCTGTCCTCCATCTTTTTCTTTATACAGGATGCTCCGCGCTTCCACTCGCTTGAGTGTACTCCCTTTCGGGATAGTCGTTACACCTTCATTCAAATGTTAGCAGCATCTGAATGCTTGGCTCGGTATTGTCCCCAGATAAAATGTTAATTATCTGGTAGGAGTTTCACCGAATTCACGGAGTTTTCGATTATCGTTACCGATAAAAGAGACTATTTTTAATCTACAAATATAAGCTTTGGTTTATACCCTTCGACTTTTAATCGATCTAGAAATCTTCCAAGATCACCAGGTGAGAAACTATTTTCGTTGCAGTGCTTGAGTACTAAGCTCACTTTCCCCTGTGTCACTTTTAATAAACTAGCTTTTAATAAACTCTTAAACATCTTCTGAATCTGAGAATTTAGTTGATTATTTGTATCAACTGACATTCCCATAATCTGTTGAGTTCTAGTTACATCATAAGCTTTTGCATATAATTGTCTAACAGATTCGAACTTATAGTTACCAAATATAGAGATAAAACGTCGAGACAACTTGTGAATATCATCCTCGGTCGTCACGAACAGGATTGCATCTTTTTTATCAAAGTCTGAAATGTTCGCCTCTATCATTCGCTTACACATATTTATACACATCAAGCTCTTGCCATGGTTTGATGGCGCTGACAATAAATGAACACTAGAACTTTCAACACCATTTAAAACATTATCAAATAAATCAAATCCAGTCTTAAATACTGAGAATCCTTTAGCAATATAAGTCACTAATGTATCAGCTAAATTTTCACAGGAAGCATCATCAGTAATAATAAAATGATCAGAGACTGCTTCAGCTTTAGACAATGATTGCAATTTAGACAAATCATTATACGCTGTAATTACTAAATCTTTATAATTCTTTAAAGCCTCAAATGGAGTCAAGTTATTATCTGAAATGGCTTCCTGTAAGTTATCTAATAATGTAATAGTTGAGCTAACAGAAATAACTTCATAATATGCATGAATAATATCAATTACATTATCTGTTAACTTTCTAAAAGATTCATCATCTGTTAATTTATGTTCTATAGCTTTTTGTATTAATTTAGTTGTAATCAAATCTCGGGTTGCTAAATGCTGAAACACATTTTCATAAGTTAATAATGTTGCACTCGATTCTCTAATCGTCAAAAGAGTATTAACTGCTTGTATCTGACTTTGAATATTTTTAGCAGTTGATAATTGTAATCGTCTTGCCATTTCACCTAAGGTTTTTAGGAAATCCTTGATATAATCAATCGCAGAATTTGATTTCTCTGTCGAAAATGCTCCGAACTCTGATGGGTGCAAAGTAATTTTGACAAGATCGACCATAAATTCTTCCGAGGTAAAGGTTGAAACGAATGCTTTTAATAATGTTTTTTGATCTCTAGAACTATATCCTGGTAAATTCATTTGCCTCCTTTTTTCATTTTTTTAATACTGTGTTACTCCCATTCCAGGTGTAAATCTTTTCTTTAAATAATCCTGAACTTGCATATTAATTTCTTTTGTATTTTGTCCTTTTTTTCCAATCATTCTTCTTAATGCGGCAACTCTCTGTTTAATGTAGCTATCCCGTTCCGCCGTAGGTGACTGGGCGCGAGGCAACGACGCCATTTTTTGCTTCATATAAATTTTTCGTTGATCTGCAGCCTCTAATCTTTCTGAAACATTTTCAAATAAAAAACTCACTGGTAACATGTAGATACCTCCAAAATATTCCTAACAAAATTATTATTTCTATGTAAAAATAGATGTTTGTAAGATGTTTCTAAATGGCATCTGGTATAAAATCTGTTAGCATACTATAAATTATCTCTCGAGTCAATGTAGAGAGTTGCATATTTTCGGTAAATCGATGCATTCCGTTAATAAACGCTGAAGATGATGCAAATGATGATATTCTAGATCCTAAAACAGTCGCAGAAGGAAATACCACATTAATATCATAATCAGTACTTATAGTAGAGTTACTTAAAATCTTTGGGAAAAGTTTATTCGCAAAATTATTAGTGACATTATTAAATAGTGGTAACGACGTCGAATTAAAACCATATACATTTGCATATGTTCCGCTCGTAGTTGTTGATCCTGTGTAAGGTGATGATAATTGAAGAATATGGTTTACAGGATCAATATGAGCCACAACTTGATTGGCATTATCAATTGTGTCATTTTCTGCAAAGATATAATCTCCATTTAATATGGTGTTATAAGTATCTATATTTGCACAATAAACATATATGGTATTGTTGGTAAATTCAGCTCGCGCACCTGAAAAATTAGACAAAACATATCTTGTTGAAATATCTAATAATTTCCATCTCATATACGTTTTAAAATAAATATCTATAACATCATGATATCTATACCAATCAAAAGTATATTCAATATGACCGGCATCTCTAAGATTAACGAATACGGCTTCTGTTAATTCTTCTATAAATGTATCATAATATGTTGATTTAAAAAATGTATTAAGAACAAAATCATAATACATGAAACAACCATATTCTGCAATATTATAATTCAATCCAACATTATATAAATATGTTGTAGTATCAAATGAGTATTTATAAGCTTGAACATCAGATGCTGATATCGTACCAGAATATTCATTATCAAGTGTTAGTGTTAAAGCCCCAACATTCTTAGCAACTATATGTCCAGCATATGCCCTATCATCACCAGAAGCATATATATAATCATGAACATTTACAGCGGCAAGAGACGCAATATTGGCACAATTTATAGTTGCTGACCCTGGTGTAAATGTAAATAAAGCAGCAGTACCAGGTGGATATGTAATTAAAGTACTACTTGGAATAATATTGTCATTCAAAAATGTCTTTAGCCCGGTAAAATCTATATAGTTATTACAAAATAATTTTAATACATTAGCATAATCTTCTTTTAAGCGTGTATTATCATTAGTAGTTTTAATATAATTTTCAACATACTCTTTTAAAGTCAATTGCATAATATTTAAAAATTTTACCGGCCAGAACTTATATAGAAAACATAAAAATAAATAGTTTTTAAGTTCTGCTTCAGAAATTTTACCGATATAACTGGTAAAGGTATCTTCTTCAAAAATTGTTTCTGCAGACATTTGAACTTGATTTACAATTGTTGCATCGTCAAAAATTTTAGAAACACTATCAACTGCAATAAATGCATTTAACTGATTGACAACATTTGAAGAAATTAACTCAACAGGAGACAACGACTCTATTGCATTCATTAACTGTGAAAATGCATTATATAATCCTGTCGCATTAATTAATTTATTATCAATAACTGTTTGAAGATTTTGTAACATCACTGGAGAAATTTTTTGATAGTCATAAATAGATTTTCCAATAATATTTGCTAAATCAACAGACATGTTAGAATGATAACTTGTTACAAATGTTTGAAAACCAGTTAGCATAGCATTCTTATCAACTCTATCTGCGATAGCTCCGCTCAAGTTAATATATGTCAAATACATTAATAATTTCGTATATATATTATGAGAAGAAGATACAATACTATATAAACATGCATATAAAATATATTCATAATTAAAAGCTTTATCTTCCAAACCAGCAGTGTCTCCTACGGCTTGATCAGTTGAATAAAATAAATCGTCATATAAGTCGTTAAAAAAATTACGATACTGATACTCAGATACAAAAGATCGGAGTACTAAATCATAATTATAAAGAGTTGTTGTATCACTTATAAAAGAAAATTGAAAACACAATTCCTCTAAGAAATCATCAGCTAAAACTGGAATAGTATCATACAATTCTTTCTTTGATAATTGAGATGTTCCAACCATAGATTCTACAAGTTCTTGTGTATTATCCATAGAAGAATTGTAAATTTTCACAAGATCAATGGAATATGTTTCTTTTATTAAATGAAAGAAATATGGATATTTTGGAAAACTGCTAATCTGATCTATAAATGTTTTTGTCATAAATTTAGGATCTGTCATAAAAATTATTGATGTTCTAAAATATTTACGAAACATTTTAGATCTTAAGTTATAATTAAAATTACATGTTAAATATCGAGAATATGCATCTGCAAATACGCTCATAATTTTCTCCGTCTAAAAAAGATTTCCTTTTATAGTATTTACTACTTTACTAGCTGCTCCTCCAACATTACCAATATATTTTGATGCTGACCCGGCGATAGATCCAATGGAACCTTTTGCAGTATTATATACTGCATTAGCTAATCCTTGCTTAAGCAATGTTGGAGCATTAGTAATTAACGATCCAAATTTACCAATACTATCAACTGCTCCAGAAATTGAACTTCCTAAATTACCAGTAATAGGAGTAAATGTTGGGAGATCAGGAATATCGTCTCGAGAAGGAATATCAAATACCCCATATACTTGGGGATTAACTTTCGCATCCATCAACCCAATTGGTTTAAGTGAGGTTAAAATTGTTCCAAGAGAAGTCATCATATGAAGCGAACTACTCTTATCATATGCAAATCTTCCAAGTTTATCTGGGTCATACAATGATTCATCATTAAAAATATTAGAATCGTATTTTAATGCTGCATTCTTGGATGGACTTGGACCAGGATCAAAAACTGCAAAAGCATCAAATAATGTTTGAAATTCTAATGAAAGATCAATTGTTAATGGTTGTCTATATAAATTAAAACTTGTATCACTTCCACCTCTCCGGAAAGTAATAGATGCTAATGATCCAAGAACTGTATAATTTAACCCGTACGCTCGAATTGTTAATGGAATACTTCCACCATAAGTAACACCATTAATCGTCTGAGGGGCAGCTAAAAGAATCAAATAAGACAAAGGTTTTAAAATAAATTCTTTAACAGCTTTGGGATGTCCATATGGTGATACTAATCTAATATTCACACTAAGGTTTCCTGCATATGTTGTTGATTGCCATACCTTTGGAAATGTCATTTTATTACCAGATACTATCATATCACTAGCAACACTGGCAAGATCTCCAACAAGCTGCTGGGTAGTCGAATTCAAACCACTAGTTTCTGCAAGTTTTTTAGAAGTTTCTTTTGTAGCTTCAACTACTTTCTTTTGAAATTCTGCTTTCTCAGACCCAAATAATGATCCCGCAATATCTTTTACATTTTGACCAACTTCAGACATTGTATTTGCAATACTTTGAAATGTACTATCTTTATAACCAATTTGAATTGTATCATTTGCTGTTGTGTCGTCAGTTGTATATAATCGTATACCAGCATACTTATCGGATAGACCATGATATTTTAATATACGACCATAAACATTTATCTGATCCTTATAACCAATATTAAACATATTCGCCATATCACCAGCAGAATCATTCTTAACTTCACCTTCTTTTAAGCCAACAATTTTTGCCATTCTGGTAAAATCAAACCCATAATCCACTGGAATAAGATCTATAACACTCATCTTTGTTCTGAGATAATTGCCAAATCGTTGATATTTATCTATTTGTTCATTAAATTTACATGGTCTGCCAATTGGAAATAGATCGTATCCAGTTGTTTTATAAGCATCCATCATTGTTTGTGATGTTTCAGTCAAAGGTTTTTCATTAGTAGTAGTTTGTTTAGTAACTAATCCAGTTGGATTAGAAAATGCCTCTCCAAATTTTTTAGATATGGTAGATGCTGTATTTGAAATTCCACCAACAGCATTTGTTGCTGAAGTTTGAAGAGATGTTGCGGCATTAGAGCCCCATTGTTTAGCTTTGTCAAAAACAGCATTTGTTGCTGAAGTTTGAAGAGATGTTGCGGCATTAGAGCCCCATTGTTTAGCTTTGTCAAAAAAAGAATCTGACATAAGAATTCTCCATTTTTTATCATTTTTAATATTCGGCAAGATCTGGACATATAATCATGTCCAGATCTTGCCGGATTAAATCATTACACAGCATAAGAAGTTGGATAGTTTTTATTTAAATCATTTAATAACATATGATTAAATAATTCCCCCAACAATTCATCAATTGGACCAGAAATACTAGTCCCCAAATTACCAGATGCACGAGGAACTGATTGAGATCCTCCAGCTAAAGCACCCTTTTGCAGAGTTGGTTTAGCTGATTGTTGTAATATTGCTAATTTTTTAGCAGCTTCCTGTTTACTTGCTTCATCAGTTTTAGCAGTTTCATCTGGAGATGTTTTCATTGTGTCTGCTGTTGCTTTTATACCAGCAGTTGTTTGTGCAGGATTTTTAACAGCACCATATTGTGATCCAGCTGCTTCAGTTATTAAATTTCCACTTTTATCTACTATTCCTGCTTTTTGTGCTGCATCGAGAAGATATGGATACGGAGTTTCACCACGATCAAAGAAATCTTTAAGAAATGATCGTTGCCCACCAGGTGATTGCTCCTGAAACGACCGAATATCTTCAGTAACAGCTTGATCAGATGCCGAATAATGTCCATGCCAATATTTTGCCCAAGGATTATTTACCTCTGAACGTTTATATAATTCATCTTCTACAGCTGCTGCTGCATTAGTACCTGGACCAGCAGCAATAGCCACATTTCCATTTGTGTCAGATTTTTTTGGAATTTTGCTTCCAACTGGTGTAGATTTTGCACCAACAGCCGTAGGAGCATTAGTAGGAGCTGATACAACGGTAGGGCTATCTGCAGCAGTCAATATACCAAGTCGTTTAGCTTCATCTCTAAATTGTCTTGGAATTGGTTTTCCTAAAGCTATATATTCAGATTGTAAAAACTCCTTTTTCTGATCATCCGTCAATTTACCAGATTCAAATTTAGTCATTTGTCTAGTTTGTGATTTGCCATAACCATAAGCAGATAATGCACGATCATTTTCTGTAAGATCTGAAACTGCTTTAATAATCTTTTTCTGATCTTCATCAGAATAAGATTGCAATATCATCCCCTGTCGATATGCATTAGATGTGTTGTAATCAGCCGCTATACTCATTATTTCGTCATCAGTAAGTGGTCCTTTACTCGGTGCAGCTTGTGGAGTAACTGCTTCAGTAACATTTTTATTTTCACCAGATTTTCCTAACAATTCAGCTTCTCTTTTAGCTCTTAACCTTGCAAATCCCTGTTGCACATTATTATCTAATCTTTGAGATTCTGCAGTCGGAGATGCATTTTGATCTACCATTCCAACTGGCGTAGATTTTGCACCAGCAGCATCAACGATATTTTCACTTGCAGCACCATTCTTTTCTTGACCGAATTTCTCAGGTTCAACTACATCTATATACCTAAGTCTTTTAGCTTCTTTTCGTAAATTTAGAGGAATTGGTGTGCCTTTTGGATAATTTTTTTCTAAATACTTAAATTTATCATTATCGGACATTGCTTGAAATTTTGCAAGTTCTTCATTAGATATTTTTCCAATTCCTCCAATTCCAGATTCAATAGGTTTATCAATTTTAGGAGCGGATTTAGCCATAGCAGCATCAGCAGTTTTAGATGAAGCTCCTGTAGTGTTAGAATCTTTTTTATCTTCAGATTCTGCAGTTTTTTCTGCTCGTTCTCTTAATCCTTTAGCAACTTCATCTTCTGATTTTTTCGTACCACTAGATTTACTATCTACCAAGTATTCTTTAAAAGGTGCAGTATCAGGATTAAATTTATATGGAAGATTTGCAACCATTCCAATTGATTCTGCATTAGGATTATTTAAAAATTCTTTTTGAGCTATCATTAAAGCTGCAGTTTTAATATCTTCTGTAGATAACTTTGATCCTTTTCCGCCTTTTTTCTTAGATGCAATCAAATGAGTATTATAATAATTTTGGAAATCTTTATTAGCTAGAATTATAAGATGTCTTTCAGCTACATAGTTTTCAATCATTTTATGTGGGGTACTCGACACTTTTGATGCGGCAAGATCTAATTGTGCTTGTTCAGAAGTTTCTTTAGCATATTTATCTCTTTCAGCTTCTAACGACTTCATTTCAGATTTTTTATCAGTTGGTTTCTTTTGTATTCTTTCACCAGTAAATTGTCGTGTTAGAGCATCCATAAAAGCATCTTTAATTTTTGAAGCAAACTCTCCAAGTATTCCAAAAATATCTTTCGCTTTCTCTCCAGCTTTATAACCGAATTCGGATACTTTTTCACCAGCTGTTAATCCAGTTCCAGCTTTAGCTAAAGCTGCACTAGGATCAGTACTCATTTTTTGAGCTAGTACTTCATATATTTGTCGAACAGTTCGTGGTGTTCCTTTTTTATCATAAAAAATACTGGGATTAGCTTTTGCCGCCTTTGGAAAAACATCAGCAGCAATCGTATTTGGATTTTTCTTAATCTCTCTAAACAATTGTTTCGCACCATCGGCACCCATGAAATGTGCAGCATATACATCTGCTGCGTTAGGAGGAGGAGCTAACACA
>Ga0209719_1002763_pt1 | contig 17331 bp, 12 predicted proteins | sample AD_JPNAS2_MetaG_FD_184421 | JGI IMG/M metagenome (GOLD analysis project Ga0209719, IMG submission 184421) | Active sludge microbial communities of municipal wastewater-treating anaerobic digesters from Japan - AD_JPNAS2_MetaG (SPAdes) (version 2) | ecosystem: Engineered > Bioreactor > Anaerobic...
CATGCGTGACAGCCTGAAGTTTGATTTTTTCACGGCTTCCAAAGCGCTTTACGATGTACCGCTTTTCACGCCGCGTCTGGAGCAGATCTATAAAGAGCGCTCCGTCAGCATAAACACGCGTATGCGAGTCAAAGGAGTGGACACCGCCGCCAAAAAGGTACACTTCATCCGAACCGAGACTATCAAGAGAGAGGTGCCCGACCCGCAGACCCTCGGCGCGGTGAAAGCGGTGGATGAGGTCGTCACGACCCCCGTTGTGGAGGAGTACGATTTCCTGCATCTCGCCCCGCCACAAAGCGCGCCGGATTTTGTGCGTCAGGCCGGTTTAGGCTGGACCGAAGGCAGTCTGGCCGCCGAGGCTTGGGTGATGGTCGACAAAGGAACGCTGGTCCATAAGAAATTCGCCAACATTGTGAGCCTTGGCGATGTGGCCGGTATCCCGACCAGCAAAACATCGGCTGCTGTGCGCAAACAAATTCCGGTTGCAGTCCGTAACTTGATTGCGCTTATCGAAGGGCGTGAGCCTGAGGCGATTTATGACGGCTATGCCGCTTGTCCGATCGTGACGGACTACGGTCATGTGCTGATGGCGGAGTTTGACTACGACAAAAAGCCGAAAATCAGTTTCCCGCTTTCGCTGCTCGACATGTCGCGGGAAAGGCGGATAGCCTGGTTTCTGAAGGTCTACGTGCTCAAGCCGCTCTATTTCTACGGAATGATTCCGGGGTACTGGTGAGGCAACGCAGAACGCAGAACGTAGAACTCAGAACTTCGAACTCGGAACGGGAGACCATGAGACGAGAACGGTCAGTTCGTCATCCGCAGAAGCAGAAACGCGGTGCGCCGCCAGCGGAGCGCGGCGACTGGATTTACGGTCGTCGGCCGGTGATGGAGGTGGTGAAGGCGGGCAAGCGCCACCTATACGAGGCACTGTTGCCGCCACCCGGACGCGATGCGCCCGAGATTGCCGAACTGCGCACGCTGCTACAGACTCAGGGTGTGCCGTTTCGTGCGGCGGAGCGCGTCGAGTTGGACGAGCGTTGCGCGGGCGGCAATCATCAGGGCGTGGCGCTTCGCGCTGGCGGTTTTCCTTACATTTCGTTTGATCAGGTGGTGCACGACGTCAAGGCGAATGCCGATGCCGTGGTGCTGTTCCTTGACCACATTGAAGACCCGCAGAATGTCGGCTCGCTGTTGCGCACGGCGGATGCGACCGGCGTGACTGCTGTCGTATTGCCGGAAGACCGCGCAGCCGGTGTCACGCCCGCCGCTGTACGCGCCTCTGCCGGTGCTTCTGAGCATCTGCGCGTGGCCAAGGTCGTGAATCTGGTGCGCGCCATGCAAGAACTGAAAGAGCTAGGCGTTTGGATGACGGGGCTCGACATGCGGCCGCAGGCCAAGCCCTACACCGCGCTCGATTTCACGGGACGGACGGGGCTCGTAGTCGGCAGTGAGGGACGCGGTCTTTCACGCCTTGTCAGCGAGACTTGTGACTTTATCGCTTGCCTGCCCATGAAAGGCAGTGTCGCCTCGCTCAACGCCGGTGTCGCCGGTGCCGTCGCGTTGTACGAAATTGTACGGCAGCGGGCTCGATAGAACCGAGTGATCGATTTTCTCGATTCCCTCGATTCTACCGATTGCGCCAGAAATTACGCGACCGTGATGGCGCGCTCGGAAGCCCAGAGGCCGTGGATGTTACAGTAGGCCGTGGCGTAGAGCTTGCCGGAGGCGGCGAGCTTCGCGCTGACGGCTACCGTGCTGCATGTGTAGGCCGGGCCTTTGTCCGCGCCTTCAGCGCCAGCACCGTGCGCGCTGAATTCGCAGCGTGCAATCTCGAAGGAGACCTTGGCCCCTTCCGGTGCATAATGGAGGGCGATCCAGACAATGTGGTGCGCCGTGGTGTTCGGGTGCGGGATCTCGCTGCCTACCGAAATTTTGATGGCCAGCGCCTCGCCCGCTTTCACCGTGTCGGCACACTCGATTACCGGCACATGCTTCTCGCTTTTCCAATCCGCGCTTTTAACAAATTCTGACAACATGGCTAAGTCCTTTCAGTTAGAATGAGCCGTCAGTGTACTGAAAAAGGCGCACGAAATGCAAGCGGCCAATGGTCATAGTTGACGGTCATTGGTTTCACTGCTGTACGTCGGCCGGGGTGATCCTTTCCAGTGTACCGCCGGTGAAGTAGATCGGGGCCTCGGAGACCGGCAGGACACAAGTGGTCGTGTTGTCACGCCACCGGGGGGCCAATGCACCGCCGGTATGCGTGGTGAAGGTGACCGCCTTGGATGAGAAGGTCAAGGCAAGCTCTCGGGAGGTGCCGAATGACCAGAGCGCACCTGCGGGATGGCCATCGGGCCGTTGCCACTGTGGATGGTAGAGTGTGCCGTTTTCTGATTTCCACGGGCGGTTTAGCACGGTCGAGCCTGCGGGGCGCTGCGCGGCAAGTGTCTTGTAGGCGAGGTAGGCGGGCTTGGGCGAAAAGTCGCGGTGTACCAGGCCGAAGTGGCTTTCCGGGTCACGATCATCGGTCTCGGGTGCCTGAAACTCATACCAGTAGAAACGCTCGATGCCGTGCTGAAACGAAATCAGGGCGGCGCGGGGCATGACTTCGGACTGTACCTGCTCGCTGGAACCGCGCAACCCCGTTTCCATAAAAACGGAGAGGACCAGTGAGCCTTTGAGGTCTGAGTTGTACGCGATGACGGCGGCCGCAGTGCCGGTGTAACCGTTATGGACGCCGGCCGCGAGCGGAATGAATCGATCACCTTCCTTCAAGCCGCGGGGCGCGATAAAGCGCGTGGCCGTAAAGCCCTCCTTGGGGGCGTCCAGCGCTTGGGCAGAGCCAGTGAGATGTACCTGCATCTTCTCTGGAATGCGCGGCTTGTCCATCCACCACGCTTCGAGGCCGAAACGGAAATTGGGCAGGCGGAACGTGTTGTCTTGTTGCCAAGTGCCGTCGGCAGCACGTGTTCGGGCGTAGTAAAAAGGCGCTCCGCCGAATTCGACGAGCGTGCCGCCTTCACGCATATAGCGGTAGAGACGGTCGAAGCCGGTGGCCGGGTAGGATTCGTCAAAGGGCAGCATGACGGCATCCACGTCATGGGCGTCCAGCGCGGTGAGCAAGGCATCGAGCGAAAGCCGCCGCACGCGACTGTTCGCGGGGAGTTCTGACGCCAGTAGCTCTTCGGAAGGCGCGGTGGTCCGTGAGAAGGTGGGATCGTCCATCACCAGAATGTGCCACGCGTCCTTCTTCTTGCCGGAAAGAGCGGTCGCGAGCGCCGTTCGCAGTAGGCCGGGCACGGTCAGTCGGTGCTTCTGGGTGGGCCAGCCGATTTCGGTGAACCAGATTTTTTTATCGGCGTCGCCATGTTTGGTCATGATGGTGCGCAACCCCGCGATCGACGCTTCGAGTGTCGCTTCGGGCATGCCGGGGTGCGAATACGGGTGAACGTTCATGATATCGAAGTAGGGTTTCGCGCCGGCCAGATAGAGGCGGTCGATGTAGTTGGTTGGCACGCCTGCGTACCCGCCGACCGCGACTTGCAGCTTGGGGTTGACGGCCTTGATCGTCTCGTAAGAGGCTTTCAGGAGGCTGAGGTAAGCGGTCGGATCGGGATCTTTCCAGAACCCGGGATGGTTCTGCTCGTTCCACACTTCCCAGACCGGGATGCGGGTTTGATAACGCTCGACGAGCGTGCGGACATAAGTTTTCCATGCGTCGAGATGTTCGTGCGCGGGGTTGGCGAAACGGGTGTTGTAGGCGAGGATCGGCAGGATCTGGATGCCGGCCTTTTCGGCGTCATCCAGCACGGTGTCAAGGTGATCGAAGACCCAAGTATCGGCATTGGGCTGCACGCCCGACCAGTCGAAGTCTGAACGCACGGAGGCGATACCCGCGTCGCGAATGAGCTTGAAGGCGGTGGTGCGCGTGGGGAACTCCTGACCACGCGTGACATGTGAGCAGACACCGTATGGGGAGTCCGCGCCACTTGCCCGGACACACAAAAAGAGGGCTGAAATGACAATCCCACCACCCATCATTTTTTTCATTGAGGGTCCCCGGCCCTTGTCTTGAATGTTCTGAAGCAATCCGCATTCACGCATTTTTTGTCCATACAAGCTCATCTGGCGTCTCCTAGGTTACAGGCGTTCCAACGTCTCTGTGTCCCCTAGACGATACCATTTCTGCGGGCTGCAAAAAAGACGCGGTTTGGGTAACAGCGATAGTGCACGTCAGTCCAGTAAATGCTATGCTTCCTACGTAACGTTTTGATGAAAGGTGACGGTATGACACTGAAACGATGGATGCTGGTGGTCGGTTGGATAGGGGCGGGGATGCTGGGCTTCGGCGAGGCGCCGACCAGCGAGATTCACGGTGCGCCCGCGCAACAGGCGCGCGCGGAGATTCTCTGGACGCGGGCGATTTGTAAACAGCCGGGACGGTATATCGGTTGGCCGACTGCCTGTCTGCGAAAAAACGGCGAGTTGCTGGCAGTTTTTTCCGGGGACCGCGATGCGCATGTCTGTCCGTTCGGCAAGGTGCAGATGATCCGCAGCACGGACCTCGGCGAGTCGTGGTCCGTAGCGCAAACCATCTGCAATACGCAGCTTGATGACCGCGACGCAGGTATCATTGAACTGCCCAACGGCGATTTAGTGGTGGCGTGGTTCACCTCGGTGGCCTACATGGGAAGCATTCGCGACCGGAGCAAGCTCAAGCCCGGCTCGCCGCAATTCTACTGGTGGCTCCACGACGAGAAGCTCCCGCACGCAGTCAAGCAGGAGTGGCTCGGTTATTTCACGGTGCGCTCCAGTGACGGCGGCAAGACGTGGGAGGCACCGGTGAAGACCCACGGTTCCGCCAATCACGGTCCGATCGTGTTGAAAGACGGACGGCTGTTGATGGTGGGGCGGCGCTGGCTAGGCGACGGTACCTCTGCCGTGTGGAAGGAAGGTAAGCATGAACTGACCGTCGAAGAGTCACGCGACAACGGTCGCTCTTGGCAACTTATCGCGATGATCGAACCCACACCGCCCGATGAGATCGGCCAGTTTCACGAGCCGCATCTGGTGGAGACCGATGACGGTCGTTTGGTGGCACAGTTCCGGTTCCACGCCAAACCCGCGCCGGGCGCGAAGCACCGCGACGAGGCACAATGCAAGCTACGGCAGGCCGAGAGCCGCGACGGAGGCAAAACGTGGACGCGCATGGTGCCCACCGAGATGCAGGGATATCCGCCGCACCTGATCAAGTTGCGTGGCGGTCGCTTGCTGACAGTCTACGGTCGCAGGCTTGGTCCTGGCTTCGGCGAGTATGCGTGTCTTAGTGACGATCACGGGCGGACCTGGGATGTCGCCAACGAAATCAAGTTGGCCGGTCATTTCAACGGTGATCTTGGCTACCCCGCTTCGGTACAGCTTCCGGATGACACGATCCTTACGATCTACTATCAGGCGGAAAAGCAGGGCGAGCAAACGTGTCTGATGGCGACCAAGTGGCGCATCAAGCCGTGATCACGCCTTGAAGCAGGCGGTCAGGTGATTCGGGTCGCGAGGCGAGGGCTTTAGGATCGGCGCCGCCGCACGGCAGGTGTCGTCCGCCAGCGGGCAACGCGGCGCGAAGGCGCATCCGCTCTGGGGGCGACGGCTGGTAGGCTCTGAGGGAACGCCGGTCTCTTCCGGTAGCGGGACGCCGATTTTCGGCACAGCGCGCAACAGCAACTGCGTGTAAGGATGGGCCGGTTCACCGAGGACCGTTGGCGCCGGACCGGTCTCGACGATGCTGCCCAAGTACATTACGGCGATGCGGTCCGCAATGTGCTGCACAACGCCGATGTCATGCGTGATGAAGAGATAGGCCAACCCGCGCTTTTCTTGCAGGTCTTCAAGCAAATTCAGCACTTGGGCACGCACGGAGAGATCGAGTGCGCTGACCGCCTCGTCGCAGATCAGGAGTTGCGGTTCGAGCGCCAGCGCGCGCGCGATGCAGAGGCGTTGACGCTGGCCGCCGGAGAAGGCATGCGGATAACGGTCGAGAATATCGTCAGACATGCCGACATCGGCGAGCAACCGGACGGCCGCTTCGCGACGGTTCTCGCGCGTGACCAGCCCGTGCGCCAGCATGGCTTCTGTCAGGATGTCGAGCACGGTGTGGCGCGGATTCAACGAGGCGTAGGGGTCTTGGAAGACCACCTGCACGGTGCGGCGGTAGGCATGGAACGCCGCGCCGCGCGCACGCAGGACATTGACCCCGTCGACATGGATCGTGCCTTCGCACGGACGCTCCAGACGGAGTATCGAGCGGGCCAGCGTCGATTTGCCGCACCCCGATTCACCAACGATACCCAGCGTCTCGCCGCGCGCCAAGGTCAAGTCGACACCATCCACCGCACGGACGTATCCGACCGTACGGGCGAACACGCCCTTTTTCACGGGATACCAAGTCTTTAAGCCTCGGATATTGAGCAACGGTTGAATGGGCGAACTAGGAAACTGCATGGGTGCCATTATAGAAGGGGACAAACGGAGATGTCCACGCCAAATGAGAAGGGTTGCAGGTTTCGGGTTTCTGGTTTCAGGCACTGCTCGGATTTTTTATCCGCAGATGGACGCAGATTTTTTTGGGGACAGGGATTTCCAAATCGCTATCGGGATCGCTATCGGGATCGAAATCGAAATCGCCCGTCGCAAGTCGCGGGTCGCGAGTCAACTCTTATTGCGACCACACAGTTAATGCATTACCTCTTACCCATTACCTATTACTTGATTCAGATAGGCGTTCTCAAGGTTGTCGCCGCGTGTGATGGTGGAGACATCGCATTGGGCGAGTAGCGCGGGGAGCAGGATGCGGTTGATGGCCTCGGCGGTGAAACGACGCGGGTCATAACGGCAGGTTAAATCGGAAGTCTCCGCATCGAACGAGAAGGTGGCATCCGACACGGCGGCGGTAAGCGCGGCGTAGTCGGCGGGTTCGCTTGTGACACGGTATACAAGTGTACTGTTCTTGCCGACCACTTCTTCCAGCGTGGTGTTGCGTACGGTGCGCCCCTTTTCGATAAATGCCACGCGGTCACACATGGCTTCGATGTCGTTCAGGTTGTGCGAACTGATCACAAGCGTCTGACGTCCGCGTCGGCGCGTGAGGAAGGTGCGCATGTGGGCGGCTTCGCGCGGGTCGAGTCCGCTGAGCGGTTCGTCGAGCAGCACGAGTTCTGGGGAGCCGATGAAGCACTGGGCGATCATGACCCGTTTGCGCATACCGTGCGAGAGCGATCGCACGGTGGCGGTCAGGCGGTCTCCCAGATGCACCTCGCGCAGCATCTCGGTCGCGGCATGTTTGGCTTCGCGGCGTGTGAGCCGCTGCAACAGGCCATAGTGCGTGAGCAGATCGATCGGCCGACTCTCCAGAGGCAGTTCGGAATCTTGCGGTAACAGTGTGATGCGACCGCTGTGAAGAGCGGGATCGAAGGGGCCGCGGCTCAGCAGATTGATGGTGCCACTGTGCAGGTGAAGCAGGCCGGCGATGGACATCATCCATGTCGTTTTGCCTGCGCCGTTGGGGCCGATCAATCCTAGCACGGCGTAGCGTGGCACGGCAAGGGTCAGGCCGTCTAGTGCGCGGCGCGCGCCATACCGTTTGACCAATTCGGTTGATTCAATCGCGTAGTCCATGATTAAACGTCGCGGGTGCGGAAAAAGGCATAGCCGGTGAACAGGTAGCAGAAACCAAGGGTGACGAGAGTGGCCGAGCCCGCGATCAACGGGGCAGGGGCGTTCCGCCACAGCAACATCTTGTGCGCGTCGGGCAACAGTTGACCGAGGTGCGGCAGGTAGGCGCGCCAGCCGGTGTCGGCGGTGAAGTGGCGGATCAGGATGGAGAGGACGAAACAAGCCGTGATGGCGAGAATGCCCATCACCGTCGCCTTGCTGGGCGAGCGTGTGAGGTGTGACAGTCCCATGGCCAAGCCCAAGTAGGGGATGGAATAAATCCATGCGCGCAATGACCACTGAACCATGTTGAGGAAGAGGTCGGGCGTGCCGGAACCGGCCAATCGGATCTTGGCGACGATATAGGCACTGGTTCCACTTAGGAGAAGTGCCAGGCCGATCATGAACATTTGTCCGATGAATTTGCCGATCGACCAACTGGCGCGCGACGTGCGGAAAATCACGTAGCGCACCGCGCCTGAGCCGATCTCCTCCGCGATACGATTGCCGGCGACCAGCACAACCAACAATGGCGTGTAAAAAAAGGCGAACCAGGCGTAGATCAACTCTATCGGATGTTTGCCGGTGATGTCGTGCAGAACCAGATCATTTTGCGTCATCCGTTTCATCATGCGCTGGAACGGTTTGGACTTCCAGAGGGCGGTTGAGACCACACCAGCTTGTTCGGTAGCCGGAAGTTGCAAGGCTGTGGCAAGTTCGGATTCCAGCCTGTGCAGCAGATTGATCGACCAGTGCATGTTGCAGACGGCGGCCGCCAGATAGAGCAGCAAGACCACCAAGGCGCGTCGGCTGCGCAGGGCGTCGAACCACTCGTAACAAGCAATATGCCACGTTTGGACCAGCGTACTCAACGAGGCCCCCTTGAGTAACGGCGGCGACCGCTGGAGCCGGGCGCGTTTTCGAGTTTATGCTGGACTGCGATCAAAGGTTCGGCTACAGCCGGATCGATGAAGTCCGTGATTTCGAGTTGGGACGCCTCGCCGCGCAACTCGTCCGGCACGATCACGGCGAGGTCGTCATAGGTACGCACGAGCGAGGTGGTCATCTCATTGAAAAACCGGACACCGAGTTCCGGCGTCATCTCTTCGCCCAAGGCCAGGGTGTCGGCAAGTCCTTGCATGGTAGCCTGCAACTCTGCGTTCATGGCGTCGATCGAAGCATCGAACAGTGCTGTGGCTTCCGCATCCAACTTGAGGCGGTTGAGCCATTGTGAGCGCGCGATCTGCACGCGGGTGGCCCACAGTTCCTTGGCCTCCTCGATACGCGCTTGCAGATCTTCCGGCGACGTCCTGCGGATCTCTTCGTTTTCCGCGTCTTGAGGCGGAGGCGTATTCGTGGCGGTCGCAGGGGCATCCGTTGCTGCCTGCGCGACGTGTGTTGTCGGTGCGGCTGCCGTCACGCCCGTGTCGCGGACGGCGGCTGCCGGTTTACGGTCGGGGTCGGGAACATGGGTAGCCCGTTCGGGGATTTGAACCATGCGGGTGATCGCGTCGAAACGTGAATCCTTCTCACGGCTCGATGTTTTCGTTTTGAGGTCATCCATCTCCCGTCGGAGCATCCTCAGCTCCTCTCTCGGCGCCCACCCGCCGATCAGGATGCCGATCAACACGGCGAAAGGCAACAGCAGAAAAGATTTCATGATCACAAAGCTTATCACTAAAACGGCGCGACGCGTTACAAGAAAGTTGGACAGTTGACGTGAAATGACGATTCGTGTAAAAAGGTGACGGACGGTGAGTTGATGATTTGGACGCAACCGTAGAGTTCCGGAGAATGTGAATGAAAACGAAAAAATGGTTTCTCTTCTTCCATCTTGTCGGTCTCGTTGTTTTTGTTCACGCGCGTCGTGTCAACACGCCTCCTCCCCAGCCCGTTGTGCACGAGGGCATCATCTATCGTGCGCCGCATTCGGGGATGCAGGGAGGGATCATAGAAGCGTATGACGAAAAAACAGGGACCTTGCTTTGGAAGAGGAGAGTATACGGCATTGCAAGGGTGGCGGGTTTAGAAGAGGACGTCCAATGGGTTTTCATAAAATCACTTTCCGTCACAAATGGGCAGCTCTTCATCGTCAACGAGGCGAATCATGCGTTCATGCTGGATTTGAAGACGCGGGAGGTTATCCCGCAAAACAGAGATATGATCGTTTTTGAGACACCGTGCGAAACGTTCACTGTTCCGGCTCCTGAGCTTGCACCGCCCTCGACCCTCATTGAGACCACGGTGATTTTGTTGCGTCTGGCGCGGGCTGACTTCGAGACGCTTGCGCGCGAAGGTAATTTCGATGCGGAGCATATCTGTCAGTATTGGAAAGATGGCAAGGCGCGTTTGCTCGCAATGCCCAAAGCCGTTGCGGCCTCTGGAGTAGAGGCCATTGTCAAAGGGGGCAAAAGTGTCACCTTCCCAACCGAATTCGCTGTTCCGCCGGAAGTGGCGACCAATGTGGTTGCACGCGGTCTGAATGTCCCCGTGCCTTCAAGTTTTGAAGTGAGAGAGGTCGGCGCCGCACTACAGTGTATATCTGAGTTGGACGTGAAGGGGGACATGGTCCGCGTTTGGTTTTGCGTTGAATACACGGAAGAACCAACGTGGAAGACGTTTGAGTTTGGCTCCGTGCCCTCGTCTACCAACCAGACTCACCTCAAACTTGATCAGCCGTTTTTCCCCACCTGTTCGTTTCAATCCGTTGTTCATGTAGCGGATGGGGCAATGACACTCGTCGGAGGCGGAGTGCCGACGTTGGACAAACAGGAAGTCACCTGCGCATTGTTGACGGCGCATGTCGTCAGACAGGCCCGCGCCGCACGTTGAGTGTTTTGAACCGCCAAGACGTCGTCTACGTGTCTTTGCGTGAGGGAACAACTTGTTTTTTATCGTGCTTGTCGAACCATAAGGCACTAATGGATCTCAAAGTTTGGTGGCAGTTGAGGGGCTGGCATGCTAAACTGGCGCGCAAATGGAGAGGCAGAGTTGACCTGCCTGTTTTGTTCCGGAGAAAACCCCTGAAATCAGAGATCACAATGCTGTCGGGTGAGCATGCGAGTGAAAAGCATGATGGCCTGACGGATGTACTGGCCGGTGGGCCGACGTTGCAAGTGCCGCACGACCCGGCGCGGCGGCGTCAGCTCGCTGATGCCGCCGCGACCTACGCGGATCGCGAACGGCTTGAGCCACCGCTGACGGCTGAGGAACTGGCGGCGCATGCGCGCTGCCTTGGCGCGGCAATCGCCGCATGCGATGACGAACTCCCCTTTGTGGCGTTGCTGCTCAATAACATGCTGTGGCGTGAGGTCATTGCCGGGATTCCCTTTGATCGGCGGTTGCTGCTGTTGCCGCAGTGCCTTGCCCATGCGGAGGTCTGTCGCGCCGACCGTGACGGGCTCGGTTTGCTCTGTGCGCAGTGCGGCGCGTGTGCGATCGGTGCGTTGCAGGCGGAGGCGGACCGGCTGGGATATGTGACATTGATCGCGGAAGGAACGACCGTGGTCAGCAAGTTGCTGATGAGCGGCAAGGTCGATGCCGTGATCGGGGTGGGGTGCATGGAATCTCTGCGCCGTATCTTTCCGGTGATGAACACGCACGCCATCCCCGGACAAGGCATCCCGCTGCTTACCGATGGCTGTGTGCGGACAACGCTGGATATGGATTGGGCGTTGGCGTCGATCCGCGTCCGCAAGGCTGAAGCCAAGAATGGCGCAACCGATCTGGATGCGGTCGCCGCAGTCGTGCGTCAGTGGTTTGAGCCGGAATCGCTGGCTGCCCTGATGGGGCGTCCCGAAACCGAGGCGCAGCGTGTGGGGCAGGCGTGGCTGGCGACGGGCGGCAAGCGTTGGCGCCCGTTGCTGACGGCGGCGGTCTATGAGGCGGCGGGCGGCGACATTGAGCGGATCAAGGCGGCGGCGGTGGCGGTCGAGTGTTTTCACAAAGCGTCGTTGGTGCATGACGACATCGAGGATGGTGACGTTGAACGCTATGGCGAACCGACCGTCCACGCACAGGTTGGCGTACCTGCCGCGATCAATGTCGGCGACTATCTGATCGGCGAGGGCTACCGCTTGCTGGCGTCGTCTGAGTTTGATGGCGCGGTGCGCGCGGAGATGCTGCTGGCTGCGGCCAACGGTCACCGCGAACTCTGCCTAGGGCAAGGCGAGGAACTGGCTTTTTGCCGTAAGCCGGCACCGGTTACCGAGGCCGAGGTGTTGCGCATCTATGCGCAGAAGACTGCGGCGGCGTTCGAGGTCGCCGTGCAGGTCGGCGCAACGGCGGCCGGTGTCGGCGCGGAGACGCGTACGCTGCTTTCGGCGTTCAGCCATGCTGTCGGAACCGCTTATCAGATCCAGGATGACATCACGGATTTCCACTCGGTGCGCGGACGGGCCGCCGATCTGCTGGCCATGCGTCCGACGCTCTTTCTGGCAATTGCCTGCACCAGCGAGCACCCTGCCGTGCGCGATGCGTTGCAGTCGGTCTGGCAGGGTGATGCCGCCGGTCGTGAACGCCTGATTGATGCGATCACCGAGGCGGGGCTGCGCACGCGCGTTGATTTGCTCTATGCCCATTACAAACATGAGACCACGCGCGTGCTCTCCGATATTCCGCACAGTGGACTTAAACGGTTGTTGCGCCGGATCATGAAACGCATGCTGCGCTAGGGGAGAGAACGTGCAGTGCGTCGAGTCTTGCCATATCTTGTGACTGTCGTTGCGGCGGTACTGGCGGTGAGGAGCGTGCGCCATTGGCTGAGCCGTGAGGCGCCGACCGTTGTCGCGATCCGCGAAGCCACAGCCGATGGATCGTTGGCCGAAGCTGCGGCGGCTGCGACGTTCGGCGAAACCGATCTGGCGGGTTGCTTCATGATCGACCGCGATGTTCCGCCCGGTACAATTGCAGGCACGTGGCCCGGCTTCAGAGGCCCCGCGCGCGATAACATCGCGACGCAGAGCGGCACGCTGGCGGAGACGTGGGGGAGCGACGGTCCGCGCGTGGTCTGGTCGATTCCGGTGGGCGACGGACACGCCATGCCCGCATTGTCGGGCGGCAACCTCTACTTACTCGATTATGACGAGGCGCGCGGCGGTGACTGTCTGCGCTGTCTCAATGCCGATACTGGTCAGCAGCGCTGGGAACATCTGTATGCGGTCAAAGCCAAGCGCAACCACGGTATTTCACGCACGGTAACGACCACCGATGGTGATGCCGTGGTTTCGATCGGGCCGCAATGCCATGTGCTCTGCTTGGATGCGCGTAATGGGAGTTACCGCTGGGGCATCAGTCTGCCGCAGCGCTATGGTACCAAGGTTCCGCTCTGGTACGCCGGTCAATGCCCGCTGATTGATAACGGGCTGGCGATTTTGGCACCGGCCGGCACGAATACGCTACTTGTCGGCATTGATCTCAAGAGTGGCGCGACTGTTTTCGAAACACCCAATCCCGGCGACCTCGCCATGTCACATTCTTCGATCATAGTACTGACGGCGGACGGGGTGCGCCAGTATCTCTACGCGGCATTGGGCGGCATTGTGGGTGTAGCTGCGGATGGCGAGGCGCGCGGCCGTCTGCTGTGGCACACCGAGGCCTTCAGTCCTAGTGTCATCGCGCCTTCGCCGGTGCCGCTGAGCGACGGCCGCTTTTTCATGACGGCGGGATACGGCTCGGGCGGCGCGATGTTCCGCGTATCGCGTGACGGTGATGCGTGGCGCGCTGACCTCCTCTTCAAGACCGACCGCAAGCAGTTCGCGAGCGAACAGCAAACGCCTGTTTTTCATGATGGACGGCTCTACACGGTCCTGCCCAGCGACGGTGGCGGGGAGCGTCAGCAGTTTGTCTGCATGACGCCGGAGGGCGAACGTCTGTGGGCCAGTGGCCCGGCGCACACTTTCGGGTTGGGGCCGTATCTGCTGACGGCTGACGGACTCGCCGTGTTGCTGGATGATGTCGGCACGCTCACGCTCGCGCGCGTCGGGCAGGAGGGCTTCCGCGTGTTGGCGCAACATGCGGTGATGGGGCGTAAAGGCCGCGACGCATGGGGGCCGATGGTGTTGGTCAGCGGTCGCCTCTTCCTGCGCGACAGCACGCGGCTCTATTGCCTTGATCTCGGCGGGATTTTTTAACGCAGAGGCGCAGAGACGCAGAGTTTTTTTGGGGGCATTGCTCGGGATTTTTTAACGCAGAGGCGCAGAGGCGCAGAGTTTTTTTGGGGGCATTGCTCGGGATTTTTTAACGCAGAGGCGCAGAGACGCAGAGTTTTTTTGGGGGCATTGCTCGGTTTTGTTTAACGCAGAGGCGCAGAGGTGTGGCACGGGCATCTTGCCCGTGTTTCATGGGCGGGACGCCCATGCCACAGATTGCGCAGAGTTTTTTTTGGGGGGACCCCAGCCGCAGGTCGCGGGTCGAACGTCGCGGGTCAACCTCTCTTGTTGCGACCACGCAGTGGTACGCAACCATGAGAGTAAAAGCACTGCTCCGCATTTGTTCAGTGCGGTGACAAGAGCCGCGCTGTGCGCGGGTCGCGGCACCGCTTTTGCGCGCAACTCTGCCACTCCTGCCCAAAAAGCGGCGTCGCGCGGAATACCGCTTGCCGCCGCACTCCAAATTTTTTCGCTGGGCTCGCGGAGCACCGGGAGGGTCAAGCGTCTGCTTGACCGGCGGCGGTAACGCCGCCATGCGACATGAGACGAGAGACGCGAAACTTCCGCGCCATACCTGAAACTTGAAACCAACCTCTGCGTCTCTGCGCCTCTGCGTTAAAAACGCATAACGCTCAATGTTTTGGTCAGAAAAGCTCTTGCTGGTGATAGGGCGTGTCTGGTGTGTCCTCGGGTTCCGGTGCGGCGCGCGGCGCTTCCGGTGCGGGGGCGCTGGGCGTGGCTGTGCCTGCGAGCAGGGCGAGCAGGCCGGCCTCGTCGATGACTGTCGTTCCCAGTGCGCGCGCTTTGTTGGTTTTGGTCGCGCCGACGTTGCCACCTGCCACCAAGTAGCGCGTCTGCTTGGTGACCGCGTCCTGCACGATGCCGCCGGCGGCTTTGATCCGCTCGGCTATCTGTGCGCGCGGTTGGGAGAGGGTGCCGGTCAGTACAAACGTCACGCCCGCGAGCGGTGCATCGGCGGGTACCGGCAACCGGGCTTTGGCCTGCGGGTCGATGCCCAGTTCGCGCAGCCGCGCCAAGTAGCGCTGGCCGTAGTCGCTCGCAAAATAGGCCAACACCGAACGTGCGGCTTCGGTCTTGATCACGCTGCTGTAGAGCGGCGGCAGAGTGGAGCCCGGGGTTTTGGTGGCGACGCCGGCCGCGACAAGCTCATCGCCGGTCACGCCGATTTCGCCGCACAGGCGGTTGAAGCGCGCTTGGCGCTCGTCGCGCTCCTCATCGTTTTGGGGTCGGTTGAGCGTTGAGCGCGGATTGACCGCAGCGGCCTCGGCGTATAGCTCGGCCAGCCGCACCACCGCTTGCAGGATCGGCGACGCATCGAGGTCGGAGAAGCGGGCGTGCGCGGCGGCGATCTGTTCGGCCACCGTCACGCCGATGCCCGGGATGCCGGTCGCAAAGAGCCAGCGATCCAGCGGCAGGGTGCGCGCCGCGTCCAAGGCGTCCAATGCGGTCTGCGCGTTCTTGCCGAAGCGGCGCGTGCCGGAGGCTTCGTCGCCGATGCGGAAGGCTTCGAGCTGCGGCAGCGTGAGCGAAAAGAGGTCGAGCGGATCGCGCACCAGTTCCTGCGCCACGAGTGCTTCGGCGACCTTGCCGCCGATGGCGCGGATGTCGAGCGCGTCGCGCGAGGCAAAGTGCTCCAGGCGGCCGACGCGCTGCGCGGGGCAGGCTGGGTTGACGCAACGGTGGGCGACTTCATCTTCGCGGCGTACCACGGGGCTGCCGCACTCGGGGCAGGTCGCGGGCATGGTGAAGACGCGCTCCTCGCCGGTGCGCTTCTCGGTCAGTACGCTCTCAATCGCGGGGATCACATCGCCGGCTTTGACAACCCAGACACGGTCGCCTATGCGGATATCCTTGCGCGCGATTTCATCGGCGTTGTGCAGCGTGGCGCGCGCGATTTCAGAACCGGCCAGCAAGACAGGGTCTAGTTCGGCGACCGGCGTGAGCACACCGGTGCGACCGACCTGTACCGTGATCTGCCAGATGCGGGTTTCGGCGCGTTCGGGTTCGTATTTGAAGGCGCGCGCCCAACGCGGCGATTTGGCGGTGCTACCCAGTCGCTCATACAACTCGCGACGGTTAACCTTCACAACCGCACCGTCGATCTCAAAGGGGAAGGTGTGGCGCAGTGCTTCGAGTTCATCAATCGCAGTGAGCACGGCTTGGATGTCCACGCAGAGGCGCAGCCACGGGGGCGTGCGGAAACCCCAATCGGCCAGCCGCTGCAAGAGGCCGCTGTGCGAGGGGAACACAGCACCTTTGATGGCGCCGGTGGCGTAAAGCAGGGCGTCCAGCGGACGGCGTGCGACTTCGCGCGGGTCGAGCTGCTTGAGCGAACCGGCGGCGGCATTGCGGGGATTCATGAAAGGCTCGCGTCCCGCTTCCTCTTCACGCTGGTTGAGTTCAGCAAAGCCGTCGCGGCTCATGTAGACTTCACCGCGAACCTCAAGCAAGGGCGGCGCGTCCGCGAGGCGGAGCGGAATAGAGCGGATGGTCTTGACGTTGGCGGTGATGTCGTCGCCGACCTCGCCGTTGCCGCGCGTCGCGGCGCGTGTCAGCACGCCGTCTTCGTAGAGCAGTGAAAAGGCGACGCCATCGACCTTCGGTTCGACCACATAGTCCCAGACTTCATCTGGGAGCTGGCGGCGCAAAAAGGTGTCGAAGTCCAAAAGATCGTCCCGCGAATGGGTCTTGTCCAAGCTCATCATCGGTGGGTTGTGGCGGACTTGGCGGAAGGCGGCGAGCGGCGCGCCGCCGACGCGCTGCGTGGGCGAGTCGGGCGTGATCCACTCGGGATGGGCGCGTTCCAGCGCTTCCAGTTCGCGGTAGAGGGCGTCATAGTCGGCGTCGCCGATTTCAGGACGCGCCTCGACATAGTAGAGACGGTCGTGGCGTCGGATCGTCTCGCGCAGTTCGTTCAGGCGTTCAAGGGACATAGCGGCTCCGGGGTTGGAGTGGGGCATCAAACGGCTTCGATCAAGGGCGTGAGGCGGGGCAGACATTCGTCAACCGCCGCGCGGCCGTCGGCGATGGCTTCAGGGCCGCGGTGGAACTCAAGCGTCATGATGTCGCCTACTGCGGGTTGGATCAGGATGTCGGGTGGCGTCATCGCCAGCCCGTCGCGGGTGAGTTGGTTCTCAACCAGACGGAACGAGCGGGTCAGTACATCGAAAATGGAGAGTGGGTCGGCCTCTTTCTTTTGCGGCGCATACCAGCGTTTGAACGTGGCTTCGATCGGCCCCTGGAGCTTTGGTATCGAGGCGCTGATGCGTTCGAGCAGCGGGGTCAATGCATCGGGAGGCTGCGTCGCATTGTGAGTATGTTTCGCTGTGTGCGGTAGCGGTTTACGCGGTTGCTCGGGGGTGTGCAGGTTGATGTCCACGGCGATCACCGTGTCCGCGCCCATCGCCCGGCAAGCCGAGACCGGCAGCGGATTGACGAGACCGCCGTCGAT
>Ga0209719_1002764_pt1 | contig 17331 bp, 12 predicted proteins | sample AD_JPNAS2_MetaG_FD_184421 | JGI IMG/M metagenome (GOLD analysis project Ga0209719, IMG submission 184421) | Active sludge microbial communities of municipal wastewater-treating anaerobic digesters from Japan - AD_JPNAS2_MetaG (SPAdes) (version 2) | ecosystem: Engineered > Bioreactor > Anaerobic...
TCCGGCTTTCCACCATCGCCACGCTGTCTTATAGGTTATGCCTTGCTTCTTCGCCCATACACTAAGTTTCATGAATATATATTACTACATATTACCATATTTGTCAATATTTATTGGAACAGTTATCAACCCATACCGCAAAGCCCCATCTTTTTCACGAAAGCCGCCAGCGCCATCTGCGGAGCGACGGACGACGTGGTTTACCCGGCGGACATACTGCTTCTCGACTATGAAATTGAACTGGGGGTGGTCCTAGGAAGAACCGTGGGAAAGAAGGATGTCATTACGCACGAGAACCTTGCCGACTATGTTCTCGGCATCACCCTCTTCAACGATATCTCCGCGCGTGACCTGCAGCTGCGCGCCGGACAGTGGTTCCTCGGCAAAAGCTATCGTACTTTTGCGCCGCTGGGGCCTTTCATCCAGAGAATGGATCAGGCCGCGCAATCGCGCCTCTACGATCTGACGCTGGAGCTCGACATATACGCGGCTGATGGAACCAACCCGTCCGGCAAGGGGCAGAAAGGCACGACCGCGCAGATGATCTTCCGTGTGCACGAACTCCTCAATTGCCTGCGGAAGAAATTAGACCTGCTGCCGGGCGATGTGGTCGCGACGGGAACCCCTTGTGGCGTCGCTCTCGGGAGTCCGCCAAAATACAAAATGAGGCTGGCGGAAATCATCGGGATACCTCAGGCCGAGCGCATTGAACACTTTATCTCCTCCGAGGTCAAGGATAACCGGCGATATCTCAGCGCGGGCGACATCATGAAAACCCGTATCTACAGCCGGGATGGAGCCGTTGACCTCGGGCAGCAGAGCAATCGCATCATTCAGGACGAAACGACCATCTGAACGCGAAAAGGCCGCGGGGGGACAGGATCACCAGTCCCACTTCAACTACGGCCGCGCTTTGCCGGTGCGGTCGGGCAAAAGGAGTTTAAACGACGGACAAAGGTTATGGAGATTGTAGCCGGAGAAGCGGCTTGTTATCGCATCTTGGCATTCATATCTCTGAAAATGGAAATACATTGGAAATCAGCCCCTCTGGGGAAAGTGCCTAAACGGCTACCATTCCTTGATAAATTGGCTCATGATAATTTTACACAAAAAACTTGACAGTACCAGGACGTAAGTGCGCACAAAGTAGGTAAGGTTTATCCACCAGCGGGCAGCGGACAACCGCGCTATTCGTTATCAGCCGCCCGGAGGATAATTTTCACGTCCGGGCGGCGATAAGATCGATGCCGTTCCGGCTTTCCTCCTCTTATGTCGATCGGTTGCGGGTTTATGGGAACTGCCCTTTTTTCTTGAGGACATTTTTCGCGCCCTGATGCCCCAGTCTGGCGGTTTTCTTCAAGTCGGCGAGTTCCTGTCCCGTCCTGCCGAGCTTATTGCTTACATAGGCGCGATTGTAGTACGTCAGGACATTATCGGGATCGAGGAGCAGGGCTTTATTGTAGTCCGCCAGGGCCATTTCATAGTTTTTTGTTTAGCTAAATGTTGCAAATATGTAAACGATATTGTATTGTGAAATAAACACATTACCTAAAGGACATGAAATATGCCATCCACAACGATCAGAATCAGTGAATTTTCCCGGAAGATGCTCCGGGAACTGGCCCGGGAGGAAGGAAAACCCCTGCAGCTTATCGTTGATCAGGCTATCGAAAATTACCGCCGCCGACGGTTTCTGGAAGGACTGAGTAGCGATTTTGCCGCTTTGAGAAACGATGTAGAAGGTTGGAAATGTGAAGAAGAAGAAAGGTCCGCATGGGACGTCACCCTTGGGGACGGTGAACAGCCATGACGGCAAAGGACCCTCGGCGTGGTGACATATGGCTCGCGGATCTTAACCCCGTGCGGGGTCACGAACAGGCTGGCAAACGGCCCTGTCTGGTCGTTTCGGTAGACATTTTCAATCGAAGTCCCGCGGGCCTTGTGATCGTTCTCCCCGTGACCACAAGATCAATAAGAATTCGTTCTCATGTTTGCATCGAGCCGCCGGAAGCCGGTATCAAGGAGGCGAGTTATATCAAATGCGAGGACGTGCGTTCCATTTCTATAGAAAGACTGACCAGTCGCTGGGGCGCAGTTTCCCCCATCACCATGACAGCGGTGGAGGATCGTCTGCGCATTCTTATGGGCCTTTAAGTGGGGTGGGAAGGCGGCTAAACCAATGGCGGGCGTTGCGGAGAGAAGACAGCGTCAGACATTTTCCACCGCCCCCGGGCATTTCCGGACAAACGCCTCGATGTCGGCGATCAATTCCGGGCGGTGCATATACCTATTGGAGGGACAGACGATGATTTCCGCCCGGGGGAGCCGCGTCGCTATGAGACGGATATTGGTTGCGGAGTGCAGCTTGTCCGTGGGGGCGTAAGCGAGGGCAACGGGTATCCGCACCGTTTCCAGATGTGGCCAGACCTCGTAGCGCCCGTCGACGGCCGCCTGGGCCGAAAGCTTGATCCGCTGGGGGTGGGCGGCCTTTATCGTTTCCGTGTAACGCTGCATCTGTTCCGGTTCGTTCTTCACGTCGACCATGAAGTTCCTGACGTACCAAAGGACGAGGTGCTTGAGTCCGTGATACAGGGATGTTGGCAGCGTAAGCATCCAGCGGATATGCCAGGGCGCTGGGAAGTCGCTGTTGGGAGCGATCAGGAAGGCGCCGCCCGCCGTCAGTTTTCCCTCCTTCAGGGCCTCCAGCAGGGCGGTTGCCCCCAGGGAGCTGCCGATGACGGTGGCGCTCGGCAAGGCGATTTCCAGTTGGCGGCTAACGCTGATCAGGTCCGCGGCCATCCGGTGGATGCTGAAATCCTCGGGTTGCAGGTTTTCCTTTTCGATGCGGGCCGATATCTTTTCTCGGGTTTCGATATAGTATAGGGGCCGGACAGCGGCCATGGCCTTCAGCAGGGGAGCCCATCCGGATACGGCGGATACCCAGCCGGCCACGAAGATCACGGGATCATCGCTGGCGGGTCGTCGGGGCCGCCAGGACATGACCCGCAGGTGCACGCCCTTTTCCACGCAGACGGAAGCGTCCGTGAATACTGCATCGGGGGGAGTAACCGGATCGGCAGAGTGGCCGGCCATATTTGTTTTCTTCATCGTCACGACCTCCCGGGCCGTTCAACCGGTGGCGCGGTTAAGCTCTTTCATCATGACTGTTTGCTCTGGAGGTTAGGGTTTCAGCCTGCATAAGGCCCCGGGAAACGTACGCCATAGTATATCATAATCGTCCAGGAAATGACACCACTCATAAAGATTTCAAACTACTCGTTATCTATATTAAAATGTCCACAGATAGCTTGATGTTTTCATCTTTCGTTGTGCCCGCGCCGGGCATGGGGGTTAGTGCGAAGATGCCGATGGAAAATATTGAAGAGCGGGCAAAAAAAGCCCCGGATGACTTGCTTCTCAGCTATGGTCATCCGGGGTGTTTGATTATGAATACCAGGGGAACCGGTCTTCTTTGCCGCCGGTGTCAGCTCAGTCCTTGAAGACCGCCCCCGTGCTGGCCGACGTCACCAGTTTGGCGTAGCGGGCCAGATAGCCGGTAGTGATGGCGGGCGCTTTGGGCTTCCACTCCTTCTTCCGCTTTTTCAATTCCTCCGGCGACACCTTGAGGGTGATCTTCTTCTTGGGGATGTCGATGGCGATGATGTCCCCTTCCTTGACCAGGCCTATGGTCCCTCCCTCCGCCGCTTCCGGGGAGATGTGCCCGATGGCGGCGCCGCGGGTGCCGCCGCTGAAGCGGCCGTCGGTGAGGAGGGCTACGGTGGTGTCGAGGCCCATACCGGCAATGGCCGAGGTGGGACCCAGCATCTCCCGCATCCCCGGGCCGCCCTTGGGGCCTTCATAACGGATGACGACGATGTCCCCGGCCTTTATTTTGCCGCCCAGGATTGCCCCGATAGCGTCGTCTTCGGAATCGAAGACCCGGGCCGGGCCTTCGTTGACCAGCATGTTTTCCGCCACGGCGGACTGCTTGACGACACAGCCGTCGGGGGCGAGATTGCCTTTGAGAATAGCCAGACCGCCTTCTTTGATGTAGGGGTTGTCCAGAGTGCGAATTACGTTGTCGTCGAGGATGACGGCAGCCTTAATGTTTTCGCCGACGGTCTTGCCGGAGACGGTCAAACAGTTTTCGTTGATGACGCCGAGAGAGGAAATACGCTTCATCACCGCCTGTATCCCCCCTGCCGCATCGAGATCTTCGATGTGATGGGCGCCGGCCGGGCTGAGTTTGCAGAGGTTGGGAGTCTTTTTGCTGATTTCATTAAACAGGTCCAGCTCCAGTTTAATTCCCGCCTCATGGGCGACGGCGGGGATATGGAGGACCGTGTTGGTGGAGCAGCCCAAGGCCATATCCACGGCGATGGCGTTTTTGAAGGCGTCGAGGGTGGCGATGTCCCGAGGTTTGATTCCTTTCTTCAGAAGCTGCATGATTTTCATTCCCGCTTCTTTGGCGAGGCGTCTCCTGGCGGCATGCACTGCCAGAACCGTTCCGTTGCCCGGCAGTCCGAGGCCCAGAGCTTCCGTGACGCAGTTCATGGAGTTGGCCGTGTACATTCCGGAGCAGGAGCCGCAGCCGGGACAGGCGCAATCCTCGATGGCGTCCAGTTCCTTCTGGGAGATCTTTTTGGATTTGACCTTCCCGACTCCCTCGAAGACGCTGATGAGATCGATTGTTTGGCCTTTCAACTTGCCTGCCAGCATGGGACCGCCGCTGATGACAATGGTGGGGATGTTTAGACGCATAGCCGCCATGAGCATCCCCGGAATGATCTTGTCGCAGTTCGTTACCATGACGAGGGCGTCAAAAGGATGGGCGATGGCCATGGCTTCGATGGAGTCGGCTATCAATTCCCGGCTGGCCAGGGAGTATTTCATCCCCGTGTGTCCCATGGCGATGCCGTCGCAAATGCCGATGACAGGGAACTCCACCGGTGTCCCACCGGCAAGGCGAATCCCCGCCTTGACGTCGTCGGTAATGGTTTGCAGGTGGATATGCCCGGGGATGATTTCATTCGCTGAATTGACGACGCCGATGATCGGCCGTCCGATTTCTTCGTCCGTGTAACCCATGGCCTTGAACAGTGAGCGGTGCGGCGCCCGCTCCAGGCCTTTCTTCATCAAGTCGCTGCGCATGTGTCCCTCCTTTCCCTACTTTTTCCGACGTTCCGGACGCAGGGCCCGCAGGGTCGCGCCGGCCTGCCACATTTCGCTGTTCTTGATGACGTCCAACTCAGCTTGGAGTTTTTCCCGGTAATCGGGGGCGCTGTTGACCCTCAGGACGATCTCCGTTTCTTTTCCCGCCGCTACCCGGTCATACAGTTCCGTGAACACTGGGGCGACAGCGTCGCGGAAACGGTTCTTCCAGTCCAGGGCGCCCCGCTGGGCGGTAGTGCTGCAGTTGGCGTACATCCAGTCCATGCCGTTCTGGGCGACCAGGGGCATGAGACTCTGGGTAAGCTCCTCCACGGTTTCGTTGAAGGCCTCGCTGGGAGAGTGGCCCCGCTTGCGCAGCTCGTTGTACTGGGCCTCGAGGACGCCGGCCAGGCAACCCATGAGGACGCCCCGCTCGCCGGTGAGGTCGCTATAGACTTCCATCTCGAAGGTTGTCGGGAAGAGATAACCGGAACCGATGGCTACGCCGGTGGCCAGGGTCCGCTCCAAGGCCCGGCCCGTGGCATCCTGGAAGACGGCATAACTGGAATTGATGCCGCTGCCCGCCAGGAAGTTGTCCCGGACGGTCCGTCCGGCGCCCTTGGGGGCGACGAGAATTACGTCGATGTCCGGGGGGGGGATGACGCCGGTCTGTTCTTTATAGACAATGGAAAACCCATGGGAAAAATAGAGGGCCTTTCCCGCCGTCAGGAGCGGTTTCAGTTCCGTCCACATGGCCTTCTGGCCCGCATCGGATTGGAGATACTGGATAATCGTTCCGCGCGCCGCAGCCTCCAGGGGCGGAAAGAGGGTCTTTCCGGGGACGAATCCTTCATCGATCGCCTTCTGCCAGTTGTAGTCTCCTTCGCCGACGATGACGTTGATCCCGTTGTCCTTCATGTTCAAGGCCTGTCCCCGTCCCTGGACGCCGTAACCGATGACGGCGACAACTTCATTCTTGAGGACTTCGCGTGCCTTGTCCAGAGTAAATTCTTCCGACGTGATCACATCCTCGACGACCCCGCCTATGTTCAACTTTGCCATAACAGCCTCCTTTTTCGTTAATTCTGGCGTTCCAGGGATATAATTCCCGTCCTGGCCATATCATCAATGCCCAGAGGTTTCAAGCTCGCGACGGCCTTTTCGATCAGCGCCCGGTCTCCCGTAATTTCGATAACGCAGTTGTCGCCGTTCATCGTCACGACCCGGCCGTTGAAGGTGTCGATGATCAAGGCCAGATGTCCCTTGTTCGTATCCGAGAGTTTCATACGGACCAGCATCAGCTCCCGGGTTACCGATTCCACCTTGGTCAGGTCCGTCACCTTGTGGACGTCGATAAGTTTGATGAGCTGTTTTTCGATCTTGCTTATTGTTGCTTTGTCCTGGATCGTCGTGAGAATGATCTTGGAGTAAGCGGGGTCCAGGGTCGCATCCACGCAAAGGGTTTCGATATTGTAGCCCCGGCCGCCCAGGATGCCGGCCACCCTCGCCAGCACGTCGGGTTTGTTGCTGACCATGAGAGCCAATGTATATTCCTTTTTTTCCATAATCCTACTATTTCCTCCTGTTAAATTATATTTCAGTTTGCCATCTCCCTGCCCAGGGCCATCTCATGGATCGGGCCGCCGGGGCGTACCATGGGATAGACGCATTCCTCCCGGCAAATCCGGAAGTCCATGAGTGCCGGTCCGGGGGCCTCCAGACCCTGCTTCAGCACCGCTTCCACCTCGTCGGGCTTTGTCGCCCGGAGTCCCAGCCATCCATAAGCCTCGGCCAACTTCAGAAAATCGGGCTGATAGGTCATATCCGTGTGGGAATAGCGCTTGCCGTAGAAGAGCTGCTGCCACTGGCGGACCATACCCAGATAACCGTTGTTCAACAAGACGATTTTGACGGGTATATTGTCCTGGATGGCCGTGGCCATCTCCTGGATGTTCATCTGAATGCTTCCGTCGCCGGCGATATCCACGACCAGCTTGTCCGGAAAGGCGATCTTCGCCCCCAGGGCCGCCGGGAAGCCATAGCCCATGGTTCCCAGGCCGCCGGAGGAGAGGAACGTGTTCGGTTCGTCATAGTTGTAGAACTGGGCCGCCCACATCTGGTTCTGCCCGACCTCGGTGGTGATGATGGCCTGGCCTTTGGTCAGTTTGTAGAGGGTCTCGATGACGAACTGCGGCTTGATCTCCGTGTCGCTGTGGCAATAGCTCAGGGGATTCTCCTGGCGCCAAGCGGCGATCTGGTCGAACCACTCCCGGCGCTGTTCGTCGGTAACGCTGAACTTCTGCTGCTCCAGCAGGGCGTTGAAACTCTGGAGGGCGCTCTTGCAGTCGCTGACGATGGGAACTTCCACCATGACGTTCTTGTTGATGGACGAAGGATCCACATCCACATGGACGATCTTGGCGTTGGGGGCGAAATGGTCGATCTTGCCCGTGACCCGGTCGTCGAAGCGCATGCCGATGGCGATCAGGAGATCGCAATGGCTGATGGCCATGTTGGCGTAATAAGTGCCGTGCATTCCCGGCATGCCCAGCCAGAGGGGATCGGAGCCGGGGAAGGCCCCCAGTCCCATGAGGGTGGACGAGACGGGCATCCTGGTAAGCCAGGCCATCTTCCGGAGTTCCTCCGCGGCGCCGCCGAGGATGACGCCGCCGCCGGAAAGGATCATCGGCTTGGTGGATTCGGCGATCAGATCCATGACATAAAAGGCCTTCTTTGAGGCGGGGCGGGGCTTGTTCTCCTCGATCTTTTGGGGCGTCTGGGGTTCGTATTCCGTCATTGCCGCCATGACGTCTTTGGGCAGATCGATGAGGACGGGGCCCGGCCGCCCGGAGCGGGCGATATGAAAAGCCTCGTGGATCGTCTTGGCCAGTTGGTCCACCCGTTTGATGAGGAAGTTGTGCTTCGTACATGGACGGGTGATGCCGACGATATCGACCTCCTGGAAGGCGTCGGTCCCGATGAGGTGGGTGGGGACCTGGCCGGTTAAAACGACGATGGGGATGGAATCCATGTAGGCGTTGGCGATCCCCGTGACGGTGTTTGACGCTCCGGGGCCGGAGGTTACCAGGGCCACCCCGACCTTGCCGGAAGCCCGGGCAAAACCGTCGGCGGCATGGACGGCCCCCTGCTCGTGCCGCACCAGGATGTGGCGGATGTGGCCTTTGTGGAGTTCGTCATAGATATCCAGCAGCACGCCCCCCGGATAGCCGAAGATCGTGTGGATACCTTCCTGCTTCAACACCTTGATCAGTATTTCTGCTCCTCTCAGTTGCACGGTATGTACCTCCCTTATGGATGTTTGATTTATCGGCAATAAAAAAGCCGCGATCTTTTCGGAGATGCGGCTTTTCATAAATAAAAAAGCCGCGGGTTTCAGGGGCCCGCGGCTCTTGTTTTTAAAGGGTTTTTAAAAACACCGAGCAGCAGTCCCCCTCGGTACGATAACTACTACGACGCTGCTCAGTACAATGAGTTTGTTTTTCATCTGACTTGTTTTATCTGCCTTCAATCTGAAAAAGTGAAGGCACCGTACGAAAATAAGCAGTTTTTGTCAAGAATTTTTTTATAAAGAAAACCGTCCCCCTTTTGGGGAGATAACGATCAGTGCCTCCCCGAATCTCTTGATCGGAGGAGAATAATTAATGATCGTGGACGGAGCCAAGGCAAACAGTCCGCGGATCGCCGCGACGACAGGGCTATGGACAACCAGACCGCCTATTTTTACCCTTCCGGTCCGGCGGAACGACCCGGACCGGAAGGGACACCCTCAACGGTCAATCTTGCCTATCCGGCAGGGAATGCCCTTCAGATTGGGGGTGCCGTATTCTCGGCCCAGTTTGGCGACGGAGGTCAGCATGTTGAAATTGGCCTTGTCCCAGTCGAACTGCCGCTCCGGGCGTCCCTCGGGGAACCACCATCCGTGGGACCCACAGACGACCAGGGGGGCGACGGCCTCGGTGAGGCAGGCCTGTTGCACTATGCGCCCGTAGGGCGTTTCGATAAAGATTTCTTCCCGTTCGGCTATGCCGTACATGGCCGCCGTATCGGGATGGATCTCCAGCCGGGGGTGGGGACGGAGTTTCCGCAGCTTCGGCACCCAGCGGTAGGAGGAATGGAGATAGTACTGGCTCTTGGCGCTGGTCAGAAGCAGGGGGTAGGCCGGATCATCCGCTTCGGGATAGCCGTCGAAGCTCGGCAGGGGTTTTAGTCGGAATTTCTCCGCCACGCTTAGCTTCAGTTCCACCTTCCCCGTGGGGGTCTTGAAGCCCTTCTCCAGATAGGATCGGAACCGGTCCGGCCCCTTGAGATAGCCCTTTTCCACAAACTGGGCGTAGGTCAGCCCCGCCGGTTTGAGGAGTTCTTCCAGGAGCTGATGATAGTCTTCGGGCCAGAGTTCCGGAGGCGTCATGAGCTTTCCCAGCTCGGTGATGATCTTCTTGTCGGGCCAGCACTCCTCCGGAGGATCGACGACCTTGGGCCGGGCGAGGATGTAGCCGTGGCCGATGCCGTAGTGACCGATGTCGTCGCACTCGAAATGGCTGGCCACGGGGAGGACGACGTCCGCCAAAGCCGCCGTGGGGGTCATGAAGAGGTCGGCGACGGCCAGAAAATCGAGCGACGTCAGTGCCTTATGGGTCAGGCGGCTGTCGGCGTAGGACAGCATGGGGTTGGAGCACATCATATAGGCCCCCCGGACAGGGTAGGGGATCCCTTCGAGGACGGCCTTGCGGAAATAGGCGGGAGCGACGGTCATGAGGCGGGGGATAATCCGGTGATGGGCGCTGATGATTTCTTTCCGTTTGTCGGGGATGAGATCGGCCCGGACGAAAGGGCCCAGGCCCATTATCTTCGGATCGCGGGCCTCCACGTTGCCGCCGGGGACGTCGAGGTTGCCGGTGATCGCCATGAGGCAGATCAGCGCCCGGGTCGTATCGAAGGTGTGGATGTTGTGCTCGATGGGGTTTCCCCACTGGATCGCCGCCGGTTTGGCGGCGGCGTAGGTCCGGGCGGCCCGGCGGATCTCATCGGCGGGGACCCAGGTGATCTCCGCCACCTTTTCCGGCGGATAGGCCTCGATATGGGCGGCCAGTTCGGCGAAGCCTTCGGTCCAGTTCGCCACGAATTCCTGATCGTAGAGGCCCTCCTTGACGATCACATGGATGAAACCCAACGCCAGGGCGGCGTCGGCGCCGGGACGGATCTGAAGCCAGTGCCGCGCCTTTTTCGCCAGGTCGATGCGCCGCGGGTCGATGACGATGAGTTCGGTGCCCGTCTTGAGCTGCTCCAGCAGGAGGCTGCATATCTCCCCCTCTTCATTGGTGGCGGTGATGTTGCTGCCCCAAAGGACGACGAGCTTGCTGGGATGGTGAAAATCCACCACGGGATAGAACCCGCAGGTGTGGATGCCGGTGATCTCCCGGGGGGCGTGGCAGACGTCCTGGGAGGCGATGACATTGGGGGAGCCGAAGAGGTTGGCCAGGCGGATCTGGAAGAAATGATCCAGTCCTTTGGGCATCCCCACCCCGAAGGCGACGGCTCGGGCCCCGTGCTTCTCTCTGATTTCCTTGAGATTGTCCGCAATCGTCCCCAGGGCCTCAGGCCAGGAGATCCGCTCCCACTTCCCGGCGCCCTTTTCCCCCACCCGACGGAGGGGGTGCCGCAGGCGGTCGGGATGGGTCAGCCGGTCCGGGGAAACAGCCCCTTTGGGGCAGATGTAACCTCTGTTGAGAAATCCGTCCGGATCGCCTTTGACCTGAACGATCCGGTTGTTTTCCACGCCCACGAGGAGGCCGCAGCCGCCGTGATCCATCCGGGCGCAGTGAGTCTTGAACCATTTCAATTCTGTTGTCGCCATTTCCTGTCGTCTCCTTGCTGTAAATTCGATATTCGCGGCCCCGCAGTCGGGCCGTATTACTCGTTGACATTGCCCCCCATGCCCCGCCGGCGGTCGCGGCGCCCGCCTGATCGCTTTTCATGCCCCGGCATATGCGCGCCTTCTCCGCGGCTTTTTGAGAGGCCGCCCCGTTTTTGACCGTTGGGAATCTGTCTGGATGTTCGCTGTTTTACCCTCGGGGGTGGAAATACGTTTTTCTTTATTTGCCCCTTTAGTCATGTTATCTTTAGCATAATGAGCCTGACTTGTATAGCGCTTTTCAAGGTCCCATGATTCCCGCTCGAAGACTCCGCGGCAAAGACACGTTCTCCACTCAAGAACATCAAAAGACGAAACGTTTCTCGAAGTTGCCGTTTCCGGCGGCATGGAGTGTCTGGTTCCCGGCGATCATGTCCATTACCCCGTCGAATCGCCTCGGGGGATTGATGCCCTTTCACCAAGCGAGAGCTTTGCATAACTGCGGAAAAATGGTTCGCAAGCGGCGAATCAAATGTTTTTCGCCGTTGCGTAATTGAACTTAACACTTTGTAATAAATAAGGTTTATACGTTACCCATTCAGAGGCGAAAAAGATTTCTGAGCCGCGGCGAAGCCATTTTTCAAAGCTTTCCAAGCGACTTTCTTGAGCACTACGGGACACTCGGCATAGGTACCCCGGCACGTGACGCTCGGGGCGGCTGGGTGATGCGCCCGGGAACTTGGCTACCCCGCCCGATGCCGGACGGTCAGGGCCTCCAGGAGGGTCTTCTTCTTGATCGGTTTGGTGAGGTGGGCGTCGCAGCCGGCGGCGAGGCTCTTCTGCTCGTCCTCTTTCAAGGCGAAGGCAGTCAGGGCGATGATGGGCGTGGCGGGTTTTCCTTCCCGGGCCTCCCACTGCCGGATGGTCCGGGTGGCCGTATAGCCGTCCATGACCGGCATGTTCATGTCCATGAGGACCAGGTCGTATTCCCTCTGTTGGAATTTTTCCACTGCGATCTCGCCGTTTTCCGCCATTTCCAGGCAGTGAGGGGTTTGCTTGAGATAGGTTTTGATCAAGAGGCGGTTGTCCTCCGAATCCTCGGCCAGGAGGATCCGCAGGGCCGGGATTTCCTCTTCGCCCGCGCCGGCGGCAACGGCGGAGTGGACTACCGCACCTGTACCGGCGGGGGTAAGAGCCTCTGGAGCGGCGGCGGCGCCCGGAACCCCGGCGGGAGTGGCCGCCGCCCCGGGGGACGATCCCGTGTCCGCCTCCGGCGCTATGTCCAGCAGGGCGGTGAAATAAAAGCTGCTCCCCCGTCCCGGCTCCGATTCTACCCAGATCCTTCCGCCCATGAGGTTCACCAGCCGCCGGGAGATGCTCAGGCCCAGGCCCGTGCCGCCGTAGCGCCTCGTCACGGAAGAATCGGCCTGTGTGAAGTTATCGAAGATGGCGCCGATCTTGTCGGTGGGGATACCGATGCCCGTGTCCATAACGGCAAACCGGAGGCAAACGCGCCCCGGTTCCAGATCGGACGCGTCTTCGCCGAAGCGCGCCACCTCGACGGTGACGCCGCCGGTCTCGGTGAACTTCACGGCGTTGCCGATGAGATTCACCAGGATCTGCCGCAGGCGCACCGGATCGCCCCGCAGGGAAAGGGGAACGTCTCCGTGCAGGCGGTGTTTCAGCTCCAGGCCTTTTTCCTGTGCCCGGAAGGACAGGACGGCTTCCGTGGTTTCGATCAGTTCGTCCAGCCGGAAGGGGATGCTTTCCAGCTCCAGTTGTCCCGCCTCGACCTTGGAGAGATCCAGGATGTCGTTGATCACCGTCAGGAGATTCTCGCCGGCGGAGCGGAAGATCTTGACATACCGCCTCTGCTCCTTGGTCAGGGGGGTGTCTGCCAGAACATCGGCCATGCCGATGATGGCATTCATCGGGGTGCGGATCTCGTGACTCATGCTGGCCAGGAAATCGCTTTTCGCCCGGCTGGCCGCCTCGGCTTCCTTCATGGCGCGCTGTAATTCCGTTAGCGACTGCTGCAGCCGCTCCTCAACCAGCTTTTTCTCTTCCAGGCTTTCCAGGTAGGCGTTGAACCAGGAGATGAGTTGGCCGATTTCATCCCGGGTCTTTACCTTCAGACGCGTTTGGAGGTTGACCGCCCCTTCCCGGAGCTGCCGAAAGAGGTCGGTCAGCTCCTGGATCGGACGGACAAGGGTGCGGGAAATAATCAGGGCCGCCAGGATGGCGAGCAGCAGGCAGATCACCAATATTATCAATGAGTTGTTGCGGATATTGATGATCTTGTCCTCGATGGTGTGCAGGGGGACGAAACTCAACAGCAGCCAGTTCCGGTCGCCGGAGCTGTCATGGATCACGTAAAAGGGTTTCCCCTGAACCCGGGTGGTGAACACGCCCCGCTCCGCCTTGGTCATGGTGATGATGTCCGCGTCGGCCTTCTTACCCAGCATCTTGCGGTCGGGATGATAGACGATCTCCCCTTCCTGGTCCACGATGAGGTAATACTGCCCGGTATGACCGGCATAGTTGAATAAATTGTAGAACACGTTCACGTCGTAACTCATCAGGAGGATTCCCAGATATTTTTCTCTCATGCCGGCCACGTCGTAGGACTTCATGACCTTGACCGCGGTGATCACCTTGCCGTACCGGGAGTTCAGGTTGACATTGTCCTCGATGCCGAACCAGACCACCGGCGAGGCGGATGCCCGGGCGGCCTCCTGGAGGCGCCGGACCTGGTCGCCGTTGATCTCCTCGATGTTGAGCGTTTCTCCCACATGATAGTGGTCCCCGGAAACCGAAAAGATATCGATGGAGACAAGACCGGAGATGTTGCTGTAATTGCTGAGGATATAACCTATCCTGGCGTGGGTGGAAAGGCGGTCGTACTCATTGTCGATCTTGACGGACAGGACGTTCTTGATCTCGTCCAAACCGGCGATATTGTTGATGAGGCTCTCTTCCTGTTTGACGAGGAGATTGATGTTGTGCTTCTGCAGGGCCATGAAATCGAAGGTGAAGGCCTTGACCTCCTCGCTGAGGGCGGTTTTGGAAAGCTGGTAGGTGGTGTAACTGAGAAGGAGGACCGGCGCCACGACCACCAGGAGGAGGAAGACGATGAGTTTGTAGGTAATGCTAAGATCGGAGAATCTTTGCCACATGTATTTTCGTTCCGGTCCGGATAAATTGGCACAGCCGTCATGACAACCGCGAATGATTTTTCAGTCCCCGCTTCCCGCCGTTGCTCCCGTGCCGCCGCTTTCCGATCATGACCTGAGGGCGGGCAGCATTAAGATCCAGCCGGGTCCGGCGAACGGCGGCGGTTTCGGGACGACCGGAAAGGCTTGTCGCCGGCGGCGCCGCGCCGGAGCGGGCCGCTACAAGTGCACGGGGAGAACATCCACCATGGTGACGGGGGCCGGTTTCTTCCCCCCCAGCATCTCCATCGCCGTATGGACGCCCAGGTATCCCTGCCGATCCGCCTGCTGGTCGATGGTGATCTGGAGGGTTCCCTGGCGGATGGCCGCCCTGGCTTCCTCCAGGGCGTCGAAGGCGGCGACGAGGACGCCGGTTTTCTTATGTTGCTGCAGGTAATGAATGGTTCCCAGGGCCATCATGTCGTTGGCGCAGAAGATCATCCCGATGTCCGGATGCTTCTGGAACATCCGGGCCGTGACGGCAAAGGCCTCGTCGATCTTCCAGTTGGCCGATTCCGACGCCACGAGGCGGATATGACGATTTTCCCGGAAGGCCCGCACGGCGCCGGCCTTCCGCTGCTCCGCGTTCTTTGCGCTCCTGATGCCCTCGAGAATCGCCGCTTTGGTGGGTTTTTTCACCTGATCGCTGATGTATTTCGCGGCGATATAGGCCCCTTTTTCGTTGTCCACGCTGATGAAGGGCACGTCGGCGAGCCCCATTTTCGCCGCCGGCTCCGGGTCGATCTGATTGTCGATGTTGACGATGACGATCTTCGCCTCCTGGGCCTTCTTGAGGATGGGGATGATTTCCGTGGAACTCGCCGGGGCGATGACGATGGCGTCCACCCGGTTGCGGATCAGTTCGTCGATGATGGCGATCTGCTGTTCTATCGACGTCTCCTTGGCCCCGGTCTTGACAATCAGTTCGATATTCAGTTCCTGTTCCGCCTTCCGGGCCCCCTTCTCCATCGCCACGAAGAAGGGGTTGGTCAGGGTCTTCATTACCAGGGCGATCCGCTTTTTTGCCGGTGCGGCCTTTTTCTCCCCCTGGTCTGTCGTGTCTTTGGAACCGGCGCCGCATCCGACAATCAAAAAAATCGCCAGGAGGGCGGCGCCCGCGGCGGTGGAGAATCTGCTCATATCTTTCCTCCCTATCCTCGCCATAATGTCCTGATTCGGATAAATTTTTCAACGATGATGATATTTTACGGTGAGCGGGGCGGTTGTGTCAAGGATTATCGCCGGGGATGTCAAGAGCGAATAGAGATATACGGTTTGTCGGCAACTGATTCGTCCGCATTTTCTTGACAGATTCGGTATTACTAAGTAATATAACTCTGCGTTCAACGGGAAGAATTCAGGGTAATTGGTCGTTGAGATCATAGGTTAGGCGATGGTTCACTTTTTTATAAACGGTATGGATGCCCCCGGACTCAGGCAAGGTCTTGCGAGGGAGGCGCGGAAAAGATGAGTGCCTTTTTGATCGATCTGCCCCGGTATCCCTTTCTCCAGTATGCCCTCCTCACGGGGCTGCTGGTTAGCGTTGCCTGCGGGATAATCGGGAGTTACGTCGTTACCAAGCGGATCACCTATATCGCCGGCAGCATCGCCCATACCGTCCTGGGCGGGCTCGGGGCCGCCCGGTACTTTCAAACCGCTTATGGCTGGGAGTGGCTCCATCCCCTTTACGGGGCCGTTTTCGCGGCGCTGCTGGCCGCGTTGATCATCGGTCTGGTGAGCATGGGGGCCCGCCAGCGGGAGGATACGGTCATCGGGGCCCTCTGGGCCATCGGCATGGCCGCGGGGATCCTCTTCATTTCCCGGACCCCCGGCTACAACGAAGATCTGATGGGTTATCTCTTTGGAAATATCCTGATGGTCTCCCCCGGGGAGCTCTGGATGATCGCCGGCCTCGACATTGTGGTCGTGGCGGCCGGGACGCTCTTCTACAACCACTTCCTGGCCCTGTGCTTCGATGAGGAATTCGCCCGCCTCCGGGGCGTCAGGGTGGAGATCTACTATCTGGGACTCCTATGTCTCACCGCTCTGACCGTGGTGCTCCTGGTCTCCGTGGTGGGCATCGTCATGGTCATCGCCCTCCTCACCCTGCCCGCTGCGGTGGCCGGGGAATTGACGAAACGGCTGTGGCACATGATGGCCCTGGCCACCGTTTTGACCATACTGTTCACCACCGCCGGCCTAGCGTTAAGCTACGGGCCCGATCTGCCCGCCGGGGCCGTGACCGTTGTTTTTGCCGGCCTCGCCTACCTGCTGGCGGTTTCGGGGCTGCGGATCACCCGGCGCCATGGCAGGGCGAAACAGCCGTAAGCCCCTCCTTCCGGATGCCCTCAGTAAGTATATGAATCCATTCCGGATCAGGGCGTATCTTTCTTGATGACGTTGGGAGTTGCCTTCTCCCCCAGATAGAACACCACGAGTCGGACCTTCTCCTTGCCGGTGTTGCGGCCGTTGTGGAAGGTGTCAACCACCTCGATGATCACATCCCCGGTCTTGAAGGGGAGCTTCCGGCCTCCCTCCAGCTCCACCGTTAGCTCGCCGGCCAGGACATAGGCGTAAACCGGGATCGGATGCTTGTGCCAGCCCGTTTCGGCGCCGGGGGCGATATCGACGAGCATGGCCGTGACTTCGGCCTGGCCGGCGTCCGGATAGACGATCTGCCTTCCGTTGCCGGTCACGCTGGTTTTGGTGAGCATCCGGGACGTAACGCCGGTGTCGTATGCCGCCTCCGGCGCCGGCCGGCCCTCGATTACCAGCCTGTCCCCGACAAAATAGCGGCCGGTTCCCTGGTGTTCCCAGAAGGTTTCCCTGCCGTTGCTGTACCTGGCCCCCGAAGCCGATACCGCGGCCGGCAGGGTGACGATCCGGCCGTCGGGCAGTTGGAGGGTAACGTTCTTCTCCTTCAGGTCGAAGCAGGCCGTAAGCTTTTCTCCCCCCGCCGCGGCATAGGCGGCGGGCACCTGCTGGGTTCCCGGACCGCCGCAGGTCAGGGCGGCGGCCTGAACCGGCAGCCATGCCAGTAATACCACAAGTGCCGACAATATCCTGTACATATTCAAGTATCCTCCTTCGTCTATG
>Ga0209719_1002770_pt1 | contig 17295 bp, 9 predicted proteins | sample AD_JPNAS2_MetaG_FD_184421 | JGI IMG/M metagenome (GOLD analysis project Ga0209719, IMG submission 184421) | Active sludge microbial communities of municipal wastewater-treating anaerobic digesters from Japan - AD_JPNAS2_MetaG (SPAdes) (version 2) | ecosystem: Engineered > Bioreactor > Anaerobic >...
GCCGTACAAATTCCATCTGCACTTCCATCGAATGATAATGAGCGCGATACAAGACAGCCATTTCAGAAAACGGAACGCCGCCGCGGGAAAGCTCCGTGATTCTCTGGGCGACAAAATCCGCCTGTTTCAATACATTTTGCGCGGAAACAATGACCGGCCTCATTCCTTTGCCGCGGACAGCCTTCAGGTCCTTGGGAAACTGGTTTTCGTTATTGTTGATGCTCAGGTTCGCCAGATGCAGGATTTCCGGCGTACTGCGATAGTTGGTTTCCAGTTTGAATATTTTGCAGTCGGGATAGCGCTCCGGGAAATGGATGATGTTTTCGAAGTTGGCGCCGCGAAAAGAATAAATACTTTGTGAATCATCGCCCACAACCATCAGGTTGCGGTGTCCCGAAGCCAGAAGATCGATAATCTGTGCCTGAATGATGTTGGTGTCCTGATACTCATCGACCAGCAGATGCAGGAAACGACCCGAAAGTATCTGCAGAACATCCGGATGATCCAGAAGCAGCCGCCGGCAGTTAATCAGCAAATCGTCGAAATCCATCACACAGAGATCTCTCTTTTTTTGCTCGTAGCGACAGGCAATCTGATGGATATCCGGACTGAGATGCACAAAGAAGGGGTATCTTGATGCAATCACCTCTTCCAGCGTGCTCTCGGTGTTAAGCGCGAGACTGATCATCTCGGCAATGATATTGTTTTTGGGGAATTTGGTCAGTTTGGTGTCAATCTTTAGTTCCGCCATCGCCTGCGCGATGATCTGTCGTGCATCCTCGGTGTCCACAATGGAAAAACTTTTTTCATACCCCAGGCGGAATGCGTAGCTTCTCAGGAAACGGTGGGCAATGGAATGAAACGTGCCGCCCATGATTTTTCCGGTATAGCGATGAACAAGGTCTTCCACCCGGTTCAGCATGGACCGGGCGGCTTTGTTTGTAAACGTCGCCAACAGAATCCTATCAGGACTGATGTCATTTTCCAGAAGATGTGCGACCCGGTAGGTCAGGGTCCGCGTCTTACCGCTTCCCGCCCCCGCAAGAACAAGAAGCGGACCACCTTCTTCTGTGACGACCCGGTACTGTTCGGGATTCAGCTCTTTTTCATACTCAATCATTGAATTATTGAGTATTTTAGGATTGCAGGGTTTTCTTGATATCTGCCACCGTATCCTTGGAACTGAGCGACAGGAAAGTCTTCAGCAACCCTTCTTTTTCATAAAAACCGATGAGCGGCGCCGTTTTCTGGTTGTATGTTTCCAGACGGTTGGTAATCGCCGCTTCCGTTTCGTCATCCCGCTGGATGGTCTCGTGATTACACAACTTGCAGGTTCCGTCTTCCTTCGGCGGATTGCTTTTGATATTGTAAATGGCCTGACATTCGGGATTGCAGCAGGTTCTTCGAGTCGTCAATCGATCCAGGATGACGTCGCGCGGGACGTCCAGATTGGCCACAAAATCCATTTTTATATTGAGCTTGGCCAGCAGTTTCTTGAGCTCTTCCGCCTGCGGAATCGTTCGGGGAAAACCATCCAGAATGAATCCGTTTTGGCAATCCGGTTCCTGAAGCCTTGCTTCCATGATGTCCATGATTAAGGAATCAGGCACCAGGTCTCCCCGGTCCATGTATTCCTTGGCTTTCTTTCCCAGAGGAGTTCCCTCTTTCACGGCGGAACGTAAAATGTCGCCTGTCGATATCTGCACGGATCCGTCAAATTCCGTCAACAATTTGGCTACTGTACCCTTACCTGCGCCCGGCGCGCCCAATAATATGATTCTCATGCTTTCCTCCCGATGCTGTATATCTGATATTTAGACTGCGGGGCTTATAATGCAAAAACAGCAGGCGGTCAAGTCAATTAGAAACCGGAGCAACGGATACCATCGGCAAAGTGGCAAAAGGTCGTCTTCCCGGCGAATACCCTGATAACCTGAAGGGCACGCGAGCCGGGAACCAGTTTAAATAATGCCTGGATGCCGGCCTGCTAGGTTGTGTCGTGATTCCAGCTTTCGTCATTCCGGACAAGCGAAGCGCGATCCGGAATCCAGGAATAATGGAACTGGTTCCCCGCTTTCGCGGGGACGACGTCTGGATTCCCGCCTTCGCGGGAATGACCGCTTTTTATCATTCTGACACAGTCTCGCACTAGAATGACAAAATATAAAGACAATTGTGAGATGATTAATATTTGAGTTCCATGCAGAACTTATCGATTTTTTCAGGAGGGGCGATGGGATAGTCGCCGGTGTAACAGGCAAGACAGAAACCCTCTTTTTGCATTCCGGTGGCTTTGACCATTCCGTCAACACTCAGATAGTGAAGTGAATCCAGGCCGATAAAGTCGGCAATGGCTTTTTCGTTCTCTTTTTTCGTGGCAATCAACTCTCCCTTGGAGGAAAAGTCGATGCCGTACGGGCAGGGAAACATGGTGGGTGGACAACTGATCACCATGTGAAGTTCCTTGGCGCCCACCCCCTTAAGGTGTTTCACGCGGTTGCGGCTTGTCGTGCCGCGGACAATGGAATCCTCGACAATCAGGACTTTCTTTCCTTCCAAAAGCGGTTTAACCGGGTTGAGTTTCACCCGCACGGCAAAATCGCGCATCGGCTGGGTCGGCTGAATAAAAGTGCGGCCAACGTAGTGATTGCGGATCATGCCCATCTCGAAGGGAATGCCGCTTTCTTCCGCGTAACCGATCGCGGCGTAATTTCCGGAATCCGGAAACGGCATCACCAGGTCAACATCCGGCCGGTATTCCCTTGCCAGTTCATGACCCAGTCGTTTTCTGCACAGATAAACATTCTGGCCGAATATCTGGCTGTCGGGGCGGGCAAAGTAAATCAGTTCAAAAATGCAGTGGCAATGTTTCATGATGGGAAAAGGTTTCAAACTCCTGTACCCCTGCGCATCAATAATAATGATTTCACCGGGCTCTACATCCCGAATGTACTCGGCACCTACCAGATCAAACGCGCAGGTCTCGGATGCCACCACCCAGCCGCCATTGAGTTTGCCTAAAGCCAATGGCCGGAAGCCTCGCGGATCGCGGGCCGCAATAATTTTGTCCCGCGTCAGCATCACCATGCTGTAAGCGCCTTCAACCTGCTGCAGCGCAATGGAAAGCGCCTTCTCCAGCCCTCTCTTTAAATGAGGCGCCATTAAATGGATAATGACTTCACTGTCCATCGTTGACTGAAAGATTGACCCCCGGCTTTCCAGTTCAGAACGCAGGGACTGGGCGTTTACAATATTGCCGTTGTGCCCAAGGGCGTAATATTCCTCGCCCACATGCACAAGAAAGGGTTGAGCATTGGATATCGTGGAAGAACCCGTGGTGGAGTAACGGACATGGCCGATCGCGAGCGATCCGGTAAGCTTCTGTAAAATGGATTCCTTAAACACGCCGGAGGCTAGCCCCATGCCTTTATGTTCGAAGACATGACAACCGTCGGACACAACAATACCCGCAGATTCCTGTCCGCGGTGCTGAAGGGCGAAAAGACCAAAATAGGTTACGCGCGCCGCATCTTCATGTCCGTAAATGCCGAAAACACCGCACTCCTCACGGGGACGGCCGTTTTCATTCAGAGGTGCGCCAAATACTGTCATTTTTTATGGTACTCCTGCAGAGAGCATACGTTCCAGTCCTGATGGTTCATCGCTTTCGCCGCTTCGGCAAGCGCCCGCGCTCCCGCCAGCGTAGTGGTGTAAAGAATATTGTAAGCCAGTGCACCGCGGCGGATGTGATAGGCGTCACGGGACGATTTGCGTCCCACACTGGTGTTGATAACCATCTGGATGTCGCCGTTCTTGATATAATCAATGACGTGCGGCCGGCCCTCACTGACTTTATTGACAACAGTGGCGCCAATACCTTGTTGACCGAGATACTTCGCCGTCCCTGACGTCGCCAGAATTCTGTAACCCAGCTGATCAAATAACCGGGCAACGTTCACAATCCTGTTTTTATGATCATCATGAACGCTGATGAAGACGGACCCGGAAGCCGACACCCTGAAACCGGCCGCCATCTGCGATTTGGCAAAGGCCAAGCCAAAGGATTCATCGATACCCATCACCTCTCCGGTGGACTTCATTTCCGGTCCAAGACCGACATCCGCTTCCGGGAAGCGGTTAAACGGAAAAACGGCTTCCTTGACGGAGATGTGCTTCGGTTTGATGGTTTTGGTAAAACCCAGTTCCTCCAGACTTTTGCCCAGCATCACCTTGGTGGCCAGCTTTGCCAGAGGCACACCGATCGCCTTGCTGACAAACGGCACCGTGCGCGAAGCGCGCGGATTGACTTCCAGCACATACAGGGTCCCGTCTTTCACAGCATACTGAATATTCATGAGGCCGACCACGTTAAGCTCGGCCGCCAGCATCTTCGTTTGTTCTTCAATCCGGTCCATCAATGACCGGGAAAGGGTAAGCGGTGGAAGGACACAGGCGCTGTCGCCCGAATGTATTCCCGCTTCTTCGATATGCTCCATGATTCCCGCCACAACGGTTGTCCTGCCGTCACTGATTGCGTCCACGTCCACTTCAACAGCGTCTTCCAGAAACTTATCGATCAAAACCGGATGTCCGGGAGAAACAAGCAGTGCTTTGGCCATGAACGATTTGAGTGTTTCCGGATCGTAGATGATTTCCATCGAACGTCCACCCAGCACGTAGGACGGACGGACCAGAACCGGGTAACCGATGCGCCCGGCCGCAACCAGCGCCTGCCCGACATCCATGGCCGTATCATTCTCCGGTTGATTGAGATGGAGCTTGTGAACAATCTCCTGAAACCGGTCGCGGTTTTCCGCACGATCAATGGAGGTAGGCGAAGTTCCAACAATCGGCACACCGGCGGCTTCCAGGCCGCGCGCCAGATTGAGCGGTGTCTGGCCTCCAAACTGAACGATAACCCCGTCGGGTTTTTCTGTTTGTATAATATGCAAAACGTCTTCCAGCGTCACCGGCTCGAAAAACAGTTTATCCGATGTGTCGTAATCCGTGCTGACAGTTTCCGGATTGGAGTTGATCATGATGCTCTCGATGCCCTCCTCGCGCAAGGCAAAAGAAGCATGGACACAACAATAATCAAATTCAATGCCCTGTCCAATACGGTTTGGACCGCCGCCGATGATCGCTACCTTCTTTTTGGCGGATGGCCTTGATTCATTCTCCTTTTCATAGGTGGAATAATAATAAGGCGTGTAGGCTTCGAATTCCGCCGCACAGGTATCGACCAGTTTATAAACCGGAAAGATATCTTCTTTTTTGCGCCAATCCCGGATCTCCTGTTCTGTCTTCATCCAGAATGCACTTAAAGCCCGGTCCGAAAATCCCATTTCTTTTGCGGCCCGTAAAAGCTCAGGCGTTGGTTCCGAGTTTTTCAGTTCGTCTTCCGCCTCCAGAATATTCTGTATCTGGTGCAAAAACCATGGATCAATTTTTGTGATGTCATAAACATCGTTCAGAGTCATGCCGTCTTTGAGCGCCTCGGCAATATAGAAAAGCCTCAGTGAATTGGGCTTGATGAGCTTGCCTTTCAGAAGCGCCTCTCTTTCCTGCCGGTCTTCGGGCAAGTCCTGCCCGAATCCGAAACGGCCGATTTCCAGCGAACGGACCGCTTTCTGCAGCGCCTCTTTAAACGTACGTCCTATCGCCATCGTTTCACCCACCGACTTCATGGAGGTGGTAAGAAAGTCCTCTGTCTCCGGGAATTTTTCAAATGTCCAACGCGGAATCTTCACAACACAGTAATCGATGGTCGGCTCAAAGGACGCCATTGTCTCGCGAGTAATATCGTTGGGAATTTCATCAAGTGTGTACCCCACAGCAAGTTTCGCGGCGATTTTAGCAATCGGGAAGCCTGTCGCCTTCGAAGCCAGTGCCGATGAGCGCGACACTCGCGGATTCATTTCTACGACAATCATCTCGCCGGTTTGTGGATGAACGGCAAACTGAACATTGGAACCACCCGTCTCCACACCGATTTCGCGCATGATGGCAATTGCAGCATCCCGCATGGTTTGATATTCCCGATCCGTGAGCGTTTGCGCCGGTGCTACCGTGATCGACTCACCCGTGTGCACCCCCATCGCATCAAAATTTTCAATGGAACAAATGATGACGACATTGTCGGCTTTGTCGCGCATGACTTCCAGCTCATACTCTTTCCAGCCCAGCACAGATTCTTCAATCATGACCTCGGATATCATGCTGGCATCCAGACCTGACTTCGCTATATCTATAAGCTCTTCACGGTTATAAGCCACGCCGCTCCCGGTTCCGCCAAGCGTGAAAGACGCCCGTATAATAAGAGGGAAGCCGATTTCTTCGGCAATTTTCATCACCTCCGGCATACTGCGCGCAAAACCGCTCCTGGGCATCCTGAGGCCGATTTTTTCTATCGCATGTCTGAACTTCTCGCGGTCTTCAGCTTTATGAATTACGTCGAGGGATGCACCGATCATCTCGACGTTATACTCCTTAAGCACACCGGATTCCGCCAGCGTCACGGCTGTGTTGAGACCGGTCTGGCCACCCAGCGTGGGGAGCAACGCATCCGGACGCTCACGGGCGATGATTTTCGCCACAGCCTCAGGTGTAATCGGTTCTATATAGGTGCGGTCGGCCATTTCAGGATCGGTCATGATGGTCGCCGGATTGCTGTTGATCAGGACCACTTCATAACCTTCTTCACGCAGTGCCTTGCAGGCCTGCGTTCCGGAATAGTCGAATTCACAGGCCTGACTGATAATAATCGGTCCGGACCCGATCAGGAGTATTTTTTTAATGTCGCTTCTTTTCGGCACGTCTTTTTACCACTTTTTTCACCCTCACCCTGCCCCTCTCCCTTCAAGGGAGAGGGAACCTTATATTTTCCCCTCCCCTTGTGGGAGGGGATCAAGGGGCGGGGGAATGTCTTTATTCCCACTCAATCGTGCTGGGCGGTTTCGAGCTTATGTCATAGACCACCCGGTTGATCCCGCGCACTTCGTTAATAATGCGTGTGGATACGCGCGCCAGAAGATCCTGGGGCAGTCGCGCCCAGTCGGCCGTCATTGCATCGTCACTGGTCACGGCACGGATTGCAATGATGTTTTCATAGGTCCGCTGATCTCCCATGATGCCGACGCTTTTCAGCGGCAGCAGGACCGTGAAGGATTGCCATAAACGGTAATAAAGTCCGGCGGCGCGGATCTCTTCCGATAATATGCTGTCCGCTTTCCGCAAAACGGCCAGCCTGGCTGCCGTGACCTCCCCGATAATCCGGACGGCCAGCCCCGGACCTGGAAACGGCTGACGCCAGACAACATCCCGCGGTAATCCCAGTTCCTTCCCCAAAAGTCGAACTTCATCCTTGAATAAATGCTTGAGCGGCTCAATCAGCTGCAGTTTCATCGTCCTGGGAAGGCCTCCGACATTATGGTGAGACTTGATCACCGCACTTGGACCGCCAAAAGCCGATCGGGATTCTATCAGATCGGGGTAAAGGGTCCCCTGCGCCAGAAATTTCACGTTTTTGACTCTGCGCGCTTCCTGATCAAATACGTCGATAAACGTGCGACCGATAATTTTGCGTTTCCTCTCCGGATCGGTAACCCCTTTTAATTTTTTCAGAAACAACTTCCCGGAACGGGAAAACCGCAGATTGATGTGCAGGTTTTTCTTGAACATTTCTATCACATGTTCGGCTTCGCCTGCTCTGAGCACTCCGTTATCGACAAAAACGCAGGTGAGCTGTTTGCCTATGGCTTTGTGCAGAAGAACTGCCGCAACCGAGGAATCCACGCCGCCGGAAAGCCCCAGGATGACTCTGTCCTGTCCCACCTGCTGACGGATTTCTTCCACGGCATGGTTAATGAAGGATTTCATGGTCCAGGATTTCTTGCAGCGGCAAACAGCAAATAAGAAATTGGCCAGTATCTTTTTACCGGCCTGCGTATGAACAACTTCTGGATGGAATTGCAGACCATAAAAATGACGTTTGATATCTTCGGCTGCCGCAACCGGTGTATTCGATGTGGAAGCGGTGACGGTAAACCCCTCGGGCAATGTCCCGATGGAATCGCCGTGGCTCATCCAGCACTGTGTCTTTTTAGCCACACCGGAGAAGATGCCTTTTTGTTTGTTAACGTTGAGTTCGGCAAATCCGTATTCACGTTTGGTCGAACCGATGACGTTGCCGCCCAGGGAATCAATCATGTATTGCAGGCCGTAGCAGATGCCCAATATCGGAATGCCGAGCCCAAAAATGCCTTTGTCCACACGCGGGGCACCTTTGGAATAAATACTTGCCGGACCGCCCGACAGGATGATACCCTCCGGTGCGAGCTCCCTGATCGCTTCAATGCTGATGTTTGGCGGCTCAATCTGACAGTAAACATGGTGCTCCCGTACCCGGCGGGCAATCAGCTGATTGTACTGCGAACCAAAATCAATGATCAGAATCACTGGGCTTTCACCTTTTCCTTTTTGATGAATTCAATAAACTGAGAAAATAAATACTCCGTATCACGCGGTCCCGGTGCTGCTTCGGGATGATACTGAACGCTCATGGTTCCGGAAAGCTTCATTCCTTCGGAAGTTGCATCGTTTAAATTTGTATAGGATGTATCTGCCCTGCCTGCAACCGATTCCGGCACAACCACAAAGCCGTGATTCTGAGAAGTGATTTCCACCCTGCCGTTTTCCAGATTCTTGACGGGCTGGTTAATGCCATGATGACCAAATTTTAATTTTTCTGTATAACCACCGACGGCCTGGCCGATAATCTGATGGCCCAGGCAGATGCCGAAAACCGGTGTCCGGCCGAGAACCGTCCGCGCCGCATCCACAATATACGGAAGAGCCGCCGGATCACCGGGACCGTTGGAGAGCAATACCCCGTCAGGCTGATAATCAAGAATCTCGCCGCCCGTGGCAAATGACGGCACAACAACGACTTCGCAGCCGTTGTTTTCCAGCAGCCTTAAAATATTATATTTAACGCCGCAGTCCAAAACAACGATCCGCGGTTTTTTGCCCGTTTTTTGAGCAGGTATTGGATTTGGTGAAGGTGCGCCTTTTTCCCACAGGTAGGGTTTCCTGCAGGATACCTCGCACACCAGGTCGCGCCCGACAAGCCCGGGGTATACCCGCACCTTCTCCAGTAATTCATGAATGTCTGTAGATCTCGTGGATATCATCCCCTTCATCGAACCGGACAGGCGCAAGCGTCTCGTCAGAGCGCGCGTGTCGATGCCTTCGAGCCCGATTTTACCTTTCTCTTCCAGAAATGCCTTCAAACTTTTCTTCATCCGCCAGTTGCTTGGATTAGGCTGATACTCCTTGACGATAAAACCTTCCAGATGAATGCCCGCCGATTCTATGTCTTCGTCATTAATGCCATAGTTGCCGACAAGCGGATAGGTCATGGCGACAATCTGTCCTTTATAGGAAGGATCGGTAATCACTTCCTGATAACCGGTCATTCCTGTGTTAAAGACAACTTCCCCAAGGGTTTCGCCCGCACCTGCAAAGGCAAAACCCTCAAAGACACTTCCATCTTCCAGGACAAGAAAAGCTTTACGATCTTTTCGAATCAGGGGCATATGGATCATCAGCTGATAAACAGCATCTCCCAGAACTTCGGCAGGGGCCATATTTCGTCGTCTACGATATTTTCCAGGGCATCCACATATTCGCGAAGCTCATCCATCTTCGGTTTGACTTTACTGCCCAGAAATTCCGCTTTCTTAGGCTCATCGTGAACGGCGGAGGCCGCTTTTACCTTGGTCTGAATATCATCGTTGGTCTTGTATATTTTACTGATCAATTCCATTATCTTCTTGAGGATTTCCTTCTGCGAAGAAACCACGGCGCCTGCTCCCAGAGCTTTTTGAGAACTTGTAATGGCTTTTGCCACTTTCTGCTGATAAGCAACAGCGGCCGGAATCACCTGGGTCATACAGATGTTGTTGAGGCAGTTGACCTCTATTTCCAAATCCTTAATGTAGCGTTCGACATGAATCAGGTATCTCGATTTAAGCTCCACGTTAGAAAGCACTTCATATTTTTCAAAAAGCTTCAACGCCTTGTCGGTAATTAACGCTTTTAGTGCGCTGGGCGTTGTTTTTTCGTTTGGCAGTCCCCTTTTTTTCGCATCGACTTCCCATTCTTTGGTGTAATTGTCTCCATTGAACAAAATCGGTTTAATGAACTTGATCTCGCTTCTTAAAACGTCAAAGACCGCCTGATTAATGTTTTTTGTCCCTCGGGCTGATATTTTCTGGGCCAGCTCGTCCAGGCTTTCCGCCACCATCGTATTGATCACCAGGGCCGGCGAAGCAATATTTTGTGACGAACCAACCGCCCGGAACTCAAATTTGTTGCCGGTAAAGGCAAAGGGAGATGTCCGGTTGCGGTCGGTATTGTCCTTGCTGACCTGAGGCAGAGAGGAAATCCCAAGATCAATGATTTCCTCCCTGGTTGCCTTGGTCACTGTGCCTTTTTCAATATTGGACAAAATACGGGTCAGCTGTTCGCCCAGAAATACGGAGATGATCGCAGGTGGCGCTTCATTGGCTCCCAGGCGGTGATCATTGCCATAGGAGGCCACCGCCGCACGCAGAATATCCGCATGTTTGTAGACGGCGCGCACGGTAGCGATCAAAAATACCAGAAAATGAATATTGTCCTGTGGCGTACTCCCCGGATTAAGGAGATTATTGCCGTTATCATCGGAGAGTGACCAGTTCACATGCTTGCCCGAGCCGTTAATCTTGGCGAAAGGTTTTTCATGCAGCAGGGCCGCCAGACGGTGCTTCTTGGCAACATATTTAAGGGTGTCCATGACCAGCTGGTTGTGATCCACGGCAAGGTTGGCTTCTTCATAAACAGGGGCAATTTCGTATTGGCTTGGCGCAACCTCATTGTGACGTGTTTTGGCAGGGATGCCAAGCTTGAAAAGCTCTTCTTCCACATCGTGCATATAGGAAGATATTCTTTCTTTGATGCTTCCGAAATACTGATCTTCCAGTTCCTGCCCCTTGGCGGGAGGTGCGCCGACTACGGTCCTACCGCCCAGTACCAGATCCTGGCGCTTATAATAATAATCCATATCTATCAGGAAATACTCCTGCTCCGGTCCCAGATTGGAATGGACCTTTTTCACGTTTTTAGCACCCAGCAGTTTAAGCATTTTGACGGCACTGTTGCTGAGTGCGCGGATGGAGCGCAGCAGCGGCGTTTTCTTATCCAGGACCTGACCGGTATAGGAAATGAAAGCCGTGGGAATGCACAGCGTCGTGGAAATGCCGTTGCGCTTGATAAAAGCGGGGGAAGACATATCCCAGGCCGTATAACCGCGAGCCTCAAATGTTGCACGGATACCGCCGGAGGGGAAAGAAGATGCATCCGGTTCACCCTGCACCAGCTGCTTTCCGGAAAACCGTTCGATCACAGCGCCGGGTCCGCAGGGATCGGCAAATGCGTCATGTTTTTCAGCCGTGATTCCTGTCATCGGTTGAAACCAGTGTGCAAAATGTGTTGCACCCTTGTCGAGTGCCCACTCCTTCATTGCATGAGCGACAATATTCGCTGTTTCGGCATCCAGCATTTTATCTTCATTAATTGCCTCCATTAATTTCCTGAAGGTATCTTTGGGAAGTTTCTCCTTCATTACCTTATTGCTGAAGGTATCCTCTCCAAAATATTGCGATACGGGGACAAACTTTTCTTTTTCGATTACATATTGTCTTTCCGCTGCCAGAATCGGGTTTAATTTTTTCATAACGTCTCCATCCTTTCCATGTACTCAAATAATGTTTTATTCAACAGGTTCATTCTCCATGATTTCCCAAACGCCGGTTGGGCAGGCTCCTGCACAGAAACCGCAGCCGATACACTTTTCATCATTGACAATATATTCAAAACCTCCGCCGGCCGTCTCTTTGCGGGTAATGGCATTTTGTGGACAAATTTCTTCGCACATGCCGCAGTCCCGGCAGGCACCGCATGAAGCGCAGCTGTTTGCACAGGACGACGTGTCGGTGAATTCTCCCATGCGGGAATCGAAATACTGAAGCTTGACCCGCTCATATTGAATGGCCGGCAGCTTGTCATAGGTTTCCGACGCACCTCTCAAAAGGCCGTCAATGGTACGTGCCGCAATGCGCCCGGCGCCGATGGCGTCGGTCAGCAGACCGGGACGAACCACATCACCGATCGCATAAACCTGGGGATCACTGGTTGCGTATGTTTCATCCACCGTGATAAAATTTTTTTCTGTACGGATTTCATCCGGCAGAAAGGACAGATCCGGCATGTCACCCACAGCAACAATAACGGTTTCCGCTGGCAGCAGTTCACCATCGGTTAAGACAACCCCTTCATCGGTCACAGCCTTTGTGAAACGCGGCCATAAAAATTTCGCTCCCGCCGCCTCGGCATGCTCCCTCTCTATGCCAAAGGAGGCCGGCGGCTGAATGTCGATGAGCGTTACGCTTTGCGCTCCCAGACGGAAAGCCTCCGTTGCCGCATCACATCCGACATTCCCTGCTCCGACAATCACCACCCTTTTCCCTACCTCTGCGCAATCCAGCTTGCTTTGCTGCAAAAACTCCAGGGCTGTCAGAGCTTTTTCCATGCCGGGAACATTCAATTTTCTGGGTTTCACAGCTCCGGCGGCAATGACCATATAATCGTTTTCCTGTTTCAGGTTCAAAAAACGTTCCTTTGTTAAAGGTTTGCCCAGGTGCATTTTACGGATACATTTAGCCAGCCGGTTGATTTCATGCTCTACCACGTCAACGGGGATACGGCTTTTGGGAATGGAATCCGTGATCTTGCCGCCCAGTTTTTTTCTCCCCTCGATGATGACAGCTTCATGGCCTTTCATCCATAACTGCCATGCTACGGATAATCCCGCCGCACCGCCGCCGATCACTGCAATCTTTTTTCCGGTCTCAGGAAGACGAACCGGTGTTTTCGCCGAAAGCGAAGCTTTTCCCAAAACCCTGATATCGATGGCCGGAAGGCTCACCCGGCGGCGTGTACAGTTCTGCATACAGAGGTTCGGGCAAAGATAACCGCAAACCGTTGCCGGAAAAGGCGTATATTGCAGGGCCAGATCGACCGCTTCATCGATTTTCCCCTGACGGATCAGTTCCCATCTCTTCTGCACCGGGATGCCGGTTGGACACGCGGACTGACAGGGGGGAAGATATTTTTCATTGGCCCATACGGAAACAAAGCGCCTGAGCTCACCAGTCGGTAAAAGGCCGATGGGCGAACGATCCAGGCTCGACAAATCTCCGATCACGCCGCCTTTCCCCAGTTCACCGTCCCATATCTCTTCTCTGAAACGGGCCATCGGGCGGACATCACGCGCAAGTTTTTCGGAGGGCTTTCTGGCCACCAGAAGATTCCACTCTTTGCGATGTGAAGTCAGTTGATCAAATAAATACTGTTTTCCGACAGCCTGCAAAAATCGTTTCATATTGGTTTGCAGCCACTGCCATTCCTCTTCGGGAAGATCGGTCAATAGTTTTGCATCGGCCCGGCTGTAATTTTCCTGCATCCCCCGGAAAAAAATCTTGCCGCCCACCATCCCGACACAGGGACGGTAGCCCAGCACATTTTTATTTTTTTCAGCACCTGCTCCGCAGACAACCGCTATGCCGCCCGCCATAAATTCGGCAAACGAATCTCCCACCTTCCCGAACACCCAGAGTTGGGGCGCTTCAAATCGGGGGTTGTGCTTGGTCATGGTCATTCCGCGTGCGCCAATATCACCGTCAATATAGATCCTGCCCTGCGCCATGGCATTGGCCACACCGTTGGTCGCATCGCCATGCACAATAATTTCAGCTCCGGCATTCAGCCAACCAATATCATCGGAAGCAGGACCAAACACTTCGATAACCGTATTGGCAAATCCCATCGAACCCAGGCGCTGGCCGGAAGTACCCAGCACATCGACTTTAATTTGTTTTTCGCCGGATTTCCACAGACGTCCACCGATGCCGTGTTGGCCATAGGCCGTTACTTCAATTTGCCGATACCCGGCTTCCACGGCTTTCTGAATACGCTCTTCCATGATCCGCGATTCAACACGGATGTTATTTTCCAGTCCGTCAATTTTAATCGAATCTCTTTTGGTCATGTTGCTTCCCTGTTTCATGATCTACAGCACATACTTGATATTGAGACGCCGGGCTGCATCCGCGTCACTAATGCCGAGCGCATCCGACATACCGATCGGCAGAGACGTGGAACGTCCCAGCGGAGCGACAATTTTCTTTAATTCCGTATTAAAACTTACATACATATCCACGAGTCTTTCTGCGACTTTTTCCGGATCCAGTCTGCGGTCCAGCCGCGGATCCTGCGAGGTGATCCCCTTGGGACAAACGCCGATATTGCAGACATTGCAGCGGTCGGATTCCGAACCCAGACAGCCCGCAGCTGCCTGCATGACGTATTTCCCGGTCTGTACGCCGCTTGCGCCCAGCATGATCAAGGCGGCGGCATTGGCGGCCAGATTGCCGTTTTTTCCGACGCCGCCGCCCGCGAAAAGGGGGATCTCGTTTTGTTTACCCAGTTTGACCAGGGTTAGATATGCGTCGCGCAGATTGCTGGCGATGGGATGCCCCATATGATCCATCGATACATTGTATGCAGCTCCTGTGCCTCCGTCTTCGCCGTCGATCGCCAGTCCGGCCGCGTAGGGGTTTCTGGTCAAGTTGTTGAGGACGGCCATCGCCGTACTCGTTGCAGATATTTTCGGATATACCGGAACCCGGAATCCCCAGGCCATGGACATGGACTGGATCATCTTGGCCACCGCCTCCTCAATCGAATATTTTGTCTGATGCGTGGGCGGGCTGGGCAGACTGATGCCCTGCGGCACGCCGCGGATCGCGGCGATGAGTTTGTTGACTTTATACCACATCAGCAGGCCGCCGTCGCCGGGCTTGGCTCCCTGGCCGTATTTGATTTCAATGGCGCATGGATCTTCCTTCATCTGGGGCAGGCTGTGGATAATTTCATCCCAGCCGAAATAGCCGCTGGCGATCTGCAGGATAACATATTTGATGAAGCGCGACTTTAAAAGCCTCGGAGGGCAACCGCCTTCGCCGGTGCAGATGCGGACAGGCATGCCCAGTTCTTCATTCAGGTAGGTCACACCCATTTGCAGGCCTTCCCACATATTCGGAGACAAAGCGCCGAAAGACATGCTGCCGATCACCAGTGGATAGATTTCCCGAACCGGCGGCATCCAGCCGGACTCACGGCTGACTTTCAGCATTTCGTCCGGCGGCAGGACCCTGCCCAGCAATGTGCGCAGTTCAAACTCATGGCGCCCCGCATCCAACGCCGGGTCGGTCAGCATGGAAATGCGGACAAACTTGATTTTATCCAGAACACTGTCGGGATTGTTTCTGCGGCCGCCTCGCCTGCGCGGTTCACCGTTTTGATTGATATGAAAACGCAGCTTGTCTATTTCATTACTGCGCATCGGTGCAATAGCTCCATTGGGGCAAACCATCGTACACATGCCGCATCCCATGCAGGCGTGTGCCGGGTCTGTGCGCTGGTCAATCCCGTGATAAATGGAAACAAGGTTGCCTGATCTGGTTTCCAGGCCAACCGGCACCTGAAGTGTACGTTTCCGGTGCACGCCCAGATCAATGGCCCGCACGGGACAGACAGCCGCGCAGCTTCCGCACAGTGTGCACTTTTCCTTGTTCCAGAGAATCTGCCAGGGCAGGTCTTTGGTGCTCAATGCAGAGGGGGTAAGGCGTCCCATTGGTTCCATTTTTCTATCTCCTGCCTTTCACGGCGAACAATGACGGTTTCATATCGCATCGGCTGGTCGTCCAGGTTGATGTCTCTCTCCGGGATTGCCGCGTCCAGTCCGCACATTTCCGATGAAAAAGCGAAAATGCCCGGACGTCCACCCACCACTCCGGGACGCAGCTTTTTAGAATCCTGTACCATGAACATCGACTTATCGGGCAAACAGCCGATCACACAGTTCGGACCGTCGATGATCAAAGGACGGCAGCTTTGTTTCAACTTTCTCAACAGCGCTCCGTCCGGATGTCTGTCAAGCTCTTCATCTTTCAGGGGTGTAATAATGTGTTTGTACATCTCCATGCCCATACCCAGTTTGTTTTGCATGTAATGCAGAATGTGGGTAAAAACTTCCGAATCGGACTGGTAGCCCGTATAGCCGGGAAAATTACGCGACATCAGAAATTCACGAATGGGCACAAATGCCGTGTTTTCCCCATTGGTCATGGTTGCCATCCCCTGGATAAAAAACGGATGACAGGCGTAAATATCAATTGAATAATTTGTATTCTGACGGCCCTGACTGAGAATGGTTCGCGCCAAAAGTTCCTTCCGGTCCAATCCCAGATAATGGGCAACGGTTAAAGGGTCTCCCACTTCCTTGATCATGATGATGTCCGGCCAGAAGCTGAAGATCAGCATGGAATTGTCTTTCGCTCCCATTTCCCGAAGCTGCAGTTGCACCATCATCAGCCGGAATTGAATCTCCTCCGGGCTCAAACCTTCCCATTCCGCCGGATATTCATAAACACGGATGACATAGTTGTCTCTCCTGGGGGTCCCGGCGGGGTTTGTCTTTGTCGGACGGAAAGACAGTTTGTATTTGACCATGAAATCCAGATCTATCATGAAACGGTCCAGCGCTTTGATGCCTTCGTTGGAAAAGATTCCCGAAAGAATCGGCTCGTTTTTAAATTTTTCAAAGTCACCTCCGAGATCTGTCAAGAACAAGCCCAGTCCCGAACCGTCATGCCCTTCTTTCATCACATTAAGGGCATCGATGGCCATCATCGGTGAAAGTGGTTCATTACTGGTGACGGCAAACAAACGACACATAAAAAAATATTCCTCCCTGAACTCGGGCTGTCTGATAAACCCGTACCTGAATTCATGATTGCCAGAGTCATGCCAGAGGCGGAGGATAGGTGAAAATGCATCCACGTCAGTGATGATTTATTCTTTTACGCATATGGATTGTTTATAATGGTAAGTTCCGGAAAGAGAGGAATTGAGTCTTGTCAAGTGCTTCCATGATTTGCTCTGTCGTGTATATAAAGCAGCAGGCAGGAAATGAAAAATTTAATAAAATAAAAAAAAGATATCATGGATGAAAATTTTTTGGCTCTGTATTTTATGAAAAAACAAACAAATTTGTTATCTTTTTTGAGAATGAAACATTATTGTACCGCTTGCTTACATGACGCTTTGGCAGGAAGCGCAGCTTCAGCCCGC
>Ga0209719_1002772_pt1 | contig 17278 bp, 15 predicted proteins | sample AD_JPNAS2_MetaG_FD_184421 | JGI IMG/M metagenome (GOLD analysis project Ga0209719, IMG submission 184421) | Active sludge microbial communities of municipal wastewater-treating anaerobic digesters from Japan - AD_JPNAS2_MetaG (SPAdes) (version 2) | ecosystem: Engineered > Bioreactor > Anaerobic...
AAGCCTCCGTCTCCGGCGGCACCTTCGACCACCGCGGCGCCGAAGCCGTTCGCCTTGGGCGTCGGCTCCTTCGGCGGCCTCAAGCTTCCGGCGACCCCCGCCAGCCTTCTCGCGGCAGTCAAACCGCTCATAGGCAACCCCTCCAAGAAGGTCGAGGGTTCCGGATGTGAGGCCGCCGGACCCGACCGCACCTCCGTGGCCTATCAGTGGGGCGACATCACGGTCTACGGCGAGGCCGGCCCCGGCGAAGCGCTGAAGATCGACTCGTGGTCGATCGACGGCGGGTCCACTCCGGTCCCCGTGACGCTGCCGTTCGGCACGACCGTCGGGATGAAGCGCCCCGCGCTCGCAGCGGCGCTGAAGGGCGAGTCGATCGACACCGACCACATGTTCGCCGATGGCGACATCTTCACCAAGGACCTCACCTGGTGGTCCCTGGACAAGGCCAACACCACGGTCGTCCAGATCACCTACAACCCGCACCTGTGCGAGTAGCCAGTCGCCAGCGCGTGACAGCGGTGTTGCTCCCCGGGCTGGAATCGAACCAGCGTCGCTAATCCTGATTCAAAGTCAGGCGGGCCCTGCCAGCAGACCAACCGGGGATCGGCACCCTCCGGGCCCGGCGAGTGCCGGATCGACGAAGGACCCGCCTAGGTTACCCGTCACACGGGTGGCGGGCGCACGGCATACCACCGGGCACAATGGCACCGTGACCCCACGTGAGAGTGCGCCCCCCAGCCGCCGCGCCCGGATGACGGGCAAGGAGCGGCGGGAGCAACTCGTCGACGTGGGGCGGGCAGTGTTCGCCGCCAAGGGTTTCGAGGCCGCCACAGTCGAGGAGATCGCGGCGAAAGCGGGGGTGAGTAAGCCCGTCGTCTATGAGCACTTCGGCGGCAAAGAGGGCCTGTATGCCGTCGTCGTCGACCGCGAGATGGTGGCACTTCTGCAGGCGGTCACCTCCGCGCTGGAGACGCCGGGCCCGACCCGCGCCGTCGTGGAGTCGGCGGCGTTGGCGCTGCTGGACTACGTCGAAGGGTCGACCGACGGGTTCCGCATCCTCGTGCGCGACTCCCCTGCCGGGCAGTCGACCGGGTCGTTCGCCAGTCTCATCGGTGACATCGCCACCCAGGTGGAGGCCATCCTGGCCGCGGAGTTCTCCCGCCGGAAGCTCGACCCCAAGGTGGCACCGATCTACGCGCAGATGCTCGTGGGGATGGTTGCCCTCACGGGTCAGTGGTGGCTGGAGCACCGCCGGTTCAAGAAGGCCGACGTAGCGGCACACCTGGTCAACCTGGCCTGGAACGGGCTGATCGCGCTGGACAACAAGCCGACCCTGCACACCGCCAAGACCCGCTGACCTTCGCGGGACTCGACGTCAGCCGACCGGGCGGGTCGTATCGGTCACCACGACGGCCCCCGACGGGCTGACCGTCACGACAACGGTCGTCAGAGTCGGGGTCGACGTGGCCGCAGGATCACTGGTCGCAGTCGGGCTGTTGTTGACATTGGGGTCCGTCGTGACCGAAGGGTCCGTCGTGACCGAGGGGTCCGTCGTGACCGAGGGCTCCGTCGTCCCCGTCGGGTCGGTGGTGCCCGTGGGAGTCGACGTGGCCGTCGGTTGGGTCGTGGGCGACGGTTCGGTCACTGAACCGAGGATGACCTCGGCCAGCGTGACCGTCCCGTCGGGATCGGTCAGCTCAACCGTCACAGTGGCAGGCTTCGACGCGTCGGACGTGCTAGCCATCCGTGCAGCGCCGAGACCCTGGCGGGAGTCCGTCGCCAAGACCGAGAACGTCGTCGACCCAGAGCCCGTGCAGGTGATCTGCGAGCCCTGGTCGTCGCAGACCCAACTCGTGGCGTCGGCAGCGGCGACCGCCGGGGTCACCGTGAGCGAGAGCTGGCCGACGGGGACCGACTTGAGGACCACCGACGAGACCCCGACGAGGGGAACGACGATCTCGACCGGGAAGGGCTCCCCGAACGCCGCAGCAACCGGCGTCACCAGGGGTATCGACGGCACCGGAGGTGTGGTGCTCGTCGGAGACGAAGTGGTCGGCGTCGGCGTCGTTGACGGGGACGGCGTCGTTGACGGGGACGGCGTCGGCGTCGGCGTCGGCGTCGTTGACGTCGAGGAGGTCGTTGTCGAGGCCGATGTCGTCGTGGTGCTCGATGACCGCGCGGTCGTGGTCGTGCTCGATGTCGCAGAAGGAACCGCCGTCGGCGACGGCACCGCGGTCTGGCTCGGCGCCGCTTCTTGCGAGGGCGCGGCGGTGCGCGGCTGCGCAGGCACCGCACCGGGCACCACTGGCGCAGCAGCGACGGGACCGGCTCCCCCATTGCCGGACCCTCCAGCAGCGCCACCTCCGCCGCCACCGACGCCCGCCGCCGCGGCATACCCCGTGGCAAGCACGGCGGCCACACCCAACGCAGCGATCTTGGTCCCGACGTTGGCGGCGAGCGCGGCCGCGACCGCCGCCTTGCCCTCCTCGCGTGGCCCCCCAGAGGCGCCGGACACACCCACGCCGCCGGCAGCACCGGCAGCACCGGCCCAGACGCCGACGAGTGACGACCCAGCCAGGAAGATCAGCGGAACGATGACCGCAGGCAGGGCGCGGTTGACCTCGGCCATCTCGTAGGCCAGGCCCTGGGCGTGCCGACACGAGCGCAGGTGTTCTTCGACGCGGGCGCGCTGACGGACCGGGAGCTTGCCCCGGACGAAGCGACCCATCTGGCCCAGAACCCATGCGCATTCGGCGTCTTGGGCCCGGCTGATCGCCCGATCGGCATGTGCGTCAAGGTACTTCGCACGAAGGCTGTCGCGAGCCCGCAGCGCGATGACGCTGACGGTGTTGGCGGTCAGCCCCATGGAGTCGGCGACGGCGGCAGGCGTGGTGCCCTCGACTGCGGTCTGCCAGAGGACCTGCTGATCACGCTCGGCGAGTCGAGCGAAGGCCGCGCGGACCAGGGCGTGGTCGACGGTGGGGCTCGGGTCGTATGCCGCCGTGGCCGGAGCCGCTGCCTCCAGAGAAGCGTCCTCGGTCGGGACGGCACGCAGGTCACCTCGGGCATGGTCGACGGCGATGGTGCGCACTGCCGACAAGAAGTACGACCGGAAGTTGGTCAGCGGGCCCTTACCGGCCCGGATGAGGTCATAGACCCGAAGGCTGGCCTCGGCGACGACGTCCTCGGCCGAGGTCCGCCCGCGGTAGCGGTGGGCGACGCCATAGGCCGCCGGGAGGTGGCGGCGCCACAACTCGGCATACGCCTCGGCGTTGCCATCACGAACCAGGGCCAGGAGGGTGCTGTCATCAGCGTCAACCCATCCCTGCCCCCACAGTACGGCTGGCGCGGACATGTCAGACCCCTCCCTTCCTCAAGCTAGACCCCTGCATATGACAGACGCAGAACCATTGTGCCCATGACACCCGTTTCGGCGGAAGTTCTGGATCTCTCGAAGTCAAGACTCTTGACGCTCTCGCTACATTGAGTGGGTGGGTGAGGTGAGCGCACGTGCGCCGGGCGAGGTCGGGGACCGACCGCCCGATGACGTCGACCGTATCGTCGCGGCTTGGCGGCGCGAGTTGCCGCACCTGGACGTCGAGCCCCTCCTCGTGCTCTCTCGCATCACTCGACTGGCCCGACGGCTGGACCTGGCCCGAGGGGTCGCCTTCGCCACGCATCACTTGGAAAGCTGGGAGTTCGACGTCCTCTCGGCGCTGCGCCGGGCCGGACGGCCCTATCAACTGTCCCCCGGCCAACTCGTCACCGAAACCCTGGTCACCTCGGGAACGATGACGAACCGCGTCGATCGGCTAGAGCAACGCGGACTTGTCCGGCGCGGGCCCGATCCCGGTGACCGCCGTGGCGTCAAGGTGCGCCTCACCCGGGTCGGCCGCGAGGCGGTCGACGCCGCCCTGTCCGACCTCCTGGCCCACGAGCGGGAGTTGCTCGGCGAGTTGACCCCCGAGGAGCAGGCCACCCTCGCCGGGATGCTGCGGCGGCTCAACGCCCCGCTCGAGCCCTGAGCTACTCCTGAGGTGCACCTGGTCACGGCGCATCGTCATGCCCCGACCCTGTTCAGCCGACGATCTCGGCAGCGGCCAGCCAGGCCATCTCGAGGTCGTCACGTTCGTCGACGATCGCCCGAAGATCGCCGTTGAGGCGCAGGACCGCGAGGTGATCGGTCGCCTCCTTGGCCATCTGGGCATGCACGCGATCCTCGCGCTCGGCCAGCCGGGTCAACGCCCGCTCGATCCGCGCCATCTCCTTGCGCGCCTCGCGCTGTTGGATCTGGGTCGGCCCGGCGTCGCCCGAGCCTCCGCCCGAAGCCCCCGACGACGCGGTGGCCGACGACGCGGCGGGCGGCACGGCATACCCGGTGGTGGGGGGCATCGCGGCACGCAGGGTGAGGTATTGCGCGACCCCGCCGGGCAGGTCGCGGACCCGGCCGTCACCGAGCAGCGCGACCTGCCGGTCGCAGACCCGCTCGAGCAGGTAGCGGTCGTGCGACACGACGAGCAGCGTGCCCGCCCACCCGTCGAGGACGTCCTCGAGCGAGGTGAGGGTCTCGATGTCCAGGTCGTTGGTCGGCTCGTCGAGGAGCAGCACGTTGGGCTCGGCCATGAGCAGTCGCAGGATCTGCAGCCGCCGCCGCTCGCCACCGGAGAGGTCGCCGACACGGGTCTGCTGCCGCTGCCCGGTGAAGCCCAGGCGAGTGGCCAGTTGGCTCGCGCTCACCTCACGGTCACCGAGCATGATGCTGTGCCGGACCGCTTCGATCGCCTCGATGACCCGGTATGCCGCGAGCTCGTCCAGCTCGCGCACCTCCTGGGTGAGGTGGGCCAGGGAGACCGTCTTGCCGACCTTGCGACGACCGCCCGCGAGTGAGACGTCGCCTGAAATCGCTTGCAGAAGAGTCGATTTCCCGGCTCCGTTGACTCCGACGATGCCGACGCGCTCGCCGGGGGCCAGTTGCCAGGTCACCTTGTCGAGGAGGGTCCGCTCGCCGTAGCGCACCGTCGCGTCGAACAGGTCGACGACGTCCTTGCCCAGGCGCCGGGTCGCGAACCGGACGAGTTCTACCCCGTCGCGCGGTGGCGGCTCGTTCTCGATGAGGGCGTTGGCGGCATCGATGCGGAACTTCGGCTTGGTCGTGCGGGCGGGTGCCCCGCGGCGCAGCCAGGCGAGTTCCTTGCGCAGCAGGTTGTCGCGGCGCTCGGCCGTCACCGCTGCCACGCGCGAGCGCTCGGCCTTGGCCAGCACGTATGCCGCGTAGCCGCCGTCGTAGCTGTGGACGGCGCCGCTGTCGACCTCCCAGGTGAGGGTGGCCATGGCGTCGAGGAACCACCGGTCGTGGGTGACGGCGACGAGCGCCGTGTCCGGACGGGTGCGGCGGGTCGCCAGGTGCTCGGCGAGCCAGGCGACCCCCTCGACGTCGAGATGGTTGGTGGGCTCGTCGAGCAGCAGCAGGTCGGGGTCGGCCACGAGCAGTGCGGCCAGCGCGAGACGCCGTCGCTCGCCACCCGACAGGGGTCCGACGAGGGCATCCGGACCGCCGACGGCGAGCATGCCCACCCCACCGAGCAAACCGTCGAGGACCTCCCGGACCCGGGCGTCACCAGCCCACTCGTGCTCGGGACGATCACCGACCAGGGCGTGCCGGACGGTCGCGGCGGGGTCGAGCCGGTCGTCCTGGGCCAGCAGGCCGACGGTGAGCCCGCCGACCGAGGTGACCCGTCCGGAGTCGGGCTCCTGACGGCCTGCGAGCACCCGCAGCAGCGTCGACTTGCCGCCACCGTTGCGCCCGACGACCCCGATCCGCTGTCCACCGAGCACGCCGACGGTGAGGGCATCGAGGACGTGCGCAACGCCGTGGACGACGGTGACGCGTTCAAGTGAGACGAGGATCCCCATGCAGGTGTCAGCAACTCACTCGCGCGTCGGGCCGGGAAGGATCTGGACGCCGTGAACCGGCCCCTTGGCGCGGGTCACCTGATCGACGACCCCCGAGGCGGTCAGCGCGACGCACAGGTCCAGGGCGTGTTCGGACGACCCGGTGAGGAAGGCGACAGTCGGGCCGCTGCCGCTGATGATCCCGCCGAGGGCTCCGAACTCCAGCCCAGCGTCGAGGACCGCCCGAAGCGCGGGGCGTAGCGAGAAGGCTGGCTCCTGGAGGTCGTTGACGAGGGCATCCCCGAGGGCCTCCGGGTCACCGGAGCGCAGGGCCGTCATCATCGCCGGTGATGGCTCGGGTTGCGGCACCGAAATATCCGTGGTGAGCCGGTCGAACTCCCCGAAGACCTCGGGGGTGGACAGGCCCTGCGAGCTGAGCGCGAACACCCAGTGGTAAGTCCCGCGAGCCAGGACCGGCGCGAGACGCTCGCCGCGCCCCGAGCCGATGGCGATGCCACCGGCGAGGCAGAACGGGACATCGCTGCCGAGCTCGGCGGCCAACTCCATCAACTCGTCGCGGTCCATCCGCAGGCCCCACAAGTGCTCACAAGCCACGAGAGCGCCGGCTGCGTCGGCGGACCCTCCGGCCATGCCCCCCGCGACCGGGATGTTCTTGTCGATGCGGATCGCCACCGGCGCGCGGGTGACCCGCATGTGTCGGGCGAGCAGTCGAGCCGCGCGCATCGCCAGGTTGTCGCTGCCGGACGGGACGTGGGCGGCATACGGGCCGGTGGTCGTCACCGACCAGCGTTCGGCGCGGGTGACCGTGACCTCGTCGTAGAGGCCGACCGCCATGAAGACCGTCGACAACTCGTGGTAGCCGTCCGCCCCCAGAGGGCCGACCCGCAACTCGCAGTTGACCTTGGCAGGCACCCGCACCGTCACCGACCGGGGCGGGGCGCTGACGGTACTCACGGGCACCACCCTAGGGGGTCACCCTGTCTCGACGAGCGGCGGCAATGGCGGCGAAGGCCGTCACGGGCAGGGCCTCGCCGCGGGCACCGGGGTCGATACCGGCGGCTCGCAGCACGGTTTCGGCGGCGGCGGCGCCACCGGCCCACCCGGACAACGCGGCACGGAGGGTCTTGCGACGTTGGGCGAAGGCGGCGTCGACGACGGCGAAGACCTCGTCACGGGACGCGGTTGTCGTTGGGACCGGCCTGCGGCGCAGCTCAACGAGCCCGGAGTCGACGTTGGGCACCGGCCAGAAGACGCTTCGCGGGACGGTGCCGGCCAGGCGCCCCGCGGCATACCAAGCGGCCTTGACGCTCGGCACACCGTAGGCCTTGCTCCCCGGCCCGGCCACGAGCCGTTCGGCAACCTCCAACTGGACCATGACAAGCACCCGGTCGAGGGTCGGGAAGCGTTCGAGGAAGGACAGGACGACCGGCACCGACACGTTATAGGGCAGGTTCGCCACGAGCGCGGTCGGCTGCGGCTCGGGCAGGGAGTGCACCTGCAGAGCGTCGGCGGTCACGACCGTGAGGTATGCCGCCCGCTCCGGCGCGTGTCGCGCGACCGTGTCGGGCAACGCGGCCGCGAGGACCGGGTCGACCTCGACGGCGCTCACCCTCGCCCCGCTGTCGAGCAGGGCGAGGGTGAGTGAGCCGAGTCCGGGGCCGACCTCGACGACGCTGTCGTCAGGGCCGACCTCGGCCAGGCGCACGATGCGGCGCACGGTGTTGGCGTCGACGACGAAGTTCTGTCCCCACGCCTTGGTCGGCCGCAGCCCGAGGGTCGCGGCGAGTTCGCGGATCTGGGCAGCACCCAGCAGCGCTGCCCCGGAGGTCACGCGGCCGAGCGGCAGCCCCAGGGCTGCAGCCCGCGCTGGGCGTAGAGGCGGTTGGCGACGGTGATCTGCTCCGCACGGCTGGCCAGGTCGGCCCGCGAAGCGAAGTCGGCGCCGCCGACGGACAGCCAGGTCGAGTAGCTGAACTGCAGCCCTCCGTAGTAGCCGTTGCCGGTGTTGATGTTCCAGCGGCCACCGGACTCACACTGGGCGATCCGGTCCCACATGGCGGCGTTGGCGAGGTTGATGCCCGCGCCCGAGGTGTTTCCGGCGCTCACCGGGGCGGAGGCGGCAACCGGGGCCGCCTTGGTGCCGACGAGGACGACCTTGTCGGTCGCTGCCTTGGTGACGTCGGTGCCCGTCGCGGTCTTGCCCTCAAGCTTCCCGTCAACCCAGGTCTCCGTGAAAGTGACGACCTGCGAGCCGTTGACGCCCGGGGTCTGGACCTTGGTCTGGCCCTTCGTGATCGTCGCGTCGTCCTTCTTGACGGTCTTGAAGGCCACCTTCTCGGTGGCAGTGGTGGTGCGCAGCTCGACCCGCTGGACGGCGACAGCCAGTCCTTCGGTGACGGCGGTGTCGGCGGCGGGAACGACGCGGTCGTTGGCGCCGAGCGTCACGCCGAGCGCATTGAGCAGCTCGGCAACCGTCGCGGCCGAGGTCGCCTCAGCGCGAGTGGCGCCATCGACGGTGATCGTCACCTGGCGCGGGTTGGTCACGGTGAAGGAAATCCCCTCACGGCCGAGGCCGGCGGAACGCGAGACCGACAGCGTCGCGCCGGACAGCGCGCGGATGCCAAGCTCGTTCATCGCCTGGTCCACCGTGGTGGCCGTCGTCCAGTAGTCGGTCGTTGCGCCGTCGACGGTCACGGTGACCTTGCGGCCATACCGCACGACGACCTGACTGCCGTCCTCGATGGCCTGGTCAGCCGCAGGGGAGACGAGGTCGTGCTCGCCGACCGTCACACCGCTCTTGGCGAGGGCGTCGCCGACGGTCGAGCCGAAGACGTGCATCGAGGTGAGCTGGCCGTCGACGTTGAGGTCGATGGACTTGTCGAGGCGAGCGGCGCCGAAACCGGCGAGGGCGATGGCTGCGACGGCACCGACAGTGGCGGCACGGCCGATAAGACTGCTGATCACAATGCTCCGAACGTTGGACGACCCGGGCGGGCACGAGACGCCGTGAGCGGTGAAGGCACGTCCCAGGTGGGCCGTGTCCTCCGCCTCCGAGCCCTGTCACCAGGTCCAGACACGGCGCCGGGAAAGGGGTGGTGCCTCCCGGCGATCTGACTCAACGGTGACGGACGAGCGCCCGAAGGTCAACTTTTGGTAACGGAACTCCGCTTGGCAAGTGACGCAGGTCACAGAATCGGCGCCTCAATAACCCCATATGTCACACCCGTTGGGAGTAGAGAGATCCGCACTCGAAGCCGCTCACCAGGGTCCGTAGAGGCGCTGGGAGTTGGCGGCGATCGCTTGGCAGAGGGTCGGCACGGCAACGCCGAGGACGTGGGCCATGGCGCGGACCGTCACAGGGACGAGGTAGGGCGCGTTGGCCGCCCCCCGCCACGGGTGCGGGGTGAGATAGGGCGCGTCGGTCTCGACAAGGACCCGGTCCAGCGGCACGACCGAAAGCGCATCCCGCAGGCCCTTGGCGCTGGAGAAGGTCACCGTGCCGGCGAAGGACAGATAGAGGCCGCGTTCGACGGCCCGCTGGGCCATCCCCACATCGCCCGAGAAGCAGTGCAGCACCGTGCGCTCCGGCGCACCCTCCTCGTCGAGGATCCGCAGGACGTCATCATGCGCATCGCGGTCGTGGATCTGCAGGGTCTTGCCCAAGCGCTTGGACAGGTCGATGTGCCAACGGAACGCGTCCTGTTGCGCAGGCTGCCCCTCGGGGCCGGTCCGGAAGTAGTCGAGCCCGGTCTCCCCCACGACCCGCACCCGAGGGTGTGCGGCCAGCCGTTCGATCTCGGCCAGCCCGTCAGCGAGTGCCGCCTGCGACTCGAACCGGGCAATCTCGTTGGGGTGCAAGGCAACTCCGCCGAGGAGGGCGGCATACTCCTCGATCATCCCGATCGTGAGCCGCGCTCCGGGCAGGTCGCACCCGATCTGGACCATCCGCGGGACCCCGACCGCGGCAGCCGCGGCGATGGTCTCGCCGACGTCGCCGCGTTCCTCACCGTGGCGCGCGATGTCCAGGTGGAGATGGTTGTCGACGACGTCGATGGGCAGCGGGTCAGGAGCGGGAGGTATGCCGCGCGCGGCCTTCCCGGCGCCCGACGTCCCTCCCCCAGTCACCGGCTCAGCCGTCCCCGCGCATCCGGGCGATCTCGTCGTCGACGACGCTCGGGTCGAACTTCGTGAAGACCGGGGTCGGCGGCCCGATGGGCGTGCCCGCAACCACCGGGCGCGACTCCCACCGCGGGGTGTTGCCGTAGTCACCCATGATGACCGGGTAGCCCGGCCCACCGTCGAGGTCATCGACCTCACGCAACTCGGGCATCGGGACGAATTCGCCTGTGCCGCCCATGATCTGGTGGATCCGGTTGGCACCGTGCGGGAGGAACGGCGCGGTCATGGTGTTGAGGTCGCTCACCGCCTGAGCCAGCACATGCAGCACCGTCCCGAGCCGCTCGCGCTGGTCGTCGGCCTTGAGCTTGAACGGCTCGGTCGCCGAGACGTAGCCGTTGGCCAGCCCGACCAGACGCATGACCTCGCTGATACCGGCCTTGAACCGCTGCCGCTCGATGTGCCCACCGACGGTGTCGAAACCCTCGCGGATCGCTGCGAGCAACTCCTCGTCGATCGGCTCTAACGGCCCGGCCGCGGGGATCTCGCCGAACCGCTTGTGGATCATCGAGGCAGTCCGATTGACGAGGTTGCCCCACCCGGCGACGAGTTCAGAGTTGTTGCGCTGGACGAACTCGGCCCAGGTGAAGTCGCTGTCCTGGTTCTCCGGGCCGGCCGCACAGATGAAGTAGCGCAGCGGGTCGGGGCCGTAGCGCTCGAGGACGTCGCGCACATAGATGACGTGGCCGCGGCTGGTCGAGAACTGCCGCCCCTCCATCGTCATGAACTCGCTCGCCACCACCTCGGTCGGCAGGTTGAGCACCCCGTATGCCGCCCCAGGCTCGCCACCGCGGTCTCCGCGACCGGCATACCCGAGCAACTCGGCCGGCCAGATCTGGGAGTGGAAGGTGATGTTGTCCTTGCCCTGGAAGTAATAGGACACCGCGTCGGCGTCGTTCCACCAGCGGCGCCAGGCCTCGGGGTCACCGGTGCGGCGGGCCCACTCGATCGACGCCGAGAGGTAGCCGATGACCGCGTCGAACCAGACGTAGAGCTTCTTGTTGGGGTTGTCCTCCCACCCGGGCAGCGGCACCGGGATGCCCCAGTCGATGTCGCGGGTCATCGGGCGCGGACGCACCTCGTCGAGGATGTTCTTGGAGAACTTGATGACGTTGGGTCGCCACAGACCGGTCGCCTCGCGCCCGTCGAGCCACTCGGCGAGCGCGCCGGCCAGGGCCGGTAGGTCGAGGAAGAAGTGGGCTGTCTCCTCGAAGCGCGGCGTCTCACCGTTGATCTTGCTGCGCGGGTCGATGAGCTCGGCCGGGTCCATCTGGTTGCCGCAGTTGTCGCACTGGTCGCCGCGGGCCTCGCCGTAACCACAGATCGGACAGGTGCCCTCGATATAGCGGTCGGGCAGGGTCCGCCCGGTCGACGGGCTGATCGCCACGAGTTGGGTCTGCTCGATCATGTAGCCGTTGGCGTGGTTGCCCCGGAACAACTCCTGGCTCACGGAGTAGTGGTTGGGCGTCGTCGTCCGGGTGAACAGGTCATAGGCCAGGCCCAACCCGACGAGGTCCTCGGCGATGACCCGGTTGAAGCGGTCGGCCAACGCGCGCGGGGTGACGCCCTCCTTGTCGGCCTGGACGAGGATCGGCGTCCCGTGCTCGTCGGTGCCCGACACCATGAGCACGTCATGGCCGGCCATCCGCATGTAGCGGCTGAACACGTCGGAGGGCACACCAAAACCGGCGACATGGCCGATATGGCGCGGGCCGTTGGCATACGGCCAGGCGACGGCGGACAGGACCTTGCTCATGGGCTCGATCCTAGAGGTCTGCAGCAACCACGTTTCCGGGCTCACGGCCAACAGCCAGTGGCGCGGAGTCGGGCGCTCCGTCGCGATGAGCTCCAACCTGCACACCGTCTCTAACTGTTTACAGATATGATTCACCTGTAGACAGTTAGGAGCGACCATGGGCAGTCCAGTGCTCACCCTCTCCTCCGCAGCGCAGGCGGGACTTCGGAAGGACCAGATCTACGCGCTCACGGAGTCCGGCGAACTCGAGAGGATCGGGCGCGGGGTCTTCGTCGACCCCACCCGGATTGATCCTGCCTGGACATCGCTGGCCGCGGCGACGGCACTCAAGCCGGCGGCCACCCTGTGCCTGACAAGCGCCCTAGTGCACCACGGCCTGAGCGATGCCATCGCATTCACTACCGACATCGCGCTCCCGCGCGGCAGCCGCCATCCCGCCGGGTTTCACCACGTGAGCTGGCATTCGTTCGACCCTGACACCTTCCACGCCGGCAGGACCGTGACCGACCAAAGCGGTCTCATGCTTGCCGTCTACTCCGCTGAACGCACGATCATCGACTGTTTCCGCTTGGCCCATCACCAGGGGGCAGACCAGGCCTACGAGGCGCTGCGCCGCTGGGTCCGTCAGCCGGGGAACCAACCATCGGAGCTGTTGGCACTGGCCGCCGCCTCATTCCCGAGGAACCTGCCCCGCGTCCGCGCGGCCCTGGAAGTCCTCCTGTGACGCCCAGGCCAACCCGAGACACACCGGCAGGACGGGCGTACAACGATCTTCGCAATCTTGCGCGAAGGCAGGGCCGGGATGTCGCGGAGTACCTCACGATGTACACCCTCGAGGGGTTTCTCGCCCGGTTGGCCCTCTCGACGCAAGCGGGTGACTTCGTTCTCAAGGGAGGCGTGCTGATGGCAGCTTTCGCCGACAGGCGGCCCACCCGCGACATCGATCTGTTGGCATCCGGCTTCGCCAACGAGATCGCCGAGTGCGAGGGCCGCGTCCGCGACATCGCCAACATCCCCTTCGACGATGGCCTGACATTCGACCGGTCCTCAGTCAAGGGCGAGTTCATCCGAGACGAAGCCGACTACACCGGTGTCCGCGTCCACATCAGCGCAACCCTGGCCAGCGCGCAACTGGGAATCCACGTCGACATCAGCTTCGGCGATCCGATCTGGCCCGGGCCGACAGAAACCGATCTTCCCCGCCTCCTCGGTGGAACGGTCCAGCTCCTGGGGTACCCCGACCACATGGTCCTCGCCGAGAAGCTCGTCACCGCCATCCAGCGCGGAACCGCCAACACCCGCTGGCGCGACTTCGTCGACGTGTACGCGATCGCTGAGGGCCGGCCCATCGCGCAACGAGATCTGCGCAAATCACTGGCGACCGTCGCCCTGCACCGAGGGGCAAATCTCCGCCCCCTTGCCCAAGCCCTCGCCGGCATGGCCGAAGCCGCTCAGCCCCAGTGGGCGGCCTGGCGACGCAGGCAACGCCTCGACGGCACCACACCGGAGAAGTTCCAGGACCTACTCGACGCAGTGATCCGGTTCGCCGACCCGGCACTTGGCGACGAACCCACGAGCCGGGCATGGAATCCGCAGAGAAGGGAATGGTTGTGACCGTCCTGGGGATTCAGCCCCCGGGCGTTGAAGTGCGGGAAGCGAAGAAGCCCCCGCGCGGCTGATGCCCCTGCTCAGGTGGGCTGACGGCCGTTCGGCCCTCGGTAGGAAGCTAGGCGCGGTCACTCGAGCTTGGCTGAGGGACGTGTTCCGCGTCCAGCAACTCGGCGAACGGACCGGGCAGCAGGTCGGCGGCCAAACCGGTCGACAACTCCGCCGGCACGTCGATCGCGTCGTAGTGCTGCCGCCCCACAGCCGTCGTCGCCGTCACGGTGGCCAGCCCAGCGCGGCGTTGGAAGAACGACTCCCGGATCGTCACCCCAATGACCCCCTCCCGGGCGAGGACCACGCGGCGCCGGTCGAACGTCCCCGACCGGACGACTAGATGCCGCGGGGTCAGTGCGTGGCCGAGCGCGGCATACCGGTCGGCGGCGAGCCAGGGCGAGGCGAGCAGCGGGAGGCAGCCCGCGACGACGAGCGCCGTCGGCAGGTCGTCGGTGGCACGGGTCAGCAACAGGGTTGCGGCGCAGAGGACGGCCGCAGGGAGGATGGCGCGGGTGAACCGCCGACGCCGAGCCGCGGGGCCGTGTGACAGGAGTGGACCGCGAACCGCCACCTCGTCTCCGACCACCTCGACGGCGGTGCGGTCGACGACCTCGGCGGGCGCCGGAGGGGTGAGCCAATCGCTGCCGCTGCGGGCACCCTCCTGGCCCAGTCCGCTCGTCGCTGCGCTGAGCCGGGCCGCACCCGCGAGGCGCAGACCCAGCGGCTGGCCGATCTCGACGCCGCGGATCCGTCGCTCCTCCAGGCTCGTCGCCCGCGCGGTGATGAGGCCGCGGCTGATGTGCAAGGTGCCGCCGGTATGCCGCGTGAGCCGGAACCCCCAGTAGGTCAAGACATACCCCGACACGGCCAGAACCGACACGGCGATCAGCGCCGAAAGGAAACCGGCGAGCGCCGCCACCCCGACGCCGAGCGCGGCGACCCGGTCGACGGCACCCTCGACCCGATCCTTGAGTTCATCGACCTGGCCGATGTATTGCGCGGAGACGCCCCAGATGGCGGCTGCCGACACCAGCCCACTGGTCGTCAAGGGGGCGTAGCGGACCCACGCCGGGTCCAGCCTGACGAGGACCTCTTCGGGCTCGTCGACCGCCGGCCCTACCGAGACTCTCGGCTCGGCGTCGGGCGAGTCGGGCGCGTCGGCCGGCACGTCGGCCGGCCCGTCGGCGGTCGCCACCCGGTGCAGCAACTCCCCGCGCAGCTGCGCCGCCACCGGCGCGGCCAGGGCGTCGAGGACGATCCGATGAGCGCCCAACCCACCGCCCGCGGTTCCGATCTCCACCCGGGCCAGCCCAAGAGCCCGGTGCCAGATCGGCGCCGTGACGTCAACCGTGCGGACTCGATCGGCCGGAGTCGTCAGCAGCCGCCGGTTGACCAGCCCCTGGCGCAACTCGATCTGGCCACCCCAGATCCGATATCGGGTCGTGACCCAGCGCATGATGCCCAGCACCACGATGATGGCGAGGATCCCGAGGTCCCACCACTGGCTGCGATCGCTGGAGCGCCCGGACAGGAAGACCACCAGCAGGGCCGGGAGGAACCGCACCGCCTCCTGCACCGGGTGGACAAGGAGCATCCGCGCATCGAGGCGGCGCCACTGCGGGTCGCCAGCAAGGATCGGAGGTATGCCGTCGCTCACGTCGCGTCCCCGCGCTCGGCAGCCGCCGCGGCGGTCAACCGCTCAACCAGGGCCGCTGCCTCGTCCTGATCCAAACCGTGGACGACCAGGTGACCGGCGGCGGAGGCGGTGGTGACCCGCACGGTCGCCAGCCGCAACAGTTGGGCGATCGGCCCTCGGGTGAGGTCGACGGTCTGGACGCGGGAAAGCGGGGCGATCCGGCGCTCCTGGCTGATCCAACCGGTCTGGGTATAGACGGCGCTCGACGTGACCTCCCACCGATGGACCCGATAGCGCCAGATCGGCATGACGACCAGGTAGGCGAGGGCGAGCACCCCGAGCACCACGGCGACGATGATGTGCGGGGTTCGGGAGCCGCGTTGGTCGATGAACCACCACCCCACCTGCAGGGCGGCCAGCAGCACGGCCTCCCCCACACCGCCCGCCAGCCACAACCACCGCGCGCGGGGGCACACGAGGTTTGCGGGCTCGCGCAACTGCGGAATCTCCGGGGCGGTCATGTGTCCAGCAGATCACACGTGCCCGACACACGGCACCCCGAAGCGGCGGCACACAGGCGGCTGGGACAGGATGGTCCCATGGCCGACGTGCGCGAGACCCTGCACATGGACGCGCCCGCCGAGCTGGTCTACGACCTCGTCGCCGACCTGCCCCGGATGGGTGAGTGGTCCACCGAGTGTGAACGGGTCGTCTGGCGTGGCACAGCGACGAAGGCCGAGCACGGGGCCGGCTTCATCGGGCACAACCGGGCCGGCACGGTTCGGTGGATCACCTTCGGCAAGGTGACCGCCGCCGAGCGGGGCCGCTACCTCGCCTTCGACATCTTCGTCGGGCCGATCCAGGTGTCGCGATGGGAATACGTCTTCGCCCCCGACGAGGACGGTCAGGGCTGCACGGTGGCCGAGCAGTGGACCGACCGGCGCTCGGCCGTCCAGCGGACGCTGGGCAACCGGGTCGTCGGCGAGCGCGTCGAGAAGAACCGCGAGGGCATCCGCCAGACCCTGCGAACCCTCAAGCGGGTGGCCGAGGCGCAGTTCCACCCCGCGAGCTGACCGCCGCGTCGTAGAGCGTCCGCTTCGCCAGACCGGTCGCTGCCGCGACGTCGGCGCAGACGTCCTTGAGCCGCTCCCCCGCGGCAACCCGCTCCTGTATGCCGTGCACCACCGCCGCGAACTCCGCACCGCCCGTCTCGACCGGGGCTCGGGCCGGTCGGCCAGCGACGACAAGGGTCACCTCGCCGAGGACCCCGGCCTCGGCCCACTCGGTGAGTTCTCCCAGCCCGCCGCGGCGGACCTCTTCGTAGGTCTTGGTGAGCTCGCGGCATACGGCACCGGGACGTTCGACCCCCCAGACCGCAGCCATCGCAGCGAGCGTCGCGGCGGTGCGGTGCGGTGCCTCGAAGAACACCATGGTCCGCGGTTCGTCCGCGAGCGCGGTCAGCGCCCGGGCCCGCTCCCCCGGTTTGCGCGGCAGGAAACCCTCGAAGCAGAAGCGATCGACCGGGAGCCCGCTGACCGCGAGCGCCATGAGCACAGCGCTCGGGCCAGGGACACAGGTGACCCGGATGCCAGCCTCGACCGCAGCGGCGACGAGCCGGTAGCCGGGGTCCGAGACGGACGGCATACCGGCGTCAGTGACCACGAGAACCCTTGCGCCAGAGAGCAACTGCTCGACCAGCTCGGGAGTGCGGGCAGCCTCGTTGTGCTCGTGATAGCTGAGCACCCGGCCGGCGATGCTCACCCCGAGGTCGGTCGTGAGCCGCCGCAGTCGGCGGGTGTCTTCCGCCGCGACCACGTCGGCGTTCGCGAGTTCTTCGCCCAGCCGGGGGGCGGCGTCCCGTGGGTCGCCGATCGGCGTCGCAGCCAGGACGAGGACACCGCTCATGTCCGCAGCCTAAGGTGAGGTCATGACCCGGCACGGCATGCGCGGCCTGCTCGGCGCGCGCGGCGGCCTGCTGACCGAGGTGCTCATCCTGCTCGGGCTCTCGCTCGGCGCGTCGGCGATCTGGTCGGTGTTGCGGATCGTCGAACGGCTCACCCGGGCGGTCCCCCTGGGCCAGCAGACCTCCTCGCTCAACACGTCGGTCACGCCGGACCGGCCATGGCTGGACCTGGCCT
>Ga0209719_1002779_pt1 | contig 17224 bp, 12 predicted proteins | sample AD_JPNAS2_MetaG_FD_184421 | JGI IMG/M metagenome (GOLD analysis project Ga0209719, IMG submission 184421) | Active sludge microbial communities of municipal wastewater-treating anaerobic digesters from Japan - AD_JPNAS2_MetaG (SPAdes) (version 2) | ecosystem: Engineered > Bioreactor > Anaerobic...
ACGCCTGGGATCCGGTTTGGCTCTCTTCCTCGGCAACGAGGAAAGCCCGATGAATTTCGCCGACAACGCCTACCCCTTCCGCCAGGACTCGACCTTCCTTTATTATTTCGGCCTGGACACGCCCGGCCTGGCCGCCGTCCTGGACGTCGATGAACAAAAAGAGATCCTCTTCGGCGACGATATCGACATCAACGCCGTCATCTGGATGGGCGATCTGCCGAAGATGATGGATCGGGCGGCCGCGGTCGGCGTGAAGTCGACGCGGCCGGCGGCCGGCCTGGCCGCCGTCCTCAAGGAAGCGGCCCGGAAGAAACGGAAAATCCACATTCTTCCGCCGTACCGGCCCGAGCATCTCCACAAGCTCGAATCCCTCCTGGGCCTCAAGCCCGCCCGGGTTCCGGCCGCCGTCTCGACCGATTTCATCCGAGCGGTCGTCGCTCAGCGCGAGGTCAAAAGCGAGGCGGAGGTGGCGGAAATCGAAACCTCCCTTCTCACGACGTATAAAATGTACGACGCGGCCATGCGGATGGCCCAACCCGGCGTCTGGGAGAAGGACATCGCCGGACGGATGGAAGGGATCTCGCTCGCCGGCGGCCGGCGCATGCCTTTTCCGATCATTCTTTCCCGGGACGGGCAGATCCTCCACAACCATTCCCATGTCCACCGGCTGAAAAAAGGCGATTTGCTCGTCGTCGACGCCGGAGCCTCGTCGCCGTGTCATTACGCCTCCGACATCACCCGGACGATTCCGGCCGGCGGAAGCTTCACGGCGAGGCAGCTCGATGTCTACGAGATCGTCCGGGCGGCCAACGAAAACGCCGTGGCCGCCGTCCGTCCGGGCCGGCCCTTCAAGGACGTCCACGAGACCGCGGCCCTGACCATCGCCTCCGGGTTGAAGGAGCTCGGATTGATGAAGGGCGACGTCGAGGAGGCCGTCCGGGAAGGCGCCCATGCCCTCTTTTTTCCCCACGGCGTCGGACACCAGCTCGGCCTCGACGCCCATGACATGGAAAACCTGGGCGAGGACTTCGTCGGTTACAACGCGACGACCAAGCGGAGCGGGCAATTCGGCCTCAAAAGCCTCCGCCAGGCCAAGCCCGTCAAGCCCGGCTTCGTCGTCACCGTCGAGCCCGGCGTTTATTTCATCCCGGCCTTGATCGATTTGTGGAAGGCCGAAAAAAAACACGCCGATTTCATCGCCTACGGCAAGCTGGAATCCTGGCGGAGGTTCGGCGGAATCCGGGTCGAGGACGACGTCCTCGTGACCGCGGCCGGCCGGCGGATCCTGGGGAAGCCCATCCCCAAGACGCCCGTCGACCTGGCCGCCGCGATCCGGCTCTAAAAGGGGAGAGGGAGCGTTCGAACGGAAACGGGACGCATGGTCAGCTGGTTCGTTCTCTGCACGAAGCCCCAGAAGGAGTTCCAAGTCGAGCGCCTTTTCCAGGAAGCGGGCTTTCCATTCTATTGTCCGCGCTTCAAGTCGGGCGGGCGGATCAAGCCGTTTTTCCCCTGTTACGTCTTTCTCCGCTTCGAATACCCCGAACAATTCAAGCTGGTGAAATACACCCGGGGCGTCCGCCGGGTCGTCGGCAACGACGCCGGGGCCGTGCCCCTGGAGGATCGCTTCATCGAGGAGCTTCGGTCCCGGGAGATCGACGGCCTGATCGAGCTGGAAAAATACGGGGCCGAGCCGTCCCCCGGCGACGAGATCGAGGTCGCCGACGGACCGTGGAAGGGCCTGCGCGGCATTTTTAAAAAGAGCCTTTCGGACCGGAACCGGGTGATGATTCTTTTGAATTACGTCAGCTACCAGGGGCAGCTGCTCATCGAAAAATCCAAATTGAAGAAGGTCCTGTCATGAACGTCTCCCTTCTCAATCTCAAGGCTCAGTACGCCGGCCTCAAGCCGGAAATCGAGGCCAAGGTCCTCGAGGTCATCGCCTCCCAGCAATTCGTCCTCGGCCCCGAGGTCGAGGCCCTGGAAAAGGAGGTGGCCGCCCTCAGCGGAACGGCCCACGCCGTCGGCGTCTCCTCCGGCACCGACGCCATCCTCGTCGCCCTGATGGCCCTGGAGGTCGGGCCCGGCGACGCCGTGCTCACGACGCCGTTCACGTTTTTCGCGACGGCCGGGACGATCGCCCGTCTCGGCGCCCGGCCGGTGTTCGCCGACATCGACCCGGTGACGTTCAACCTCGACCCGGTCCGGGCCCGGGAGGCCCTGTCTGCCTTCCGGAAGAAGGAGCCCGGCGTCCGGGTCAAGGCGGTTTTGCCGGTTCACCTTTACGGCCAATGCGCCGACATGGACGCGTTCCTGGCCCTCGGCCGGGACGAGGGCTTGGCCGTCGTCGAGGACGCGGCCCAGGCCATCGGGGCCGATTATCCCTCCGGCTCCGGCGTCCGGAAGGCCGGCGCCTGCGGACACGCCGGCACGCTCTCGTTCTACCCGACCAAGAACCTCGGCGGCTTCGGGGACGGCGGCATGGTTCTCACGAACGATCCCGGCCTCGGCCGCCGGCTGCGCAAGCTCCGCACCCACGGCGAAACGGAACGTTATTTCTACGACGAAGTCGGAGGCAATTTCCGCCTCGACGCCCTCCAAGCCGCCGTTCTCCGGGTCAAGCTCCGCCATCTTCCGGAATGGCAGAAGAAGCGGCGGGCTTTAGCCGCGGCTTACAGCCGCAAATTCGCCGAGACGGGGCTTGAGGTCGAGGGGGCCGTCGTCCCGCCGTCCGCTGTTTATGAATTCTCCGGGGCGACCGATTACCACACGTTCCACCAGTACGTGATCCGGGCGGCCGACCGGGACGGCCTGCGGGAGTTTCTCCGGGAAAACGGCGTCGGAACGGCCGTGTTCTACCCGTTGCCGCTCCATCTCCAGAAGTGCTTCGCCTCGCTGGGCTACGGTCCGGGCGACCTTCCGGTCGCGGAAAAAGCGTCGAAGGAAGTCCTGGCTTTGCCCGTCCATGCCGAGCTGAGGACGGACGAGCAGGATTATGTCGTCGATAAGATCCGCGAATTTTATTCCCGCTGAGCTCCGGCCGGGCCTTTCATGACCGGACCGGTCGAAGCCCGTTGCCGGGCGAAGCTTCTCGAAGGGGCGCCGTGACCGCGACGTTCATCACCGGAGGCTTCGGCCACCTCGGCCGCCACATCGTCAAGGCCGTCTCCGGCCTGAATCCGGACGGCGGGATCCGCCTGCTTGTCCGCACCCCCCGCCGGCCGCCTTCCGAACTGGAGGATCTGCCGGGGGTTCGAATGATCCGGGGCGATCTCACCCGCCCGGAAACTTATGCCGCCGGCTTGGAAGGAGCCTCCTCGGTCATTCACGCGGCCGCCTTGGTTTCTTTCAAGCCCTCGGACGCCCCGGATCTGTACCGGTCCAATGTCCTGGGGACGCGCCGCCTGCTCGAGGCGGCGGCCGCCGCCGGCTGCCGCAACTTCATCTATGTCAGCTCGATCGCGGCCGTCGGCCGGCCGGAACCTCCCGATCCGGCCGACGAGAGCCTGATGCCCGATCTCGAAGAGAAGCGGCGGATCGATCCCTACGGATACAGCAAGCGCCTGGGAGAGCTCGAGATCGAACGGGCGGGCGGCCGGATCCGGCGGATCATTCTCAATCCGTCGGTCTTCATCGGCCCCGGCTCGCGGAGGCTCGACGCTCTTTTGCGCGTCTTGAAGCATCTTCCCGCGGTCCCGATGATCCCCGCCCGGAACAGCTTCGTGGACGTGCGCGACGTCGCCCGGGCCGCCGTCGCGGCGCTTTCGGCCGGACGCGACGGCGAGCGCTATATCGTCAACGGGTGCGATATCGACATGCCGGAGTTCACCCGGGTGCTTTTAAAAGCCATGAGCTTGAGGCGGCCGGTGAAGGTCGTCCCGGGGAGCGTCCTACGGGCGGCCGACGGACTGATCCGGCTTCTCACCGCCTTCAACCTCAACCCGGGCTTGAGGCCCCTGGAGACGGTCAATGTCGACCGAGCATACGCGACCGGAAAAATCCGCCGCGAGATGGGCTGGGCGCCGGCCTACTCCCTGGAGCAATCTCTTCGGGACACGGCCGGCCGCGGGCCGTCACTTCCTCCCGGCTCGGACGGACTCCAAGCGCTTTAAAAACGGCTCGCCGAGGCTGTCGCCGGAGAAAAACACGACCCCGTCGGCTCCGGCCGTCCGGCTGATCTCGATCTGCTCGGCCATGCCTTCAGGCGTGTTCCGATTGTGCGACGTTCCGATCCCGATCCCGAGGCAGACCCGGCACCGGTCCGTCCGAAGAGCGACGGCTTCCCGGGCGTAAGCTTCGAACAAGCCCGCCTCGTTGGTGTAAAGCATCGGACAGAGCAGGTCGACCAGGCCCGACCGGGCCCATTCCGCCCAATCCTGGCCGATCAGGACCTTGGAGGCGGCGGCGTCCGGAAAGACGGCCGCCGAGATCCGGATCGTCCGGCCGAGGGATTGCGCCTCCCGCCGGAGCTCCTGGATGAAAAGCGTCACCCGGCGGCTGTTCCAGCGCAGCCATTCGGCCCACATCATGTTCCCGGTGTCCTTGGCCTTCAGCTCGAGGGGATCGGCCCCGGTTTCGGCTTTGAACAGGTCCCGGCTTCGCTTGTCGAAGCCGTAGAACGGCTCGGTCGGCTCGCAGGGATAGCGGATATAATCGAGATGGATCCAGTCCGCCTCGGGGTAGCTGCGGAGAAGCTCCAGCATCAGTCCCCGCTCATAAGCCCGGGCTTCCGGAATCGCCGGATTGACCGAGCCGGCGGTCTCGCCGTTCAATCCCTGGACGAGCCACTCCGGACGGCGCCCGGCTTCGCCGATTCCGGCGCTCTCGGGGAAGACGCAGAACCAGGGGTGGACGGTCAGGTTCCGGCGCCGCGCCTCGCGAAGGAAAAGCCCGAAAAAGTCATAAGCGTAGGCGGGATCGGGAACGCCGGCCGAGCTCCGGAAATAGACATGGCCCGAAGGGGACTTCACCATGATGAAGACGGAATCGATCCCGGCCCGGACGTAGGCTTCGAAGGCCGCGCCCATCGCGGCCGCGGCCGCGGTCTCGTCCGGCCCGAATTGGCCGGGATGGAGCCAGACGCCGCGGATGAAATCATCCTCCGGGGCGGCGTCCGGGAACGCCGACGCGGAAGAGACCCAAGGCAGAAAAGCGAGCAGGCCGAGAATGGCGATGGCCGAACGAAGAATACGGGTCATGATGGTCGCTCCCCGGCGCCGGACGGAGAGTTTTTCCCCCGGCGCCGCCGTTATTGAGATTCCCCCGCCCCGAAAAGGGCGATCTTGAGGCCGAACGTCAGCGAGAGGGCGTCGTGGTTCAGCTTCTCCAGCGTGCCGGATTGGACGAGACCGGAGGCCTCGTCGGTGATCGACCATGTCCCCTTGGTTCGGATCCGCGTGTACCGAAGCCCGGCCTCCAAGGACCAGCGGGGCGTCAGGACGTATTCAATCCCGATCCCGAGATGGACGGCCGGGGCGCCGTCCGCCGATTCCTCGATGGAGAATCCGAGCGCCTTCCAGGCGGCCCGGAGGTCGCCGCTCAGCGAGAACGAATGAAAGGCCCAACCCGCTCCCGCCTCTCCGCTCAGGACCCATCCGGAGCTTAAAGGCAGGCGGGCCCGCAGGGCGGCTTCGAGCGGAAAAATGCGCAGGGTTCCGTCGCTGAGCCCCTCGAGCGATCCGGTTGCGCGCGAGGGCCGCCAGCCGAGGCCGAGCTCGACGGCGAACCGGGGACTCCAGGCCCATCCGGCCGAGATTCCGGCGCCGAACCGGGAGGAATACGGCTGATCCAGGGGGGCGGAGTAGATCCCCGCCGCGCCGAAATAGAATTCGGCCGGGGCGGCGGCGGCCGAAAGCAGGACCGCGGCCGCAACCAGGAAAAGGCGTTTTTTCATCGGGATTCCTTTTTCCGGGCCGGCGGGCCGTAGCCGCCTCCCCCGGGCGTTTCGATGCGGATGATGTCGCCGGCTTGGACGGTCACGTCGCTTTTTGAGCCGAGAACGGTCCGGCGCCCCTTGGAAATGAGGATGTTCCGCCCCCGCCGTCCGGGCCCGCCGCCGGCGAGGCCGTAGGGGGGGAAGATCCGGCGCTCGGACATGATCGTCACCCGGGTGGAAACGCTGAATTCATATTCGCGGATGAGTCCGTCTCCGCCGCGGCTGGCGCCCGCGCCTCCGGAGCCGGGACGGAGGGAATAGGCGCGGATTCGCAGGGGGAGATACTTTTCCAAGGATTCGAGGGGGGTGTTTAAAGAATTCGTCATGTGGGTATGGACCCCCGAAAGCCCGGACCTCCCGCGGCTCGCTCCCATCCCTCCCCCGAGGGTTTCGTAGTAGGCGAAGCTCCGTCCCCGGACAGGATCGATCCCGCCGAGGGCGATGTTGTTCATCGTCCCCTGGCTGGCCGCGGGAATGCGGCCGGGCATGGCCTTGGCCAGCGCGCCGAGAAGGACGTCGACGATCCGCTGCGAGGTTTCGACGTTCCCCGCGGCCGTGGCCGCCGGAAAGCGGGCGCTGACGATAAGCCCCGGCGGGGCGACGATCTCCAACGGACGGAGAAGCCCGGTATTGACCGGAATGTCCTCCTCGATGAGCGACCGGAAGACGTAGAGGACGGCTGAAATCGTGACGGCCGCGTTGGCGTTCACCCCGCCCTTGACTTGGGGGGAAGAACCGCGGAAATCGATTTTGGCCCGGCCGCCGCGGACCGTGATCCGGACGGAAATCCGGACCGGCTCTTTCGTGATCCCGTCGTCGTCCAAGAAGTCGGCGTAGGCGTACGTTCCCGGGGAGATCGTCCGGAGGGTTTTTCGAAGGAAGATCTCGGTATAGTCCTGGATCAGTCCGGCATATCGATCGACCTGGTCCAGGCCGAATTTCTCGACCGCCTCAAGAACCCGGACTCGTCCCTTCTCGCAGGCGGCGATCTGGGCCAACAGGTCCCCCCGCCTTTCTTCCGGCGTACGGACGTTGGCCAGGATGAGGTTGAGGACATCCTCGTTCAAGCGGCCGCGGGCGACGAGCTTCAAGGGGGGGAGGATCAATCCTTCCTGGAAAATCTCCGTGGCCAGGGGCATGCTGCCGGGGGACATGCCGCCGACGTCGGAATGATGGGCCCGGTTGGCCGTGAAAAAGGCCGGACGGCCGCCGACGAACACCGGGGCGATGGCCGTGATGTCCGGCAGATGAGTGCCGCCCCGGTAAGGATCATTGACCAGGACGAGGTCGCCGTCCTCGAACGTCAAGGCGCCGAGGGCGGCTTGGACCGAAAGCGGCATGGCTCCCAGGTGGACCGGGATGTGCGAGCCTTGGGCCAGGGTCTCCCCCCGCCGGTTGAAGACCGCGCACGAATAATCCTTCCGCTCCTTGATGTTGGGGGAAAGGCCGGTCCGTCCCAAAACCGCTCCCATCTCCTCGGCGATCGAGATGAAGAGGTTCCGGAAGATTTCGAGCTCGATCGCGTCGCCGGCTTTTCTCATTCTTTTTTCCGGATGATCAGATTGTGATAGCCGTCCACCCGCAGGGCGAAGCCCGGCGGGAGAAACGTCGTCGATCCCTCGTCCACGACCAGGGCGGGTCCGTCGAACCGGAGTCCCGGCGAAAGCCGCGCCCGGACGTAAACCGGGCCCTTGTACGCCCGGCCCCGGTAATGAATGGCCTGGATTTTCCGGGCGGCGTCCCCGCCCGAAGCCCCCGGACGGGCCGGGGTTTTGCGCAGGCGGATCTTGCCGGCCGCCCCCCGGGCTTTCACCCGGAGAGTCACGATTTCCACGACGCCCCGGGCGTGACGGTAGGCGTAGGTTTTTTCGTGGAGGCGGTGAAACTCCTCGGCCAGGGACTTGAAGCCGCCCGGAGGGAAGGGAACGTTGATTTCGTAGGATTGCCCGAGATACCGGAGATCGACCGACCGCTCGAAGAACATGGCCTGAGGCGCGAACCCGTCCTCCGCCAGGTCGCGCCGGCCCCGCTTCTCCATCTCCCGGAAGGCGCGCTCGAGGACGGCCGGGTCGGCCTTCTCGGCGGTCTTGAGGATGGAGCGGGAGTAATCCTTGATGGAATCGGCCAGAAGGAGCCCGAAGGCGGAGAGGACGCCGGCGTTTTGGGGGGCGAGAACGGCTTTCATCCGGAGGGAGGCGGCCAAATCGGCCGCGTGCATGCCGCCCGCCCCGCCGAAAGAGAGAAGGGCGAATTCGCGGGGATCGAAGCCGCGCTCGAGGCTGATCACCCGGATCGCTTTCTCCATGTTGGCGTTGGCGATGTCGACGATCCCCTGGGCCGTCTCGAGCGTCGTTTTCCGGATCCGGGCGGCCAGGCGTCCGATCGCCGCCCGGCTTCGCTCCGGATCGATGGCCATCCGGCCGCCGAGAAAATAATCGGGATCGATGCGTCCCAGGACGAGATCGGCGTCGGTGACCGTCGGGTCCTCGCCCCGGCCGTAACAGGCCGGGCCGGGGTCGGCGCCGGCGCTTCGGGGGCCGACGCGCAGCGACCCGCCGGAATCGATATGGGCGATCGAGCCGCCGCCCGCCCCGACCGAATGAATGTCGATGATCGGAAGGCGGATCGGAAAATCGCCGACCGCGTTTTCATTCGTCCGGCGGATGTCTCCATCGACCAGGGAGACGTCGGTCGACGTGCCGCCCATGTCGAAGCTGATGAATTCGGGGAATCCGGCGGCCCGGGCCAGCGCGAGCGAGCCGACGACGCCCCCGGCCGGGCCGGAGAGAGCGGTCCGGATGGGCTCCTTCCGGGCTTTCCGCGGGGAGATGTAGCCCTCGTTGGACTGCATGATGAACAAGGAGGCCTTGCCCAATCCTCCTTCCAGCGATTCCAGGTACCGGTCCAGGACGGGCATCAGGAAGGCGTTGACCGCGGTCGTCGACGTGCGCTCGTATTCGCGGTATTCCGGAAGAAGGCGCGAGGAGACGCAGACGAGAAGGCCCCGCCGCTCGAGCTCGGCGGCGACCGCCTCCTCGTTCTTCCCGCCGGCGTAAGCGTTGATGAAGGAGACGGCCGCGGCCTCGACGCCGCGGCGGACGAGCGTCCGGGCGAGGGTCCGGACGGCCGACGGCGAGGGGGCTCGTTCGACCGTTCCGTCGGCGGTCGTCCGCTCGGCGATTCCGAAGCACAAGTCCCGTTGGACGAGGGGAACCCGCGGCTCGCCCTTCAGGCTGTAAAGCAAGCGGCGGGTTTGGCGGCCGATCGAGAGGATGTCCTCGAATCCCTTCGTGGTGACGAGGGCGATCTTGGAGCCTTTCCGCTCGAGAAGAGCGTTGGTGGCTACCGTCGTTCCGTGGATGATGACGAGGCCCGGCCCGGCCTCGAGGCATTCCCGCAGGCCCTCCAGGATGGCCCGGGAGGGATCGTCCGGCGTCGAGGGGATTTTTTTCGTCGACAGGCGTCCGTTTTCGCTGATGACGAAGTCGGTGAACGTCCCTCCGGTGTCGACGCCGATCCGGACGATTCTCATTTCAATGGCAAGTGCTGCAGGTGCCTCCCTTGCAGGAGGAACAGCCGGCAGATTCCTTCAGCCGGCTCGATCCGCCGCCGATCCCGAAGCCCGAAATGAGCTTCCGGACGTCGGGGCTCCCGCAGGAAGCGCAGACGACCTCGGCTTCCCGGCCGAGGCGGACGAGGGCTTCAAACCGTTTCCGGCACTTCTTGCATTGAAACTCATACAGGGGCATAACGGGGATATTTTACCTATTGGCGGGGCGTCCGTCCAGGATCAGGATCCGGTTTTCCGGTAAAGGTTCAAGCGGCCGTGGCCGAAAAGATTGTCCGGCCCGATTTCGCCGAGATCCTTGGCCCGCTCCTCCAGGATCGTCCGGAGCTGGCCGGGGGCGAACGGCGTCTTGGCCATCAGGAGACCCAGGGCGCCGGCGACGTGAGGCGCGGCGGCCGACGTTCCGGAAAAAGCCCGCGGGCCCAGGACAGCGGTTGAAACCCGGGCGAAGGCGGTCAAGTCCGGCTTGATCCGGCCGTCGGCCGTCGGTCCCCGGGAGCTCCAGGCTTGAAGGACGTCGGTTTCGACGTCGGTCGCTCCGACGGAGACCGCCCCGGGCGCGTCGGCCGGAATGCCCAAGCTCCCGCCGGGAACGGCGTATTCAACGGCCTCGGCGTTGCCCTGGACGATGAGCCGGAGGCGGGGAGCGCCGGCGGCGTTCCATTTCAAGATCGAAATTCCGTAGTACGTCGCTTTTTCGGTCTTCCACAACGAGGTCTGTTCGAGGGGCTTTTGGCCGGCCTCGCCCGTCTGCCAGTCGTCGCAGAATTCGAGCAGCTCCCAAGCCGTGCCGTTCCAGCGCCACAGCAGGAGGTCGAAGTCCTGGGTCGGAGCGTCGTAGGACGACCCGTTCCATTCCCCCCAGTCGTCCCAGGTCAAAACGGCCCGCGTTTCTCCGCCGGCCGCGACCGCCCACTGAAGGATTTCATCGCCGGGGGCGAACTCCTGGAAGGAATCGTTGTTGGCGTCGGCGAAATCCGCCTGCCAGTGGCTCAGGGCGTCGTCTCCGGCCGCGTTGACCCAGAGAATCCCCCGGGCCGCGCATCGTTTCACGATTTCGCAGATCGGCCCGGTGCCGTCGCCCGCCCCGGCTCCCGGCCAGACCAGGGAACAAGAGATGATGTCGACGTTCTCGGCGATGAGGTAATCGACGGCGGCGCCAAGCTCGACGTCGGTCTGGAAATTGACCAGGTACAAGAGAGCGTCGGGGGCCATGTCATGGACGATCTCGGCGCAGGCGGTGCCGTGGACGAGCCCGGCTTCCGGGTCCTCGTCGACCCGGAAGGAGCGGACGATGATCCCGGCCGGCAGTTCGCCGCCGATGAGGCCGGCGTATCCGGAGAATCCCAAGTCGAGAACGGCGATTTTGACCGGATTCGCCGTCGACCGGTAAGACGGGAGGTCGAGCCACGAATAGGCGCCGCTGCGGGCGACGCCTTCGGACAGAACGGATGCGGGTTGGGGGAGGGAGGGAAGGCGGAGCCGGGAAATCCCGGGGGACAAGGCCAGGAAGGAAATCGACTCCGGCGGCAGGAGAGCCTGGATCAGCCGTCCCGAGGCCCGTTCCACCGTCCCTCCCAGCCCTTCGATCCGGCGGACGAGGAAGCGGATGTCGTCCGGAGAGGGGAGCCTCCGGCCGTCGCCGCGGATTTCGACGACCGTCCGGACGGCCGCGGCCTCGGCGTGGATCAGACGCCGGAGGGGCGAGTCGATTTTCGACGGAAAGCTTTTCGGCGGAGGGGCGTAACCCGACAGGTCCGCCGGCGGAGGAGCGGTCTCCCCGAAGGAAGAACCCGGCCGGGCCGCGGCCCACAAGACAAGGGCCGAGGCCGCGGCGGAAACCAAAACCGCCGAAATCCCCTTTGCGGCGCGCCGGATCTTCATGTCAACGGCCATTATCGTTTTCCGCGGCGCGGATTGTCAACCGGCTTGTTCCAAACGGCGGTTTTCGTGTATATTACCCCTTACTCTTTCCATCCGGAAATCGAATCGCGGGCCCGGTCCTTTCGGAACGAGCCCGAAAAGGAACAGGCATGAAAGCGTACACGCCCGACAAAATCCGCAATCTCGCCCTGACCGGCCACGGCGCGGCCGGCAAGACCTCGCTGGCCGCGGCCATGCTTTTCAACGCCGGCGTCACCACCCGGCTGACCAAGGTCGACAAGGGCAACACGATCACCGACTTCGAGCCCGAGGAAATCGAGCGGAAAATCTCGATCAGCTCGGCCCTCTGCGTGGTCGAGCACGGCGAGGCCAAGATCAACGTCGTCGACACGCCCGGATACTCCAATTTCCTCTGGGACACGCGGGCCTGCCTCCGGGCCGTGGACGCGGCCGTCGTCCTGGTCGACGCCGTGGCCGGGGTCGAGGTCGGCACGGAAAAAGTCTGGGACATGCTCGAGGAATACAAGCTCCCGCGGGCTCTGATCGTCAATAAAATGGACCGGGAGAACGCCCATTTCGCCCCGGCCCTCGAGTCCATCCGGCAGTTCTTCGGCCGTCAGGCCATCCCCGTCCAGATCCCTCTGGGCGAGGAGAAGAATTTCCGCGGCGTCGTCGATCTCCTGTCGATGAAAGCCTGCGTCTTCGAGAAGGACGAAAGCGGCAAGTTCACGGAAGCCCCCGTCCCGGCCGAGGTCAAGGACGAGGCCGACAAGCGGTTCCGCGAGCTCGTCGAAATGATCGCCGAAGGCGACGAAAAGCTGATGGAAACCTACCTGGACAAGGGCGAGCTGTCGCCGGAGGAGATCCTCGCCGGCTTGAAAGCCGGAATCGCCTCCCGTCAGATTTTCCCCGTGTTCGCGGCCGCCGGCGGGGCCAACATCGGCGTTCAGCCATTCTGCGACCGGGTCGTCGGGTTCCTCCCCTCTCCCCTCGACCGGCCGGAGATCGACGTGATGATCAACGACCGGCCCGGGACGCTGAAGCCCTCCCCGGACGGGCCGTTCGCCGCCCTTGTCTTCAAGACCATCTCCGACCCGTACACGGGCCGGATCTCGATGATGCGCGTCTTCTCCGGGAAGATGACCCCCGACGGCACGGCCGTCAACCCGGGCAAGGAAATCGACGAAAAGTTCTCCGGATTCTTCTTCCTTCAGGGCAAGGAGCAGGCGCCGGCGGGAGCGGCCGTCGCCGGCGACATCCTGGCCACGGCCAAGCTGAAAGCCACGATGACCGGCGACACGCTGGCGGCCAAAGGGAGCGGCATCGTCGTCCCCCCGATCACCTTCGCCGAGCCGGCGATCTCGTTCGCCATCGAGCCCAAGACCCGGGCCGACGAGGACCGAATCTCCCAGGCCTCCCAGCGCCTGGTCGAGGAGGATCCGACCATCCGCTTCGAGCGCGATCCCGACACCAACCAGCTCCTGATCTCCGGCGGCGGCGAGCTGCACGTCCGGATCGTCACCGATAAGCTGAAAAAACGCTACAACGTCGATATCGAGCTCAAGCCGCCCAAGGTTTCCTACAAGGAGACGATCAAGGGCCGGGCGGACGTCCAGGGCCGGCACAAGAAACAAACCGGCGGCCGCGGCCAATTCGGCGACGTCTGGATCAAGATGGAACCGCTGCCCCGGGGCAAGGACTTCGAGTTCGAGGACAAGATCTTCGGCGGGTCGATCCCCCGCAACTTCATCCCCTCGGTCGAGAAAGGCCTGATTGAAGCCAAGAAAAAGGGCGTCCTGGCCGGGTTCCCGGTCGTGGATTTCAAGGTCATCCTTTATGACGGCTCCTACCACGAGGTCGATTCCTCGGATATCGCCTTCAAGATCGCCGCGTCCAAGGCGTTCAAGCTGGCCATGCAGCAGGCCAAGCCGACGATTCTCGAGCCGGTGATGAACGTCGAGGTCTACACGCCCGAAGCCTACATGGGCGACATCATGGGCAACCTCAACGGGCGCCGCGGCCGGGTCAGCGGCATGGAGCAGAAGGGCCAGATGCGGATTCTCAAGGCCACGGTTCCCATGTCCGAAATGCTCGATTTCGAGCCGACGCTGACGTCGATCACCGGCGGCCGGGGCTCCTTCCTCATGGAATATTCCCACATGGAGGAAGTGCCGGCCCACCTCCAGCAGAAAATCATCGCTGAAGCGGTCAAGGAAGGCCGGGTCAAAACGGAAGAAGAATAACGACCCGGACGGCCGGCTTGGCTTTGCGGCCGGCCGCGGAATTGACCGGGCCGGTCTCCCGGGCTATCATGGCCGCGGTTCCCCGAAAAAAAGGAGGGGGACGGCCATGATGAAAAGCATACTGCCGCGTTTGGCGAGGGTGACGGCGATTCTCCTGGCGGCCCCGCTGTTCGGACAGGAGATCGATCCTTCCTTTCTTCTCCATGTCGGCGATCCCCGGTTCAAGGACCTGACCGTCGAAGTGAAAGCCGGGGAGATCGTTTCCCTGGAAACGGGAGCGCCGGTGTCTTTCGAGACGATGATCGAGGAGATGGGATCCGTTCCCTTCGTCTTCCTGGGAGAAACCCACGATTCCCTTCCCATGCACGAGCTCCAGGCCCGAATCCTCCGGGCCCTGAGCGACCGCGATCCCGCCTTGGCCGTCGGCTTGGAGATGTATCCGGTCACTTTTCAGGAACCGCTTTCGCGATGGAGCGCCGGCTTCCTCGACGAGGACGCTTTCCTGAGGGAAGGCCGGTGGTATACGACTTGGAACCAGAACTTCGCTTATTACCGGCCGATCTTCGCCTTCGTGAAGGAGCGCCGCCTCCCTCTTTACGCCCTCAACGCCCCGCGCGAGATCATCACCCGGATCCGGCGGTCCGGCTGGGACGCGCTTTCAGACGAAGAGAAGGCGATCGTCCCGAAGCCCGACTTGGCCAACGAGGAACACCGGAGGCTGATGCGGACGATTTTTTCGTCGGACGAAATGCCCGAGGCCATGAAGGGGGCCGGGATGGAGATGATGTTCGAGGGCTTGTACCGGGGGCAGGCGGCCTGGGATTCGGTCATGGCCGCCAACGCGGTCAAAGCCCGCGGCGGCGGGAAGCGGAAGGTCGTCGTCCTCGTCGGCTCCGGCCATCTCCTTTTCAATCTCGGCCTCAACCGGCGGACGGCGGAGATGAGCGGCCTTCCGGGGAAAACCGTCGTGGCCGTGGAAATCCCGCGGGGCGGATCATCGCTGACGGTCTCCCGGACGCTGGCCGATTACATCGTCGGTCTCGAGGCGGAGGAGCGCCGGGCGTATCCTTCCATCGGGCTGGCCTTCAAGACGTTCGCCGGCCTGGACAACCCGGTGATCGAGAGAACCCCGATCGATGGGGCGGCCCGCGGCCGGGATTTCGAAAAGGGCGATGTCGTTTTGTCGGTGGACGGGCATCAGTTCACCGACATCGACGAGATGCGGATCTACCTGGCCGGTTTCGGCTGGGGGGATGAAGTCCGGTTCCGGCTGCTCCGGGCCGGGACGGAAAAAGACGTCGTCCTCAAGATGGAGGAAACGCTCCCGGCGCCCGGGAAATGACTCGACGGAGCTGTTTTTTCTCGGTCAGCTCGAGATAGACGTTTTCGACGAAGGACGGCCAGCGGGACGGGGGGGCGTCCGGCGGGGGAGAGGGAAGAAGAGCGGCCTTGACTTCCTCGAGGGATTTCCCCTCGGCGGCGAGCGCCTTGACCCGGGCGATTTTTTCCTCCAGGACGGACAGAAGGGCCCTGAGATCGGCCTTGGCCAGCGGGTCGGCGTGGCCCGAAAGATAGGCCTCCACCCCGTCGAGCTCGATCATTCTTTTCAAGGCGGCGACGTAGCCGGCCGCCGTTCCTCCCTTGGACCGGTGGACGAGCGGGTCGCGGCCGACAAAGGCCAGGTCCCCGATGAAGGCCGCCTTTTCCGCCTGAAAGACGACGACGGTGTCGCCGCCCGTGTGAGCCGGGCCGAGCTCGAGGAGGGTGACCGCGGCGGCTTTTCCTCCCGGAACACGGAAGATCAGCTCGAGTCGGGCTTCATACGTTTTGCCGGGAAGATAGGCTCGGTGGCCGGCGAATCGTTCTTCCTGGAAGGCCGCGGCCATTTCCGCTTTTGTCGCGGCGCTGGAAATGATCGTCAGGCCTTCCGGAAATCCCGGCAGGCCGTTGACGTGGTCCCCGTCGCTGTGCGTGAGGATGAGAAATTTCACCGGCCGGTCCGTCACCCGGGCGATCTCCGCGAGCATCCCGCGGGCCGCCTCTTCCGTCATCTTGGCGTCGACGACGATCACGGACTCCTCCCCGGCGTAAAACGCGGCGTTCGCCCCGGCCCCGCCCTTCACGAGATACAGACCTCCGGCGACTCGGCTGACGGTCATCGGCCCCGGCGGGGCCGCGGCCGGCTTGTTGGGCGGCGGATCCGCCGGGGGCGTCTGCGCCCCGAGAAAAACGGCCGAGCTCAAAACGACGGCGGCTAAGATGAATCGGGTCATGGCGGCCCTCCCTTTTCCCCAGTTTGCCTCACCGTCCGGCCGATGTAAAGAGGGAGCCGGTCCGGACTAAATCCGCGCGGCGACCGTCGCCCCGATCTCCGAGGGCAGGGGAATGACGACCGCTCCGGCTTGGGACAGGGCCCGGGCCTTGTCTTCAGCCCGCCCGGCGCTTCCCTCGATGATCGCCCCGGCGTGTCCCATCCGGCGCCCCGCCGGGGAGGTCAAGCCGGCGATATAGGCGAAGACCGGCTTGGGGTATCGATCGCGGATGAGGCGGGCGGCGTCCTCCTCGGCCGTGCCGCCGATCTCGCCGATCAGGACGACCGCGTCGGTTTCCGGATCCGCCCGAAAAAGCCTCAGCCCGTCGACGAAGCTCAGGCCGGTGACCGCGTCGCCGCCGATGCCGACGGCCGTCGACTGCCCCAGCCCGGCGTCGGAGATCTGCCGGACCGCCTCGTAGGTCAGAGTCCCCGAGCGGGAGAGGATCCCGATCCGCCCGGGACGGTGAATCGATCCCGGCATGATCCCGACCTTGGCCCGGCCGGGAGTGATCACGCCGGGCGTGTTCGGGCCGAGGAGAAGAGAGGACGTCCGGCGGAGATAAGCGCGGACGCGAAGAACGTCCAGGACGGGGATGCCCTCGGTGACGGCCACGATCAGGCCGATGCCGGCCTCGGCCGCCTCCATGATCGCGTCGGCGGCCGCGAACGGCGGAACGAACAGCACCGAGACATCCGCCCCGGAGGCCGCCCGGGCTTGGCGGACCGTGTCGAACACCGGCCGGCCGAGATGCCGGCGGCCGCCCTTGCCCGGGGAGACGCCGCCGACGAGGCACGTGCCGTAATCGATCATCCGCTGCGCGTGAAACGAGCCTTCCTTTCCGGTGAATCCTTGGACGATGACCCGGGATTCGCGGCCGACCAGGATGCTCATGCCCGGCCTTCCCCCGTCCGCCGGGCGGCGGCGACGGCCCGGGCGGCGGCTTCGCCCATCGTTTCGGCGCTCTCGTATTCCAAGCCCGAGGCGGCCAGAAGGCTCCGGCCTTCCTCCGCGTTCGTTCCCTGGAAGCGGACCACGAACGGGACGCGGACGCCTTTTTCCCCGGCCGCCCGGAGAAGGCCGCGGGCGATGACGTCGCAGCGGACGATGCCCCCGAAGACGTTGACCAAAACGGCCCGGAGGCCGGCGTCGGAAAGGACGATTTCAAATCCCGTCTTGACCGCGTCCTCGGAGACTCCTCCGCCGATGTCGAGAAAGTCGGCCGGCCGGCCGCCGGCGGCTTGGATCAGGTCGGCGGTGGCCATGGCCAGGCCCGCCCCGTTGA
>Ga0209719_1002782_pt1 | contig 17207 bp, 13 predicted proteins | sample AD_JPNAS2_MetaG_FD_184421 | JGI IMG/M metagenome (GOLD analysis project Ga0209719, IMG submission 184421) | Active sludge microbial communities of municipal wastewater-treating anaerobic digesters from Japan - AD_JPNAS2_MetaG (SPAdes) (version 2) | ecosystem: Engineered > Bioreactor > Anaerobic...
TAGACGCAGCCGTCGGGAATCCACGGGTATTCGTCCTTCATGCCGACTTCCAGCGCGATGGCTTTGAGCCGCACGGGCTGTGCGAGGTAGGCGTCGATCAGTTGGGGAAGTTCGCCGAAGCCCTTCTTCCACTTGGCACGGATGGCGAGGTCTTCGGGCGATCCGTCCATGCTGGGATAGTCTGCGTGGGGGAATGGCTTTTGCAGGTTTGGCGAGTAGGCGGCACCGTACGCGTTGAGGAAGGTCTGGTCCCACGTCTTCATGGCGTTTTCGAGTCCGTGCTCGTCGAAGACGCCCGGCGAGACGGCGTACAACGTGGCGAAAATCTCCGGGTGCTCGAAGGCCAGTCGCAGCGCGACGTGGCCGCCCATCGAGAAGCCGCCCACGGCGCGACCGTCGGCGGTCGCGAGCGTGCGGTAATGGGCGTCGATGTAGGGAATGGCTTCCGTGAGGAAAAAGTCGCGCCAGTGGCCGGTGACGGGCGAGTTGGCGCCGAAGGTGCCGTGGAGCGAGTTGACGTCGTTGATGCTGACAACGATGAACTCGTGCTGGCGCAGGGTGGCCTCGACGCCGCGCGCGAGGTAGGCGATGTCGCTGCTCTCGTAATAGCCGGCGAAAAAGTAGAGGACGGGGTAGCGCTGCGTGCCCGATTCTGCGTAGGAGGGCGGCAGGTAAACGTACACCGGCTGGCGCGTGGCCTCGCCGGTTTTGTTGCCCGCGAGCGAGAGCGCGGGGACCTGTAATGTCTCGTAGCGGCACGCGTCGCCGTTGTGGGTGGGCGCGTCGGTGCCGGCTGGGGCGGCCATTGAAAACGCGGCGAGGCAAAGGAGTGTGGCGAACAGGCGGAAGAGGAGCATGGGGCTGAGGACCTTTGGCGGTACAACACCGCCGTGGCGGCGATTACTTCGGGAAATCTCCCGGTGGAGCGGGGCGGGGCGTTCTTCGTTCTTGTTTGCCGGAGGCCGGGCCGCATCGTGGGCAGGCATGTCCGACGCTGCCTCCCGTTTCTCCATGGTCTGCGGGCCCGACGATTTCCTCGTGGGGCGCGCGGGGCGGGAGCGTTTCGACGCGCTGGTGGCCGAATCGCAGGCCGACGAATTTGCGCGCGACGTGATCAGCGGCTTCGCCGGCAACGTCGGCGAGGTGGAGACCGCCATCAATCGTTTCCGCGAGGCGGTGCAGACGGTATCGATGTTCGGCGGCAAACGCGTCGTCTGGCTGAAGGATGTGAATTTCCTGGCGGATAGCGTCACGGGCCGCGCCGACAGCACGCTGAAGCTCGTGGAGGATTTGCAGGCGCTGCTGGAGACGGTCAACCCGGCGGAGGTGGCGGTGTTGGTGACGGCGGCGCCGATCGACCGGCGGCGGGCGTTTCCGAAGTGGTGCGAGAAACATAGCGATTTTCTGCTGATCGGTGGCGACGGCGACCGGGCGGGCGAGGCGCTCGCCGGCGTGGCGCTGGCGGAGGCGAAGCGGCTCGGCGCCAAGTTTGCGCCGGGCGCGACGGAGCTGTTGCTCGCCAAGGTCGGGCAAAACACGCGCCTGCTCGTCGAGGAAGTGAGCAAACTCGCGCTGTACGCGGGCGAGGGCTCGACCATCGAGGAGGCGCATGTGGCGGAGCTCACGCCCAACGTCGCCGAGGGGGATTTCTTCGAGACTGCGGAGGCGTTTTTCGCCGGCGATCTGAAGTGGACGCTCGCGGCGCTGCATCGGCATTTCTTCTCCGGCGGCGATGCGCGCCCGGTGATCAGCGCGCTCCAAAATCGCAACCGCATCCTCATCCAGGTACGGGCGCTGCTCGACAGCGGCGACGCGAAGCTTGGTCCGCGCGGGCTCGACGGCCTGCAAAAAGGCGCGGCCTCGTACGGCGCGCGTTTCGGCGAGGCGCTGGCGGAGAAAACCGCCTACAATCTTTTCAGCCAGAATGCGTGGTACGTGGGCAAACTGGCCAATGCGGGCCGGCTGCCGACGCTGCGCCGCCTGATCGACAACCAGCGCGAGTTTCTCAACGCGTTTGAGGAAATCGTGCGCCGGCCCTCCGAGCAGGAGGAAGTGTTGCGCGACATGGCCGTGCGCTGCCTGAGCGCGTGATTGCTATGGAGAACGGTTTTTCCGCCTCGGCGTCCGTCTGTGCGCCGGTTGCCATCCCGACGCGCCGCCGCCAACTGGTCGCGTGGCTGCTCGTGGCCGCGCTGGTCTGCAACGTCACCATGCTGTTTCTACCGTTCATGGATCTGCGTGTGGGGCTGGTGACGACGCCTTATTCGCTGCTGCGCTCCGTGCGGATGCTTTGGGAATCGGAGCTGTACGTGCTGGCGATACTGGTCGTGGGCTTTTCGCTGATTTTTCCCTTTGGAAAACTTGGGGTGCTGGCGTGGGTGTGCGCGGCGCGGCAGGTCGATGCGCGCCGGATGCGCTGGCTGGCTGCGGTCGAGAGTCTCGGCAAGTGGTCGATGCTCGATGTGCTGCTGGTCTGCCTCATACTCACGCTGACCTCGGGGCAACTGCTCGTGGGCGCGCGGCCGCTGGCGGGCATCCCGGTGTTTACCGTGGCGGTGTTGCTGAGCATGACGGCGGGCGAGTTGATTTCGGCGGCGTTGCATGGTCCTGCTTCACCGCGCGTGGTCCGGGTGCCGGCGGTGGCCGGGCTCTGGCTGGCGCTCTCCGGTGTGGCGCTGGTGGGCACGGTGAGCCTGCCGTTTTTGCGGATTAACGACTGGCTGCTGGCCGATCGCAGCTACAGCATCCTCACGCTCGCACCGGCGCTCTGGGCTCAGGGCGCGTACTTCACGGTGGCGATCACCTCGCTGTTTTTGGTGATCACGCCGGCGGCGGCGTGGTGGGTGAGTTTTTTGTGGTGGCGACGGCAGCGCCGTGGGGGCGACGTCGAGGCCTCGCACGGCCTCATGCGCTTGTTGCGCCGCTGGGACATGCTCGACGTCTTTGGGCTGTCGCTGGCGATCTTTCTGGTCGAGGGCGACTATCTCATGAGCACGGAAGTGCGCTGGGGCGCGTTGTTTTTGGTCGCGATGCTGGCCTTGCGCTGGGCGTTTCAACTGGCGCTGGATCGCGCGTTTCTGAAGGAGTTGCGCGCCGAACAGGTGTCGGCCGACTGATCCGGGCGGACGTGGAAGGCGGCGCGGGCGCACTTTCCGTTGGCCTTGGCGCGCGCGACCCGTTTAGTCAGACGGCTTCGTCCCGTGAAGAAGTCCAAAAAATCCTCCGCCGTCTCGTCCACCGCCGCCGAAGCTCCCGTCCAGGCGTCGTCGCCCATCACCAACGTCCTTGCCGAGCGCTACGCGTCGCTGGCGATGAAGGACATCTGGTCGCAGCACGGCCGCATCCTGCTGGAGCGCGATTTCTGGATCGCGGTGATGAAGGCGCAGCGCGACCTCGGCGTGCCGATCCCGGCTGAGGCCATCAAGGACTACGAGCGCGTGAAGGGGCAGGTGGACATCGCCTCCATCGACCGCCGCGAGCGCGTGACGTTGCACGATGTGAAGGCGCGCATCGAAGAATTTTCCGATCTGGCCAACCGCCAGTTCATCCACCTCGGGCTGACGAGCCGCGATCTCACGGAGAACGTGGAGCAACTCCAGGTGCAGCGCGGGTTGGAACTGGTGCAGTTTAAGACCGCCGCGGCGCTGCTCGCGCTCGGCCGCCAGGCGCAGACGCACCGCGACCTGATGCTCACCGGCCGCACGCACAACGTGCCCGCGCAGCCGACGACCCTCGGCAAGCGCCTGGCGATGTTCGGCCAGGAGTTGTTGCAGGCCTTCACCCGCCTCGAAGATCTCACGCGCCGCTATCCGGTGCGCGGCCTGAAGGGCGCCGTCGGCACGCAGCTCGACCAGCTCACGCTGCTCGGCGGCAACGCCGAGAAGGTGGCCCAGCTCGAATCGCGCGTGCTCAAGCACCTTGGCTTCCACGCCTCGCTCGGCTCCGTCGGCCAGGTTTACCCGCGCAGTCTCGACTTTGAGGTCGTGTCGGCGCTGTACCAGATCGCCGCGTCGGCCGCCAGTTTCGCGACGACGATGCGCCTCATGGCGGGGCAGGGGCTGCTCACCGAGGGTTTCCAAGAGGGCCAGGTCGGCTCCTCTGCGATGCCGCACAAGATGAATGCCCGCAACTGCGAGCGCATCTGCGGCTTTGCCACGATCCTCAACGGCTATGTCGCGATGACCGCCGGGCTCGCCGGTCACCAGTGGAACGAGGGCGACGTGTCCTGCTCCGTCGTGCGCCGCGTGGCGTTGCCCGATGCGTTCTTTGCGATCGACGGCCTGCTGGAGACCTTCCTCACCGTGCTGCGCCAGATGGACGTGTTTGCCGCCGTCATTGCCGCCGAGGCGGAGCGCAACCTGCCTTTCCTCTCCACCACGACGATCCTCATGGAGGCCGTGAAACACGGCGCCGGCCGCGAGACCGCCCACGAGGCGATCAAGGAGCACGCGCTCGCCGCCGCCAAGGCCCTGCGCTCCGGCCAGGAACCCGATCTGCTCGGCCGCCTCGCCGGCGACAAGCGCATCGGCCTCGCCAAAAAACAACTCCAGTCGATCCTCTCTGAAAGCAGCCGTTTCGTCGGTGCCGCGCCCGAGCAGGTCGATGCCATGGTCCGCGACGTGCAGCCGCTCGCCCGCCGCTACCGCGGCGCCGCCGAGTATCGTCCGGGCAAGTTGCTCTAAAACGAAGCTTTGCCGCACAGAAAAAACCGGATTTCTTTTTCTTCCCGAAAGGGAAATTTCGGTTGCCACTGCCCCCGGCGCTTCGTTTCCCTGAACCCTCTGATTTCTTCAACCATCGACCTTTATCATCATGCCTGAACTCGTAGGAAATGTCCTGGTAGGCCAATCCGGCGGCCCCACGTCGGTTATCAACGCGAGCGTCGCTGGCGTCATCACCGAGGCCCTCAATCACTCGTGCATCGAGGAAATCTATGGCACGCTCAACGGCGTCCTGGGCATCCTTCAGGAAGATCTGATCGATCTCGCCGCCGAGTCGCAGCAGACCATCCGCGCCCTCCGCCACACGCCGGGCGCCGCGCTCGGCACCTGCCGTTACAAGCTCAAGAAGCAGGAGGACTACAATCGCGTCCTCGAAGTCTTCAAGGCCCACAACATCCGCTATTTCTTCTACGCCGGTGGCAATGATTCCCAGGATACCGCCGACAAGATCTCCAAGCTCGCCCAGCAACAGGGCTACGAGCTGCGCGTCATCGGCATCCCGAAGACCATCGACAACGACCTTCCGATCACCGACCACTGCCCCGGCTACGGCAGCGTGATCAAGTACATCTCTACCACGGTCCGCGAAATCTCCTGCGACAACGCCGCGATGGGCCAGCACGACCTCGTGCAGATCATCGAGGTCATGGGCCGCAGCGCCGGCTGGATCGCCGCCGGTTCCGCCCTCGCCAAGCGCCGCGACTGCCCGAACGACCCGCCGCACATCATCTGCCTGCCCGAGGTCGCCTTCTCCTCCGAGAAGTTCATCGAGAACGTCAAACGCGTGCTCGCCCGTGAGAAGTTCTGCACCGTCGTCGTGGGCGAAGGCCTCGTCGACGCCGATGGCAACTACGTCTCCGCCAGCGACAAGACCGATGCTTTTGGCCACGCCCAGCTCGGTGGCGCCGGCTCCTACCTGCAAGGCCTCATCGAGGCTCAGATGCCCGGCACCAAGGCCCGCCTCGTCACCCTCGGCATGGCCCAGCGCGCCGCCGCTCACTGCTCCTCCAAGGCCGACAACGACGAGTCGTTCATGGCCGGCCAGGCGGCCGTCCGCTACGCCGTCGAGGAAGCCGAGACCGACAAGATGGTCACGCTCGTCCGCGGTGAGACCGATCACTATACCTGCGAAACCGGCCTCGCGCCCCTCTCCGAGATCGCCAACGGCGTCAAGCCGCTGCCCCGCGAGTGGATCAACGAGGACGGCGTCAGCATGAGCCACCAGTTCGTGCGCTACGTGCAGCCGCTCGTGCAGGGTGAAGTCGCCGTGCCGTTCGAAAACGGCGTGCCGGTCTTCGCTCACCTCGACAAGAACCGCATCGATAAGCAGCTCCCTGCTTACCAGATCTGATTCGGTCCTGCCGAACACACTTCAGCCGGCGCCTTTCCCAAGGCGCCGGTTTTTTTGTGCCCGGATTTCGCCGACAGGCCGCGCGCGGTTAACTCGCGTCGGGCTTGGGCCGGTGCAGGAAATCGTGCAACTCGCGCGCGAGTACGTCGCCGAAGCCATCGACCTCGGTGATCTCGACGGCGGAGGCGGCGCGCAGCCGGTCGATGTCGCCGAAATGTTCCAGCAGCGCGGCACGCCGGACGGCGCCCAGCCCCGGAAAATCGTCGAGGATCGACTCGCGGATTTTCTTCGAGCGCAGGTCGGCGTTGTAGGTGTTGGCGAAACGGTGCGCCTCGTCGCGCAGCCGCTGGAGCAGTTGCAGGCCGGGATGCGTGAGCGGCAGATTGAGCGGCGGCCGCTCGTCGGCGAAGATGATCGTCTCGTGCTCCTTCGCCAGGCCGACGAGCGCGGGCGGATCGATTTCGAGTGCGGCGAAGGACTTGAGCGCGGAGGCGATCTGCCCGCGGCCGCCGTCGATCACGATGAGGTCGGGCATAGGGCGCTGCTCGTCGCGCAGGCGCCGGTAGCGGCGGCCCACGACTTCCTCCATCGCGCGGAAATCATCGTTGCCTACGAAGCTCTTGATGCGGAAACGGCGGTACTCGTTTTTGTCGGGGCGGCCGTCGGCGAAGTGGACCATCGAGGCGACGACGAAGGTGCCCGAGATGTGCGAGATATCGAAGCACTCCATGGTGCGCGGTGGCGTGCGCAGGCCGAGCGCCTCGCCGATCTGGCGCAGCGCATCGGCATCGGGCGTGACGACCGGGTGGTCGCGCTCGAATTTGCGCGTGCGCTCCAGCGTCTTTTCGAGGGCGAGGACGATGTCGCGCAGCTCGGCGGCTTTTTCGAACTCCTGCTTTTGCGCGGCGGTCTTCATCTCGTTGCGCAGCGTTTCGAGCCACTCGCGGGATTTGCCGTCGAGAAACGCACACGCTTCGTCCACGCGTCGGCGATAGTCGGCCGCCGAGACGTTGTTGGGGAAACCGTAGAGCTCGCTGCGCACGTCGTCGTAGAGCTGCCAGGTGCCGTCGGGCTGGCGCTGCGGCGTGGCGTCGGCGAGCAGGATGCCGAACTGGCGGCGCATCTGCGCGAGCGTTTTGCGGAGCAGTCCGCTGTGGGCGAAGGGACCGAAGTAGCGCGAGCGCTCGTCCTTTTTGATGCGCGTGAGGCGGAAGCGCGGCAGCTCCTCCGCCGGGTCGACGCGTACGAGCAGGAAGCGTTTGTCGTCGGTAAAGTCGGTGTTGTAGCGCGGCTTGTACTGCTTGATGAGTTTGCCTTCGAGCAGCAGCGCCTCGGGCTCGGACTTCACCTCGATGGTGTCGAGGTCGGCGATGAGCTCGATGAGCGCGCGGATTTTCGGCTGGCGCGTGAGGGCGCGCGAGGGCGTGAAGTAGGATGAGACGCGGCGCTTCAGGCACTTGGCCTTGCCCACGTAGATGATGCGACCCAGCCGGTCCTTCATCAGATACACGCCCGGTTTCTCGGGGAGACGGCGGACCTTCTCCTTGAGGGAAAGTGGGGTGTTGTTATCGGAAGGGCTCACTGGCATTTTGACCGAGATTAGCCTAATTTCACGTATCGCAAGTATGGTTTCCAAGAACACGACGGCCCAGGGAGCGGCTCGCAAGTCTGTCACGCAACTCTGCTACGAGTTGATCACGTCTGGCGACGAATTGCTCCTCGGCCTTACCCAGAACTCCCATCTGACGTTTATCGGTCAGGAACTGGGCCGGCATGGCGTGACGCTTCGCCGGCACTTTACGGTCACCGACGACGAATCGGAGATCGAGTCGTGCATCCGGGCCTGTTGGGCCCGCGCAGACGTGGTGATCGTGACCGGCGGGCTGGGGCCGACTTGCGACGACCGCACTCGCGAAGCCGCCGCCAAGGCCATCGGCCAGGAACTTGTTTACGACAAGGAGCTGGAGGCCGCGCTTATCGCGCGCCTCACGAAGGGTGGATGGAAGGCGACGCCGAACCTCTGCCGGCAGGCGTACCGGTTTGCCCGATGCGAAGTGCTTGCCAATGGGAATGGCACTGCTCCCGGTCTTTGGGTCGAGCAAGAGGGCCGCGTCCTCTGCCTGCTGCCGGGGCCGCCCAACGAGATGCAGCCGATTTTGACCGAGCAGGTGATTCCGAAACTGGCAAAGCTCGGGCTCGTCGAACCGCGCGAGTCGTTCGTGCAGGTGCGCACGGCGGGCATCGGCGAAAGTGCGTTGGAGCAGAAATTGCAGCCGATTTTCAAGGCGCACGGGTCGGGGCTGAGCGTCGCGTTTTGTGCGCACCCGGGCCAGGTCGATTGCCGGGTCAGTTCTCCGACGGGAGAGCTCAGCCATGACAAGCTGCTCCAGATCGCCGCCGAGTGTGCGGTCGTATTGGGCGAAGACTTTTTGTGCTTCGGGCACGACTCGCTGGTGCAGGTCTGCGCCGACCAGTTGCGTGCGCATGGCGCCATGGTGGCGGTCGCCGAGACGATCACCGGCGGGTTGCTGGCCAACGCGTTTTCCGGCCTATGCGGCTCGGGAAAGTTTTTCGCCGGAGGCTGCATCTGCAGCTCCATCGATGCGAAGGTGCAGCTCCTCGATGTGCCCGAGGAGATCGTGCTCCAGCATGGCGCGGTGAGCGCCGAGAGCGCGGTCGCGATGGCGACTGGCGTGGCTGAGCGTCTGTGTGCTTCGTACGGTTTGGCCATCGCCGGTGCCACTTCGGGCTCGTGTGGCGGCGTGCCGGAAAATCTGACGGGCGACATCTACCTCGCATTGTCCGCGCCGCATGGCGTGTGGGCGAAGAAACTGCACCTGCCCGGGGCGCGTACTCAAGTGAAGCCGCGTGCGATCACTGCTGCGCTCGATTGGCTGCGGCGGGAACTGGCGCGCAGCAAGGCCTGCTCGTGTGCCGGCCCGCTCACGCAAGGGGCGATGCAGTGAGGGTGCGCGCTGGCGCAAAAAAGCCACCCGCGCGGCGTGGGTGGCTTCGAGAAGGCTGTTGCCCGCGTTAACGCAGCAGATTCTGCAGCGCCGTCAGGTACTTTTCCTGCGTGCGCTGGATGATCTCGGCGGGCAGGCGCGGGGCCGGCGGCTGCTGGTTCCAGTTGATCGCGATCAGGTGGTCGCGCACGAATTGTTTGTCGTAGCTCGGCGGCGATTGATTGGGCGCGTAGCTGTCGGCTGGCCAGTAGCGCGAAGAGTCCGGCGTGAGCACTTCGTCGATGAGGACGAGGTTGCCGGCGGCATCGGTGCCGAATTCAAATTTGGTGTCGGCGAGGATCATGCCGGCCTTGGCCGCGCGGTCGTGACCGAGTTGGTAGAGCGCGAGGCTGGCGACTTTGACCTGCTCGTAGAGTGCGGCGCCGACGATCTGGGCGCCCTGAGCGTCGTTGATCGGCGCATCGTGCTCGCCCTTGGGGGCCTTGGTGGTGGGCGTGAAAAGCGGAGCGGGCAGGCGGTCGGCCTGGCGGAGGCCGGCGGGGAGCTTGATGCCGCAGACTTCGCCGGTCTTCTGGTAGGAGCTCCAGCCGCTGCCGACGAGGTAGCCGCGGACGATGCACTCGATGGCGAGGGGCTTGAGCTTGCGCACAACCATGCTGCGCAGCTGCAGGTCGCGGTCCGTGATGCCACGGCGCACCATCTCGCCGATCTGGTCGGGCAGGAGATGGTTGGCGATGATGCCTTTGCTCAGCTCGAACCAGATGTGGCTCATCTGGGTGAGGATGATGCCCTTGCCTGGAATGCCATCGGGCAGGATGACGTCGAAGGCGGACAAACGGTCCGTGGCAACGAGCAGGAGGGCATCGCCGAGGTCGTAAATTTCGCGGACCTTGCCCGAGGCGATTTTCGGGAAGGGAAGTTGGGCGATCGAGGTGACGGCCTGTTTGGGCAGTGCGGCGGCGATGTCGGCGAATTTCATGAGCGAGAGGCTGGGACACAAAAGCGGTCGGACGAAAACTGCAAAGCCGCAAAATCTCGAAAACGCGTTGTCTGGCGGAAAAAGCGTGGTGCGTAGTTCCCCGGCATGAAAAAACGCTTGCATGAGGCAATGTGCCTCGTACGTTCGCGCCTCTTTCGGACTAGTCCCCATCGTCTAGCCCGGTTAGGACACCACCCTTTCACGGTGAGAACCGGGGTTCGAATCCCCGTGGGGACGCCAATTTACAAAAGCCCGCCACTCGAAGGAGTTGCGGGCTTTTTGATTTTCCGGGACCTCGTAGTGGCCATCCCAGTGGCCAGATTTAAAAACGGAATTTGCTAAAGACGCCCAAAGACGCGCCGATGAGCAAGGCGTGGATGCGTTGGTCGTCCTGTGGCCGCCTTTTAGCGCTGCCAAGACGGTGCTGGGGTAGAATCCGCACTGAGCGTGCCCGACTCGCGGCGTAGTCCGCTTCGGCAAGACGCAGAGCTTCCTTTCGTCGTCGCGCTGCGAACCAAACATCCCTGTGGGAGCTGGCCGTGCATCGGTCTGCCCCGGGGCCGCGCTCGGCGGAAACCGACCAGGACTCCGCGTGCAGAAGCGGCGTCTTAAACCTTTCTGCTTAACAAACAATGGCTTCGGTTCGACGAAAAGATCGATCTCCTTACTGGTTCGCTTGCTTCTACGACGAGCATGGGCGCGCAAAGTGTGTCTCCACCAAGACCAAGAACAAGAAAGAGGCTCAGCGCATTGCTGACGAATGGGAGAGCGCGTGGCAAAAGAAGGTCACAACTGTTCAGGCACAGAATGTCCTGAACGATATCCTCAAGCTGGTTGGGCAAAAAGAAATTCCCACCCAGACCTTCGACGAGGTTCTCGATCTTTGGCTCAAGGAGCGAAAGCCGGAGGTCAAGGCCAGTTCCTACGACCAGTATCTCGGCTTCGCGAAGACGATCCGCACCCATCTTGGGGTGATCGCGCAGAATGACATTCAGTCAATTCAACACGATCACATCGTCGTCCTGCGTTCGTCTCTGGTAGCCCAAGTCGGGCCGTCGACGACAAACAAACACCTCGACCTCCTTCGGATGGTCTTTGGTTACGCTGAACGCCGCCGTTTCATCGAGCGCTCGCCTATGATCGACGTGAAGCACGTGGCCGTTCCTGTTGAAGACGAGTCGGCCCGTCGTAATCTGACCCTCCCCGAGATTCGCTCGCTGTTGAATGTCGCTTCCCCGCTTTGGGTCGGATTGATTCTCTGCGGCCTCTACCTGGGCCAACGCCTGGGCGATATCGCACGCCTGACGTGGGGCCGGATTTATGAGACCGTTGAGGGCGACCGCCGACGTTATCAGTTCGTGTTCCGCACCGGCAAGACGACGAGGCCGATGATAATCCCCGTCGCTGCCCCACTCGAACGCCACCTGCGTTCCATCCGGCCCACAAATCCAGCGCCCAACGACCTCATTTTCCCCGAAGCTGCCGCTCTACTCGGCAAGACGGGGAAGGTTCAGCGGCTGAGTAATCACTTTTACGGGCTGCTCGTGAAAGCGAATCTGGCACCGAAACGTTCCAAAGCCAACACCGGTAAGGGCCACTCCGGACGTCGAAAGGTCAGTGAGCTTTCCTTCCATTCGCTGCGCCACTCTGCAACTTCTCTCCTCAAGTCGGCTGGCGTGCCTCAGGCGGTCGTGATGGACATCATCGGCCACGAATCCACCGCGATCAGCCGCGCATATACTCACATCGACGATCAGTCCAAGGCTCGTGCAATCGATGACATGGAAGACGTCACGACATGAACAACGAGGAACCTCTGTTGCTAGCATGGCTTGAGCGAGCGCACCGCTCCTTGGTTGCCGAGGCCCCTCCGCCTAAGACACTCTCGACGGCCTGCATCTTCGCAGCATGTGAATTGTTGGGTCACTACATTGTCCAGCATCTCAAGGCTACGGAGGTCGGTCTTTGCGTTTTCGAGGCTGTGGCACGACGAGGGGATTCACCGAAGGCCATGTTTCGTCGGCAAAACGAAGCGCAGAAACGCCGCGGCATTTTGCTGAAGATGATTGCCCACATCGAAGGGGTGCTTCTCGAAAAGGAGAAGGCGTCAGAACGTTGGAGTAAGGTTCTAATCGCCGACCCACAGTATGGGATCTCATACCAATCGCGCCTGCTTTCACTCTGGGACGAGACGACGATCGCCGAGAAGTTTCTTTTGCTCGATGGCGAACGCGCCGCTCGTGAGGAGTGCGGAAAACTAACGCGAAAAGAGATCGCTGAGTTTGCGTCGGTCCTTTGCGGCCGTGGCACGCTGCGGTCAGGCCAGCAAGACCCCGATTCCATCGATGCACGGCTGGTTGTATCCGTCGATCAACTCAAGAGCGCACGGGAAAAAGTTGCGCCTCTCCAGGCTCATCACCTGTGGCGCTATAGTTTCCCCCTGATTGACCGAGCTGCTGCAATTCCCGTCTTTTTTGGTGGGCTCCAGCGACGGGTCACTTGGATCGGCAAGACTTGATAATCGTCGATTCGGGTGGGGTAAGCGGCGTACGCCGCTTACCCCACTTTCATTTTTCGGTTACGGCTGATTGTCGCCGAATCTCAAGGGCGTGAAAACGCTCACACCAAATTCAAACGAAGTCATCAACCAGCCTCATCCCGAGTGGATGCGGCTCCCGAAAAACGGAAAGCGCTGTGCTCTGACGGGACTGTCGCGCACGACGCTTTTCACGCTGGCCACGCAGCCGAAATCGGCTCCGCAGGTTCTGTCCAAAGTCATCAAGACGCGCCAACAGGCATCAAAGGGCATCCGGTTGATCCATGTGCGCTCGTTGCTCGATTTCATCGCCAGCAGCGACTCCAAGGAATCCTAAAAGTCTCCGATTCGGCGACACCTAAAGGAGGCACATGAACTCGGAAATTTCCCCCGAAGAGCGCGAGCTAGATTCCCGCCTGGCGTCCATCTACAACGCAATCAAAGACCATTCTCGTCCTGACGATATCGACCTGTCGATCTGTGATGATCTGCGCCAGATTCAATCCCTCAGCTTGTTCAAGGCTCCGAAGGACGAGGAGGGAGAAGATCAGTTTGATACCTACGACGCGTTCGCCGATTGGGTAATCAAGGATGTCCGCCGAAAGCTCCGCGAGGAGCCTGACAAGAGTCTGCTGAAGACTGGGTATAAACGCATCAACGAGGCCTTGGTCTATAATCGTCTTGCTGGCGTGGTTACAGGACCCCTTCCAAGTCGGCGTGCGCAACTACAAGCACTTGAGAAGTGCCATGAAGAAAAGCAGGTCCGTGTCTGGGAAACCACCGTAAGCCAGGCCGGTGAAGAGAAGATTACCGGGCCGATGATCATCCGGATTGCTCAAATGCTCGGAGAGCGCATCCCAGATCCTGCTCCCTCTGCGTCTAGCGTGCTTGCGAAGGTCCGGGCTTCATGGAAGCGGCTTCGGATTGAAATCACCGACATCCCTTCCGTGAGCAGCTCGCTCAATTACACCAAGCTGGACGAATTGCTGGCTGGAAAGGGAAACCACGATGCGCCTGGAGCAGGGCTTGGATCAGTTGACTACCCATTGGAAGTGGAGCTGCCGAACCAAACCAGTGAGGGGATTGTGCACACGAACGCCCAGCAATCTGAGGTTGGGGACCACACCGGACGTGAAACGGTCCCCAAAGCCGATCGCGGTGAGCCGCTAGAGCTGCCGATGATTGAGCCGGCTCTTCAAGGCCTTCAAACCTCCTCTGCGTCTGACGAGGGATGCGCTGCGGGGTTGGTTAAGCAAAACAACATCGATAGGCTCCGTGAGACTGAAGCTGTTCTGGATTCCCAGCCTCCCGCCTCCCTCGGGCTTCAACCTCTGGAGCAATCTCGTGACGGTGGTTTGCGCACACCTCCGTCGTTGACCTCCCACGAAGCGGTCGCTGAGCACGTGGAGATCAGCGCTTCTAGCAGGCTGCTGAAAAAGTCCGAGATTGGTTGAACGAAACGCGGCGTACTTGGTCTATGGTGGCAACATGCGAGGCCATCGTCCCGTCCAGCCCAGTTTCGTGAGTCTGATCAACGTGGAGGCGTTGATCGCCGCCGATCATCCGATCCGCGCGATCAAGCGGATGTGCGACGAGGTGCTGCGGGAGATGGATGCGCACTTCGACGATATCTACGCGGCCGACGGCGCGCCCTCGATCCCGCCGGAGACGCTGTTGAAGGCGAAGGTGCTGCAGGCGCTCTACACGGTGCGTTCGGATCGGCAGCTGTGCGCGCGGCTGCAAACCGACCTGCTGTTCCGCTGGTTCATCGACCTGCCCTTGGAGCAGGCCGTCTTCGACGCCTCGGTCTTCAGCAAGAACCAGGAGCGGCTGCTCTCCCACGCGGTGGCCGATCTGTTCTTTGCCGAGGTCGTCGAGCTGGCCCGCCGCCATGGCTGGATCTCCGACGAGCACTTCAGCGTCGATGGCACGTTGATTGAGGCGTGGGCCTCGTTGAAGAGCTTCCGGCCCAAGGACGACCAGCAGGGGCCGGGCGGCGGCAACGCGTGGATGGACTTCAAGGGCGAAGCACGCTGCAACGACACCCATCAATCCACGACCGACGCCGAGGCGAAGCTGGTGCGCAAGGGGCCGGGCAAGGAAGCCCGGCTGTGCTTCGCCGGCCATGCGACCATGGAGAACCGCCACGGGTTGTGCGTGCTCTTCGACGTCAAACCCGCGGTTGGGGCGCCGGAGTCGGCGGTGGCTGTCGAGCAACTGACCGAGCTGCGCAACCGCGGCTTCCGGCCGAAAACAGTAGGCGCCGACAAGGGCTACCACACGCGCGAGTTCATCGATGGTACCCGCCAACAGGGCGTCGTGCCGCACCCGGCCCTCAAGGCCGGGCAGAAGACCTGGCGCGTACGCCTGACCGCGGCGCACGCCCTCAGCCAGAAGCTGCGCAAGCGCATCGAGGAGATCTTCGGCTGGGCCAAGACCACCGGGTGCCTGCGCAAGAGCCGCTACCGCGGCGTCGATCGCACGCATGCACAAGGACAATACGTGGTCGCCGCCTGCAACCTGGTGCGGATGGCCAAACTGCTCCTCTCCGGCCCACCGCAACCGGTGCGGGCGTGACGCCCGCCGGGCCCGCGGTGTGCCCGCACACCGCGAATCGGCCCGAAAACGCTGCGGGCCGCGCCGCTTCGGCGGCGCCAACACCCAAGCGCAGCTTGCTTTTGCGGCTGAATACGCCGCGATAAGCCTCCGCTCCATCAAAACCGGTGGTTTTTCAGCAGCCTGCTAGGACCGCCTTCAAGTTCGCAAGCAGCACTATCTACCTATCGGTTGCTCACAAGCTTGGGCTCCGCGAACTCGGGTTCACTTTCAAAGGAGGGGAATGGAAGTGCACGCTCAAGGACTCAGCAGCTGCAAAAGCTATGAACGACGCCATTAGCCGAATGCGCGATGCAGGGCTGTCTATCAAAGAGGCAGCCTGACACCACGTAATTACCTATAACTCGGTATAGGAGATTTCTCAGATGTGCGCCCTTAGTGAAATGTATGCGATCATCCGGACGGCTAAGCTCAAGTCGTCGGTTTCCGGAAGCGAGATGTCGTCCAAGCGCGGAACCCCGCCTCAGTGCATCGATGATGCCACGGATCATGAACTGCGCCTTAAGGCAACCCTGAACGCAGATCCGTCGAAGCTGTGTTCGAATCGTCTGTTGATCTTCTCCGAAGGCCGTTGCGATGATATGGGCTTTGAAGAAGCCAAGCGGCGTGGGTTTCTGCGCCATGATCTCTTTCGCTCCCTTGTGGCGGATCGACTGGCGGCGGCTGGAATCTCGATAGATTCACTGCGACGCGACCATGTTTTGGCTCAGCAAGTGATGGTTTCGGCCAGCCATGAGTTTTTTCTCCCTGCCCAAGCAACCGAACAGGACCCATCCGCCGCCAATATAGCGGTTGGCGATCACTATCGTGGTTGGCGCGCCGACTCGATTTCCTTCCTCAATGAACAGTATGGCGATCGCATCGTCGCAATTGTTGAGCACCTGGATGAGCATACGCCACACATGACGGCTGTGGTCGTTCCGCTCGTGCAGAAGGCGGTGAAAGCTTCAGGCCGTGGCAGCAAATCCAAGCCGGCGGGCCCAGTTGCATGGCGCCTCTCTGCCTTCGATTTATTCAACAAGAAGACGTTGGAAGATCTTTGGACTGCATATGGAGTGGCGATGAAAGCTCAAGGGTTGCACCGCCCGCCCCGTCACGCGATGATTACGAGCACGATTGTGAAGGAGTGGTATTCGTCTGTCGCAGACGCAGCAGGAACCGCAGAGAAGCTAGAGAAGACACTGGCATTTTCGCTGCCTCCAGTGGAGAGCCGCGTTTTCGCCGAATCGGCGACAAAATATCGGGATCGGGCAACGGCTGTGGTGGACACTTGGAGGCGCGATGTCGGTGACCTACTTCGCGCGCTCCATTTTCTGGCAAAAGAAGTCGAGCGCCTCAGGAAACGTGAAACCGAGCTTCGTCGGGCTCTTCGTGAGGCGGATGAGCAGCGAACCGCGGAAGCGCAGAAACGTTCCGAGCTAGAGCACCTATATGAGGCTCTGCGAATTGCGACAACAGACATCGTGGCCGCTCGGGTCTTGGAAAAGCTGGGGATCCCACTCGTGGTTGAAGTTGCCCAGACTCTCCGCGCTGACCTTGCCGACGGTCGGGTGGTTCGGACATCATCGAAAGGCTTCTCGATCACGGGTCCTTCCCCGAAAGACTGCGTAGCGGGGCGTGGGGCGGTCGAACTCCTCATGGCGCTTTTCCGCTCAAATGCGGCCGAAGCATTCAAGCACTGCGTGGCTTGCTTCGGAGAGGCGGGTATGGGGGCGATTCACGCCTGGACCCAAAGACGTTTCGCTGGGCGAATAAGCCAAGAAAACATCCATTTGCTGGCGACGCGGCTCAAGCCTCAGAAGGCCAGGACAGCCACAGATCGAATTCCCCCAGGCCAGCAAGATGTCCCAGAGGAGCGCCAATTGAAGCCGCCCGGAGAAGACGTCGATCGTTAACGAAGCTTTAACTTCACAACGTTTCAACAGGAAAAACCTCGCCAATTTCGCCAATCACGCCATATTCGAAGACTCCGGTGCCTGCAAATATGTCAAACTTCACGCCTACATCTCGAAATTTGCTAGGGGATGCCCTACGAACC
>Ga0209719_1002787_pt1 | contig 17200 bp, 13 predicted proteins | sample AD_JPNAS2_MetaG_FD_184421 | JGI IMG/M metagenome (GOLD analysis project Ga0209719, IMG submission 184421) | Active sludge microbial communities of municipal wastewater-treating anaerobic digesters from Japan - AD_JPNAS2_MetaG (SPAdes) (version 2) | ecosystem: Engineered > Bioreactor > Anaerobic...
GCACGGGCGTCCCGCCCATGAAACACGGGCAGGATGCCCGTGCCACACTTGTCCGCAACGGATTTTGCAGGAGCTTCTTTCTTTTTGTTGTTTGTTCCGCCGTTTTCCATTGCCGTCCCTTTCCCTCACGTAAAAGGCGCGAACCCCGTTCCGTGCCCCACAAGAGGTACCACCAAGCACCCGACAAGAGACACGAGGGCGGGGCCGCGCCCGATCGGGCGCGTCCCCGCGCATCTCGCTCCTTGCCGGGAATTACTCCCAAAACTTGGTGGTTTCTTGTGAAGCGTTAATGCGCGAAAGCGCAAAATCAAATCAGTCTATGGGGTTCGGTTCTCTTCTCGTTCTCCGGTTCTCTCTTGCTGCCCGCCGGGCAGTCCTCGTTTGCGTTCGGCCGCCCCCGTCCCCATCCGGGACAGGCAACGCCGCACTCCAGCGTTGAATCTACTTTACACCCGTTGGCAGACAGAACGCAAGGTGAAAAGGCGAAAAGAAAAAAGAAAAAAGAAAAGAGGTTGGTTGCGGAAAACGCAATCTGCTACACTGGCAAAATCATAACGGAGAACAATCATCATGCGCCGAATGATCTGTGTTGTAGGGATGGTGCTGGCATGCGCGGCCGGGGCGGAAAACGAGGTGCGCGCGTGGAAGGGCAAAACAGGGGGGAGCGCCATTGAAGCCGCGTTCGTCAAAGAGGAAAACGGGGTTGTCACGCTCAAACGCAAAGATGGCGTCACGGTTCAGGCCAAGCTGGATGCGCTATGCGATGCGGACCGTGCGTACGTCGCGGAGATCACCTATGAGCCGCGCAAGGTCAAGGTTGTCTTCAAGCGCGAGCGGTTCGGACCCGGCTATGTGGAGTCTGGCTCCTCGGACGAGGTCACGTATCGCGACAGCGCGGTACTGGTAGTCGATCACGCGGTGACCGACGGTGCGCCGGCGAAACTTAAGGAGGACACGACCTGGAAGATCGAATCGATCGACGCGCTGGGGAAGAGAATCTTGCCGCGCCGTGACGGGGTCGGCGATGCCTTAACGACTGACGGCACGTTCATCTTTGTCACTTACCGCGTGAAGAATGACTCGCATGCACCGGTCGAGATCCCCGCGCCTATGTTGCATGACCGTCAGGGGCGCGTCTTCACGCAGGCCGAGCGCGGTATGGCCCAGTACTACATTCCCGAGGGCACGCTTTTTGCCGGTGTTGATGCGCTCCAGCCCGGCTTCACCAAGCTCTATTGTGCGTTTTATGAGTTGCCAGAGGATACCGAGCCGATAGCGGTCGAGGTGTTTCCTTCGGTGGCTAAACCTTACATGCTTCGACAGGTCAGGCGTGGTGGCGAGCCGTTGCGCGGAAAGAAAATCACGCTTGTGTTGCAGCAGGCGTCGCCCAAGCCCGCGCCGCAGCCCGCCGGCGAAGGCGCGACGGTCGCCGACACGAAGTCTCTGTTGTTCATGCGGTGCGTGCGCGTGGGACAGTCCGGCGATTTAAGCGGCCAATGGTATTACGATCGCAGTCGGCGGCGCTCGCTCACATACGGCGTTGAACTGCGGGGGTTGGGCGATGAATCCCGGCCGATTACGCTGAAGGCATTCTTCATTGGCGACGCCTCCTCCAAGCGCGATCTGGTGGTCGACAAGAAGGAGCAGACGGCCACGCTGGAACCCGGCAAGATCACGCGTGTGACACTGCAGTCCGGTGAGATCTCGGAACGGGTTTATTATTACTACACCTTGAACGGACGCGAACGGATCAGCGGCGCGAAGCTGAAGGGCGTGATCATCCAGGCATGGTCCGGCGGAGTTCTACTGTCGAGCTGGGCGTCGTTGAATCAATGGCGGAAATACGCCGACTTGCCGGATATTGTGAAAGAGTTGGGTGAGATGAGAGGAGGGGAGGGGGAACTATGATGGTGCGGCGAAAGCGTTTGCGTGTGGCGGTGGCGGCGTGGTTGGTGTCGGGTGTGGCGGCGTGTGCTTTTGCGGAGCGGAATATCTATGTCGCGGCGGAAGCCGAGGCAGGCGGCGACGGCAGCCGGCGGCGGCCGTACCAAACTCTGGAGCAGGCGCGTGATGCGATCCGCGCGGCGCGTAAGGACGGATCGCTGGCGGGCGGCGAGGCGGTCACGGTGCTTGTGGGGCCGGGCGTCTACCGGCAGCAGACGGCGTTTGTGCTGACAGCGGAGGATAGCGGCAGCGAGGGCGCACCGATGGTCTACCGCGCCCAGAAGCGTGGGCAGACGCGGTTGCACGGCGGTATCACGCTGGATGCAGCCGCCTTCACGGCTGTGACCGATCCCGCCGTGTTGGCGCGGCTCGATCCATCTGTGCGCGAGCAGGTGCGGGTCTGCGACCTGTCGCGTTTGGTGCCCGACGCACTGCCGCCGTTCAAGACCGCCTACCGCGGCGTGCCGGCGGCACCCTGGCTTTATGTCGACCGGCGTCCGATGACGCTGGCGCGCTGGCCCAATGCTGACGCGCCCGAGGCTGGCTGGGCCAGTTTCTCCAAGGCGGTGGATTCCGGCTTGCCAAAGCCCGACTCGCCGGATCCCGCACTGCGCAAGGCGCGGCCCGGCGCGTTCGTGTTTGATGATCCGCGTCCCGAGCGCTGGAATATCGAACAAGGCGTATGGCTGCTCGGCTACTGGACGCATGACTGGTCCGATGAGGTGATCCGCGTGGCCGCGTATGACCGCGATAAACGGGTCGTCACGCTGGCGGCACCGCACAACTATGGCATCATGAGCGGAACATGGGGCGCGGCCAAGCGCCGCTTCTTCGCGCTGAATGTGCTGGAAGAGTTGGACGCGCCGGGCGAGTGGTATCTGGATCGCACCGCCAAACGCCTCTACTTCTATCCGGAAAGTCCACTCAAAGATGCCTTGATCGTGCTGGCCACTCTGACCGAACCCTTGGTCAAGATCGACGGCGCGCGCCACGTGGCCTTTATCGAACTGGCCTTTGAGTACGGACATGACGCGGGCCTCTCGTTGCGAAATGCCGAGCAGGTCGAGATCGCCGGTTGCGTGATCGCCAATTTCGCTGGCGGCGGAGTCTCGGTCAATGGTCGCGCCAACACGATACGCTCCTGCGACCTCTTCAATCTTGGTACTTACGGCATCCAGCTTAACGGTGGCGACCGCAAGACACTGACACCGGCCGGTAATCTGGCCGAGAACAATCACATACACCATTATGGTCTCTTCCAGCGGACCTATGCGCCCGGCATCGGCGCTCAGGGCTGCGGCCAGCTTGTGCGCAATAACTGCATCCACGACGCTCCGCACAACGCGATTCTCTATGGCGGCAACGAGCACCGCTTCGAGCGTAACGAGATTTACCGCGTCGTCATGGAGACCGGTGACGCTGGTGCCTTCTACACCGGACGCGATTGGACCAGCCAAGGCAACATCCTGCGCCACAACTTTATCCATAATCTCGGTGGCGGCGATGATAAGCATGTAAACACGATGGGCATTTATCTGGACGACTGCGACTGCGGCGACACGCTGGAAGGTAACGTCTTTTACCGCGCCGGCCGGGCGTTGATGATTGGTGGCGGGCGCGATAACCCGGTGCTCAACAATCTGGTGGTGGATTGCCCCATCGGCCTGCACATCGATTCGCGTGGCATGACCTGGAAGCATTGGAACAACACTAACGATCCGAGCTGGTGCTTGGATGCCAAGGCGCGGGTGTTCAACTATACCCAGCCGCCGTGGAGTGTGCGTTATCCGCGCTTGGCGACCATCATGAATGATTCACCGCGCGAGCCGCTGTACAATCCGATCCGCCGCAATGTGTTTGTCGATTGCACCCGCCAAGTGTGTGATTTCGACGGGAACGTCAAGAAACTGCTCGACAAGTTCGAGATTACCGACAATCTGGCGGTCAACACCTCGGGTGCGACCAACGGCATTGCGATGGCCGATGGGATCAAGGGCTTTACGTGCTTGGCCGGCACGGCTGACAACCCGATTGATCTCGGCTTTACTGACCGCGCGGCCGGTGATCTTACACTGCGTCGCGGTGCGCGCCTGCTGAAAGAGCTACCGGTGTTCGAGCCGATTCCGTTCGACAAGATCGGACTTTACAAAGATGCATACCGCCGCCGGTTACCCGCTAACACACGGTAAAACCTAAAAAAGGGATTCCCCGATTTTCATAAAGTTTAATGTGTTTCATGGTTAAGAGACACATCACCTCTTACTTATGTTTGTCCGCGAAATCCATGAAGCGCTGCCAATCATAGAGGGTGAGGTCATGTTTGCCGGTGCGCAGGTGGTAGCCGACGCGCCCCTGATGCAGCGGCGTGTCGGGCGCGGGAAAGGTCTCCCCTACCAAGCCTTGCTGGCCGTAGAGACGCCATACGGGTGAGGCGAGCAGGCAGGAGTGGAACTCGCCGGGCTGACCGGCCCAGTCGTCCAGCGTGGCCGAGGCGACATACGCGAGGCGCGGGGCGATCAGCGCGACCAGCATGTGCTGGTCCACCGGTAGCGCGGCTTCGTTATCGCCGTACTGCTTGTAGTTCGTGCAGAACCAGTGCGGGAAGGACTTGTTGATGCGGGCGATGCTCTCGGACTTGGGCAGCGCCATGCGGTTGAACTTCGCTCCGCCGCAACCGGAGTTGTTGGAGATCGTCAGGGCGAAGCGCGTGTCGGTCGCGCCGCACCAGAGCGCGGTCTTGCCGCCGCGTGAATGGCCCACTACGCCGACGCGCGTACGGTCGATGGCGGGTTGCGTCTCGATCCAGTCCATCACGCGGCTCGCGCCCCATGCCCAAGCCGCGATGGTGCCCCAGGCGTCGGGTTTGCGCACGGAGGGATCAGGCTGGAACACCGCGTGTACGCCATTGGTGAAGCCGTCGTGGACATCGGGATCGACGTCGCCGTTATGGAACGCCAGCGCCGCATAGCCGCGCGCGACCAGTTCTTCGGCCGGAAAGAAGGGGTTCTTCGTCAGTCGGTCGGGGTCAATGTGCTTAGCGGAGGAGCGGTTGCAGATTAGCACAAAGGCCGGCACCGGCTGCGCGGCCTTGGGGATAAAGGCGGTCAGAGCGATCGCGCCTTCGCCGCCCGGCCCGCTGTAACGGATGTTGACGCGTTTGCGTAGCGCCTTGCCCTCCATCATTTCGCGGTCCGGTTCGATCGGCTCGAAGCGCAGCGTTGACGGCCGTTCGACGGCGTTGCGTCCGAAGACATGCGTTTTGAAGAGCTCCAGCACTTCGGGCCGGCGCACCCGTTCCCACATCTCGACGGTGGTGACCGGCTCTCCGGCCGCAGTCTTGAGCACATCCGGTATCCCGGTTGGCGCTCCCGATTCAGCCGCACAGACGGTGATCGCCGCCATGACGGTCGCAGCTATGAAGCCTGAAACCAGCCTTCCGCACAGCGGAAGGCGGCTCGTGGGGACACTCGCCCTCCAAATCCTGTCTATCTTGTCAATCATGTCAATCATGTCAAAAAATGAAACCTGAAACCGAGCAAAGCGTGCGCATCAGCCTTTTGCTCCTTTATTGCCCGAGTTGCTTGAAGAAGAGCACGCGGGTGTCGTGGTGCGAGGCGTGGCGCGTCACGGGATCGGAAGATTCTTGATACCGCTTCCAGGGCGACTCGAAATCGGTGTTCCGATCATCTGGATACCAGTCATTTGACGTGTTCATCGTGTCGTCGTTGTTATCGTTGTTTTCGGCTTTGTCATCCTTCACGAAGCCACGCGGGTAGGGATCGCGCCAGACCAGTGCCACGGCGCGGCTGCCGGCCAAGGACTGCATGCTGACCTTTCCGGCGCTGCCGAATGTCGGTACGGTGGTCTCGGCACGGATGAAGTAGAGGAAGAGCTGCTGGCGGTCCGAGAAAGAGTCGAGCGAGAACGAGTAGAGCATCTTACGGTCGACCTCGTGCAGATTATTCGGCACGGTGATGCCAAAGATGCTGTTCGGGGTTTCAGAGTACCACCTGAAATACGACTCGCTGCCGTAGTAATCGACCACAGTCCGGCCCCATATTTTGTTCGGGTTGTTCGGATTGTTTCCTGGCGCCATCACTTTTTCTAGTCCGTCTGTCCATTTGTCGCGGAAGCTCTGCCAATTACTGTCGCTGGACGAGGCTGTGTTGAAATAGTTGGGACTGCGTGTGAACGTCAGCTTTTGCCCCACTCTGTCTGCTACGGTGAGTCCGTTGTTGGTCGAGGCGATCCAGTAGTCCAGCGGCGTGTCCCAGATTGCGGCCTCCAGCACCTCGGGCATGTCCGAGAGCGGATTAACGCGCGCGCCGGGCAACGTGCCGTCCGAACGCATGGCATAGAAATACTTGTAGACCTCGTCCTTTTTTCTGTCGGCACCGGTACCGCCATGGTCATACAGCCTGATGGTGCGGAACATGTGCTCTTTGTCCGCTGGTTCGGTCTCGTTTTTGAAATTACGTGGCGGGTCGTTTCCGATTCCAAAGGTGTGCGGTCGGATGATGAAACCCAGTTCGCCGGGAGACTGCAATACGCCGGTATTCGCGACGAACATAAAAATGTCCGCGTCACGACCGTCGAGCGAATTGCGAATATCGTCCCTCGTGTATTTATTCAAGCCGCGCGAGATCGGGTATTGTTCGTTATCGTTTTTGACCCAGTTCGCGGCTTTATGATTGAAACGCGGATCAGCCACTTCGAGGTTCGTCCACTCCCATTCGTAGGGGGTGGGAACGATCACCCCAGGTGTCAGCGCGATTGACTTCGTCTGGTAGTAAAGCTTGGGGGTTAGTCCTTTGAGCGCCTCTGGTAGGGGGCTCACAGGGAAGCGATGCGGCACACTGTCGACCCAGACATCACCCTCTTTGATGCGGACGAACATGCAGAGCGACACCCTGAAGTTTGCCGTGAAGCCGTTTAGATACTCTGCATCTCGCATCACATCAAACTTGACGTCATCTGGGTTGGCTCGCAGGGTAGCAGTGACGACTTCGAAACACTCATTCTCGTTATTGTAGTTTTGCGGAGGCAGGATCGTGCTTCCGCTGGCCATCTCCAGCCGGATCCATTCCCCTCTGTTCTGGAAACCTCCTGTGTCTCGCTCAGCCCCGTTTTTGTCCACCACAAAAAACGCCTCGATTTCCAGCGCGAAAGAGGGCTGCTGCCCTCTGCGCAGCATGTTTTTGAACGGACGGACGACCTCAACCTGAATCGGGAATATAGGCGATCCCCCCTCCAAAAGGTGGAGCGTGTACATCGTGGCTTGGGGTTGTCCCTGCGCTCCGCCCACGATCCGGCTTTTCACCTCGTATTTCAAAATGTCTTTCGGGATGGTGACCTGACTAATCATCGGCACCATTTCCAAACAGGGCGCATTGAGCAGAGAAGGCACATGGTCCGTATCAATATAATCTTTCAGCATCGCCGCCATGACCATGTGCTTTTCTGAATCGTTATGAGCTATATTGAAAACTTTCCCTAACGCCTTCCAGAACCCATCGCTCATATTAAGGTCGTGGGGGGATTCCGGCGGACGGGGCGTGGGGTTGTTTAGGAGCACGGGGTCGATCGGCGGATCGAGCCAGATGTTGCAGGCATCTTGATCAGCCGGTTCGGGGCGGACGATGCCGTCGGTGATGAAGACTTGCTTCAACAGGTCTGTGTTTTCGAACGGCGTGAAACCACTACTCCCCGCGATGTAATTGTGGAACGGACTGCTGCGAACACTGCTGTCCTGCTCATAACGCGCCGAATAAAAATCCTGCAGCGAGAAGTAGTGGCCGTCGGCTTCGGCGTTGTCATCGAAAGCTTGGCGCTGGGTATCATTGTCGAAGAGATGGCCGAGGCTGACCCGGTTGGTGGAGATGTCGCGACACTGCGCCCTGCATGTGTTCACGTTGAGCATGTCCGAAACATTGACACAGACATAGGCGTAGCGGCCGACGACCGAACCGCTGGCATCTTTGCCCTTGATGCCGCTGCTGAACAAGCGCCACTTGGCACCCTTGTAAACCTCGTCGCCATCCTGCCTGTACGCATAACGCCGCACGTCATTGACCAGAAAGGGCGGCAGGAAGCTCAGCGCTTCCAGCGAGAGCACGCGCGCATCGCTATCTCGTTGGACGTCATCGTCACTGGCGGGGATAGCCGAGACCAGCACACGGCCGGGCCAATCCGGAAACTTCAGGCTCGTGTTGGATTTGCGCCGCAACTCGGAGTCCACCTCTTCCATGGCGCGGGCGAGGCCAAGATTGAGCAGGTGGCGCGCGTTGACCGCATGGCGGTAGTTGGAGGAGGCTTGGCGCTCGGTGCGCATGTAGATGGCAAACGAGACGGCGCTGATGACCATGAAGCTCAGAAAACCCAGCACGATCAACAGGGCCGAGCCGCGGTGCCGTACGGGCGACCGGCTCAAAAGGGTGTGGAAGGGGCGTTTTCGCATACAGTTACCTATTAGCAAGGGATGGTTACCATCTGGCATGTTGGTGGCGGTTCGGGAAAGTCACCGTCGCGGACATCTTCTCCGCGCTGCTCGATTCCATCTTGAGCCCGACGCGGAAGCGGTAGGGTTGCCCCCAAGGATCACGGAAGACGCCGTCACTCGACTTCATGTTCAGGTACACGGGGCCGCCCGAGTTACCGAGCAGATACTGGAGGGTCGTCTCATTGGCCTCGACCGGTTCGGGCGTGACCGCCAGCTCCTCCTCGGCAGCTTCATAGGCGAGGATGGCGTTGACCAGTTCGCGCACCTCGGCGTTGGCCTTGGCGACGCGCGCCCGCGTGCGGGCTTGACCGATGCCTGAAAAGGTGACTCCCATCAACATGCCCAGCATGCCGATGACCACCATCATCTCCATCAAGGTGAAGGCCTCTCTCCGTCGCTTGTTCACGTCTCTCTCCTTATAAACATTGAGCACTGAACGCTCGGCGTCCACGCTTCGCCCTTTTGCCGACTACTGCTGCACCCACGTCCGGATGTCGTCTTTGCTGGCCGCATCCGACGGCCCGGTCCCGAATCTTCTGTCAGGGCCCGAACACTCGGCGCCGACATCGTACAACCGCCCGTGCTGGGTCACTTCGGTTTCCACCGTAAGAAAGAGCGGGTAGCGGTTGAGGTCGGAGATCACGTTGCCGGCGTCGTCGTACTCCGTGCCTTGCTGATAGGCGATATTGAAATGGGTGGCTCTGACCTGCGGCTTGTCGAGTCTTGCGCTGATATTCGGCGGTGCCAAGACATTGGAGGATTCTTCCTCGCTCCATGTTCCGTCGGGCTCCAACCGCCGCTGGGTCCGCCTGCCGTTAATGTTGTACGTGATGAAGTTCAGGGCACGGAAGTCCTGCAACGAGCCGCTCGACGTGGTTCTCAAAGTGCCTGTCATAGTGTAGAATTTGATCTCGCCTGAACTAAACTTTTGTTTTTGATTGTTGCAGAGCAGGCTTTGCGGGATTCGGCTGGCATCGATCATCGCGCCGGCGTCACGCTGGATTGCGCCGATGAAGGCGCGGAGCTGCATGTAGCCGTCGCTGCGCATCAGGCCGGTGCGCCACGCCACGCTGGTCTGTTGGAAGAGCATGCCGAGCATCATGACGATCACCACCAGAATGGTTGCGGCGACCATCACTTCGATCATTGAGAAGCCGTGTCGTCTGTTTCTGTTCTTCATTACTCTCTTTTCCCAAGGGGTCATTGCGTGGGGTCGCCGTTGAACAAAACCTCGGCATAATAGGGCGGATAACGGGTTTCCCAAGCTCTCCGCTCCCTTTCGGTTGTAGGATAGGGGTCGTCGGTATCGGTCGAGCGTACCGTGACCCCCAGAATACGCCCGGAGGGCGTATCATCTGGTATGAAGCAGGCGATATGGAAATGTTGGTTCTTCAATGTCGTTCCATCGGCGCCGATCGTCCAATTCTCTGGGAGGGTCTTCCCTAAATCAACCGCCCCCCCCGAAAGCCGTCTGGGCATGATCCCGGATGAGAGTTTACCTTGCAGCTTGGTTGCGTCGCCTTCAAACCCGTCCAACTTTTTCCACACGCTCCAGGTCATGTTAGTCTGCGAGAGGACCGCGACGATCTGGTTGAGCGCATGGTCAGCGAACATCGCCTGCTTGAGGTCGGAGCGCGCCTGCACCCCTTCGCGCAATCCGAGCGGGAAAAGCGCCACCATGCTCAGGATGCCGACTGCCATGACGAAAACCGCCATGTTGACCTCCATCAGCGAGAAGCCGGCGTTATGTGTTGCATGTCTCATCTGTTTTCTCTCCGCGCTCAGTTTGTCACCGTGATATCGCCCTGCGTGGAAACTGTAAACTTCGTTCCTTGGACGTTGGGGTCTTGGGTCTGGCTCCGGATCGTGAAGGTCACGCTCTGGAGGACGGTTCCGTCCGGCTCGAAGGTCACACTTTTAACCTCCGTCAACGTTTGCATTGAGGAAAGGTTGTTGTTCAACTCGTCGAACACGTACCCCTTAGGCAATGCTTTAACCGGCGTGATCTCAACCCCGTACGAGTCTCCAGTCTCCCAACTCACACCGCTGCCCGATGCGGTACCGCTTCCGGTTAACCTCTCTAAAGCGTGAGCGTTGATTGAAAAGCTCCCCCCGCTGTAGAGCAGGTCGACAGAGGAGCCCACGGTCCTCCAGTCCACGTAGGGCCCGACCAGCGTCCAAGTCCCTCTCGACAAGTTGTAGAGTTTGACTGCACCGGCATGCGAGGTGCTTGAGGAATCCCCTGCCTGTTTTGGCCGGAACAGCGAACCCAGGTCTGAAAACTCATCAAACAGCAAGTTTCCATTTCCGCCGACAAACGAGAATCGCCCCAACTCACGGCACACGACGAACGAGGCAGCAAGGTCGCTGATCGCTGTGCCCGCCGCATCGAAGGCGGCGGCGTCGTTGAAGATTATCAGGCTGACGCGGCAACCGTCGATGCAGGCGCGTTGGCGGGCCATCATGAGCGCGTTGTAAAAGTTGTCGCGCGCGGTACGGCTCGTCATGCCGCGGATCGCGCTGAAATAGCTTGTGACGGCCAGCGTGGAGAGCATCGCCACAATCGCCATCACCGCCAGCAGCTCGACCAGGGAGAATCCGCCGCGGTTCTTTCTCGTCCGGGCCGCCCCCCGTATGGGTTTATTCGCGCACATCTGGGCACCACTCCTTATCAGCCAAGTGTTACTGGTACACACTGATCATGTCCGTCTGGAAATTGTAGACCACTCTGAAGAAAACAAATTGTTGCTGGTTTTCGGGGTTGGCATACCCGACCGGGATGTCGGTTGCGCCTCGTTCAAGTGCTTCGCGCACGGTCATACGCCTGCCATTGACGTTCGTCAAGAGGCTGGATGTATCCAACAGGGGGCGTCCTTTTTTGACCTCCCCGAAAATCTTCCTGAAGACCTCGGCGTTCTCTCTGTCCTTGAAAGTCTTGGTTTCCGCAAACTCCGGGCCATCTCTTCTAACGCTGGCTCCCACACTGTCAGGGGTGCCGAAGTCGCAAGGCCATTCGCCGGTGAGCGAACGATAGCTCATGATGGCAGACTCAAGCGATTTCGCCATCATCTCCACGCGCCTCACGCGGCTCTGGCGCACTGACTTCAGAACAGCGCCGGTTGCCAGCGTGGCGACCACCGCCATGATCGAAATCACCACCAGCAATTCGACGATGGTGAAACCGCGCCGCGTGATTTTTTTTGCCGATCTCTTCATGTTTGTTCTCTCACATTCAGTTTCCGTAAAGGGCGAGCGGCCAGCTCAGACTATCGTCTATGAGTTTGCCGTGACGATCCAGATCGTCCAGACCGTCCGGTCCGCGTGACCATACAACGACCGAGGCGCGCACCTTGCCGCTCTTCGCGGGCAGTCCTTCGCTGTGATCCACCCAGCCGTCATAATTTTTGTCGAGGCGAAACTGGATGCGGTGGTCTTTGACGGTGCCGCCGCTCGGCACTTCAGCCTCTTCCGAGGCATTGGGCTTTTTTTTCAGCGCACGGCGCCCCCACGGATCCAACATGCCGAAACGGTCAAGGCTCTGCTGATTGATATTTGCGATGGTCATCTCCTTGACTCTGTTGCCTGCGTACATGTAGGTGGAGACGTCCAGCAGTTTGGCCTCTTGGAAATACCAGCACACCTCTGCGTCCATCTCTCTCTTGTCAGCATTCAGCCACGCCTGCGGCCAGACCCGCTCTTTTTGCAGATACAGGGAGAAGGCCGTCGCCACTTCCGCGACCTGATTCTGCGCCTCTGACTTGAGCGCGGTCTTGCGGACGTGCGAGAACGAGCTGATGAGTCCCGCCGAGAGGATGCCCAAAATGCCGATCACCACCAGCATCTCGACCAACGTGAACCCGCAGCGTTTCTTGTTTTCGGAAGTCATTCTCATAGTCACCCTCAGCTTAGCCTGCCGGCCTTTCAGTCCTCTTTACCGCGACGGGTGCGCGATGTCGTCCTTGATCCAGTTGCTCACGGTCTTGCGGTCCGGAGCGCTCAGTTGCTGCAACGGATAATCGGCCGGGAAGGTGGTGCCGTCGGGGCCTGCCGACCAGAGACGATAGCTCTGGTAGGGCGGAGCCGAGTGATAGTAGAAGTCGTTGCCCCAAGCATCTCGGATGGTCATCTTTCGAAGGAAATACTTGCTCCCCTTATACTCATACGCTCTGTTGGCGTTGCCACCCTCGGAAAGCTGCGATTCGTTGTCGCAATGCGGAACCCCGGTCTCCACCCCCAGCAGTTTCCTGCCACCGTGAATAATCCCCTGCAGATTGGGCAACCAGCGCGCACAAGCCTCCCGCTCCGCCTTAGCCTTCCTTGGAGGATTGAAATCCGTCCACATCTTATGGTTCTTGTACAAACTGGCTTCAGGCACCAACACTTTTTCGTTGATCGGCTGGGGTATGTATTGCGCGGACGCCTCCAGTTTGAAATCGCCGATCGCGTCGTAACGGGGGACCAGAAAGGATACCACCCCGTAGCGGTACAGTTTCACATCCGGCCATTTGCCGTTCTGCGGAAAGGCATTGGCGATCCCATTAGGAGACAGAATGCGCTCGGTTTGATACCTCTTGTTGATGTAGGTATCGAGCGCCTTCATCGGCGGGAATTCGAAAGCCATCGGCTGGCAGGCTGCCGCGCGGTTGGCGTTTTCGGCCGTCAGCGAGGACGCCGGTGACGTGGTGCCGTTCTGAGCTTCTTTAACGAAGGGATCGGGCGACCCGTGCGGTTGCACCGGCGGGTAGGACCCGTAGGCGGCGTAGAAGCCGGAGAGGGCGTTTTCGATGCGCTGCATGCGCTCGATCGTCTCGCCACGCTTGGCGCCTTCACCGGCCGCGCCGAGCAGACGGAACACGCCGCCGATCAGAATGCCGACCAACGCCACCACCACCATCATCTCGATCAAGGTGAAGGCGTTCCGTTGTCCGTGCGTCTTGTCGAACGCTCTTTTCTGCCCAAACATTTTCATTATCAACCTCCTGTCGAGCCGGTTGTCCGTACGCATCCGGCATCTGGGTGCCGGATGCGCGATTTGGCCGCTCCGGGCGGCGCTGCTACGCCTGGGATCCGAGCGTGGTGATGATCTGGATCATCGGCATGAACATCGCGATGACGATCGTGCCGACGATCACAGCCAGCATGATGATCATCAACGGTTCGATCACCGAGGTCAGACCCGCCACGGCGTTGTCCACTTCGTCGTCATAGGTGTTAGCAACACGCATCAGCATGTCCGGCAGGGCGCCGGTCTCCTCGCCGACCTCCACCATCGAGACCACCATCGGGGGGAAGACCTTGGAGGCCGCCAGCGGCGCGGTCATGCTCTCGCCCTCCTTGACGGCATCATGCACGCTCTGCATAGCGCGCACGAGGACCTCGTTGCCGGTGGTGTCGCGCACGATATTGATCGCCTGCAGCACCGGCACGCCCGAGGCGAGCAACGTGCCGAGCGTACGCGTCATGCGCGCCACAGCGGTCCTGCGCACCAGCGAACCGAACATCGGCGCGTTGATCTTGGCCGTGTCAACCAGATAGCGCCCCACCTTGGTCTTGGCAAAGAGCTTAAACAGCACCACGAGCGCCACGATGCCCAAGACCACCGTCAGACCATTGTTCATCACCGCATTGCTGGCGTTCATCACGAACTGCGTGATCGCCGGCAGGGGTTTGCCTTCGAGCAGGTCGTTAAAGATATCCTCGAACTTCGGGATCACCGCGACCAGCAGGAAACCGGTGATGCCGACGGCCGCGATCAAGACCACGATCGGGTAGACCATCGCGCCCTTGACCTTGTTCTTGATCTTCTCGGCTTTTTCTGCGAACTCGGCCAGACGGTTGAGAACCACCTCGAGCACACCGCCGGCCTCGCCAGCCCTCACCATGTTTACATAAAGATTATCGAAGATCTTGGGATAATTCAGCAACGACTCAGAGAAGGTGCTGCCGCTCTCCACCGATTCGCACATCCCGGCCAGGGCCTCCTTGAGCGTCACATGGGGGGTCTGCCGCTGCAACACATGCAGACCGCGCAACAACGGCAATCCCGCGTCCACCAGCGTCGCAAGTTGGCGCGTGAGCGTCATGAGATCCTTTTGCTTGACCTTGGGGCGGAGGAACTTGGGCAGTTTGATTTCGATCTTCATCTGCCCCATGGACTTCCTGCCGGCCGGCCCGGCCCTCTTGGCTGCGGGCGCGGGCTTGGCTGCGCCGCCTCCTTCAGACCCGCCGGCCGCTCCGATCGCCGTGGGGAAAAGACCCATGCTGCGCACTTTGGCGACGGCCTGCGCCTGATTGGGGGCTTCGATCGTGCCGCGGCTCTCTTTTCCCGCGGAATCCACAGCGATATATGCGAATTTGGGCATAAAACAACTCCGGTTGACGCGGGCTTCATGCCCAGCGCAAGCTGTACTGTTACCGTGATGAGGAGCATACCACAGTATGCAGCGGGACAGCAACACGAAAGCGCACCGAAAACCGATTTTTTTTAAAATTTTTTAAAAATTCAAATTAAAATCTCATTGACACTTTTCCCCGTATTTTTCTATCTTTCCGACGCCCATAAGCGACCCCGTGATTCGCGCAGGGTTAAGGAGAAGGTATGCGATTGACTGAATTTGTGCCGCCGGTGCCGCACCGCCTCTGGACGCTCTGCCGCCAGATGGGCATCACCGATGTGGTGGTCAAGGTCGCGCCTGAATTGACCGGCCGTCCGCCGCCCTGGCAACGCGATGCACTCGCCGGTGTGGTGGCGGATCTTGCTGCGGCCGGTCTGCGTGTCGTAGCGTTAGAGGGCGACCCCTTTGATCTCTCTGCCATCAAGCTCGGTCTGCCCGGCCGCGATGAGGCACTGGAACGTTACTGCCTGCTGTTGGGCAACATGGCCGAGCTGGGTATCGGCCTGCTCTGCTACAACTTCATGGTCGGCGTCGGCTGGCACCGTACTGGCGAGCGTCCCGGACGCGGCGATGCGCGCGCCGCCTATTTCAGTCTGGCGGAGACGCCGCACGTGATGGACGGCCCGTTGCTGGAAGCGGAGCAGGTGTGGGACAACTACGCCTATTTTATCCGGGCGGTGATGCCCGAAGCGCAACGGCTGGGGCTGCGCATGGGGCTGCATCCGGACGATCCGCCGCTGCCGTCGCTGGGCGGCATGGCACGCATCTTCGGCTCGCTGGAGGCGTTCGACTGCGCCTACGCGCTGGCACCGTGCCGCGCCAACGGCGTGACCTTCTGTCAGGCCAACTTCAAACTGATGGGGGTGGACCTCGATGCGGCGGCACGGCACTTCGGGTCGCGCATCGCCTTCGTGCATGTGCGCGACGTGCGTGGCACGGCGGAGGAGTTCGTCGAGCTGTTCCACGACGAGGGCGAGACCGACCAACTCACGCTGTTCCGCACCTATCAGGAGCTGGGGCTTGACGACGTGCCCTGCCGCAGCGACCATGTGCCGACCATGGCGGGCGAGGGCGACGAGCCGGGATTCGTGCCAGGCTACGGCACGCTCGGACGGCTCTTTGCCAACGGCTATCTTCGGGCGATGCTCACCGCTGCTGGCGAGTAGCAGTCACAAATCACAAATTCAAATTGATTGATTTTAGTTGAGTTTTAATTGCAACATAGCACTAGTGGGTCAGGCAATAGGTAATCAGGTTGGCGCCGAGGCGTAGTGCGTCGCCGTTTTCATAGCCGTAGGCGAGCGGATGGTCGTCGCCCTGCCAGCCCGCCGCCATGTCGAATGGGCTGTAAATCACGCGTGTCTGCCCGTCAATCTGGATGCCTTCCAGCACAGGCGCGACGAGCGATGGAAACTTGGCGCGGGTGGCCAGGGTGTAGCGCACGCGGTCGAGCGTGAAGGGGCCTTGCGCGAAGAGCGCATGATCGGCCGGCAGTTTTTTGAAGTCGGTCGTCGGGAAGACTTTTTTCATTTCGCGGTAAACGGCACGCCCGAACTCGTCGAGTCCCAGTGAGTTGTCGATGATCAGAAAGCCCCCGCCCGCGAGATAACCGCGCAGCGCACGGACCTCGGCCTCGTCAAAATGAAAATCGCTGATGCCGGAGAGGTACAGGAAGCTGTAGTCGGCGATGGGATCGGTATCGAGCTTGACGGTGCGCGTAAGGTAGGTGGCCTTAACGCTCAGATTCTTTTTCATGAAGCGGAGCAGGTTGTTGGCTGCGCCGGGTTCGGTGTTCCAGACGCCGCTGGTCCGGACTTGTGCGAAGACGACGGGGTCGGCGTTGGCCTGCGCGTCTTCGTCGCTGTAGATCTGCGCCTTGGCATGCGCCTGCCCGACGCGGAAATAACCCATGGCGTAGGCGACGAGATTCATGCCGAGACGCAACGCGGAGGGCGCGTCGTAATAGTCGGCCTGCTTGATCAGTTCGGGTGCGGTGTTGTCCCAGCCGGCGCCCAGTCCGTAGGGCGAGACCACCGCAGCGACGCGCGACCCGATGTGGACCGCATCGAGCACCGGGAGCATCTCCTGCTTGGTCTTGGTCGAAAGTTTGACCGTATCGTCGACCATGTGCAGGAGCGGGTGGTCCTCAGGTAGGCGGCGGATTTGCGCCTCGGGCAACGTGCGACTGAGTTCGGTGAGCGCGGATTTGTAGAAGTACGGCGAGCCGACAACCGAGTCGAACCAGACCATGCCGCCAGCGAGCAGATAGCGGCGCAGGGTCTCGCGTTCGGCGTCGGTGAAATTGAGCGAGCGTCCGCCTGAGAAGTAGAGCACCGGAATCTCGGCAGGTGTGGCGTTGAAC
>Ga0209719_1002800_pt1 | contig 17110 bp, 14 predicted proteins | sample AD_JPNAS2_MetaG_FD_184421 | JGI IMG/M metagenome (GOLD analysis project Ga0209719, IMG submission 184421) | Active sludge microbial communities of municipal wastewater-treating anaerobic digesters from Japan - AD_JPNAS2_MetaG (SPAdes) (version 2) | ecosystem: Engineered > Bioreactor > Anaerobic...
AATTCTTTTATTCGCGGTTATTATTTCTGGTTCTTTGATTATCTTTTTATATCGAGGTCTGACCTGGTTTATCTTATCGGAAATAGTAGGTCTCTTTATCGCATTTACGATTCCTTTTATTCGCGAGTTTGATTTTAAAAAGAGCCTCGCAAATAAGAAGATGCTCTTGCTTTTTGCTCGTGGTATTGAAAAATAATTAGCCCTGCTTTTTTAATACAATTCCCACAATTCATCGAATGATTTGTCAAGAGAAAGAACAATGCTTTGACTTTCTTTGTCTGACCTCGATAACTCTTCTTTTACATATTCTTCATCGTATCTTCCGATGACGGTCAATGATTGTTCGATTGCGTCTTTAATCAAAGGCTGAAAATTGGCCCATGTCCGAATTATTTCTCCCTTTTCCTTGTCATAGTATTTTGCAATGCGGTAGTTATAGCGATACTCATCGTGATAATGTTTGACCTCGATTTTACCGGAGTAACCCTTTTCATCTATTTCCCTTTGCATTTCCTTAACCAAATTAAGCGTAAAAAGACATTGATTTATATAGCTGCCGTCTTTGCCGCCTTGTGGGCAAATCCGTTCCGCTCTTTCTAGATAAGAAGCCGATTTTGTAGGATTGGCAATCAACAGTTTTAAATGACATCCATTCTCGATGGCTTTCATAATTTGTGGCCGAAAGGCTTCCATAAATGCGTTTCCGGATATAAAACAAAACTTTAACTCCCTTGGATATAAATATCCACCGCCCCCGAACATGATGTTGGACTGTTTCTTATCCAGTCGGCCCTCGCCGATTGAATAGATTCCCAGTCTTCTCATCTTCCGATCATTAGTTTTAACGCTGAATATCTCGTTTGAGACAATCTTTGTTACGCTTCCTAAAATGATTGTGATAATCAAGGCTTTATCAATTTCAAGCAAAATCGCATAGACACTCTCTGTCAATCGCTCTTTATCAAACGCTGCGAGGATGACCGATAAGGCAATCGCGAGTAAAATGGCGGAGACAATAATAATTAATGTTAAGGATATTTTTCTTTTGCTCATAAAATACACCCCTTTGATTATAATGATAATGATAATTAAGCTCCTTTTACATTGCAAAAACGGATAGGATATTTTTTTCCTTCCCACCTCCCCAACCTTTTTTGCAAATTCTTTTATAAAAAATGTTATTAATAATTACGAACTCACCGCATAAATATTGCAATATGACAAAAATGTTTAAATTGTCTGAGGCAGACAATGAAACAAGAGTGGCAAATGCCGAAGTAACCAATAGGCGCAGAGCTCTTTCTGATCTACTTGGAAGCAACATCAACGATAGTAAAACGGAATATGAGGTGCTATTTGCTCTGCACACCACTTATTCGATATTGATTAAGTTAATTTCTATTAATGCGTGTAAAGAATTTTCTGAGAGTGGAAATCTAGTTGATTTCACTAAACTTGCTAAAGAAAATTCTGTAAATGACATTCATAGTTTCTTAGGAACCATTGAAAATGGTGTCTTATATAAGAGTTTTGGAATTACAAATATGATTCAAGGTGATTTCTTTTCTTGGTATATAAAAGAGTCACTTGATGTCGAGTTTTATAAAGTGATTAAGGAGATTTTCTTCTTATTATCAAAATATCAAAACTTCTCATTGAAATCATTTAGGACAAAAGACTATTTGCAAGAATTATACGAAAATACAATTCCAAGAGAGATTAGACATAGCTTTGGAGAGTATTACACCCCATTTTATTTAGCTGATTGCGTTATTACTAAGTCGCTCGAAAGAAGAGGCTTGAGTGGTTCTGTTTATAAGTCTCTAGATCCGACATGTGGTAGTGGAACGTTTGTTTTAGCGAATATTTCTAAGCTTAAAAAAGCGATGATTGGAACTTCAAACAAAGATAAACTCAATACCATTTTAACTAATGCGTATGGTATTGATTTAAATCCACTCGCTGTTCTTTCTAGCAAAATTAACTATTTAATTAATATTGCACCATTAAACGATTACACCGAAGATATCGAAATTCCTATTTATTTAGGCGACTCATCTTATATGCCTTCTATTTGCTATGTTGGTGGAGTGAAATGTGTTGAATATGACTTCTTCACTGATGTCGATGCTACAAATAACTTTATTCATTTCTGTATCCCATATAGCGTTATACAAAGTAAAAAATTCATTTCAATAATGGATGATGTTGAAAAATTTATTGTTGGTTTGAAAAAGGACAAAGCATTGAGTTATTTTATGAACTTTGTACCTGAAGACGAAAGAAATAACAAAGTTATCAAGTGCATTGATGAGTTATTTACCAAACTTATTGAACTAGAAACTAAAGACTTAAATTCCATCTGGCTAGGTATTTTTGCTAATTATTTAAAGGCATCTACTATTTCTGATTGTGATTTAGTTTCCGGAAATCCTCCATGGGTTGATTGGAAGAATTTGCCTGAAAAATATCGTGATCGTTTAAAAATCAGCGCTAAGGGAACAAATATTTTCTCCGATGATAAAAACACAGGAGGCGTGTCTCTGAATATCTGCGCTTTAATTGCGTTAAAATGCTTAGATAAATATGTTGGAGATGATGGTGAATTAGCATTTTTGATGCCTAAAGCTATGCTTTTCAATAAATCTTTTGAAGGCTTCAGAAGATTGAATGTAGACGATAAATACTATGTATTTACAGAGATTGATGACTGGGAAAAAGGTGGGAAGCCATTTGATCCTGTTACTATGAAGTTCTGTATTTACAATATTGCTCATAAAAAAGGACAATATGGTGAAATTCCTTATAAATTCTTTAAATTAAAGAGTGGAGAAAAAATCAATAATGTTTTTACAACATTTGCCTCTGTTAGTTATAAATTTGATATTGAAGATAAAAAAGCGGTGATTCTTGATAATAATCAAAATAATCCAATTTCTGTTTTTGATTTAAGGGATGATATTGAAAAGATTAAGAAAGTTATTGGAACAAAACAATATGATTTATGGCACCGTGGTTTGGGTCTCTACACCCCAGTTCATAAATTGATGTACGTAAAAGAGCATGAATCAGATAGTAGTTTAGCTGTATTTGAAACTTTTTATGTACCAGCAGGAAGCAATAAAAAACGTCCATCAGGTAACCATGTCGTTTTAGAGAAAAAATATGTAAGACCTTTTTTTGAAACGCCTCATTTAGGATTCTTTAAATCGAAATGGGACAACCTTTACACGACATACCCTTATGAAGAGGGACAAAAAGCCCCAATTCCTTATAGCAAATTACAAGTAGTTGCTCCTAGGTTGGCTCACTATTTAAAATCTCATCAATCTGAGCTTGAAAGTCAGTCCGAATATAATCAAAGAATTCAAAGCAATGATGAGTTTTATGGAATAATTCGTGTTGGATACTATGCATACAATGATTTCTTTGCATGTATGAGAGATAATAACAATGTTATTTGCTGTCCGATTGTCGACAAGATTGAGACACATTGGGGCGAATTTATGACACCGAAATTTGACGGTCATATTGCTTATGACAGCGAAATCACAAAGAATAAACCTATTTCAAGAAAAGAAGTTTTATATTTGGCTGGTATTATAAACTGCGAGAGCGTTAGAAAATACATTGAGAACAGCAGCGACAGTCAATCAATCGGTTCTAAATTCGATATTAATCTTCCGTTTTTTGATGAAAAGAATTATAAGCATGTTTTCGTTTATATAATTGCGAAGTGCATTTATGAGGTTGTTAACAAAAATAACTTAGACGAAGAACACCCAACAGTACAATCTTTATTAAGAATGCTTGAAAACATTTATTCATCCTTTAGGGATGTTAAAGATACTAGAGAAATCAGCAATTATGTTTCTGAATTAACTCAAGTAATCGGAGCTGAATTAACAAATAGCATACTTTATTCGGAATTTGGCACCGCGTTAGGTAGTGAAATTGAAAAGGCCTTCTAATTCTATGAGAACAAACAATTTGCATGTTGGACCGAATGAGCCTTTAAACGAATTAGATACCGAAACTCAAACTGTCGGTTGTAGATGTTATAATCCTGATATCTGCAAAAACAACGGAAACACAACCTGTGCCTTTTATTCTCCTGATGGAATTTGTCGGACCCCATCTTTGAGATGGAAAAAGATTTATAACGAACTAAAAACTAAACAATAGTGTAATACTGGAGGAAAATCATATGTATGAATTAGGTGAGTTGGAAGAAGTCCCACTAAGAGAAATTTGGAAAAACGAAGAATATGACTTTTCAAAATGGCTGTCAGAGCCAAAGACTCTTAATAAATTAGGCGACATTTTGGGCTTAACTTTAACTGATGTTGAAAGAGAAAAGCATGTTGGTGTTTTTGAAAGCGACATTGTTTGCAAAGACGAAGTATCAGGAATGACAGTAGTCATTGAAAATCAACTAGAACCAACAAATCACGATCATTTAGGCAAAATAATCACTTATGCATCAGGCCTAGAGGCTTCTGTGGTTGTGTGGATTGTTTCGAGAGCTAAACCAGAGCATGCGAGCGCGATTCAATGGTTAAACAATCATACAGATGACTCTTTGTCTTTCTTTTTGATGGAGATCAAAGCGTATAAGATTGGAGAGTCGAAACCAGCTCCTAAATTTGTCGTTGTTGAACAACCTAACAATTTCGTTAGAAATTCAAAAAAAGAGAGATTCTTCAGAAAAGAACAACGCGAGAAAGGCAGAGCAATTGGCTTTCTGGGAATTATTTAATGATGTTATAGAGGAAAGAGGAAGACCGTTTAATGCAAGAACGCCAAAACCTCAACACTGGTATAATATTGCTACCGGCTCTTCGGATTGTCATATTAGCGTAACTTTAGTGAATTCTGAGAATAAGTTGGGAGTTGAATTATACATTCCCAATAATAAGGATCTTTATGACTCTCTTTATAACCATAAAGAAGAGATTGAAGGCGCAATCGGACATACATTGACATGGATGAGATTGGATGCAAAATTAGCTTCGAGAGTCGTTACTTATATTCCAGGATTGGATTTTGATAATAAAGAGAATTATAAAGATTTAATCAATAAAGCTATTGATGAGGTTATTCTTTTTAGAAAAGCATTTAAACAATTTCTTAAATAAACACTTTAACTAATTGTGGTTATATAAAGTGTTAAGCATACAGAACATACTGAAACATTAAAACAACTCACCAGAACTAATCAGAACTCATCATTTCAAAAGTGGTGGGTTTTGTTTTATTTTCTAATCCAATGATAACCTTTGACTTTTTGATTTAAGCGAATCGCGTTATTTATCGCAGAAACTGAAACTTTAAAATAATCACTAGCTTCTCTAACTGTATTGAATTTATGGACGATTTTGTTATTTGCATTCAAAGTGCATATATAAACTCTGTGTTTTCTTGGTCTTTCTACATTAGCCTCATCTTTGTATTTCCAAACATATCCAAAAGCTGTATCGTACTGGCCAGTTAAACATTGATAAATTCCTCTATTTTTTGGCTCTCTTCCCACGGCTATTGTAGCGGCTCTAGTAGATGGGTAAGTTTTGATATATTTGCCATCTAGACTATATTGAATTACCGGCTTAATTTTAGTATCAATAATCCTGCCTTTTTTAAGATTATATTTATCTATCTCATTATCAGTTAAATACCTGAATTTGGTTCTACCAACATAAGCGTATTTTTTATTTAATCTATCGCGTAAAGAATGTGGATCAACGCCGTTACTTTTTGCAGCATTTTTGATAGATGGATATACCTCAATAATCTCACCATTTTCGTCAAGTTTTCCTACTGGCTTAGTAGTTAAAGATTTTGTTTCGATATGAAGTGGTGAGATGGTGTCAGGAACTTCACCAACTTCAAATCTTTTCCATTGAAGATTTTTGACAACTTTAATGTCGCCACGAATACACCTATCGATTGTTCTTGGATAAAGGTTTCTACATCTAGATGCATCTTTTGCACTTCGATAAATTTTAACTAATTGGCCGTCCAAAGTATAACAAACCACAACTGTACTACTAGACCATTTTCTTTTCATATTACATGCATTTTAACCCTGTCGCCTAAGCACATAACTTAGGCATTGCACAGGGATTTTTTGAATACTAAAAATCATTCAAATTTGCTTGACATGATAAGGGGTGCATTCTTCAAAAATAGGGCACACAGGAAATAGTGGTTTGTAATACAAATCGCTAGATTGTCATTCTTTGAAAATATTTAGAGTGCTTTAGCACTCTAGTATAGCGAGTGCTTGCTTCTTCTTCTTCTTCTTATAATTGTCAACATAAGAGGCGGCTCCCCAAAGGGAGAGACGCTAATGGTCAAGGCGTCTTGGCTTAATTAAGGATTCGCCTCTTTGTTTGTGATAACGAGATAGCCTAAGAATCAAAGTGCACATGACTCTTCATTCTCTCTCCGAGTCTCAAACGTCAGCGTAGCTATCATTGGTCCAATGGGGACATATGCAATCGGTAGCGAACTGGCAAAATCTTTTAGTCGATTATTCATTAATCTGGCTGATATTGGATGCCTTTGGATTAATGGACAAATTGACTTATATCAAAAGGTTTATTCACGCTCACTTGGCTAAATAACCAAAACGGCCTTGGAGAAAATCGAAAGGAGATAAAATATGAATAAATTATTTACAAAGATCGTCGGTGTAGCGTTAGGTCTCACCATGGCGATCGGTGTAGGTCTCACTGTTGCGAGTAATAGTGAAGCAGTTCCGGCTCACGCTGCTGGTGCTGGGCAAGATGTTCTTTTTGCCAAAGGTTTTGGTGGATATACCACAAACTCACTTAGTGCCACAGGAACAGATAGAACTGGTGTTGCAAATAGTACAAACGTTTCTGGTGTTACTTATGCTTTGCAAGTTTTTAACGGTTCCACTGGAGCTGTTAGAGGTAACCAATCAGCAGGTTCATCCAACTTTTCAGCAAGAAACACAACAACTCAGACCGGATATTATATCTCATCTGTTAGTTTAACTGTTTCAGGCGGAACTATTGATGGTTCAACTAGTGGAAGAAGTGTTGTTTATTTTGGCACTAGTGCATTTAGTAATCCAGATACTTCTGCTCCTGCTGGTACAGCTACAATAGCGAGCCCTAGTAGTTCGGGACAGGCAACTTTAACATGGACTAATACAAATACTTCTTGCAACTATTTTATTTTGTATCATCTAAAGACGTCTGGTACTGCCTTATCTGCTAATGCGACTACATCGCTAAAAGTGACATGGGCTTCAGCTGCAAAATATACTGTTTCATTTAACGGAAATGGCGGAACTGGTTCGATGTCTGCTGTTACAGATGTTTCTGGCAGCTACACATTACCAAATTGTGGTTTTACAGCACCATCAAACAAAGCATTTAGCGGGTGGAAAGCTGGAAATGCAGGTTCTTTATTAGCTGCAGGTTCGTCTTACACCGTTTCAGCGGATGTTACATTCTTTGCCCAATGGGCAGATGTGTACACTGTTACTTATTCAGCTGGTTCTAATGGTAGTGGTTCTTATGCACACACTTCACAACCTGCCGGCACTTATACATTATTGCCATTTGCAAGTTTAACTGGTGTTTCTGCTTCTAGTGGATACCGCTTTGTAAATTACACTGTCGGAGGAGTATCAAAAGATCCAGGTGACACAATCACCTTAAGTGCCACAACCTCTGTCACAGTAAATTTTGAAGAGCAACCTTTAGAAACAACATACGATTTCACAACAAATTTCAGCACATATGCTAGTGAATGGTCTAACAGTTATGGAAATCATGAAGGATTAAATGGTGAAACCGATATTGGTGGCGACTATGCTGCTACAATCGATTTATTTGCTTCAAAACAAACAAGCACAATTACTGATAGACCTGTTTTTGCAACAAAAACTGCATCTGGTAGTTATACTCAAGTATTAAAATTCACTCTTACCGAAATTGGTTATAAGATTAAACAAGTTACAGTGACATTTGCTCAATGGAGTTCAAAAACTCCAAGCATTGCATTATACAAAGGTGGTAGCGTTAGTGGAACCGCTCTTGATACCGCTACAATTGGTACAAAGAATACATTAACAACTTCAAACTTGAATGACACTGTCTTTACAGTTGGATATTCTGATGGAAATACATTAAGTAATGTTCAATCTGGCTTAACTTCTATTTACATTACTTTAGAAGCTCTCGCTGGCTTTGGAACATTAGATCATATTTCAGTCACCTCTATGCCAAATGTTGTTTACCATGTTGGTGAAACATTTAGCTTTACTGGTTTTGCTGTTACCGCATATGATGGTGCAGATGAAACGACAGCGAATTTCAAAGATGTCACAGCCAGTGTTGAAACTGATTTAGATGATCCAACGCCATTTGTTGATGGCGATGTTCCAGGATTTGATTGCGAAGTTTCATATTCTGGTGATGGTGGATCTGACACAACATCGTTCCATGTCTACGTTTACGCTCTTGCTGAATATAAATTAGTTACCTCAGCTCCTACAGATTGGTCTGGCAATTATCTTATTGTAGGCACTAATGCTAATTCTGATTTAGTCGCAATGAACGGTGGTTTAACAAATCCTGATTTGGAAGCTAACTATAAAGTGGTTTCTGCTGATGCTAATGATGTTATTGAAGCTGGCCAAGAATTGGAATGGACGATTGCTTCTTATAGTACTGGTTATTCAATTCAAGGAAAATCCACAAAGTATATTGGTAGAGAAACAGCTGATAATGGTATGAATGTTAGTGATGCCGCTTTAGTCAATACATTATCCATTTCAGGAAACAATGTTACTATTGCTGGTAGCAGTTCAAGTTATCAACTCACATTCAGTACAACTGGTGATAGATTTAGATATTATACTTCTGGAACTGTCCAACTTTATAAGTTAGTTGTATCAGATAATGCAGACGCTTTTGCTCAAACATTCTTGGGCGCATTCACTTGTGATGCAACCGGAAATAGTGAACCAACATTCACAATCAAAGAAGGTTCAACTTATTGGACTTGGGCCTTATTAGCAACTGAATATGACACATTAACAGCTGTTGAAAAAAAACAATTCCGTTTAGGTGTTGCTAGTGAATCTGGCGATAACATTGCTAAAGCATTAGCGAGATACGATTATATTGTTGCAAAATACGGTACATCCAAATATAGCAACTTCATGAGTCGTACAATCACACCTTTATCAAGTTCTGGAATTGTTTTATCCAATGTCATAGGCAATAACGGAACAACTATTTCTCTCATTATTGTCGTTTCCTTGGTAGGCTTAACCGCCATTGGTGGTTACTTCTTTATTAGAAAACGTAAAGAACAATAATTCTTAAAATTTAGGATTTAGGAACTCTTTGGCGATGACCAAACTAGGGAGTTCCTTCTTCCTTTATGAGCTCTAATTTTAGAACTTATAAAGGAGGAGAATCAATCCTCTATTACATTAGTAGTATCCGATGCATCCACTCTTTAAGTAGAGTGAGGGAGCTACTATGTTCGGACAAATAATCATGGTCTCCTTTCACCCTAGTGGTTATTAAGAGCGAGTTCATATGCCGCCATGAAAGTTTATGACTTATCAAAAGTAAGCCTAAGCCTAGCAATTATGAACAGCTAGGCGACCGCGGCCGTTTATCGGTTTATAAAAAGCCCCGTCTCATTGACCTAATTGATCGTTAGCGGGAGAAGAGGCTTTTTCACTATTATATAGAACTTTATTCATTATTCGCGCGCTGAATATAAGATAAGTTATCTAAAGCGCAAGAAATACAACCTTAACCAGATAATTATCATTAATAATCAGAGCACACAAGAACTCACCAAAACGAAAATGAAATTCATCAACACAAATAACCTCACTTAATAGAAGTTTTGGCTGTCTTGGCATTGAATAAAAATATCAATTACTGTGTTTGTAGAAACGCCATATTGTCTAGCAATAAATGAATATGAAACATATTCTTTCAAACTTTCTTTGATACCTAACTTTGTTACAACCGAAATTGTTTCATGTGGATTATAAAATGAAAAGCTTTGTTTAAAAGTCTTGCCGCAGTCTTTACATTTATACCTTCTCATGTCAATTTCGACATGCATTAATCTTTCTTTTATTATTGAATTATTGATGATTACTCGGTAATAATCATGAATTTTGATGTTTTTTGAATTGCAATTTGGTTCAACTTGGACAATCATCAATTAAAGAAATGACTATTTTGTCTTCTTTTTCGTCCACATGAAATCCGTCGATAAAAGCTATTTTTTCTCGCGGAATACCTAAAAGTGATAAAATATCACCAGAATCATTCATGGTTCTTCCTCTTTATAAAATTGGCTAGACACTAAAATTATATCGAGGATTATTTATATAAATAATTTATGTTAGAATATTTGAAATATTATGGGGCAGTTAAAAATTGCCTGCCACATTAAAATTCGAAGCGCCATAATATAGTCGTTTAGTATTTTTAAAAGAGGTGATTCTCAATGAAAAAATTCGTTTCAAAAATCATTGGTCCATTATTAGGTGCCACTCTAGCGATTGGCATCGGTGTTTCAATTGACTCTATTAATTCCAATAAAGCTGCCGAAGTTAACGGTGCCGTTAGTTCATATTCAGACAGAACTCAATCAACCTATTATACAAGTGCCTTTTCTCATAAAGTTAATTCAAGTCAATATGGGACAACACTTTTAAACACCCTTCATGAGTTAATGTATGATTCTCATAAGTCATATAACACCTATGCTGAATTATGGACATACACAAAAGAAACTGACTACGACATTGATAATCCTGATAATATTATTCTTCTTTATTCAAGACAAAGTGTAGATGGAAACGAAAACAGTAACGTATGGAATAGAGAACACGTTTGGTGTCAATCTCATGCGTTTTATACAACTGGAACAGGCGCTGGTAGTGATTTACATCATCTTCGGCCGGCTTCAACAAACTATAACTCAACTAGAAATAATACACCTTATGGTGTTGTAGCCTCTCATAGCGAATCTAATCGTATGGGAGATACGGACTGCTATTATACAAGCGGTTATTTTGAACCTGCTGATTATATAAAAGGGGATGTAGCGCGCATTCTAATGTATATGTACACGCACTATTCTTCTTCTGTAAGCGGAACATCAACTTATTCCGGAACATTAAACATTACTGATATTGTCACAACCTCTAGTGGAACCGCTCAAGCAGCATGGGATTTGCTCATGGATTGGAACGAACTTGATCCTGTTGATTATCAAGAGATGATTAGAAATAACAGATGTGCTTACCTTTTAGGTAATTACAATCCTTATATTGACCACCCTGAATTCGCTAGGATGATTTGGGATGATACATCGTCTCAACAAGCTGGTTTATTTTTCCAAACAAGTTATAAAACTGTAAATGTTGGTAGTACTTATACAAATACTGCCTCTAAATATGGTAATGTTTCATCGAGTGGTGATATTACCTACACATCAGACAATCCTAGTGTTGCTACAGTTAATAGTAGCGGTGTGGTCACTGGTGTTTCTAATGGTGTCGCTCGCATTAAAGCAAGATGCACAATTAATGGAGTTTCTAAGATTTCTTACCACTTTGTGATAGTTGGCAGTGGTTATACTCCAAAACATACTTTAAATGCTAGCGGTGTCGTTTATACTCCAACAAGTAAAACAACAGCAGTAGCAAGTGAAACTTTAGGTAGTGAAACTGTAACTTATAACAATACATATGGTACAAGCCAATTAACAAAGAACAATTCATTAACTTTAACAATAAGCAATTTTCCAAAAACAATTAGTTCTTTTAAGTTATATATGAAATCAAATGGAAGCGCTGGTAGTGGCACTGTCAGTGTCACCGTTGGAGGTTCTTCATATTATTCTAAAACAGGAACATTTGCTCAGATTTACGGTAGTTATTCGACTTCTTTTGTGCCTGTAGATATCACTAATGCTTCAGCAAGCAAAAAGACTGGCACTATTGTGATTAGTATTTCTGCAACAGTAAATTCTTTATTCTTCCAAAAAGCAGTCATTGATTATTCTGAAAGAACAGTTACTAAAGCAACCAGTATTAGTGTTACTCCAAGTTCAATATCTTTAACTCCTGGTGAAGATAACTTCTTAACAACGTCATTTACTCCTTCTAATACGACATTACAAACAGTTACATGGTCGTCTTCAAATAGTAGTGTTGCCACAGTAAACAGATTTGGTTTAGTTAGAGCCATTGCTAAAGGTAGTGCTACCATTACAGCTACCGCAGGTGATGGAAATGGAGCAACGGGTACAACTACTATTAATGTTGTTGATGAAGTAACTCCAGATGATCCACCAGCAGGAGATCCAACAGTTACATCAGTCACTGTTTCTCCTTCTACTTTAAATTTAGATTTATATAACAATTTAACAGGCAATTTAAGTGCAACTGTAAACGGAACTAATAGTCCTGCTCAAACTGTAAATTGGTCTACAGGGAATAGTGGTGTTGCTACAGTTAATAGTTCTGGAGTTGTTACCGCTGTTGGAGTAGGTTTAACAACAATTACAGCGCAATCAACAGTGGATAATTCTAAAACTGGACAAGCAACAATTAATGTTACTGATTCAACCCCTGTTGCATCGTCCATTTCTGCTACTGTAAGTAAAACTTATTATGTTGGTGATGTTATTACATCTTCAGATATCACTGTAACAGATAATTTAGACAATTCTATCGATGGTTTTACATTTGCTAATAATAATTATCAATTCACATATTCTGATGCCTCTAGTGGTGGTTCTTTAACTAATAAGACATTTACTAACTCAATCAGCTATAACAATATGACTTGTTCATTAACTGTCCAAGTTCAAAGAAAAGAGTATGATTCTTCAACCGCAGTTAGTGATGAAATTACTAGAGAACTAACTGGCGTTGGAACGAGCTATACAAGTTGGAATAACAAAACCTCTAATAGTGATGCTGTTTATGCTGGCCATTGTATGAAATACACAACTAATAATAGTGATGCCATCCAGTTGAGATCAACTATGACTAGCAGTACCTATTATTCTGGTGTTGTTTCTACTTCTTCAGGTGGGACTTTAGAAAGTATCGTTATTTCTTGGAATTCGGGAACATTGGACGGTAGAATTCTTAGCATTTATGGAAAAAACTCTGCATATTCTACACCAAATGATTTGTGGTCAAATGATTCAGCTACACAAGGTACTCTTTTAGGCTCTATTAAAAAAGGAACGAACACATCATTAACTATCACCGGTTCATATACATATATAGGTATTAGATCTGCTAGTGGAGCGATGTATATTGATAGCATCACAATTAATTATGCTGGTGGAAATAACGATGCAGAGAATCTGGCTAATTTTGTTATGTATGAAGATGCAACTAATCAATGTTTAACAAAGCTAGATGACGCTATTGAGATTTTTGAAGGCCAAACAAGTTCTGAAAGAGCTAAATTCATGACAAATAATGGTTATGTTATTTCTACCGCGAGAGAAAGATTAAATGCTTGGGCTACTCACGAAGGCAAAACAATCACTTATAAAGATGGAGATTATATTGTTAGTTCAAGAGCGATCAGTCCATTTAATGATATAATCAAGAACGATTCAAGCATCACAATCGTTATAATCATCTCTCTAATTGGTATAACCGCTATTGGAGGATACTTCTTCTTAAGACATAAAAAAAGCTGAATAGACACTGCATATAAGATAAGTTATCTAAAACGTAAGGAATACCAACCTTAACCAGATAACTATCATTAGTAATCAGAACATACAAGAACTCACCAAAACGAAATGGTGGGTTTTTGTTATGAAACTTATAAGTTTATAAAACATAAAATCTCAAAATTTCTCACTCTATTTCACTTTTTATCTCATGCCTTCTGTAATAAAATTAGAGGCATGATTAACTCAAATGAGTTCAATTGGGAAAACATAGCTATTGGTGCAGCCAAGTATAACTTTATAATGGCTAAGTTTACTAAGACTGATGTTTCAAAAGATGAAGAATTCCAAAAGAGATTCACTGGTTTCTATAGAATTAGAAGAAGCAAAGAATTATTTCTTAAGAAATATTACGCTTACATGGAATCGTTGAAAGGCAAGACAGTGTCTTTTGAGGACATTATTAAAAAAGTCTATACATTTAAAGGATCTATAGAGCCATCCTTTTCATCTAAAATGCTTGCGACTTTGAATCCGGATATGCCGGTTTGGGATCAGTATGTTTTAGCTAATGCAAAAATAGACGCTCCAAAGCCATATAATGTCACAATCGATAAATGTGTTGAGACTTACAGAAAAGTCGTTAATTTCTATGTTAACTTATTAAAAACCGATACCGCAGAAGAAATGGTGCGACTCTTTGATAGCAAGCTTCCTAAATATAAACATTTCACCAGGATCAAGAAAATTGATTTGATGTTCTGGCAAAAGAGGTAAAGTATGTGGCCATTCACTAAAAAGAAAAAGAAAGTCAAAAAGGCCAAGAAACAAAAAAGAAGATATCCTCGTCAAGACGGAGAGCATAACTTCGATTGGAGTCATAAAAAAGTGTCCACGTTTAATTTAAGAGAACCGTAAAATCTGGCGTGTGATGGGATCAGGAAGCAATTCCTGGTCCTTTTTGTGAGTGCGCTTTGCTATATGTGGCAATAAATTGTAATGGAAACCCTAAAGGAATAAACTATAATTACTTTATGATAAATCTCCTTAGACGAATCTTTATTAAAGATTATAAAAATGTCAAAGAACCAGAAGTAAGAACTGCGCATGGTAAGCTCGCTTCGCTTTTTGGTGTTATTACCAATGTTATTTTATTTGTGGCAAAACTCATCTTTGGGATTATTGCCAGTTCGATTTCGATTATCGCCGATTCGATTAACAATCTTTCTGATACTGGTAATTCATTCGTGGCTCTAATTGGCTTTAAAATCTCCGCTAAACCAGCGGATAAAGAGCATCCTTTCGGCCATCAAAGATTAGAATACCTCGCCGGTCTTATTATTAGCATCGTCATCGTCGTTCTCGCCGGTAACATGCTCGTTCAATCTATCCAAAGGATAATCAGTAACGAAGCATCTACCTACACCTTATGGACCTTTATTATTTTAGGCATCGCCATCTTGCTTAAAGTATACCAGTCGTGGTTTAACTACCGCGTTGGGAAACTGATCGGCTCCGTCACCTTAAAAGCCACCGCGGTGGACTCTTTGATGGATGTGATTGCGACCTCCGCGGTTTTAGCTTCCGCACTCGTATCGTATTTCTTTCAATGGAATATCGATGGTTACATGGGCATCCTCGTCTCCGTCATCGTCGGCTATTCTGGCATCAAGATGATCAAGGAAACAATTGACCCGCTGATCGGGATCCCCGCCGATAAAGAACTGGTCAATAAAGTCATTAAAGATATTTTATCTTTTGATGGCGTCTTAGGCGTTCATGACCTGCGCGTCCATTCCTACGGACCGACGAAAATATACATGTCCGTCGATGTCGAAGTCAATTGCAATAATGATATCGTCTGCTCGCACGGCATCGTCGATAAAATCGAATCGTTTATCAAAGAAAAATATGATATCGATTTAGTCATTCACATGGATCCGGTTGATCCAGACGATGAAGAGACGATTGCTTTGATGTCGAAAGTCCAGAACGCTTTAATCAGCATCTCCAAGGATTTATCGCTTCATGACTTTCGCATCATCAGAGAGAAAAACAAAAAGAAGGCCATTTTTGAAATCGTCGTACCCTTTGAGCTAAAAATTGGCCAAGACGAAATTTTAAGGAAATTAAACGAAGAAATATCTAAAGAAGCAATTCAGATTGAGCTCCATCCCGTATTTGAGACACCCTATCTCGAACAATAATTAATTATCATAAAAAAGTCATCGCGTATATTGTCTATATATATGCGGAGACAGGAAAGGTCTTCGATGCTCGTTAAAAGAAAAGTCGTCTGCGATTTTATCAAGAAAGATCAAAGCGCTTTTAACGAAGTGTACGTCAGCTATCGGAAGCTTTTATTTTTTATCATCGTCTCGATCGTCAAAAACGAGACGGTCGCCGAAGATTTGCTGCAAGACACCTTTCTCAAAGTCTATGAGGCCTCGGAAAACATCAAAGACCCGAACAGCTTTCATTCCTACATCACCCTGACGGCCAAAAACCTCGCCCTCAACGAGATTAAAAGGATGCGCCGCATCGAAAGCATCGAACCGCTGCTCGATGTCTACGGCTATGTCGAACAAGGTTATACCTTATTGGACGAAATCGCCGACTACCTGAGCGACTTGGAAAACACGATTGTCGTCTACAAGATCGTCCACGAACGTGGGTTTCAAGAAATCAGCACCTTGATGGACATCCCCTTATCGACCGTCTATCAAATCTATCAAAAAGCCTTAAAGAAAATCAAAGAACACTACCAAGGAGAAAAAAGATGAATTATCGCAAGCGCTTTAAAGACCAAGCTTCCGAGATTTTGAATACAAAAACTCCGCATCTTGATTTTGAAGGCAAGGTCATGTTTAATGTGCCATCACCAGCGGCGCCTAAACTCCAACCGAAATGGGCAATTTATGTTCCGGTCTTTGCCGGCGTCGCCGCTTTGGGTGTGATTCTCGGCGTGGCGTTATGGCCCAAAAGTTATGATGCGATGAGAACACCAAATTACTATATGAACACACCCGCAGAGAGAAAAGAAGGCGGCGATGTCTCATTTAACCACAGCGCCTCTTCTTTAGAAGTTTATAACAAATTTGTTGCCAGCTTTTCACCGTTAGTGTTTTCCGGAAACTTTGACGCGCGAAGCTTTTCACCGGTCGATGCCTTTGTTAATGTCGCGATTTTAGGCTATACATCAACTGGGACTTCGCAAACCGAAATCTTAGATGCTTTAGATGTCGACACCGTCGAAGAACTTAATCAAGTGACCAAAGACGTCATCGACGTCCTCGGAAGCGGTGCGGGTTATGCTCTTAACTCCTTTTGGTATGATGATGCTCTCTATGATTTAAGAGAGGGAAGCGATAATCTTCTCGAAGTC
>Ga0209719_1002804_pt1 | contig 17094 bp, 10 predicted proteins | sample AD_JPNAS2_MetaG_FD_184421 | JGI IMG/M metagenome (GOLD analysis project Ga0209719, IMG submission 184421) | Active sludge microbial communities of municipal wastewater-treating anaerobic digesters from Japan - AD_JPNAS2_MetaG (SPAdes) (version 2) | ecosystem: Engineered > Bioreactor > Anaerobic...
AAAAGTTGGTATCAGGCACGAAGACAAATACCTGATGGAGCGACGTAGCGCCTTAACGCCCCGACATGTTAAAAAGTTAGTCGGGCACGGTATAGAAGTACATGTGGAGCGATCTAAAAAAAGAGTATTTCACGAAAACGAATACAAGCATGCAGGAGCAGTAATAACTGACAACCTCTCAGAAATACCTGTGATATTTGGAGTAAAAGAGATTCCTGCATCGTGGTTTGAAGAGGAGAAGACCTACATCTTTTTTTCACATGTTATCAAGGGGCAGCCTTACAATATGCCGATGCTTTCCGAAATGATGGGCAAACGTTGTAATCTTATTGATTACGAACGCATTGTTGACGATTCGGGCAGGCGTTTGATATTTTTTGGCCGCTTTGCTGGTTTGGCCGGTATGATCAATTCCCTGTGGTCGTTTGGTGCAAGGATGAAAGTGCTTGGTGTTGAAACGCCATTCCTCAGGATCAAACAGTCAGTAAACTACCATTCTCTTGCCGATGCCGAACAGGCCATACGTGAAGTTGGTGAACTAATACGCGCTCAAGGATTACCCGACGAAATGGCGCCATTTACCATAGGGTTCACAGGTAGAGGAAACGTTAGTAAAGGCTCGCAACATATAGCCAACTTATTACCTGCTGTAGAAATCACACCTGCCGAATTGATTAATCTCAAGGCTTCGGGAAATTATTCAAACAAGCTGATATACAAAACCGTTTTTTATAAAGATGATATTACCGAACCCATTGAGCCAGGAAAACCTTTTAGCCTAAAAGAATTTCATCAACATCCCGAAAACTATAAAAACTCGTTCCAAAAATACCTTCCTCACCTCACCATCCTAATGAACTGTATGTATTGGGATGAGAATTTTCCACGTTTAGTCTCAAAAGACGATATAGAACAGCTATATAAGAAAGGTGATATGAAGCTCAAAGTGATAGGTGATGTTACGTGCGATCCCGATGGCTCGATTGAATTCACTCATAAAGGTACCGCTATCGAAGACCCCGTATTTGTTTATGATCCGGTTAATCGTACACCTACAATGGGCTTTAAAGGAAATGGTATCCTTGTGATGGCTGTTGACATCCTGCCCAGCGAACTACCGCGCGACTCCTCAGAAGCATTTGGCGACGCGCTTATTGATTTCATCCCCGAAATAGTAAGAGCTAACTACAATGTAAGTTTCGAAAAATTAGAGCTTCCACCAGAGATAAAACGAGCGCTCATTCTCCATAAAGGGAAACTAACCCCTGATTACCAGTATCTTCAGAAATATCTCGATTGACATTAACATTTTTTAACAATTTATAAATCAATTTCGATGAAAAGAGTACTCATTTTGGGTGCAGGTCTTGTGGTGAAGCCAATAGTAGCCTACCTGCTCGAACGCGGTTACTATGTCACCGTTGCAACCCGCACAAAATCAAAGGCCGATAACATGATCGGCGGACACAAAAACGGAAAATCTATCGCATGGACAGTAGATGATGAACCGGGACTAAAGGACATGATAAAGGATCACGATTTGATAGTGAGCCTGTTACCCTGGGCATATCATGTTATAGTAGCCAAAATATGTATCACACATAAGAAAAACATGGTTACCACATCTTATGTAAAACCACCTATGCAAGCTCTTGATTCAGAAGCAAAAAAAGCTGGAATTATCATTCTTAATGAGCTTGGACTTGATCCGGGTATTGACCACATGTCGGCAATGCGTATCATTGACTATGTTCACAATAAAAAGGGTAAAATAGAAGAGTTTTATTCGCTCTGTGGAGCTTTGCCTGCACCGGAGGCCTGCGATAACCCCTTTAACTATAAATTCTCGTGGAGCCCAAAAGGGGTTGTAATGGCCGGTAACAACGATGGCCATTTCCTAAAAAGAGGAAAAGAAATATATATTGAACCGATAGACATATTTAAAAATCCATTCATCGTTGACTTTCCCGATGTCGGCGAACTTGAAGTTTATCCAAACCGCGACTCAATCCCATACATTAATATTTATGGTATCCCCGAAACAAAAACAATCTTCAGAGGCACCTTTCGATTCCCGAGATGGTGTGAAACATTGGACGCAATGAAACGCCTGCACCTGATCACCAGCGACGAATATGATTTCACCAATCTGACCTATGCCGGCTTTGTAGCTAAACTTATTGGCGAAAAAGATCCTACCGACATTCGGAAAAAAGCTGCGAAATATATTAATCTTCCAGCAGATAGCTACGCCTTTGATGCTATGGAATGGCTCGGACTATTTGACGACAAACCAATGGGACGAGGAAAAGATACGCCCTACGAAATCACCTCCGATATGATGATCAGTAAAATGATGTTAGGCTATAACGAGCGCGACATGGTTGTGATGCAACACACTTTTCTGGCATCATACCCCGATGGGTCAAAAGAGGTTATCAAATCGAGGATGCTCGATTTTGGTACCCCAGCAACCGACACAGCAATAGCCCGCACAGTAGCTTTACCTGCTGCCGTAGGCGTGGAGATGATACTCGAAGGTAAAATCAATGCCCGCGGAGTACACATACCAGTAATCCCCGAAATATACAACCCTATCTTAGATAGCTTAGAAGCATTGGATATAAGAATGATTGAAGAATACGGGTTACCGGAAAGTGAAAACATTCAATAACCCGTTAACCTCGCCGGATAACTTTAAATCATCCAATGAGTAATTCTTAGACCAACAGATAGATTAAAACGCCTTTGATGTAAAAACTTTATTATTGATAATGGAGGCGCTCCCGCTGGGAGCGCTGATTACAAATTAGACGATCTTCTCAGCCATATAATCACTGGAGCTATTAGCAATAAGAAAAGCGACAGCGCCATAAAAAGGCTTGTTTTCAAATTCAGGCATTTACTACTTCACTTTCCATATACTTTCATGACATGTATTAATATCTTGATGGTGAAGAGAGGTTTTAACTTTTACAAATACAACCTCCACTTTGTCAATAGCAATGATGTCGAATTGAAAAATTATTACCGTGTCTAAAACCTTTTACCTGCATCCAGAAACAACTCCTTTAAAAACCCTTTCTGACTATTGTAATTTTTTAGCGCCTTACTAAAACATAAGCCATACTTTATCAAAATCCAACTGCTGTGTGTTAAAAAATAACCCCGATTAAGTGTAATCAAATACTTAATCGGGGTTCAATCTAACCAATGTCTAATTATTTAGATTACTTCTTGGTCTTTTTCTTCTTCTTGTTCTTAGTTACTTTTCCGGCTTTTTTGGCCATCTTCTCTTTTATAACAGCTTGTGCTGCTGATAATCTTGCAATTGGAACACGGAATGGGGAACAGCTTACATAATCGAAGCCTAATGTATGACAGAACTCAACTGACGAAGGTTCGCCACCATGCTCGCCACAAATTCCAATCTTTAGGTTTTTACGTGCGTCACGACCTCTTTTCACAGCAACCCGCATCAATTGTCCAACGCCTTCTTGATCAAGAATTTGAAAAGGATCATTTGGTAATATTCCTTTATCAAGATAAACGCCAAGGAACTTACCAGCATCATCCCTTGAGTAACCATATGTCATCTGGGTTAAGTCGTTAGTTCCGAATGAGAAAAACTCTGCCGATTGTGCAATCTCATCGGCCAAAAGGGCTGCACGAGGCACCTCAATCATGGTACCCACCATATATTCGATTGTATCTTTACGTTCTTCAAACACTTTCTCAACGGTCTCTCTAACAATATCTTCCTGCATTTTCATTTCACTAAGGCTACCGGTGAGCGGAATCATAATCTCAGGTTTTGTAACTATACCACGCTTTTTAAGATTAAGAGCAGCTTCAATAATGGCACGTGACTGTATTTCTGATATTTCAGGATAGGTATTACCTAAGCGGCAACCGCGATGTCCAAGCATTGGATTTATTTCATGCAGAGCCTCCACCTTAGCTTTAACAATACTTACATCAATATTCATCACCTTGGCCATCTCCTCTTGCTCTTTGTCATCATGTGGCACAAACTCGTGTAGAGGTGGGTCAAGCAGCCTAACTGTTACAGGCAAATCGTGCATAGCTTCAAATATTCCTTCAAAATCGCTACGCTGGATTGGCAAAAGTTTGTCTAAAGCTTTTCTTCTACCTTCTTCATCATCAGCAAGGATCATTTCGCGCATAGCCGTTATACGATTGCCTTCAAAAAACATATGTTCGGTACGGCACAACCCAATCCCGGTAGCGCCGAAATTTCGTGCTTTTAATGCATCTTTTGGGGTATCAGCATTTGTACGAACTTCCATTTTCGCAATACTGTCAGCTATTTCCATCAAACGATTAAAGTCGCCGCTAAGCTCCGGATCAATAGTGCCGATTTTTCCTTCATAAATTTCGCCTGTCGTTCCATTTAGCGAAATCCAATCACCCTCTTTCAGGTTTGCGTTATCAGTTTTAACTGTTCTGTTTTTATAATTGATCTTAAGACTTCCGGCACCCGACACACAGCATTTACCCATTCCACGTGCAACAACTGCGGCATGTGAAGTCATCCCACCGCGCGCGGTAAGAATACCTTCGGCAACGTTCATCCCGCCAAGGTCTTCCGGAGAAGTCTCAATGCGAACTAAAATCACCTTCTTACCTTGATTTGCCCACATTTGAGCCTCTTCGGCATTAAAAACTATTTGTCCGCTAGCAGCGCCAGGCGATGCCGGCAATCCTTTGGCAATGACATTTGCCTTTTGTAAAACAGCTTTATCAAATACGGGATGCAACAGTTCATTAAGCCTGTTTGGCTCGATCATTAATAAAGCTTCATTTTTTGAAATTTTATTCTCGCGATACAGATCCATTGCGATCTTTACCATTGCCATCCCTGTTCGTTTACCACTACGTGTTTGTAATAGCCAAAGCTTATCTTCCTGAATGGTAAACTCCAGGTCTTGCATATCCTTATAATGATTTTCCAATTTACGCTGATATTTAAACAGCTCGTTGTAAGCTTTCGGCATCAACTCTTCAAGCGAAGGGAAAGAGGCGGCGCGCATCTGCTCACTAATACCCTGCAGTTTAGCCCACCTTTTTGAACCTTCAAGTGTGATTTGCTGTGGCGTTCTGATACCTGCCACCACGTCTTCACCCTGAGCATTAACAAGATATTCGCCATTAAAGAGTTTTTCACCGGTAGCTGAGTCGCGTGTAAAAGCAACACCGGTAGCCGAATGATTACCCATATTACCAAAAACCATGGCCTGAACATTCACGGCAGTACCCCAGGAAGCCGGAATATTATTAAGCTTTCGATAAGTGATAGCACGCTTATTCATCCAGCTATCAAATACAGCCATTATAGAACCCCATAACTGCTCCCATGGATCGGTAGGAAAATCTTTACCGGTTTTTTCCTTTATGGTAGCTTTAAACCTTTTAACCAGCTCCTTCAGATCATCAGTGGTCAAATCAGAGTCTTTTTCAACCTTACGTTCTTCTTTTAATTGATGTATTATCACTTCAAAGGGGTCTTCTTCAAAAATGGATTCCGGTTTAAGTCCCATTACCACATCGCCAAACATCTGAACAAAACGACGGTAGGAATCCCATGCAAAACGATCATTACCGGTTTTCAATGCAAGTCCTTCAACAGCTTTATCATTCAAACCCAAATTAAGCACAGTGTCCATCATACCAGGCATGGATGCCCTTGCCCCCGAACGAACAGAGAGTAACAACGGATTTTTGGAATCGCCAAACTTTGTTCCCATGATCTTCTCTAAGTTCTTGACTGCCTTATGCACCTCATCCTCGATGAGCTTAACTACGGTATCGCGTCCCTGCTCATTATAAATTGTGCACGCTTCAGTTGTTACAGTAAATCCCGGCGGTACAGGTATGCCTATCAGATTCATCTCTGCAAGGTTAGCTCCTTTACCACCAAGAAGATTTTTCATCGTTGCATCGCCTTCAGCTTTGCCATCACCAAAAAGGTAAACATACTTCAACTTGTCTTTACTCATAAATTAATGGAATATTAAGTTTATTACTTTTAAATTGATATTCAAATTGATAATATTAAAAAACTGACGCAAAAATAAAATTTTTGATGCACTTATTAAGGTAATTGGGTTCCTAATATTGTAAACCAATGCAAAAAAAGATTTAAGAAAAGATAAAAGAAAAGCTTAACGGTCATTTTACGTTTTGATTACTAACACTTTAAATAAGCAACAATACATACTAAAAGCGGCTTCTTACTTTTTCTTACCACTGAGACCACAACCATTGCCAGTTCAAAAAAGACTGAAGTGTTAATGAAATAAAACACAGAAACAGAGAGTCTTACTAATGATCAAAATAGAATAATACTCTTGTCTTCTTTTAAACTTTTCGTACCGTTACGGAGCATAAAATACTTGCATAAAAATAGTTTAACCCGAATTAGCAACAAAAAGCAGTTTTAGGCTAAACTATTTATTTGGTGAACCATATATCTTTTTAAGGTTTGTTTAACACAAATACAAATAAGGATTACCTAAAAACGACAACAGTTATATTAAAGCCGATACTATCTCTTTTATTGAGTCAAAAATGACATCAGTAGAGCCAATACCCTTAACTTCGACAAATTTCTTTTGTTTTTTATAAAAGTCAATCAATGGCGCTGTCTGATTATGGTAAACCTGCAACCGGTTTGATATTACTTCTTCAGTATCGTCCACTCTCCCTTCAAGCTTCGCTCGGCTTAACAGCCTTTTAACCACCTCATCACGATCTACCTCAAGTGATATTACAAGAGAAATATAGGTATTACGCTTCTCAAGCATTGTGTCAAGGCCCATTGCCTGAAAGTTAGTACGAGGGAAACCATCAAAAATAAATCCATTTTTACTTTTTTCTTTTTCAATGGCATTTTCAAGTAATTCCATCAAGAGGTTATCGGATACAAGCTCACCTTTTTCAATAACAGCTTTAACTTTAAGCCCAAGTGGAGTCTGATTTTTAATTTCCGACCTGAGAATATCTCCGGTTGAAATATGCGCCAGATTAAAACACTCAGCAATTTTTATTGACTGTGTACCCTTACCTGAACCGGGAGGTCCAAACAATATTAGATTTAACATTGCAAAATCAATTTATTGTTAACAAAATAAAGATCAAATATACAGATTTGATAAAATATCGCTGCACGAAATAGTTTATTTTTGCTCCCAAGCTCAATTAGCTATGAGCTATCTTAATTTTATTTTTCAACGACTGACGAATCAACTCTTTTCGCCATGCAGGATTCATTACCTGAAGCATGTTTAGTTTTTACAGGCTATGAAGAAGATCATTGCTTGGTAAGTACTCAACAAGAGGACTCTATCTTCCATGTAATTCAAACTACGCCAAAGGTTAGATTTATCACCAAAGATGCTGATACACCTGTAATTATCAAGCCCTTAACTATTGAACAGCCTGGATTTATCAGTCAATTTTTTGCATTGCTCATTGCTGGAAGTATTTTGATTTACATCAGGATTGTACGTAAAGGTTTTTATAAAAACCTTAAATCAGTGTTCAATTCGAGGTTACTTTTCAAACAAATGATTCGTGACAATTTGCTATTCCCATTACCTGTCAGGTTACTTTTATTTATTGCCTGTATGCTTACTTTTTCTGTGTTACTTTTTCAGGCAGATGCAATATTTTTAACCGATGGCTACTATAATCAGGCTGAAGAGCTGATAAGACTTACTTTTTTCTTTACAGTCATTACAATAACAATTTCAGCAAAATACCTTACGCATTGGATAATTGGCCATATTTACAAAACTCAATCAATAACCAAAGAATACCTTACCAACTCATTTTATTACAATACTATTGGAACAATTATTTTAATTCCATTCCTGTTATTCTCCTCCATAACCCGATCAGAAATTGCGCTCTATTTTATTTTTTCTATCGCATTGATTCTAATTCTTTTAAGAACCTACAGGTCTCTTACCCTATTAATAGGATTTGAAGAATTTTCGGTTTATCAAAAATTTGTCTATTTTTGCACGCTTGAAATTTTTCCTTGGTTAGTTATTTACAAATTAATCGCAGGAAGGGTTTTTGAGCAATAAAAACTTAAATGTCAGGAGTTTAAGCAAATTTTATATTGATGATCAAGAATATACTTATATCACAACCGCAGCCAGTGGAAGCGGTAAAAAACCCATACAATGAATTGGCCACTAAGTATGATCTTAATGTGGATTTCCATCAGTTCATAAAAATAGAAGGAGTTCCTGCAAGAGAATTTCGTAAAACAAGGATCAACATCCTGAACCATACTGCCGTTATCTTGACGAGCCGCAACTCGGCTGATCATTTTTTTCGGCTTTGTCAAGAGATGCGTGTGGTAGTGCCGGAAACAATGAAATATTTCAACATATCTGAGTCAACCTCGTATTACCTACAAAAATATGTACAATTCAGAAAGAGAAAGATATTTCATGGTCACCAGAATTTTAATGACCTTCTTGAGATCATTAAAAAATATCCCAACGAAAAATTCCTCTTTCCTTGCTCTGACATCCATAAGCAATCCATCCCGAAAATGTTAGAAAGCAATAAGGTAAAATTTACCAAAGCTGTTATGTACCGTACACTTGCTGCTGATCTGTCGGATGTTGATATCAACAAATATGATATGATTATCTTTTTCAGTCCTATTGGAGTACAGTCACTTAAAATAAATTTTCCTGACTTTAAGCAAGAAGATAGATTGATTGGCGTTTTTGGGCCTGCCACAGCAAAAGCCGTAAAAGATGCAGGATTGCGCCTCGACCTCAATGCACCAACCAAAACAGCTCCCTCGATGACTATGGCGCTCGACCAATATTTAGAAAAACTATATAAGAAAAACGGTATTAAGATATTATCGTAATCTCACAACAGTTTTGTTAATATCTTGCTAAATAACTGTTAAATCCTCTTGGTGATCGCCAAAATGGAAAATTTATGCAGCTCAGCCAACGATTTAGGAAAAATGAAAGGCTTTGCAGCCGATATCTCATTGAGAAGCTCTTTAAAGAGGGAAGCTCATTTTTAGTCTTTCCTATCAGGGTTACTTACTTTCAGATTGAAGGAAGGGAGATTGCAAGATTAAAATCGCCACTTCAAGTTATGTTTTCTGTTTCGAAAAAAAGATTTAAGAAATCAGTTCAAAGAAATAGAATCAAACGTTTGATGCGCGAGTGCTGGAGAATCAACAAATCACCACTAACAGAAAAGATAAATAAGCATGAAAAACATATTATCGTAAGTCTTGTTTTTATAGGAGAAAGCATACCAGATTTTGCACTCCTAAACACAAAAATAATATCAATCATAAAACGTTTAAACCACTTAATAATTGGAAACAATACACAGCTGCCAAATGAAAAATAGTATAACAATGAACCGAATTAATGGACGCCTAATTATTTTTTATTTTTTTCTTTTCTTTTCTTCGTTGCACCTTACAGCTCAGGATCGCAGCAACGATTTTGAAATCATTAAAAACCTCGACATCTTCACCGAGATCTATAAGCAGCTCGACATTCATTATGTTGATCCGATTAGCCCCGGGCAATTGATGAAAACAGGCGTAGATTCAATGCTTGGCACACTCGACCCCTTTACCAATTTCATACCCGAAGCTGACATTGAAGATGTTACATTAATGACTACCGGGCAATATGGAGGCATTGGCGCTATCATTCAAAAACAGGGTGATTTTGTTACTATTTCAGAGCCTTATGAAGGATTTCCGGCTGATAAAAGCGGACTGATAGCAGGGGATAAAATTCTTGAAGTTGACGGACAATCGGCAAAAGGAAAAAATACCGAAGAGGTTAGCAAAATTTTAAAAGGAGAACCCGGCACAACTATTCGCCTGCTAATATCCCGTGAAGAAACAGCCAAACCATTTGAGGTACTTGTAAAACGTGAAAACGTAAAAATTGATAATATACCCTACTATGGGATGCTCGAAAATGGAGTTGGATACATCAAACTATCTGGATTTACGCAAGATGCCGGACGCGAAGTGAAAAAAGCATTTACCGAACTAAAAGAAAAAAACGATCTTAAAGGTTTTATTTTAGACCTTCGCGGCAATGGTGGCGGCTTGCTCAACGAAGCTGTTGATATCGTTAACATTTTTGTTGACAAAGGTGAATTAGTGGTAAGCACAAAAGGGAAAGATATAGCAAAAAACAAATCTTATAGCACTCACACCAAGCCCCTTGATACTGAAATACCTATTGTAGTGCTTGTTGACAGAGCATCAGCATCAGCATCGGAAATTGTATCAGGCGCCATCCAGGATCTCGACAGAGGGGTGATAATAGGCCAGCGAACCTATGGTAAAGGATTGGTGCAGAATGTACTGCCGTTAAGCTACAAATCAAAATTGAAAATCACCGTTGCCAAATACTATATTCCAAGCGGCAGATGTATTCAAGCCATTGACTATTCACATCGCGATGAGGAGGGACACGCCTATAAAGTACCCGATTCGTTGATTTCGGAATTTACAACAAAAAGCGGTCGGAAAGTGTACGATGGCGGCGGTATTGATCCGGATGTTACAATAGAGCCACAAAAATTCAACTCAATAACACAAGCTCTCTTCACAGAGTTTATAATCTTTGATTATGCCAATAAATTTCGCAGGGAACATGATAAAATTGACGATCCGGAAAAGTTTGAAATCACAGATGATATTTACAACGATTTCATCAAATTTGTTGATTCACGAAATTTCGACTATACTACAGAGAGTGAGATTGCTGTAAATACGCTTAAAAAAATTACCGAAAAAGAACATTACCTCAATAGTGTAACACCTGAATTAGAAGCATTAGAAAAAAAACTAATGCATAATAAATCGGAAGACATAATCACACACAGAGATGAGATCAGCGAAATCCTTAAAATTGAAATTGCAACCCGCTATTATTATCAGAAAGGCAAAATAAAGGCAAGTCTTAGCAACGATCCGGAGATAAAAAAAGCAATAGAATTGATTGGTAACCAACAAGAGTATAACAACATTCTTTCAAGCACAACTAAAAAATCTTCAATCAATTAATCATACGATATCATGCTTGGCATTTGTTTTAACATAAATTTCCAACACTCGCCGATTAATAGGTATTAATTAATAGTTTTAAGCTGACATTATTTAAAACTGGAAAAGAACAGTATTACTCTCCTGAATATTTGTATTTTCGCACCATTACGAAAAAATTGCATATGGAAAAAATACAGCTTATACTTGAATTAGAGCTTTACTCTTCCGAAAACGAATTAAGCCATGACGAAAAAAAGCTTTTGGAGATGGCTGCAGAGGCTGCTGAAAATGCTTATGCACCCTATTCCAATTATAAAGTGGGCGCCGCCATCAGGCTTAAAAGTGGCAAAATAGTTACTGCCAACAATCAGGAGAATGCTGCATACCCTTCCGGTTTATGTGCCGAGAGAGTCGCCCTTTTTTATGCCTCAGCCAACTTCCCTGACGATCCGCCACAAACGATTGCTATAAAAGCAAAAACCTCTGACTTCAAAATAAAAGACCCAACACCTCCTTGCGGCGCATGCAGACAGGTAATGATTGAAGCAGAAAGCCGAAACAACAAAAATATAAGGGTTATAATGCAAGGCGATAATGGAAGAGTTTTTATTTCAAACAGCATTGAAAACCTTCTCCCTATGTCGTTCCAAGCCTCAAGATTAGATAAATAAAATGTCGAAAATTAGCTCGGATTTATTAATTAAAACAATAATAGATGCAAATAGTATCTACTAAAATTTGTAAAGTAAGCGACATTGGAATTCATAATAATCTTTTTGACTGCACCATGCTATCATGGATGGATGAATCAGGAAGAGCAATAGCGGCAGAATTAGCCTGCTCTCCCAACATAATAACTCTTATAATAGGCGAATCAGGAATATCGAAAGCAATATCGAAATCTGAAATAGTCTTATAAAACTAATTGAAAAAATAAAAAAAACAGTTTACCATGAAAACTAAGTATTATCCTTTAATTCTTATAATTTTTATAACGCTTACTTCACTAAAAGGCGATAAACCTGCTTATAACCTCTTTAACATAAATGGGAAACCCGTTAAATACCAAACTTTGCTCAATGATGCACTAAAAGCTGACGTGGTTTTGTTTGGAGAGCTTCATAATAACCCAGTCTGTCACTGGCTGCAATACGAATTAACCAAAGACCTTCACGCTTCTGTTGGGAAAAACCTAATACTTGCAGCCGAAATGTTTGAAGCCGACAACCAATTACAGCTCGACGAATATACCGCTGGCGCTATTCGCCAACGAAATTTCGAAGACGATACCAGACTATGGAAAAATTACACTACTGATTATAAACCACTAATGGAGTTCGCAAGAGATAATAACCTCAAATTTATAGCCAGTAACATCCCCCGCCGTTATGCTTCCATAGTGCATCAAAAAGGATTTGAGGCGCTGGAGGAACTAAGTGATGAAGCAAAAAAATTTATAGCACCATTACCTATTGATTATAATCCTGAACTTCCTGGTTACAAAGGAATGTTGGAAATGACGGGCGGTATGGGATCGCCGCACGCCAACGACAATTTACCAAAAGCGCAAGCTGTTAAAGATGCTACCATGGCATATTTTATCCTGAAATATTTACAACAAGGAACAATAATAATACATTATAATGGCACCTATCATTCAAATAATTTCGAAGGAATATATTGGTACCTGAAAAAACATAATCCAGACCTAAATATCCTTACAATAGCTTCCGTTGAGCAAGATTCAATTTCAAAACTGACGCCAGAAAATAAAAATCTTGCCGACTATACTATCTGTATCACTACTTCCATGACTAAGACATATTAAATACAACTGTTATTTCGAATAAAAACACTCGTACGATTTAAAAAAAAGGATATTGAAAACAAAATAACCTTAATTATTTAAATATCAAAAATTTAAACCGGGGCGGCTTATTTTATATTTTGAGTTTACATTTTAAGGGTGAAGATTTATCATAATAGGCTTTAGCGCCCGCTTTGCAATATCTCTTTTCACTTAAAAAATTATCTGTTTTTACATTCCCATTAGTCATTATTACATAGTGGATCATTTATCTACTAAACCATCTGTTTGCAAGCTAAGTGTAATTTGCTTCCGGTCGTTGGATCAGATGTACTGTATTTTAGGAATGGAACGTCTGGCATTAATTATAATGTTACCACAAATGATGACCTGTTAGAAGGTTTGCATTCGCATGCTATGGTTATGCTTGACGTTAATGGTTAAATGAAATAAACTGAACAAGTACCAGAAATTGTACAAGAACCTGTTTAGATCGCAACACTTCAATAGCAATAATCAAAAAAAGCCCTGCCGATTGGCAGGGCTTTTTTAATTTATTTCATCTTTGATTACCTGACAACGAGCTTCTCGATATGGAGAACATTGTCGCCGGTAAACTTAATAAAATAGATACCTTTCGGTTGTGTACGTAAATCAATCTGATGAGAATCAGCTAACCAACCCTCCATCACATACCGCCCCTTAGCATCGGTAACCACCCAATTGACATCCTGAGAGTGGTTATCTACCGACACATTGAAAAGACCTTGTGAAGGATTAGGATAGACTGTGAGGCTGGTCAAATCTTGAGAACCGATGCCTGTAGAATACATGGTAACATTGTTGATGACCGACAAACCATTGGCTTCGAACAAACCATCATAGTTTGGAGCCTGACTGCTGTAGCTTACAATAAGGTTATACTCAGTATCATTGCTCTGACGGTAGAGCTTAAAGGTGAGAGATTCGCCCTGAACAAAACCATCGTTTACCGAGGTAGTGATATCATCGGCAAAAAGAGCCAACGAAACAGCTTTACCATCGCAAAGTGTCAAGCCGGCGCATGCGCCATCATTAGTGAAGGCGCCTATCATATCGCCCTTAGCAAACGATACCGAAGCGTCAGCATCGAATACCACAATATGACTTGAGCCGGTATAGGTTGGCTCGTTCCATGGAGTAGTATTAGCATGGCGCAAAGGAGTAATATAAGATGCTTTTGCCCCACTAATACACTCAGGGAAAGTATAGTTGGTAGCTCCCGATACCATCACCCAATATGCATTACCTGGTACAAGGGTGGCAAGAGTAACAATGTTACCGGCAGGATAATAAACTCCGTTTCCGGCGACTTCGTAACCTATGATGAAACCTGTTATGCCACCAAATACTTCGGCAGCAATAAGGTTGCAATCAACAAGGATCGGAAAGAGATTCCATCCGGCATTCAAAGCGATGGTAGGATCGGCAATCATACCTTCTAAGGATAGGGTAGCCTCAGCGCTCATCTTTGAAACGTAGCCGTGATCGTTGGTAAAATTGCCCATAGTATTAATGCCACATTGTGGCCAGAACATTTCGGTAAAGTGTTGTGTGATAATCATATCATTAACAACAGGAGCAACAACATTTTCAAACGAAGCTCCCATCGTGTTAATATAAGATGACCATCCGCTCCAGCCCAATGGCATAAGGATATTCTGAGAAGGAACTCCGCCAACAGTCAATTGCGCCGGCACAGTCACCTCTGGTTGAGTAGCAAATGGATTATTACTTGCAAATAAGATATCGGCATTGTAAACGCCATAATCCAATTCGCTCGAGTTGAAAGTTACAATTACATCCGTTGACTCTCCTACATTGAGAGAACCTGCTGATGGCTCAATGCTTATCCATGGGGTACCCAAAGTAGCAACAAAGTCGGCAGCATTGCCATAATTATAGGTAGCACATGGATCGGTTACTGGGGAACTCCAGTTGGTTCTGAAACGCATTACATGCGTCCCACGAGGCGCATCCATCGGAATAGTAATATTAAAGGTATATGGAGTATTGGCTGTTGCACATACCGCATCGTTAAGAATCAACTCATCGGAATTGTTCAAAACAAGATCGTTATTAAAGTCAATCCAAACATCGAAATATGTGTCGGTATAACCGGCTGTTACAGTAAGAACGTAAGTCTGTCCGGCCTCAACCTCATGTACCATATCCCTGTAATCATGATACCAATCATTTGCATTTAAGCAAGGAATATCCATATTTATATTGGCTAACTGCCAACTCAACAAACCATCACCATAAGAGTAGCAACCTGTTGAATAAAGGTTATCAATACACAACGAAGGTTCTTTGTTCTCAACAGCTTTAGTCTTGCAATTGTTGGCAGCATTTTCGTCGCCGGTAAGGTTGGTACAGGCCTGAAAATTATAAGTGCCATAAGCTGAAAGATTAGCTGTGCCGGCTGTTATTTCTGCAGTAGCGCCTGCAGCAAGCGGACCGGCATAAGTACCATTAAATGATGCTGTTCCCTGACCAGTCATAGTTACTGTCCATGGAATATTGGACTGATCCTCGGTACCATAATTCATAATAATAAATTTAACCTCTTCAGCGCCGGTTAAGTTAACGCCGGTGTTAGGAGCTAAAATTGCTTGTACTCCAACATCTTTTGTAGGCTGAGAGCCAGCAGTACCTTCAATGATAAATGCGCCACCTTGTCCGGTAGATGTTCCACCATCTTTCCAATCTTGCCATCCTCCATTTATAGCCTGAATTCCATTGCCCGTGGTAGTTTGGCCAAGAATAGTTACAGCAACTCCCCATGGACCTGATGTAGCAGAACCGGTAAGCCCCCACTGTACCCAATAAGTACCAGCGTTAAGAGTACAGCCTGATATATCTGCTTTAATCTCCATAATTGGGCGGTTAGTAGCAGTCAAGTCGGTATCTAAGACACGGTAAACATCAGAAAACTGAGTAGATTGTATCCTGTTAGTGGTCAGATCTCCCCAAACCACAGCGCCACCAGCATTGGGCGCTCCATCCCATATCTGAACATAAACACCGGTAAAGGTTGAAGTAGTACCAGAACCAGTCTGATAAGCATAAAATTTAATCGCATCAAGATTCCAGGTTCCTACTACCTCAAAATCATCAGCTAAATAATAATAGTTACCGGGCGACATATTATGATTTACATTTGGACCATAAGTACTCATGCCAAGGTTAGTTTGTACAGCGCTAGCATCTTTTCCTCCTGCCCCACCCCCAGGATGAGTAATAAACGGACCGTTGTTATACAACTCCGAACGCGAAGGATCGCTGGTAATGTACGAGGTATAATGTACACTGCCAACAGGCTGTGCAGTTGCTTTAACATTATGAGTATTATCAGAGGCAAGATTTGGATCTCCCTCTAATGCAGCGCGTTGTGCGTATTGCTCGGCTACCCACTCAGGATCAATCTCTATGACAGGTCTGGCTAATGAAGCACGGTTGTCTTTTCCGAGAAAATCAACAACGGCATCAAATTCAATTGGACCATTGCCGTTGTTACTTACAGTAAGAATTTTGGTGGTTATCTGAGGCGGTGAGCTATGAGTCTCATAAAGTGAACCCGGCGTTACTGCTAAGGCGCCATAAACAGGAATATTTACACATATCTCATTGGACTTGGCCGTCTCAAGGCCCTCTTCTGATACAACCTCACTTACACTGTAGCAATACTCATTACCCGGAGCAATAGCATTATCAAAATGATAAAGATCATAAATTTCACCTATAACAACATCGTTACGATAGAGCTTAAAGTAACTATCAAAAAAGGTTTTTGCCTTGTTGCTGCCATCCGATTCAACAATAAAATTGCTTTGCCACTGCAAAAAGACTTTTGAGCCTTGCTGCTCAGCAACAAGCAACGTAGGAGGAACAAGTATGGAAACAGTTACAGGGCCGGCAGGCATTGACTCACCCTGATCATATACTGCCGTTACCTTATAGGAATAGGTGCCGGCAGGAAGATCAAAATCAAAATATTCATTACCGGTAACCATATCAAGTAAAGTATTATCGCGATAAACATTATATCCTAACAATGTTGCATCAGCTCCTGCCGGCGCTTGCCATGTTACAACTACGCTATTACCTGTTACGTTTGCTGAAACATTTTGCGGTGGAGCAAGAGTTGTTTGAC
>Ga0209719_1002813_pt1 | contig 17050 bp, 15 predicted proteins | sample AD_JPNAS2_MetaG_FD_184421 | JGI IMG/M metagenome (GOLD analysis project Ga0209719, IMG submission 184421) | Active sludge microbial communities of municipal wastewater-treating anaerobic digesters from Japan - AD_JPNAS2_MetaG (SPAdes) (version 2) | ecosystem: Engineered > Bioreactor > Anaerobic...
CAAGAAATGACGCTATATGTAGTGGCAATAAGGTTTGTAAACACATTAGTTGTCGTACACAAGCTTGCAAATACGCCTATTACGATGTATGATTGTATATGAAATTAGGAATTGAGAGGTGATCAGTGAAAGCATTTACATTTTTGCTAGCAGAGAAACTCCTGGAAAGGATCAAAGAATCTGCAAAGGCAAACCAGAGAGCTGTAGGGCAAGAAATACGCTACGCCCTGGAACAGTATTTTAAGGAGGAAGCGCAAGCGTGAAGAAGGCAAAAAATAACCGCCTAAGTGTTACCAGCACTGTAAGCGGCTCTAGACTGATTAAGTCTCCTTTGAACGACTTAATACTACCCCTAAATAATGGAAAAGTCCATACTTTCACAGAAAAGAACACAAAGGGATATACAAAACAGTCTTTTTAGCCTCAAAGCGTACGCATAAAAGCGTATGAATAGCTCTATATTGCAAACATATAAAGAAAGATTACCTTGGCATGGGCATGCAACAGATGACCCAGAAACAGGTGTACGCTTATATCCAACCCAAGAGCTGCTCAAAAAGTCTATTGTGCAAAGCAACCCTTACAACTCAATAGGGTGGATCATCGTAGACATGGACAGCCCAAATTCTCATTTGGATTGGCAAGACGTAAACGCCCCCCCTCCGAACATCATTTCAATTAACAAGAGAAACGGACACGCACACTTGTTTTATGGACTGGAAAAACCTGTACACAAGAATGATATATCCAGCTTCAAAGCCCTAAAGTATTGTGCTGCTGTCAATATTGCATTGACACAATACCTTGGGGGTGATGAAGGCTACGCAATGCACCTGAGCAAAAACCCTACCAATGAAAAATGGCTGAACCTCTTTCCAAGACAAGGACTGTATACCCTAGAAGAATTAGCAGATTGGCTTCCAAACCTTGGGAAAGTGAAACGCAAAAGGCTGCCAGACATATCCCTGGGAAGGAATGTCAACCTGTTTGAAAATCTGAGAAAATATGCCTATTCAGAGAGAAGGACAGCAACAGACTACCAGCAATTCTATGCAAACATTTATACCCAAGCAAAAATACACAACAGCAGCTTTATAACGCCCCTACCCAATGGAGAAATCAGAGCAACGGCAAAGAGCATAGCAAAATGGACTTGGGTACATATGACCAATAAAGGCTTTGAAGAATGGGGAGAGCAAAGAAGAGTTAGATCTATCAAGAGAAGAAGCCAAAAAGCTGAAGCACTCAAAGAAGAAGTATTGAAGCTCAGGAAAGAGTGTCCAGAAATAACCCAGCAGGATATAGCTTTAATGTTAGGTATATCCACAAGGACTGTAATTAGGAAACTAGGGCAGGGAAAGACAGAAGAGCTAGCCTCTATCTGATATTACAAATGTCACATGCACTAGCGTAAATAGGATCTGAGCAAATACGCTCTGTCATACACGATAGCTACAAAGTAGCGAAGGGATACACAATGGACTACACAGGATATGCAGCAAACCTCACAGACAAGACCAGGTTCTATATCAAGAGAGCTGGGAAACAAGATAGACCAGGCTTTTGAACGAGTAATGCAGGGGGTGAAGCATGAGCAAGTTTGACACTCTCCTGGAAGAATACAGAAAAGCCCTAGCCTATCCAGAACAGAAGAGATCAGAGCTAGAACCAATGATTACAGCACTCACAGAGAAAGAGCATGCAGCAAAGGCAGCCTTTAACAATGCAGTCAATGATGGGGAGGAAGGTAACGCCCTGTACATGAGCTGGAAGGCAGTCAAGGACGAGCTGGACATGCTACAAGCCAAACTGGAAGCGTTGGCACACAGCGGAATAGGCAAACAAGTACCACTCATTGCCAAACAGATGGAAGAGGAAGCCCACAGGGAAGCTGAAGAGATCCAGACGGAGAAAGCAGCACTCTTTGAAAAGCTGGAAGAGGTACGATACAACGTTAACCACAATATACCAATGAACCATATCAGCGAAGAGGAAGCAGCGGAACTGATGGCAAGGATAAGAGCAGGTTTGAAAAAGTGAACAGAAAGAGACTAGAAAAGATAGAACAAAAACTAGGTGAAGGGCTGCAAAGCGTTGGGATCATCTTCAGAGAGACAGACGGCAGCGGCAATGTTACAGAGCACAAGCAGGAGCGAAAAGGCTTCAAGGGCAATCCGATAGTGATAGAATGTGATGAGGACGATTGGAAATTATAAACCAGACTTTTGAGTAGATTAGAAAAGAATCCCTTCTAAGTTAATTACGACATTTGCCCGTAAATGTGATTGATTGAAGTAGCACATTTATCTCATAAGTAAGTGATTTCGATAGATCTCTTCTAGAATCTAATTACGATAAATAAGTTGATCATCATAATTCACATAAGTGTAGAGAATATCGCGCATTTGTGTACGAAACCGTTCAGCTAGACTGTTCAGATAGGTTTGTTTATTATTTGTTGCAAAATAGAAATTAACACCTTCTTCTTCATCTTCTAACATTTCAATCAGGTTATTTAGAACTAAGTCATTATCATTTAATACACTACTTTCACACCACACATTATACTCACCATATAAATTATAGTACGAATAATCTGTGTCACCCCAATAAAGTCTTATTTTCCCTTCCTCTGAAGTAGAATGCTGGTTCTTATGTTGGAAAATTACATATTCTGGAACAAATGCTTCTAAATATGAATCTGTCTGAGTGGCTGTGCTCATACCAAGCTTCTTATTATTGGATGAATCAACATCTATGTAGAAATATATATCTAAATAAGCTTGAGTATAATGGGAAATAGTTTCTTGTTCGATATACCTCGTAACACCGTTAGAGAGGTTTTTATACCAGATATTTCCAACATCCTCCAATTCAAGAAGTGTGTAACCTTGGGATTCTAACTTTTCTTCTTCGGTTGGGGATACATAAGGCGTATAGTCACATGCTATCAGGGATATGAACATAAAAAAAAGAAAAGCAGAGACAATTGCTACAACATAAACGTTCTTAGATTTCTTTGATGCGTCTTCAAACATACAAATCACCTTCCCGATTTGGTAATTAAACTGTCTGGAATTTCTAATTGGATGATTTGATTGTATAGGCAGTTCTTAAATTAGAAATCTCTCAGATTCATTGCTAATGGTAATGGTTTTATACTTACAAGTAAAGTAAAAAGCATGATTATGTTTATAAAGCATTAACATAAAAATATTTGCAATCATATGCACAGTGTTATATGGTAGTTAAGAGGGGTAACCCAAATGAAAAGAAAAGCATTAGTAATGATTGTAATGCTAGCAATGGTATTCTTCTTAGTAGGCTGTGAAGAAAGTTACGAGAATGAAGAAAGTTACGAGAATGAAGAAAGTTACGAGAATGAATCAAGCTACGAGAATGAATCAAGCTACACTGATCCCTGGGCAGGTTATAGCTCTTATCTGAGCACAGCAAATTACAATACATTAATCTCAAACCTAGCATCAGAAACTAGTATTGATAGAGAGAAGATAAATACCTATCTCGAAGAACTAAAGGTAAGACAGAATTATAAATACAGTTATTATTCATCGGGCAACTATAGGTGTCATTCAATGACATGGAGCTACTATAGCACCTATTCATTTGGATTTGTTTACTATGTAAATGTAGATATTTGGGTAAATAATAGTGGTGATTTAATACAGTCAATGTGTTCATATTACAGTGTTTGAATGTGATGAGGACGACTACAGGCTTTAGGGACTCCGAAAACTCTTTTAATAGTGTGGAAAACCCTTTTATTGAATATGTTCCGCAAATGTATAGAAACCCTCATAGTTGGGGGCTTCTTCTTTGTGCAACGCTTCCAAACAGCCATACAGACAACGCTAGACAGGTCTAGAATCAATCCAATAAGAAAAGCCTTGAAACTACTCAAAGCAAGGCAGAGAAGCGTAAGCTCCCCATAGCATATGGTAATAGTCGGTATGCTAAAACATGGACCAATAAAACTATCTCATTCGAATTCAAAAGATCATGTTCTAGTGGTGCATAAACCCTCTTATGAAGAATTTTATGATGATCTACTGCAAGATGGTGAAGGAAGTTTTTTACGACCCCCTCCTCCTTGCGTTACTATAATTAATTGTGTCTCTATTTAAACGATCGAACAGGACGCACCAAATGCTCTGCGCTGCGATTACGGGAATAAATGGCTGTCTATTCACATATAGATCCAAGGAAAGTTCAGACCGCAAGCTCAAGAACTAGGTGGCCCAAACTTCAGAAATGTTGTGTTGTAGAAACCAATAGACTAGAATTAGGCTTGAGGGTAGGGAGATGACCGAAGCTATAATTATTTTATTGGCATTTGGATTGCTATGGGTAGTTCTCAGTAAGTTCGAAGAGAAGAAGCTGGTAGAATGTAAAACCTGTGGGAAAGAAATAAGCAAAAAGGCAAAGGATTGCCCATACTGTGGTGAACGCAACAGAAGTCCCTTACAGACTATAATGAACATTGCTCTGGTTATATTTGTTGTATATACAGCGTTAAGTTACGCACGGCCAAAATTAACCGTATCATTAGTACCTGTCACCACAACAAACTCTTTGCCGGATAAGTCCTTTTCAGTTGACCACTAATCATTGCAAGGACATTAGAAAGTTCATTTTATAGATCTTCCCTTCTATTTCTTCAAGACTATTCTCACCAAACATCCAATCATATGGGTACATTTCCCCAGTTTCTACAAATATATCTTTTAGCTTTTCATAAAATGACAATGCCTCTTCGTACTTCTTATCATCTTCAAATCTATTTGCTAATTCCCAGAAGAAATAAAGATTGGAAACCATTTCGTTTTGCGCCCCCCAAGGAAGCATAAACACCACCCCGTATTGGTATGTGTATTGCACCCCTTTTAGCAATGCCTCTTTGTATGCAGGAGGTCTAGCCATGGACATGGTCATGGTCATTATTTTGTTAAATAAAACGATTATTGTATTCCTTAAATTGACACCTTCGTAGTGCTCTAAATAATGGTCATATAGCTCTGCGTTTCTCTCTCTAATAACCAGAGAAAAAAGATTCCTTTCAGTAGGGACACCAATGTCTTTGTGCTTTATTTCAACGACTTTCTTTTCCCACGTCCCATCTCTATGAAGGGTAACGGTTACTCCTTCTTCGGTAAAAGCGGTTAAAGCACTAGGAAACACTGCCATAGCACCTATACTCAACAGGGCAACAACAAGAAGAAATGATTTAACCTTCATTTGAATAACCTCCCTTCGGCGACTCTTAGAGTACCACGTGCCATGAAGCGGGTCAAAAGCAATCGGCCGTCTATTCGTATATAAGACCCCTTGCCTATAAGGATAGATATTTCCTTAGGTGCAGGAATAGGACTATTCCAAAAAAGTAAGTTCTGGAAAAGTTTCCAGCTTTTTCGCCGCTTTCCATATAACAGCTGAATGAAAAAGCCCCGGACTGGAGACACCCGGAGCTCGTTCATTTAACTCTAATTCCCGATGATTTTTCTCACCACAAATTTGGCCAAGCTACCTAGGGATCTTGTCCGGGCTCTTCAATTTGAGCGCCTTGTAGGAGTCGTTCACCTTTTTGGTTGCTTCCTGGACCACCACCAGAGAATCGTACACCTTGCACTTCTGGTTCCTCAGCTCCTTGAACAAGCCGATGAGGTTTACACCCTTTGCGTCCAACTCCCCCTGCAGCCGCTTACAGATGATGGTGGCGATGAAACACAGCAACAGGTGCCCCCTGAACGTATCCTCACCATGTACCCTCAGCGGAAGGATGTCGGCATAATTCTTGGTGATATCGAACACCTGCTCGATCTGCTGGCGGGCATAGTACAGGGGAAGCAACTCCTTGGTGTCGATCTCCTCGGATGATATCATGATGAACAATCCGAGCTTGGAGAGGTTGCCGTCGATCTCCTCCGGGCCGAGATCATCCTCGACGGCATTCACCAGCATCGCATTCATCTCATAGGACCTGCGCAGCATGTCGATGCCGATGTAAGCGAAGGCGTCGATGCCGGAGGTTACAGTGCAGGGGACCCGTTTGATATAGACAGCCCTGCCATTGTAGCTGACCAGATTGCCCCCGTACTGCAGAGCCTGCGCATGGGCGGCGGCCAGCTGCTTATACAGCTTGCGGTTGGGCTTCAGCCTTGTCAGGTATGCTATCTCGTTCTCATGCAGAGCCTTGATGTTGTCCTCGGTGAAGTATCCGGCGTCCAGGATGGCGTAGTCGGCAGCGATCCCGCACATCTGCAGCTCCCCGATGGTCGCCTTGAGGGTCGATACGTCGATCACGTTGCCCGCAACATACCTGAAGTACAAGGGCATCCCGCTGAGCCGGTCGGTGACATAGATGAGCCTTGTCTCCACGCTCACCTGCCCGCCATGGTTGGAGTATGCAGTGTAGGGGAAATCGATGCTGTTCGGCAGTCCTGTGCTGTCGATCAGCAGCCCGTGGACGGTCTCGGCGGGGAACTGCTTGGCCAGGTATGTGCAAAAGAACCGTCTTTGCAGGGCCTCGTCACCCAAAACGGAAAGGAACTCGCTGATCCGCTGGCTGCCCAGGGCGGCGCGGGGGAGCAGCAGCCTCGCGTAGCTTCCCTCGTACCAGGACCCGGCATACCGGCGGGCCCCGCTTGCAAGGATCTGGTAGTATACCAGGGCAAGCAGCGTGTCGCCCTGGTCTGGAAGCAGGGATGTCAGAACCGCATGGTAGGGGGTCGTCTTCAGATACTCATGCAGGACATGCACGTCGCCGAAATCGAGGATCAGACGTTCCGGCCCTTTGGGTTTCAATGCCATGGCATGGCTTTCTGCGGGAGCGTCCTGGTAGCCTTGCTCGAGGGTGTACCGGAAGACGCCGCGTTCACGGTTCTTGAAAATACCCTGTTGCTTGTCCAGAACACGCCCGAGGTTCTCGGTTTTGTTGACTTTCCTGCCGTCGACGCGCATAGGGAGGCAGACCGAGGCGTATTCGGCTCCGTTTTTCAGCTCATACCGGATGAATTTGTTGGCCATGTGATGCATGCCTCCATGTGGTGATAATAAATATTCTCACCACTTTTATAGCACGACTCGGACATAAATACAACATGTTTGCAGGAAATTATACGGAAAAGCCGCTGGAATCTTGGTTAGTATAGATCAAACTGGTTTCCCACCTTGTGGTGAGAAAAGATTTAGGGAATTAGAGGTTATTGGTTTACAACAGTGCCGTTCACATAAACCAGTCACTTTGCTATGTACGAAAGGGAAATCGACCCTTTGCCTGCATGCAAGGCGATGACAGGAGAAGCCTGCTCGACAAACAGTGGTTTCATTCCTGTTTTCTGCTCCACTATCTGTGCAACAGAAATGGCCAGACTTGCATTAAACATGCATCTTTGACCGATGCAGGGCTTTTCTAATTAGGAAATACTCCTGATACCAGGACAATGCACAGCAACTAAACCTATCATCCCAAGGTGAAAAACCCAAGACTTTTCTCCCTAAACTCACCTGCTAAAGAAAAATTTTCCAGAGGGAGAACAATTCTTTAAACTAGTTTTGTCCAGAATGATGCCCTACACAAGAAGATGACAAGACTTCATGCGATACCTGATCTTGGAAACGACAAAGACATAGAGTCTCATTGCAAGTAAAAACGGAACGGCAAGGTATACAGCAATTGCCCTCTCCATATTCTGGCAATTTTTTCTACCATCTAACTAATTTCAGGCTATACTGAACAAACGGGCATTTTGATTTCATTGAAAGAAATGCTTGCATCCAAACCAGGAGAGCAAAACAGAAGGAGAACGGTAATGAGAATTCGCTCCTCTCGTAATTTTACACTGCTTATTGTCTGTACACTCACCCTAGTATTCTGTGCCTGTGCAACGCGCACCACCACCAAGGGAGAGCTACAAGCATCACTGCAAGAGATGATCGAAAACCATTTCCAACCATTCAAGGAGGAGTATAACCTCCCCGACCAAGTCGGCTTGCTGCTATATGTGAAAACCCCTTCAGGGGCCTATACCGTACAGTCAGGATTTGGTGGGTACACCTATACTGAAGATACCCACTATCGCATCGCCAGCGTCACCAAGACCTTCACCGCTGCAGCAATCATGCTCCTCGACCAGGAAGGGAAACTCAACATTGAAGACAGTGTCTGTGACCCAATTCCTGGAACAGATACCCCCTACCTCCCCGATGATGAGAGCTATGCCATCCCGTACAAGGAACACATTACGATTGAACACCTGTTGAGTCACCGAGGCGGAGTCTTCGATGTCTTCAACGAGATGATCCCATCCACTTCCACTGAACCTTATGCCGGAAACAACTACATCAGCTACATCCAGGAAACCGAAGGAGAGAATCCTCACCAATACACGCAGGAAGAACTCGCCTCGGTCATAGCAAAAGACCACCTGACGTACGGACAGCCAGGAAGTATCTATCACTACTCAGACTCAGGCTACATGTTGCTTGCGACGATCATAGAACGAGTCAGCGGCCTGTCGTATTCCCAATTCATCCACGACCAATTCTTTGTCCCTTTGCATATGACAGCAACCTTCTCAGTAGAGGATGCCGATGATGTCACCCTCCCCGACCCCTTCTTTCCGGGCTATTCACGGTGGGATGCCGAGTACTTTGATACCACCGAGGACAATATGTCCTCAAACATCGGAGCCGGCAACATTATCGCCACGCCAAAGGAGATGGCGCGCTGGATACATGCCCTGCTTACAGATGAAAGCATACTCTCACCTCAACAAAGAGAGAGAATGAAACAAATACCACAAGGCAACAACGCCTATGCACTCGGACTTTCGAAGATCGATGGATGGATCGGACACACCGGCGCTCATCCAGGGTACATGAATTTCGTGCAGTACCATGAAGAAAGCAACATATCACTCGTCCTGGTCGCGCCCTTCATAGACTACAATGAGGGCGATATGGAACATGTAGCAGCCGCCTCGGCTGTCTTGCTCGCCATCATGGAGGATGCACGGGATCTGTTGTCACAGGACTAAGGCTGCTGCTTCGATAGAAACTCATCCATAGAGATAAATATGAGGGCCATCGTGATCGATCCGGGATCGACATACCCGATCGAGCGCTGCCCCAAAGTCTGCATCCGCCCAAGCTTGGCAACCATGTCCCGGGTTGCCTCCGACCCCTTCTTTGCTTGCAGGGCACACAGGTGTATCACCTCCTGAATCGGCTGCCCGCTGTGCATAATTGCACATTCCAAGGCAGGAATCAGGGCATCGACCATGGTCTTATCCCCCTGAGCCGCCTTGCCACGGTGCACCACCGAATCGAGACCCAGATGGAGAAACTGAGCAAAGTGGCTGGAATCCAATACCTCTATACCATCCAAAGCCTTGGAACCATCCTTGAAAAAGGAACCAAAGAGAGCTCCGCTTGCCCCGCCGGCACTCATCATGATCGCCATCCCGACTGCTTTGAATAAGCTACCCAAATCGGGGAATTCGCCTGTGGACAGCTTCATGGCAACCGCCTTGAATCCGATTCCCATCCCGGTTCCGTGATCAGAATCACCAAGACCGTCGGCCTCATTGAGCAGTTCGATATTCTCTTGAATGTTCTTTGCAACATGCATCAACATGGCCTTGCAAAGAACTGTATCCATTACCATATGCCCACCTCCAGCATCATGAACGATGGAAATCAAAGGCAAGCGAATTGGCATCGGCGAAAAAGTATTGCTTGAGCTCGTCATCAAGCTGGATAAGAGAGATGGAAAACCCACGCATATCCATGGTGGTGGAAACCTTGCCGATATGAGTATACAGCGTAAGTAATCCCGCCTCGGAGAGCACCTCTGCAACCGTCTTATTAGCGATGCAGAGCTCCATATTGGTTACAGAGCCCAAATCATTGAGCAGGACGGCAACCTCGTCTCCCCTCTTGAAGGGAAGATCGGAGAGAATCCTCTTGAGCATAATCTGGATCAGCTGTTTGGCAGGCTTGGTCTTGGCCACCTCAACGCCGGGCTCTCCATGAATTCCCATTCCGATCTCAATCTCATCCGGTTGCAGTGTGAACGTAGGCTGGCCGGTATTGAGCATGGTGCCCGCTTCAAACGCTGTTCCCATCGAACGGGTCCTATCGACTGCTTTCTGTACGATTTCAGCAACCGCATCCAGGTCCTTTACCGAAGCACACACAGAGCCTGCGATTTTCACTGCGAAGAAAAGGCCGGATATACCTCTGCGGTTTTCCTTGTCTTGGGTTGCCACGTCATCGTTTATCACTACAGTGCGAACCCGAATGCCGTCCTCATGCAGCATTTCTGCTGCAATATCAAAATTCATGACATCACCTGCATAGTTGCCGTACAAGAATAGAACACCATTGCCTCTCTGACAGGCTTTGGCAGTCTCATAGATAACCCGGGGATTCGGAGAGGCAAAAATATTTCCTACAGCTGCAGCATCGGCCATATTTTTTCCTACCAGCCCATGATAGATAGGCTCATGCCCACTGCCACCGCCAACGAGTAAGGCGACCTTCCCCTCTTCAATATGGCATTTCACAATCCCATTGACATCTGGAACCTTGATGACTGTTCCTTGATAGGCGCAGACCAGACCCTCAAGCATTTCTTCCACAAGGGTCGCACGATCGTTGATAAGGTGCTTCACAACCACTACCTCCGGAATATCAATTTGTACTAATGGATAATTACATAGTAAGACTCGAGTTGTGTAAAAGCAACACATAGATTGTATCTTTTCCATCCGAATCAAAAGATACTGAGTATGCTCGTGTCTTCGCATCAACACTACAGCCAGGTAAAATTCCTGCCCTCCAGTTGTTCCGAATGTTGTATACTATCCTGGCATCAGGACGGTGTCCTTCATCGACGAGCATGAACACTTCTCTTTATTTCCAGATCCATGCCCAGAGAATCACATACCGACAAGGAGTGAGAGATGAGCAGTGCAAGAAAACCTTTGCAAAGGCTAATATTGTCAGCCCTGCTGTTTTTGGTTGTTCTCCCCGGTACTCTCTTTGCCCAAAGCGACCCCTATGAAGCAGTTCGGAACCAAGCCCATACCATCGCAACCAACATTGTCGAGAATCTCGGGGCTTTCAGCATCCAATATGCACTGATGTCGGGGGGAGAGATCATTGTTTCAGACACCCTCGCAAACTCCCAGACGGTGCCGCCATTTCCCCTTGACGGACAGACCTTCTATGGTATCGGGTCTACAAGCAAAATGTTCACCACCACCGCAATCATGCTGCTAGTCGACCAAGGCAAGATTGAATTGGACGAGGCAGTGACGAACTATCTTCCCGACTTTGTCATGGAGGACCAGCGCTACAAGGATATAACTGTACGGATGCTGCTCAACCACTCCAGCGGTCTTCTTGGTTCCTATTTGGTCAATCTTGCAACCTATCACGATAATGCGACCTTCTCGAGAGAGCTGTTCTTCAAGGAAATGGCCTCGCGCCCCTTGAAAGCCGATCCTGGAGCCTTCTCGGTGTATTGCAATGATGGGTTCACCCTCCTTGAGTTGATCGTGGAACAAATCAGCAACCTCTCCTTCTCCGAATTCATCAGGACGTATATCACAAAGCCGCTTGCACTACACAATACAAAAACTCCTCAGGACATGTTCGACCTGTCAAACCTTGCCAAGACCTATCGTCTTGGAAAAGCGACTCCTCCCGAGAGGCTGAATTCGATCGGGACCGGAGGAATCTACGCAACAGCGGAGGACCTCTGCCGCTTCGGTGACATTTTCATGGCCTCACCCTCCCTGCCGGAGGCACGAACCTTCTTGAGTGACCAATCAAAAAAAGCGTTACGCAACAAGGAGTATCTGAGAGGATTGTGGCCCAAGCAGGAAGCCAGCATATTCGGCTATGGACTGGGATGGGATTCGGTTGACCTGCATCCATTCAAAGAGTACGGGATCCAAGCCTTGGTCAAGGGAGGCGACACCAATCTGTACCATGGTAGCCTGATCGTCTTGCCCGACCATAACCTGACATTTGCCGCCCTTACTTCCGGAGGATCAAGTGTACTCAACCTATTGATGGGCCAAGAGTTGCTGTTGCAGACGCTGCTCGCCAACGGCACAATCGATGCAATACCGCCACCCTATGTGCTGGAAGCCTCAAAGCGCTCCCAAGCACCCCAGGAACAACGCTCATACGCCGGCCTGTATGCCAATACGACCATGGTTGTACGCATAGTGATCGAGAATAACGGGAAGCTTATAGTCACCTGTCTGACGGACGAACAAACACCACCCCAAGAGTACTATCATACCGAAAGTGGGTCATTCGTTGATGAAGCGGGGAAGAACCACCTCACATTCGTGGAGGATGGACAAGGCAAGCTCTATGTACATATGGTGCGTATCATCGAAGTACCCGATCTCGGACCCAATGTCTTGACCTCCTATGAGTTTGAAAAAGTCACCCTGCCTACCCCCTCTGTCCATGCACAGGAAGCCTGGGAGGCACGAAGCGGGGCTTGGTATTATGCTGTAAACGAAGGACCTTCCAGCCAGAGTTACCATCTCATGCTCTCCACTCGGTTTCTGCTCTCTACGAATGAGGAGCTGCCCGGATTCGTCGGAACTTTGAGAATCATAGATGAGCAGACTGCTTTCAACGAGGTACAGCTGCCGGTGCTTGCCGGACGGGACAACGCACTCTGCCGCATCGTCCAGAAGTACGGAAAAGAGTATCTCGACATCGGAGGCAGCTTGTTCATCAGCGAACGGGATATGGAAGCATTGGATACCCGACGTTACTCTATCCTCGCCACCCCAGCCGGAGGATATGCCCGCTGGTTCATCACTGACTCCCGCCATGCGGGAAAAACCATGCAGGTAGTCCTGCCCGAGAGTGGAGCATTCGCCGTTTATGACGGGCAGGAGTGTATCCATTACAGCACCGTGGATGGAAATATTTCTGTCGTGCTTCCCCAGGAGGGGAAGGTTGTGTTCATTGGAAAGGCAGCCGGCGACTTGTTCACAGTCATTCTTACGTAGTGCAAAAAGGATAAACAGCCTAGAAGAACCATGCTATACTACCACAAGACTTCACTCATGAAAAATCTACAACATCGGCCTCTTCACATCTGGTTCGTCAGTTCAAATACTTAGTAATCCGGGAGTAACACATGAAACGGATCATCAGACTCTGTATTGTGGGATTGTTGTTGGTTGTCTTGGCCTCCTGCTCCCTCTTCAGGCCGGTACAGAAGGAACCCCTTACCCAGACCAAGGATGTTGCACAACAAATCGGAGAGGCCCTTGTCTCCGAAGACGGGGATGTAAGTGCAGTAAGCATTGCCATCATGCACGAAGGCGCCATTGTCTACAGCCAGGGTTTCGGCTTACGGGATGTTGAGAACAACCTTCCCGTCGATTCCCATACCCGTTTTAATATCGGGTCGATCAGCAAGATTTTCACCGGAGCCTCGATACTCCTGCTTGAAGATGAGGGCCTGCTCAAGCTCGACGACAAGGTGGTCGACCTGCTGCCGAACTTCACCATGGCCGATGAGCGACACAAGGATATCACCGTTCGCATGCTGCTCAACCATACCTCGGGGATGCCGGGAACGAATATGCGCAATGCGTTCTCTGATGAGCCCAGCAGTGTGTATCTTCAACAATCGATGCAGGAATTCGCCAATTCAAATCTCAAGCACGATCCCGGTGCCTTCTCCCCCTACTGCAATGATGGCTTTACGATCGCACAAGTGCTTGTAGAACACCTTTCGGGAATCCCGTTCCCGCAGTTCCTGCAGGAACGGATTTTCAATCCGCTTGGCATGAATGATTCCTCCGTGGGTTTCCAGCCCCAGGAGGAGAACATGGCGTATGGGTACATCGAGCGTGCAATGCAACTGCCAGTTGAGTATGCAAACATCACCGCTTCCGGAGGTCTCACCTCAACAGCAGAGGACCTTTGCCGGTTTGTTGCAATTGCAATGGAGCCCACCCTTTTACGTGAAGAAGCCATCACCGAATACCTTCGTGCGCAACCACCTACGTATCTGCTGCAAAGCGAGTACCCCCCTCTGCTCAGCTATGGCTTGGGCTGGGATTTCGTCTCGTGGGAACCCTACCGGTCTCAAGGCATCCAGGTATTGGGGAAGACCGGCGGGACGTTGGAGTATTCGACAATGATTTTCTTCCTACCCCAGTCACAAAGCGCCGTGGTTCTTTTGTCCGCAGGGCATCTCGACCCTATCGGAACAACACTGCCCATCGTCGATGCTCTTTTGAAGGAAACCGGACAAATACCCGAAAAGACCAAAACAGAGAAGGCGAAAGCTCTAAAGACACAACCGCTGCCTCCGGACATAGAAACCTACAGCGGATACTATTATGGAGGAAAAGGCCTGTTGCGGCTCAGTTTCGAACCACACACTTCGTCTCTCCGATTTGAAACCTATGACGGCTCGACGTTTGTAGAAACCGATACGTCTCGCTACATCGGGGATGGAATCTTTGAGAACCAGAGTGGAACATGGAATACGTTTGAAACATTGAACACAGTTCCCTGCCTCATGGAGATCAGAAGACCATACAACGTGGCTGGCATAGCCATGACCAAACTATCCACACAACCTTCGATCGAGCATTCCTTCACGCCAAGTTCCTATGTGCCGGTCAACCTCCCGGCCAACGACCTGTATTTTCCTGTCTTCACCGTTTCGTTCATAGAGGAACTGCCTTCCCATCTCATCGTTGACAACGCAATCTATGCGATCACTGGACAAACAGAAACCTCCATGGTCCTGCCGGCTTTGCGCGACCAAGCTGCTCCTAGGCTCGATGAGAATGATCATTTGATCATCGGCTCGTACATCTGTATGAATACCTCTGACATTCGGGCCTTGGAAAAGGGAGAAGCAATTACAATCGACGGTGATGAGAAAGCAGTCTTGAGAGAAATCACCGAACAAGGGACTTTTACCTGCACGGTACCGGAAGGGGGAAGAATCGTGGTACTCGGTCCCGATCTCTCAGACCTTGAGGACACACTGTACAGTGGAAGCGATCAGCTTGAGATGGATATCTTCGGCTCCTATGTGGTCTTCATGGCTGACAGGCCAATGGTGTTCCAACCGAGCATCATACAGTAGAGAATCCTCCCCGGCTTTGTACGACCTACGATGCCGGGGAATTAACTTACTAACAAATGAACCAGTATCTGTCAATTCTTTAGAAGATTGGTTACTGGTTCAATCATGGTATGCAATCACTTAATCCTATGCAGTGTTTACATACCATTAACTCTAATTCCCGATGATTTTTCTCACCACAAATTTGGCCAAGCTACCTAGGGATCTTGTCCGGGCTCTTCAATTTGAGCGCCTTGTAGGAGTCGTTCACCTTTTTGGTTGCTTCCTGGACCACCACCAGAGAATCGTACACCTTGCACTTCTGGTTCCTCAGCTCCTTGAACAAGCCGATGAGGTTTACACCCTTTGCGTCCAACTCCCCCTGCAGCCGCTTACAGATGATGGTGGCGATGAAACACAGCAACAGGTGCCCCCTGAACGTATCCTCACCATGTACCCTCAGCGGAAGGATGTCGGCATAATTCTTGGTGATATCGAACACCTGCTCGATCTGCTGGCGGGCATAGTACAGGGGAAGCAACTCCTTGGTGTCGATCTCCTCGGATGATATCATGATGAACAATCCGAGCTTGGAGAGGTTGCCGTCGATCTCCTCCGGGCCGAGATCATCCTCGACGGCATTCACCAGCATCGCATTCATCTCATAGGACCTGCGCAGCATGTCGATGCCGATGTAAGCGAAGGCGTCGATGCCGGAGGTTACAGTGCAGGGGACCCGTTTGATATAGACAGCCCTGCCATTGTAGCTGACCAGATTGCCCCCGTACTGCAGAGCCTGCGCATGGGCGGCGGCCAGCTGCTTATACAGCTTGCGGTTGGGCTTCAGCCTTGTCAGGTATGCTATCTCGTTCTCATGCAGAGCCTTGATGTTGTCCTCGGTGAAGTATCCGGCGTCCAGGATGGCGTAGTCGGCAGCGATCCCGCACATCTGCAGCTCCCCGATGGTCGCCTTGAGGGTCGATACGTCGATCACGTTGCCCGCAACATACCTGAAGTACAAGGGCATCCCGCTGAGCCGGTCGGTGACATAGATGAGCCTTGTCTCCACGCTCACCTGCCCGCCATGGTTGGAGTATGCAGTGTAGGGGAAATCGATGCTGTTCGGCAGTCCTGTGCTGTCGATCAGCAGCCCGTGGACGGTCTCGGCGGGGAACTGCTTGGCCAGGTATGTGCAAAAGAACCGTCTTTGCAGGGCCTCGTCACCCAAAACGGAAAGGAACTCGCTGATCCGCTGGCTGCCCAGGGCGGCGCGGGGGAGCAGCAGCCTCGCGTAGCTTCCCTCGTACCAGGACCCGGCATACCGGCGGGCCCCGCTTGCAAGGATCTGGTAGTATACCAGGGCAAGCAGCGTGTCGCCCTGGTCTGGAAGCAGGGATGTCAGAACCGCATGGTAGGGGGTCGTCTTCAGATACTCATGCAGGACATGCACGTCGCCGAAATCGAGGATCAGACGTTCCGGCCCTTTGGGTTTCAATGCCATGGCATGGCTTTCTGCGGGAGCGTCCTGGTAGCCTTGCTCGAGGGTGTACCGGAAGACGCCGCGTTCACGGTTCTTGAAAATACCCTGTTGCTTGTCCAGAACACGCCCGAGGTTCTCGGTTTTGTTGACTTTCCTGCCGTCGACGCGCATAGGGAGGCAGACCGAGGCGTATTCGGCTCCGTTTTTCAGCTCATACCGGATGAATTTGTTGGCCATGTGATGCATGCCTCCATGTGGTGATAATAAATATTCTCACCACTTTTATAGCACGACTCGGACATAAATACAACATGTTTGCAGGAAATTATACGGAAAAGCCGCTGGAATCTTGGTTAGTATAGATCAAACTGGTTTCCCACCTTGTGGTGAGAAAAGATTTAGGGAATTAGAGTTTA
>Ga0209719_1002814_pt1 | contig 17048 bp, 13 predicted proteins | sample AD_JPNAS2_MetaG_FD_184421 | JGI IMG/M metagenome (GOLD analysis project Ga0209719, IMG submission 184421) | Active sludge microbial communities of municipal wastewater-treating anaerobic digesters from Japan - AD_JPNAS2_MetaG (SPAdes) (version 2) | ecosystem: Engineered > Bioreactor > Anaerobic...
GCGGCTATGAGGCTGCCCGAGAATGTGATGCCTCCCACGATCAGGCCCAGCACAGCAGTGACCTTCTCGAACGGCCCAAACGCCGCCGCGCCGGTTGCCCACATCGTCGCAAACAGCGTCATCAGCGACACTATCGCCGAGCTGCCGCCTCCGAACCCGTTCAGCAAAGCCACCATCTGGGGCATCTGTATCATGGCCACCCGGACCGCCATGACGTAACCGAGCACCGTGCCCACGGCCATGGCCACCCACAGTACGCCTATTCCGACGATGCCTTCGGATACCAAAGTCACGATGATCGCTCCGGCCATGCTGGCCGCGCCCAGAAGGTTGCCGTTCACCGCCGTGGCGGGAGAGCTCATCATCTTGATACCCCATACCGTGCCGATTACGCAGATCAAACCGAGTATGTCTGCAAGGCCGAGCCCAAGAAAGATCGCTTCCTTCCAGCTCATTACATCATACAGCGGACGACGCCGCTCAGCGCGGGTTGCTCCGCTGAACCCTCCCTATCTAGCTACTTTTTGAACATCCTGAGCATTCTGTCGGTAACGAGGAACCCTCCGACAACGTTGATCATCGCTAGAACGATGGCCGCCGCGCCGAGAAGCTGCCCCATCGCAGAATTGCCCATCGTCTGAGCCATAGCAGTGACGGCTAGAGCCCCGAGCACCGTAACGCCCGACAGAGCGTTCGTGCCCGACATCAGCGGAGTATGCAACAGACTGGGGACGGCGCTGATCACCTTGTACCCCACGAGCGTAGCGATGACAAACAGAATAACGAGAGAAAGCGGAGACACTATACTCACAACTCCCTACTGGCCCGTCCCTTTACTTGCTCCCGCAATTGCAGCCGCACTTCTTCTTGCCGCCGTCCGCGGCGTTCATCGCCTCGAGCGCTCCGGCATGCACGAGAACTCCGTCCCGGGTAACCAGCGAAGATGCGATAATCTCGTCGGACATATCGACGTCGATCTTGCCGTCCTTGACCAGGTTGGCCGCGTAGTTGAAGACATTCTGCGCGAACATCCACGTAGACGCCGTAGGAACCATTCCGGGGATATTCTTGGTGCCGTCGATGCTTACGCCGTACTTCTCAAGTATCACTCCCGACTCGCTCAGTTCGCAGTTTCCGCCCTGGTCGATGGAGATGTCAACAATGGCCGAACCGGGCCGCATCGATTTGACCATCTCCTCGGTAATCAGGATCGGAGCCAGCTTGCCGGGGATCAGAGCCGCGCTGACCACGATGTCTGCGTCGGCGACGATGGGCGCCAAAATCTCGCGCTCCTTGAGCAGCCACTCTTCAGGCAGTTTGAGCGCGTATCCGCCCTCGCCTATGGCCAGCTCCGCCGGCACGCCCAGTTCCACAGCCTTCGCGCCAACGCTCTTGGCCTGCTCGCTCGCGGCCGGCCTGATGTCGGCCGCGTACACCACCGCGCCCAGCCGTTTGGCCGTTGCAACCGCCTGTAGCCCTGCGACGCCCGTGCCTATGACCAGAACGTTGGCCGGCTTGATCATCCCCACTGCCGTGCCCACCATGGGCATGAACTTGGGCAGCCTGTTGGCGGCCATCAGCACCGCCTTGTAGCCCGCCACCGTGCTCATGGAAGTAAGGGCATCCATAGCCTGGGCCCTGGATATTCTGGGGATGCCGTCGAGCGTGAACGCCAGGACGCCTTTGGCCGCCATGTCCTTTATCATCTTGTGGTTGCCCGGATACGCGGGATGCAGGAAGGTGACTATGCACTGCCCCGCATGCATCAGATCGACCTCGTGCTTGCCGATGGCCTCGTTGAAGATAGGCTCCTTGACCTTCAGGATGATATTCGCCTTGGCGAACACGTCCGCAGCGCCCTCGACGAGCTGGGCGCCGGCGGCTGCATACTGATCGTCATGGAAATACGAGCCCTCTCCGGCGCCCTTCTCCACGAGAACCTTCGCGCCTTCTGCTACCATCTTCTTGACCGTGTCGGGAACGGCAGATACCCTGCGCTCGCCCTTCATGATCTCCTTGGGAATCCCGATTACGATCTTGCTGAACCTCATTTTGACCGCCTCCTGAGTTATTGCGACTTGACCTACATGCCAAATGGCATGACATGCGCTTACCGAGTAGCGTCGTCCGGATTCTGCAGGTAGGCTCCGACGCCACGCTCCATGACCTCGGCCATCCGAGGGAATCCGCTGACCACTATCTCCCTTTCGGGGTACAGGTCCGAAAATGACGCGATAAGCCTGAGAATCGTGGAATTGCTCCTGCCGACACGTTCGTCAACAGGTGATCCATGCTCGTCATACGGAACATACAGAAGACCTAGATTGTAAGCCTTCAGGATGAACTCATCCTTGCCCGTCAGGAGGAGCGTCTCGTCAGTGCGCCCACGGCATGGATCCTGAATCGGGTTGCACGTTTCGGCCAACAACACCAGACTGTTCGTGTAATCTCCCAACTCGCGGTGCGCAAGGCCGTGCAATTTCACCGGGGATATCTCATTGCCGATCTGAATGCCCTCTTCAGTCGCTAGATCCATAGCCGCTATCACACCAATGTCCACAGCATTCTGGTGAGATACGATGGTGTTGATAATAGGGTACATCGGCTCAGCTTCATGCAAGTCGATCGTAAGGTCGATTTCCTCCTGCCGGATGAGCTCAGCCACTGCGTAACCCACCTGTTCGGTGAGAGCGCCATTCGGCTTCCCCGGGTAGCATCTGTTCAGGTTGCGCACGTCAAAACCGGATAGTGACTGCCCACTCGGATAGTGGCTGTACACTTCCGGATCAGGCCATTGATGCAGCGGGTTGGTCCATCTATCTCCGAACCTGAACCACCGCACACCCCAAGGAGTCTGGATGTGATACCTCGCAGGCGTCGCTTCCCCAGGGTGGCTAACGGTGAAAGCGCTCTCGTTGGCGAATGGAATGAGAAACACCCTGCCCTTTAGCACCGCTCCGCTCTCGATGAGCATGATACACGAAAGAGTGCCTGAGATCTCGTTGGGGTGGTCCCCGGCTATGATAAGCGTGCTGCCGCCCTCTTCGGAGCCCTCCATGACATACACAGGAGTGTCCGCCGGACTCCCCTTGAGCCGCTCGAAGTAGTCGCTAAGCCTGGCCACTCTGCTCACTCCCGGCCCCACTACAACCGGCTCTTTTTCGCGGAGCTGGGTCGCGAAACTCCGTCCTGCGACTGCCATCATCACAACCGATAGCGCCAGAATGCAGGCTTTCCTGATTAGCGTCCCGGAACTGCACGGCCGGCGCGCAGACATGTTCGCACTCAACGCCTAGTCCCCCCTTTTCCACTACTTCAACCTGATAACCCGCAGCACAAACGGCATGATCGCGAACGCGTAGAGAATCTCGTCGTACAGGTTCCTGCATCTGAGGAAATTGCGAACGAGAAGGATGACAATGTAGCCGCAAAACAGATAGTAGGCAAGCGTTATCATGGAATACCTCCTCCCATCGCAATGCTATATGAGAAGGAAACCGAAAACGTTGGAATATGCTACCATGGCGATTCCGACGGCGCTGATCACGATCCATGGGACAAGCAGAGCCCTAAGGAATGAGCCGTATGATCCTTTGTAGCCTACTGTGTCCACAGTGATTCTGCCGAGAAGGGACGTTGGGGGTAGGGCGTCGCCGAGTGGCGCAATCAGTGTTATGCCTGCTGTAACGAGAATAGGATCATGGCCCAGCGATGAGAAAAGCAGGACAGCGGGTACCCCGATCACAGCGGCCACTCCGAAGAGCAGTACTGCCTCGCCCAGTGGAAGCCCAAACAAGAGCCCGAGATAGACAAGGACAGTGGGCAGGGAGATGATTGTGATAACAAACAGGCCTCTCACCCCTGTGAGAGTGAGAATCTGAACGAGCATGCCTACCCCGGCCAACGTCGCGATAAGCGGGAACAACTCATCTATCGTCTCGGTGGAGACTTTCCAGAAATCTAGGCGGACGCCGGAAAGGGCGACTACAAGGAGGGCTGCGATCGTACTTATCAGGAACTCCAGCGGAAGGCCCAGAATAGGCATTGAGCCCGGAAAGAGTCGAACTCCAACCATCAGGGCGATTAGGACGAGAAGCGGAATGTACGCCCGCAGTCCCTGCAGAGCATCGGGCACTGCAGGAAGCTCCTTGAGAACCTGGTCGAGCTCGATCGGAGAGCCGCGCCATCCCAGGTACAGCACACAGAACACGGCCAGCACCAGCGCAGTTATGGCAAGCGGACCAAAGAACCCGACATAGGGCATGTTCACTCCGCCAGCAATGATCATTGCATAGATGTTCACAGGCGGAGCGAACACGCTGAGCGCAGCGCCGAGGAACACTATCGCTGCCCTGTTGACCGGGGAGACACCCATGAAACCGAGAACTGTCGCGACAATGCCGCCTGACACTAAGATGGAAACGGTCCCAGATCCGGTAAGCGCGCCGGGAAGCAGCATCACGAACATGAGCAACACTAGGAGTATGGCGCGCTTTCCGTAGAACCTCTTGACCATCGAACGGATCATTGAGTAAAGAATCCCCGATTCCTTGAGCACCTTCATGAACAGCGTAGCAGCCACTATTGTCAGGATGATGTCGAAATACGTGAACGTCCCCTCTACCAGGTGCCTGACGGGAAGTCCAAATCCCCCCGCGGCCGCTCCGACCACGGCCGCGACTATCATGGCGAGCTCGGGAGGGGCCTTGAGCAGAACAAGCGTGACGACAAAGGCGGCGGCCATAGTCCCCAGAATCAGGGTGGTTTGTGCAAACATGATGTGTCACCGTCCTCCCTGAGGTAGTCGCGATCGACCGACTCTGGGCGCCTGTGTGCGGCGCCCAGAGCAGGCCGATCCTCCAGTACCCCCGGTCTCAGCTTTACTGACGCGTGATAGTCCCTTCCCAAGTCGAGAGGCGCTTTACAGCCTCAGTTTGGCCCAGCCATCTGGTGGTCACCGACTTGGTCTCTGTAAAGAACGCGACTCCATCGGTACCCATCACGTGCAAGTCGCCATAGAACGACTCCTTGTGTCCGCAGAACGGGAAGACTGAAATCGGCACCGGAATGCCCACGTTGATGCCGACCATTCCTCCATCGGTACGTCGCGCGAACTCCCGCGCATGGTGCCCATCCTCAGTGAATATGCAGGACCCGTTCGCGTACGGATTTGCGTTCATCAGGGCCAATCCCTCTTCGAAATCCGCGACACGTTTGACACAGGTCACAGGGCCGAATATCTCGCTCTCACCGATGGTCATCCCAGGCTTTACGTGGTCAAACACTGTGGGACCCACGAAGAAGCCGCCCTCGAAGCCGGGCACTACAGCGTCTCTTCCATCCAGCACTAGCTGAGCGCCCTCTTCAATGCCTTTTTCGATCCAGGAGAGGACGGACTTCTTGTGTTCAGCCGACACTACTGGGCCCAGTTCGGTGGCAGGATCATAGGCACAGCCGATCTTTCGCTCCCTGGCGAACTCCAGGAAGTACGACATGAACTTATCGGCGACCTCCTCCTCAACCGCTACCACCGGCAAGGCCATGCATCTCATTCCTGCACAGCCGAACGTGGAGTTGATGATGATGCGCGCCGACATCTCGAGGTTGGCATCTCGAAGAACAAGGCCGTGGTTCTTCGCCTCTCCGAGGCACTGGACACGCTTGTGGTTGGCTGCAGCCGTGGCGTATATGTGCCGACCGACTGTAGAGGATCCAACGTAGGATACTCCCTTCACAGCCGGATGCCTGAGCAGCAACTCGGCCTCGGTGCGGCTCGTCGTGACCAGGTTGACTACGCCTGCAGGAAGCCCCGCTTCGTACAGTAGCTCCAGCATGCGGATGGCTGTTAGCGGTGTTTGGCTTGCCGCCTTAAGTACGAACGTGTTACCAGTGGTGATGCATAGAGGGATCATCCACCCAAATGGGATCATGGCCGGGAAGTTGAAGGGAACGATTCCGGCGAATACGCCTAGAGGTTCTCTGTAGGTAACCGTGTCGAAACCCCGTGAGACATTCATCAAGGATCTGCCCTGCATTGTGATGGGAACTGCGCATGCGAGCTCCACAACCTCAATGGCCTTGAGCACATCGCCGCGAGCCTCATCCAGAGTCTTGCCGAGTTCCTTAGATACGCTCAAAGTCAGTTCGTCGAGATGCTCCTCCAACTTGGCCTTGAACTTGAACATGAGCTGGGCTCTTTGCGTGATCGGCGTATCCGCCCAACCTCGAAAAGCCTCCGCGGCAGCTTCCACAGCGGAATTGACCTCTTCCACCGTGCAGCACGGGGCCTCTGCCATTACCTCTCCCGTGCTGGAGTTGGTAACAGGCATGTACTTCGCAGTAGTCGAATCTCGCCACTCACCGTTGACACAGTACTTGAGCCTTCGCAATGATGTCATTCACAGCACCCCCGCTACACTATAGAGACGCAAAAGCCTTGTCGAACACTCGGATGGCCTCATCCACGTCCGATTCGGTGATTATCATAGGCGGCGTCAGCCTGATTACGTTGTTGTAGAGACCGCCCTTTCCGATCAGTAGGCCCAGCTCCTTCGTCTTCTCAAATATCTTGAGCACCACGTCGGGAGCGGGCGTCTTGTTCTCGCCAACGATCTCCATGGCCTGCATGAGGCCCATCCCGCGCACTTCGCCTATGCACGCATACTTCTCCTGAAGCCCGAGAAGCCCGTCGCGCAGCCGGGCGCCTACCTTCTCAGCATGGGTAGGTATATCCTTCTTGATTATCAACTCAAGCGTTGCCTGGGCGGCTACCATGCTCACAGGGTTTCCTCCGAACGTAGAGACGCTTGGCCCTCGCCAGGAATCGGCCACCTCCGGCGTGGCGATCACGGCCCCGATAGGGGCGCCGTTGGCGAGGCCCTTGGCGAAGGTCATGATATCCGGCTCAACACCCCAATGCTCGATCCCGAACATCTTGCCGCCGGTCCGGCCCCATCCGGTCTGCACTTCGTCCGCAATGAACAGTCCGCCGTACTTCCTTATGATAGCGACCGCTTCCTGGAAGTACTCCTTCGGAGGTGTGATGAAGCCCCCCACTCCCTGAATGGGCTCGGCTATGAATGCAGCGATCTTGCCGGAAGTGGATGTGCATATCAGTTCCTCAATGTCCTTGGCGCATTCGAGGTTGCAGTTGGGGTAGGTCCGACCGAAAGCGCACCGATAGCAGTAAGGGCTATGGGCGTGCTTGACGTTGGCCCACAGGCCTCTGCCCTGCCTCCACGGAGCGTGCGCAGTCAAGGACATCGCAAGTGCTGAACGCCCGCTGTAGGCGTGGCGAAGAGCCACGATCTCATCGTTTCCCGTAGCTATCGTGGAGAGAAGAACCGCCGTCTCATCGGCCTCAGTTCCGCTGTTAAGGAAGAAGCATTTTTGAAGCTTTCCGGGAGCGATCGCGGCGATCTGCTCAGCCAGTTCAACCATGGGTTTGATAACATACACGGTCGACGTGTGTTGGAGGGTCTTCACCTGAGCAGCTACGCGCTCGCTAATCTCGGGATTGCAGTGTCCCATGCTCACAGTGAGGATTCCGCCAAAGAAATCGAGATACTGTCTGCCGGAATCGTCGTATAGGTACTTGCCCTCTCCCTTTGTCACGACCATCGGCTCTTTGTAGTACGTAGATATCGCGGGGAAGATGTACTGTTTCATCTTGTCAACCAGCTCGTGCATAGAGCATGCCTCCCATCACTTGACTTCAGTTGCGCCCGTCACACGCTGCGCGCGCCTGCCAAGCCGCCGGGCCATCACCTTCTCAGCTAATGCCACAACATATCAGATCAACGCTTCGCCCACCTTCTTCCCTGTGCAGTATGTGTTTTCGTCCAACGAGCAGCACTGGTCAACTCCGTTTGAAACCTAGTTTCGTTTTCTGCGCCTCTGCAATACTACATGGACCTAATCTAGGCCGTTCATCCTGGCCAGAATCGGGGTTGATACGGCCAGGCATAGTGCGTTGATCTTCCACAAGAATCACGGAATGACAATGGATCATTCTGCAGACATTGACCGACGGACGAAATAGGTTTCTATAAGTGACCTTCGGTTTCCATTCGCAACGTACCTTCTACACGTACGCCGCAAATCCTGCCTCGGATTATTTTCCAAATATTCAACTCAATCCGGCTTGATCCCGACATTGCCGAGGACAGACATGCCACTCATAGCGTCAGGCCGCGAGCCTCACGCCCCGTATCCCGAAGTCGCGGATATACGTTCTGCAGCCTCCATGACGTGCTCCGCCAGTTGAGGTATGGTCTCGCGGTTGACCCTAATTGTCGGGCCGGCCACACTTATGGCCGATACCACTACACCTTCTCGGTTTCGCACGGGAGCGCCTACGCACATGATGCCCGGCTCGTTCTCTTCGTTATCTATTGCGTAACCCCTGGTACGAATGAGAGCCAGCTCAGCCAGTAAGTCATCGACGTCGCAAATAGTATTCGGCGTAAACCGAGGCATAGGCTGCCCTTCAACGAGGCGTCGAACTTCAGCATCAGAAAGCCCTGCCAGCAGAGCTTTGCCAGTGCCTGTGCAATAGGCGGGCCTGCGAATGCCTACCGCGGTGACCATTCTCAGAGACGCACCGCTTTCCACTTTGTCAAGGTACAGGACGTCTGGGCCCTGTAGCACGGCAAGATGTGCGGTCTCGTTAGTTATGGCAACTAGCGCCCGCAGAATGCTGTGAGCGCTGCTTCGCCCCCGTAGCTGCACCCCAGCAGCATATCCCAGCTCAAAGAGAGCGCCCCCGAGTCCGTACTTGCCGGTCTCCGGGTCACGCTGCACGTAACCACCGCTACAGAGCGTGTCAAGTAGCTTGAAGACCATTCCCTTGGCCAACATAGTATTCCGACTCACGTCTATGAGACGCATCTCTCCGTTGTCCTTCAGCGCCTCAAGAATGCTGAGTGCACGCTCCACCGAGCGTACCGTGTATTTCCCCTCGTCACTGACCATGATGTAGTTCACCTCTGCCTGAGCATCGCCGGTTCTATGATTCGGACCGATGATGTTGAGCCACCCACTAGTGGTCTCGAAACCATGTTACCATTTCTTCGTAGACTGTGCCATAGGGTGTGGGAGGGAACGATGCCGGCAGCGGTAAAGGATCCCCGCGCCCCACGCGAGAGGCGCCCGCACTCTCATGACAGCCCGAGGCGCGGGGATCTATCAGCAGCATGAGTCCGTTGGGCTAGAGCTTGCCGAATATCCCTTTCAGCAACTCTCCGACTTCAGCAGTCTCGTCAACTATCGACATCGGTACCTTCTTCTCCTGCGCGATGCGGTCAAAACGCCCGTCCTTGTTGCCGTCACTTCTCACAATCAGGTAGTCCACGCGGTGAGCGATCTCATCTATGACTCGCTCACAATGACCCCCTCTTCTTGCCTCACCCTCCGTGTGGATTCCCAGTACAAATACACCCTGCTTCTTCGCTTCTTCGATGAGGCCCTTAACCCTTGTCAGTTCCTGGTCAATAGAGATGCCTGCAGCGCCAAGCCCCTTTTGACTACTTCCCATGACGACTATGAGAGTCTTGACACCCTTTATGTGTTCGACCTTGGCCATGGGAAATTCCTTGCACTCTATCTTGTTGCGTCTGCACAGCACGCTCGCTATTGCCCCGCCCGGGCCCTGGCCGGCAGGGGTGATCAACACGGGCTCCTTCGCTTGCGGTAGCGGCGCCAGCTGCTTTACAGCTGCGATGCCTGCCCCAGGCAGACCTAGTAGAATAGCGGCCAACGCTAGCACGGACAGCTTGAGAGCGACAAGCCGGATCTTGCTGAACTGCATCGCTTTTCCTCCTCAGTATCTTGGTCGTATTAGGAGTCGGCCCCGTGCAAGGCCCCGACGCCCCTGCGCCTGCGCCGGCGGAGAAGCGTCAGACGGTGGAGGGAGAAGGCACGAACCCGTGGAACGTGCCTTCCCGCGAATCACCGATCACCTTGCGGCATCGGACTCCACTGCAAGCAGAATCCCGGAGCTAGTAGGCTCCCCTACAGTAGTTCCTCGACGGCTCGGCTCCGGCCTCCATGACGCCGGTATCCGGGTCGACCCAAACACCGCTTATGCCACAGAGGTAGCTTGGGTTCGTAACGCGATGGCCCATCTGCCACAGTTGCTCAATCGTCTCCCATGGAACAGCCTTCTCGATCTGAACGTTCTGGTTCCCTCGGTAGCGCGTTCTAGGTACCTCGATTGCATCCTGAATCTTGAGATCGTGGTCAATCATCCTCATGAACACTTGCGCCATGATCAAGGGTATCTGTGTTCCGCCGGGAGTGCCCATGCCTCCCCATACTTTGCCGTTCTTCAGGACGATTACTCCGCCCATCTGGTTCTCAACCCTCTTCCCCGGTGCAGGGTAGTTGGGTCCATTGACGGGCTCGAAATCGAAGAACAACCCCTCGTTGTTCAGGATGATACCCGTGCCGGGCACGACATGTCTGCTTCCAAAGAAGTCGCCGAGAGTCTGCGTGATGAGGACCATGTTGTGGTCCTTGTCCACGACTGCGATGTTGGTTGTCGATTCTCCGCTCTTCAGCTCGCCCGGCATGTCCGGCGCAGCCTTCTTCATGTCGATTCTCTGAGCCATCCTCTTGCCGTAATCCTTGGAGGTCAGGATGTCGTAGGGTACATCGACGAAGTCCGGGTCACCGTAGTACGCAGTCCGGTCAGCCAGGGCTATCTTGCTAGTCTCGATGATCAGGTGCAGAGTCTCGGGAGATATGATCCCCATGTTCCTTAGGTCGAAGTTCTCCCAGATGTTGAACATGGTCAATACGACGGGAGTGAAGTTCTGATTCTTGGCCACGAATATCTCGTATTCGTCGCGATAAGTAGTACTGAGAGTATCCCGCCATATGGGTTTGTAGTTTGCGAACTCCTCTTTGGTAAACCTGGATCCGTTCTCATTGAGATAGCTGACTACCTTGTCGCCGAGCTCTCCCTTGTAGAAGACATCCGGCCCCTTCTCGGCGATCAGCTTGTACGTCTGCGCCAGGTCGGGGAACTTCAGGATATCGCCCACCTTCGGCATACGTCCCTCCGGCATGCAGATCTCAACAAGCTCGGGGAACGCATCCTTGAGCGTATCGATGGCGTAGTCCTCCGCCGAATTGGCAATCCACGGGTTGACGGCGATGCCCTCTTCCGCATACTCGATTGCGGGCTGGAGAGCGTCGGACAGGCTTATCGTCCCATAGCTCTTCAGAGCTTCAGCCCAACCGGCGAGAGTGCCGGGGAATATGGTGTCGAGGACGCTGGTTTCAGGCGGAGGCGTGGCCGGCGTACCGAATTGATCCAAGGTGAAGGCGTGAGGCAGGAATCCACCCCAGTCGAGCACCTTCACTTCGCCCGTCTTCGCCCAGTACATCACCATTATACCATGACCGCCTATGCCGCTTGCCATGAACTCAGACACTGTTGCCGTCGCTGCTGCAGATACAGCCGCGTCTATGGCGTTGCCTCCGTCCATGAGGACCTTCAGACCCACTGATGTGGCAGCTGAACTTGGTGCAGCGACCGCTCCGTTTCGGCCGGAGACTACAGGTATGAAGCGTGGAAAGTCCGTTGCCCTTGGAGTCGCCGAGTATCCTATTCCCGATATGGCCAGTACAACCGCCGTAGCAAGGCAGATAGCCAGGACCAGCTTCCTGGAGGGCTTCCTTACGTACATGTTCTGCATACCTCCTGCTTCCATTGAATGCGTCCGCGCCATACGTTCGTCCTATCTACTGATGTCGAGGATCGTCTGCTTTCTGCTCCTGCATTCACCACCCCCTTCATCCGGCTTCCATGCTCTACTGAGAGTGAGTTTTTGAAACTGAGTTTCCGAAGCTGCGGGCTGTGGCTGACGCCGATCTTTTCAGGAACGGGACTTCCGCGTTTGCTGTCGCTGCATTGTACTCCCATTTCGATGCCCTGCATGCCCCGGCCGTTATTACGCTTATCTACCAATTGGCGCCTTGCCAATACGCTACTGCGGCTGGTGGTTTCTATATATGAACTGAGTATCCGCTTTGTTGGTTCAGTTGTTCGACACCGGTCAGATTTCTCCTTCTCGCCCTCAAGTATTCTGACCAACTTGATCTCGAAAAGTGGACAGGATGACGATCGCGTCGGCCAGAGGCGGCGTTTCGGAAGGAAAGCGCGCTCCGCGAGGAGAATGGAAAGGCATTGCACAACACTTCACGTTGAGGCGACCGGGGGAGATATCCTGAAGTGGACATACGACAGCTCGCCATATTCCTGAGCATCGCAAACCGCGGCACATTCACGGCGGCCGGGAAAGCGCTGTACATGTCCCAGCCGACGGTGAGCGTGCAGATGGCCGCCCTGGAGAGAGAACTGGGTGTGGCCTTGTTCGAGCGGCAAAGCCGTGGGATTCGGCTGACGCCGGCCGGCAAGATCCTGAAGCGCTATGCCGAAGACATACTTATGCTCAAAGACCAAGCCATCGCGGCGATGGGCAGGTACAAGCATGACATCAGCGGCAGGCTTCGAGTGGTCGCCAGCACTGTGCCTGCCGACTACATTCTCCCGGGCGTGGTGTCGCACTTCCTGCATGCCTATCCTGGGGTGTTCGTTGAGTTATCCCGAGCCGATTCAGCCACTGTGTGGGATACAGTCAGAAACTACGAAGCAGAACTCGGAGTGGCAGGAAGCGCGTGTGATGACCCATCATTGGAGCACGTCGCCATAGCCTGCGACGAGCTCGTGCTGATTTCGCCTGCTGCAGGCGAATATTTGCACTGGAAAGACCCCGTACCGTTGGAGGAAGTCCTCCGTGCGCCCATGCTGTGCCGCGAGCCCGGCTCAGGAACGCAGAAGACCTTCGACGATGCATTGAGGCATCTCGGCGTGGATCCGGAGAGCATCGCCGCCAGGGCGCAGCTCGACTCGGTGGAAGCCATAAAGAGCGCAGTCGCCGAAGGCGGAGGCGTAGCCGTGGTATCCGGCCTCGCGATGCGAGGCGATCCCTCCGCCCAATCCGTCCGCATACTGCACATTGAGGGCCTGAGATTGGTTCGGAGTTTCTACCTTATCACCCACATGAGGCGTGTCCTCTCACCCGCAGCTCAGGCATTCCGAGATTTCGCAGTGTCGTCGCTTGCCCGTTAGTGTGCCCCAGGTGCATGAATTGGCACTAGTCCCAGATGACTATGCAAAACAGGTACAAATTAGCAGGAGTCCGTAAGTTCGTACCGAATCAGCAATTGGGATTGACTAGGAAGCGTCGTTCTTCCACGGCTTCCCAAATGCGATTCGGAGGTGAACTAAGTGAATTCTCTTCTGGTGATGGTTGTGACGTTCGCCCTGTACATCCTGGCGTACAACCTCTACGGAAAGAAGCTGGGCTCAAAGGTATTTGAACTGGCAACCAAGAACATCACACCTGCTGAGAAACACAACGACGGTGTGGACTACGTTCCTACCAACAAGTTCATCCTGGCCGGTCACCACTTTACATCTATCGCCGGCACTGGCCCAATTGTCGGCCCCGTGCTAGGGGTGATATGGGGATGGGTGCCTGCCCTGCTCTGGGTGGTCTTCGGATCCATTTTCGCAGGCGCCGTGCACGACTTTGGGGCTCTGGTCCTGTCGATGCGCCACGACGGCAGGTCCATCGGCGACATCACAGGATCAGTAGTGAATCCCCGCACAAGGTCGCTTTTCTTCCTGATCATCTTCTTTGGCCTGTGGATCGTGATCGCCATATTCGCGATCCTCATGGCCAACCTGTTTGTGCAGTATCCGCAGTGCGTCTTCCCGATCTGGATTGAGATTGCAGTCGCCATGGCCCTGTCGTGGTATCTGTATGAGAAGAAAGGAAGCTTGCTGATCGGGTCGATTGTCGCGATAGTCCTGATGTACCTCACTATCTGGATAGGCCTGTACATCCCGGTGGCTCTCAGCAAAGCCGCATGGATCATAATCATCATGATCTACATCTTCTTCGCATCCACCATGCCCGTCCAGCGCCTGTTGCAGCCGCGCGACTACATTAACGCGCTGGAGCTGGGCGTAGCAATGATACTGCTGATCGTAGGAATAATCGTTCGGCCCCTGCCCATAGTCGCGCCGGCAGTAGTGTCGTCGCCTGCCGGGGCCCCTTCCATGTTCCCGTTCCTGTTTATCACCATAGCATGCGGCGCGATATCCGGCTTTCACAGCCTGGTGTCGAGCGGCACCAGCTCCAAGCAGATCGACAAAGAGCCCAGTGCGCTCGCGGTGGGATATGGAGGAATGCTGCTTGAGGCCGCCCTGGCCACGCTGGTGATCATCGCGGTCACTACTGGGGTGTCGAAAGAGGCGTGGCTTACGACGTATGCAAACTACGCCAAAGTGCCGACACTTCCCACATTCGCCGAAGGAGGGGCGAGGATAGTCGAGACGTTGGGCATTTCCAGGGCGATGGCGCTCAACATCCTGGCAGTCTTCATGGTCAGCTTCGCAAGCACCACGATTGACACGGCCACCCGTCTTCAGCGTTACGTGATATCCGAGTTCGGCGACAGCATCGGGCAGAAGTGGCTCGACAACAAGTACATTGCCGCAGGGATCGCGGTTGTCAGCGCCTATTTGATGGCCTTCCGCGGCAGCGCCAACGTGATATGGCCCCTATTCGGCGCCACCAACCAGTTGATCGCAGGGCTAGCGCTGCTCACGGTCACGGTGTACTTGGCTGAGAACAACAAACCCACTGTGTACACAATGATCCCCATGATATTCATGGTATTCATGACCACCTGGGGCATGGTCGGCAACTTCCGCAACTACTTAGCCGCGGGCAACACCCTTCTGGCTGTGATAGACGGGATCATCATTGTGCTTGAGCTGTGGATGATCGTAGAAGCCGTTAACGTGCTTGGAAGAGTGAGGCAGGGACGGCTCGGCCGCCCCAACGTGAAAGCCTGATCTGCATTCCCTGGTGAACAGATTGTCGAAAGCGGCGGCCTCTGACGCAGTCGGAGCCGCCGCTCCTTCGATCTTGCTCGCAGCCTCAGTGCGCCCTCCTGCCGCGATCCAGCCTGCTTCGCACCGCGCCCGCAGCAAACGAGAGCTCTTCGCTTCTGAGCGCAGCAGCCACGCCGAAGTACGCCGCTGAGCCCAAGCCCACGGAGGCAGCCAGCCTCAGAGCTTGAGCGATTGTGCCTGATTGCGGAAGCCGCGCGGCGAACCATGGGTCAAATGCCGACACTGCTGCCCACATAACGGCCGCGGCTACTGCTGACTTGGCAAGCGATGCGGCCAGGCTGTACCCTCCGTCCCCCGAAGGTCCGGTTTCCCCGGGGGTCTGCCCTAGGGCAGCGCGGGCGGCAGAGCCGGTAGGCCCGCTCTGTCGCTGAGATGCGGCCGCCCTGCGCCTCAAGATGGCCTGCAAGATTATGAACGAAGCTATGGGTTGGCAGGATGCAGCGAGCGAGAGCCCGGCATGCTGCATACTGCCTACAAGCGCCAGGCTGAGCCCGACGTTGACTCCCACGGCGCCCACGTTCACGAACACCGGAGTGAGCGTGTCGTGTGTGGCGTAGAAGGCCTTCGACGTAAGGTCCGCAAGGCCCGTGAATGGTATCCCGATGGCCGCGTACACCAGCGCGACGCTAGTAGCGGACGTGGCCTCCGCCGTGAAAACACCACGCTCAAAGGCCAGCCGCACCACGGGCGCGGCCAGAATCATCAGTCCTGCCGCCATCGGCAGGAGCGCGAAGAAGACTATTCCAACCGAACGTCTGAAGGTTCTTGAGAATTCGGACTTGTCCTCAGAGAACAGGCGGGCAAGCGTCGGGTAGAGCACAGTTATCAAAGCAGTCCCAAACACGCCCACCGGCAACGCCGCCAGTCGCTGCGAGTAGTTGAGGTAGGTGATCGATCCCTCAGGCAGGCGCGACGCCAAAGCCCGAATCACGAGGCTGCCTGCCTGCGACGCTGCTGTGCCCACTATGATAGGTCCAATCAGTCGCCCTACTTGCCTGAGCCCTCTGTCGTTCCAGTCAAGCGTGAACCGGTGCCTGTAGCCGCATGCGCGGAGCGCCGGCCACTGCACGGCCAGCATGCTGAAAGCGCCCAGTACAGTGCCGACTGCCACCGCCTGGATGCCGTATCGTGGGCCGAATACCATGATCGCAATGATGATGATGATGTTCTGCACCATTCCGGTCATGGCCGGCGCGGCAAACCTGCCCACTGCATGCAGCACGCCTGTTATACAGTGTGCCATCACTGTCAGAACAGCAATCGGAAACAGTATCGTGGTAAGCTCGACAGTGAGTGCAAATGCCTCTCCGGAGAACCCGGGCGCAACAAGCCGCACTACCGGGCGCGCGAAAACCATGCCGGCAACCATGAGCGCGCTCGAGATGATGAAGCACGCGTTGATGATCGCGCTCACCGAAGCGAAGGCCGCGTCCCGGCCGCGCCGCCGCTCAAGGTCGGCGAAGACCGGTACCAACGTGGTGGTAACGGCGGGCCCCACTCCCATCAGCATCAACGTAGGGACAATCATAGCCACCAAGTACGCGTCCGTCGTGTAGCTGGCCCCGAACTGGGCGGCGAAAGACGTCTCGCGCAAAAAGCCCAGGATCTTGCTGGCAGCAGCACCTACAGCGACTATGCCTGCGAATCTGGCGAGGTTGCCATTTGACCTATCTGCCAAAGCCTGCACTTCCCCATTCCACACCGGGCCGAATCAAGTGCCGTCACCCGGCTGTCGCCCGGCAAGCATCAGTCTACCACAGCCAGGCGGCAACTTCGACTAGAAGCTCTGCACAAGCTCGTCTACAACGCGGCCTACATAGTCCGTCGCGCGCCGCACAGTCGCCTCGTCTTCCAGGTCTACTCCGGCCATCTTCGCCAGGTCGAGGGGCTTCTTGGTGCTGCCGGCCTTAAGAACCCGGACCCACTGCTCGGCCACGGCTTGCCCGTCGCCGGCCAGGTTCTCGGCGACCACCGTGGCAGTCACCAGCCCGGCGGAGTACGTGTAGGAATAAAGACCCATATAGTAGTGAGGTTGTCGCATCCACGTGAGGCG
>Ga0209719_1002825_pt1 | contig 17015 bp, 13 predicted proteins | sample AD_JPNAS2_MetaG_FD_184421 | JGI IMG/M metagenome (GOLD analysis project Ga0209719, IMG submission 184421) | Active sludge microbial communities of municipal wastewater-treating anaerobic digesters from Japan - AD_JPNAS2_MetaG (SPAdes) (version 2) | ecosystem: Engineered > Bioreactor > Anaerobic...
GTATTTTTGCTCATAGTTGTAATTATATGTTTTTAGTGATACAAAATTACAACTATGGGGCGAGATTTCGATCAAGCCCCTTTATTTATTTTAATTTTTTTTAATATTTTTGTCGGTTAGTAGTGATAATCTACTAGTGTTTGCTCATCCATTAGAAGTTCTAAAGTTGTAGTTTGCATATTCCTTGGACTTTTTCCAATAACTTCAATATAATAGCCCTCAAAATTCTGTGATAATGTTTTTATCTGAATAAGAAACAATAATGATAACATTATATTAATTTTTATTTTCATGTGTTTAATCTCCTTTTATTTAGAAATGACTACTATTTTCTTTTGAAATAATTTTATTCCTCAAAAATACAAAAAAATCCACATTATACATTTATAATAAGCATTAAAAAACAAATCATTTTTAAGATTTGCATATTTTGGTCTAGAAATATATATTTGCAACTTTAAAGTTTATAGATAGATGAATAAGAAATTTGCTGAATATGAGCAACTTGACCTAGCAGCAATTAATGCTGAAATGCAAGAGTTGTGGAAAAAAGAAAATACTTTTGAACAAAGTGTAGAAACACGTAAAGATAATAAACCTTTTATATTTTTTGAAGGTCCGCCTTCTGCAAATGGAACTCCTGGCATTCATCATGTTATGGCTCGTGCTATAAAAGATGTAGTTTGCCGTTACAAAACATTAACTGGCTATCGTGTTGACCGTAAAGCAGGTTGGGATACTCACGGTTTGCCTGTAGAGCTTAGCGTAGAACAAACTTTGGGAATTACTAAAGAAGATATAGGCAAGAAAATTTCTATTAAAGAATATAATAATACCTGTCGCAAAGAGGTAATGAAATATAAAGATTTGTGGGAAAAACTTACTGAACAAATGGGATATTGGGTTGATATGGACAATCCTTATATCACTTGCGACAACCGATATATTGAAACAGTTTGGTATTTGCTTAAAGATTTATTTGATAAAAATTTACTTTATAAAGGCTATACTATTCAACCTTATTCACCAGCAGCTGGAACAGGTTTAAGTACTCATGAACTTAATCAACCTGGTTGTTATAAAGATGTGAAAGACACTACTGTAGTTGCTCTTTTTTCTGTGATTAGAAATGAAATCTCTGAAAAACTTTATAAAAATGCAAATCCAAATCTTTATATTTTAGCTTGGACTACCACACCTTGGACTCTTCCTTCAAACACTGCTCTTGCTGTTGGTCCAGAAATTAAATATGTAAAAATAAATACTTTTAATCCTTATTCTGGAAATCCAATTTCGCTTATTGTATGTAAAGATAGAATTTCTGCATATTTTAAAGCCGACATGCAAAATGCTGATTTTGAAGCATATAAACCCGGTGATAAAAATATTCCTTGGCAAATTATCGAAGAATATTCTGGCAAAGATTTAGTTGGAGTTTCTTACGAACAATTGATAGATTGGGTAAAAACAAAATCACCAGCTTTTAAAGTAATTGCAGGCGACTACGTAACTACCGAAGACGGAACAGGTATAGTGCATATTGCTCCAACTTTTGGTGCTGATGACGCTCGCGTTGCAAAGGCAGCAGGTATTCCCGCACTTATACTCGATGATAAAGACGGAAATATTTGTCCAATGGTTGATAAACAAGGAAAATTCTTTAGAATAGAAGATTTACATCCAGATTTTGTTAAAAACTATGTAAATGTTGAAACATATAAAGATTTTGCTGGCAGATTTGTTAAAAACGAATACGACGAAAATGCAAATCCCGACATTTCAACTGATGTTGATATTGCTGTAATGTTGAAATTGCAGGACAAAGCTTTCAAAATTGAAAAATATGTTCACAATTATCCTCATTGCTGGAGAACAGATAAACCAATTTTGTATTATCCTTTAGATTCTTGGTTTGTTAAAACTACAGAACTTAAAGACAGAATGATTGAACTAAATAAAACCATAAATTGGAAACCTGTAAGCACTGGAGAAGGTAGATTTGGAAAATGGTTAGAAAATTTAGTTGACTGGAATCTTAGTCGTTCGAGATATTGGGGAACACCTTTACCTATCTGGAGTACAGAAGATGGAAGCGAAAGAAAATGTATGGGAAGTGTTAAAGAATTAATGAACGAAATTGCTATTTCTGTTGAAAAAGGTTTTATGTCTAAAGATTTTTGGAAAGGCTTTGTTCCCGGCGATTATTCAAAAGAAAACTATGAAAAAATAGATTTGCATCGTCCTGATGTTGATGAAATTGTTTTAGTTTCTTCTAAAGGTGAAAAAATGTTTCGCGAACCCGACCTAATTGACGTTTGGTTTGATTCTGGCTCTATGCCTTATGCACAATGGCATTGGCCCTTCGAGAATAAAGAAGAATTCCCAAATCTTTATCCTGCCGATTTTATTGCCGAAGGTGTTGACCAAACTCGCGGATGGTTTTTTACTTTGCACGCAATTTCAACAATGGTTTCCGACTCGGTAGCTTTTAAAAATATTATTTCAAATGGCTTAGTTCTCGACAAAGACGGAAACAAAATGTCTAAACGCCTCGGAAATGCTGTTGACCCATTTTCGGCAATGGACGAATACGGTGCAGATGCGCTAAGATGGTATATGATTACAAATTCTCAGGCTTGGGATAATTTAAAATTTGATATTTCTGGAGTTGATGAGGTAAGACGTAAATTTTTTGGAACTATTTACAATACTTACAACTTCTTTGCTCTTTATGCAAATATTGATAACTTTAGAAATTTAGATAAAGAAATAGAATTTGAAAAACGTCCAGAGCTTGATAAATGGATTTTAAGCTTGCTAAACTCTTTAATTAAAGATGTAGGAAATGCTTACGAAAACTACGAAAATACAAGAGCAGGACGCTTAATTCAAGATTTTGTAATTGACCACCTAAGCAACTGGTATGTAAGACTTGGACGAAAACGTTATTGGGGTGGAGAATACGATGAAGATAAAATTTCGGCTTATCAAACTTTATATACATGTTTGCTAACAGTTTCAAAATTAGCATCGCCAATAGCACCATTTTATATGGATAAACTTTATAGAGATTTAATTTCGGTTAACGATAAAGAAAAAGTAAGCTCGGTGCATTTAGCTTATTTCCCAGAAGTAAACGAAGAAATTATTGACAAAGAACTTGAAGAAAGAATGGAAATGGCACAGTCTATTTCGTCAATGATTTTAAGTTTAAGACGAAAAGCTAATTTTAAGGTTAGACAACCTCTTCAAAAAATTATGATGCCTATTATTTCTGATAACTTTGTTGAGCAAATCGAAAAAGTAGAGCAAATTATTAAAACTGAAACAAATATTAAAGAAATAAAATTCTTATCTGATAGTTCTGATATTTTGGTTAAGAGTATTAAAGCTAATTTTAAGGTGTTAGGACCAAAATACGGTAAATTGATGAAACAAGTTGCTGCAAAAATTGCAGGAATGTCTCAAAAAGAAATTGCAGAATTTGAACGCACAAATAAATTTAGTTTTGTTGTTGAAAATCAAGAAGTTAATCTTGAATTAGATGATGTTGAAATTATTTCTGAAGATATTCCAGGTTGGTTAGTTGCTAACGAAGGAAAAATTACTGTAGCACTCGACATAAATTTAACACAAGAATTAATTGAAGAAGGAATTGCAAGAGAATTTGTAAATAGAATTCAAAATTTAAGAAAAGAAAGTGGATTTAATGTGGTTGATAAAATAAATATTTACATTCTTTCAAATCCTAATCTAAACTCTGCTATTGCTAAGTTTGATGAATATATTTGTTCTCAAACTTTAGCAAATTCTATAAAAATTGTTGATAAAATGGAACAAAAAGAAAATATTTCCGTAGAAGTAAATAATTTTGAAACGCTATTGAGTGTAACTAAGGTTTAATGTTTAAAAAATTTGATTATGAGTAAAGAAGAAGAAAAAACCAGATACAGCTATGAAGAGCTAATGGAATTTAAGGAAATTATTCTTAAAAAACTTGAAAAAGCAAATCGTGATTACGAATTATATAAAAGCATGTTAAGTCACGAAGACACTAACGATATAATGGACACATCGCCAACTTTCAAAGTTTTGGAAGAAGGTGCAAATGTATTATCTAAAGAAGAAATTGGCAAAATTGCTCAAAGGCAGTTAAAATTTATTCAACATTTACAAGCAGCTCTTGCGCGAATTGAAACAGGTACTTATGGTGTTTGTAGAGAAACAGGAAAATTAATATCAAAAGAAAGACTTAGAGCAGTTCCTCATGCAACACTTAGTATGGATGCAAAAATGAATAGAAAATAAAATTATGGTTTTAACAAAAAATCATAGCTGTTAGCCTTAGTTTTTTACTTTTTTCTTCCTCTATAAAGTTTTACTCCGTCTATTTTGATTAGTTTATCATTTCTGTATGTGTAGGTAGTAAGTAGTGAGCCGTCAGGATTGTATTTTTTCCAGTCTTTATTTTTCTTACCCATGCGATAAGCACCGTACATTTCAACATTCCCATTAGCATAATACCATTTGTGGATGCCGTCTGGTTCGTTATTTTTAAAATTTCCTACAAATCTTATTTTATTATTGTCAATATAATAATATTTCCAAGTGCCGGTTTTTTCGTCTAAATTATAATTTCCTCTTTGCTCAATTTCTCCCACATAAATTATCCATTCGTCTTTTCGTGCATCGTCAAAATACTGACCAGCTAAAATTAAATTTCCTACAGAGTCGTATTCGGCATATTCGCCTTCGCGTTTTCCGTAGATAAAGTTTTCTTTTCTTTTTGTAGCACCATTTTCGTAAGTCCAAATCCATTCTCTATCTGGTTTCCCTTCAGAGTAATAGCCTTCAAGTTCGACTTTTCCATTTTTATAATAAAAAATCCATTTTCCGTCTTGTTTTCCGTCAACATAATTTCCTTCGCCAAAATAATATGCATTAATATCATCATATAATTTCCACAATCCTGTACGTTTACCGTTATTATCGAATAAACCTTGACCCAAAAATTCGCCTTCGGAAGTATATTCTTTTGCTATTTTTACATGTCCTTGTTCGTCATATTCTTTATGAATGCCAACTGGTTTATCATCTAGGAAAGCACCTTCAAATTTAATTTTTCCATCGGGGTAATATGCTTTTTTAATTTCAGCTTTTAAAACAATTTCTTCTTCTTGTGCCAATTCTGGAACGTACAATTCGCCATTTACATATCTTTGTTCTGTTAATATTTTACCATCAACATCATATTCTCTATGGTAGCCGTGTAAAATATCGTTTATATAGTTGTATTCGGTTTTTTTATTTCCGTTAGTATAAAACTCAATCCAAGTTCCTTGTTTACGATTTTGGGCATCTGTTCTATTTATTTTTTTAGCTTCAACCTCATAGCCGTTATAATATTTGAATAGAGTAATTACTGTGCTGTCTTTGTTAAATTCTTTAGCGTCTCCATCTTTTTTATCGGTTTTATATGAAAATATATATTGTAATTTTCCATCAGTTGAGTAGTAAAATGAAGTCCCTTCACGCAGACCGTTTAGGAAAAGTTCTTTTGAAAACAGGTAGTGATGTTTAACAGAATCTTCGTCATAAAAATATTTATAGTGAAGGGAGTAGCCATTTTTTTTGTCTTTACGATAGTTTATAGAGTTTTCAATTAGTCCGTCAGGGTAGTAAAAATTCCAAATGCTGTCCAATTCAAAAAACAGTCGATTTCCTTCAGATTTTAGAATACCGTCTTCGTAATAATTTTTCCAATAACCATCAGGTTTTCCCTCACGAATATAACCTTCAGCCGATATATTTCCATTTGGATAAAAATATCTTGTAAACTCATACTCATTGTTTTGGCAAAAAACGCTAAAACCAATAAGCAAAAAGAATAATATATTTAAAAAAATCTTCACGGTGTAAATTTAATTAATTAATATTTATCAGCAATGGAGTTTGTGAAGATTGTGAAGTTGGAATTTTTAGGATTGTAAAAAATTACTTATTTCCCCACTCAAAATTTCTCCCCAAAATCTTACTTTTATAAAATAATATCTTGTATATTTGTAAAAATTTGGTGTGGAAAAATAGGTTGTAAGCAATTATTTTCATGACACCAAAACTGTTTTAATTATTATTAAAAGAAAGGAGTAAATATGAGAATTTTTCAAATTCAAATTGCTTTAAAAGGGTTTAGACCAAAAATCTGGAGAAGGATATTAGTTCCTGAAAATGTATTATTACCCGATTTTCATAAAATTATTCAAACAACAATGGGCTGGACAAATTCTCATTTGCACCATTTTGTCAAAGGTAGATCATATTATGTACATAAGACAGAAGATGATGATTTTTGGGGTAATAATAGTGACATTGATTATGCAAAAATTAAAATTTCAGACTTACTTAGTTTTGAAAAAGATAAAATTATTTATGAATATGATTTTGGTGATGACTGGGAGCATGATATCGTGTTAGAAAAAATTCTTCCGTATGATAATAAATTAGTTTATCCGATTTGTGTAAAAGGCAAAATGAATTGTCCACCCGAAGGCTGCGGAGGAGTTCTCGGGTATGCATACATGTTAGAGGTGATAAAAGACCCAGAACATGAAGATTATGAAGAGCTTAGAGATTGGTTAGGAGAAGAATTTGATCCAGAATTTTTTGACATTGACACTGTAAATGAATTATTAAAAAGAAAAGATTTTGGGTGTTTAGATTTATTTTATTAGCAATAACTACTTATATTTGTAGTATAGAATTTTACGTTTGAATGACTTTTCATTTTAATTTTCACATATTTTTTACCAAAAATTTTCACCCAAATTTTTATTTTATAAAATAATATCTTGTATATTTGAAAAAAATTGGTGTGGAAAAATAGGTTGTAAGCAATTATTTACACAACACCAAAACTGTTTTAATTATTATTAAAAGAAAGGAGTATATATGAGAATTTTTCAAATTCAAATTGCTTTAAAAGGGTTTAGACCAAAAATCTGGAGAAGGATATTAGTTCCTGAAAATGTATTATTACCCGATTTTCATAAAATTATTCAAACAACAATGGGTTGGACAAATTCTCATTTGCACAATTTTGTCAAAGGTAAAATACGTTATGCACCTAGAATGGAAGAAAATCCTTTATGGGGTTTTAACAACGAAGTTAATTATAAGAGAATTAAAATTTCAGATTTACTTAGAGTAGAAAAAGATACAATTATTTACAGATATGATTTCGGTGACAACTGGACACATAATATTGTGTTGGAAAAGATTCTTCCATATGATGATAGATTAGTTTATCCGATATGTGTAAAAGGTAATATGAATTGTCCTCCCGAAGACTGCGGTGGAGTTCACGGATATGCATACATGTTAGAGGTGCTAAAAGATCCAGAACATGAAGATTATGAAGAGATTAGCGATTGGTTAGGAGAAAGATTTAACCCAGAATTTTTTAACATTGACAAAGTAAATATACTATTAAAAGGTAATGATTTTGGGTGTATAGACTATTATTAATAGCTTATATTTGTAATATAGGATTTTACGTTTGAATGACTTTTCATATAAAGCTTAGCTTTTATTTTTAACCACTTAAAAACCTAATCTATAATTTAAAATCTAAAAATTATTTTACTATATTTGTGAAATGAAAATGTTGTATTTATTAATTGAATCTACATTGACGAAGAAATGAAAATAGATAAAAATCTGAAAAACAAAAAAGTAGAACTTTTGCAATACTATCGCAGTCGAGCAGAAGAATTTTTAAGTGAAATAAAACTTACTTATGGCAATACCCAATATAGAGAACAAGCATCTGCTATTAACAAATCACTCATAGAAACTAAAGATATTTTGTTGGCAACACTTTTGCAGATAGCAGAAAATGAGAAGTGGACAAATAGGGAAAAACTCGAAAGTATTCTAATGATCACTTATACAAATTACATTGTAATGCTTGAATCAAGAAATGATGTTTGGCCCTATGAATATATGACATTTTCAAGAAGGATTGGCGAATTATGGGAACCTTTTTGTAAACTTTGTTTTGCTTATCCTATTAATAAAATTCAACTATTCATACCACCATTATTTTCTGAAGTTAAAAAGAAATTATCAGATGAAATAGAGGCGTATATTGATAAATTGAAAATATCAAAAGAAGAAAAAAAACAATTAAAAAAGTATTATTACAAAGTTTGGGGACTTGTAACATCGGGAGAAATAAAACTTGAGTTAGATTTACATTTTATCTATAATAATCAAAAAATTGTTGTTGATTTTAAAAGTGGGTTTGGCTCAAACGAAAAAGGAAATACAAACAGACTTCTTTTGGTTGCTAGTATTTATAAAAACTTAGAAGAAAATTATAAATGCATGATTTTTGTTAGAGCGAATGAAAATAATCATTATTTTCAAACACTCAAGAACTCAGGTATTTGGGATGCTTTTAGTGGAGCAGAAGCATATAATCAAATGAATATTTTTTCTGGGTTTGATATTAAAAATTGGATTGAACTTAATGTTAATTGGGAGAAAGATTTCAAAAAAGAAACAATGCAATTTTTTAAACAAAACAATCTTGACCAATACTTAATTTGGTAATGTTTCAGGAAGCAAGAAAATATCAGGCATTTTATACCAAATCAACTCCGATTGTTGATTATATGGTGCAAAACTTATCATTAAAATCTGATGATAGAATATTAGAACCATGCGGAGGCGATGGGGTCTTTGTAGAATCAATTATTGATAAAAATGAATATGCATATGTTGATATTTATGAATTGAATGAAAAATCTATAAAAATATTAAATAAAAAATTTTCATATTTACCTAATGTAAGAATAAAACATAGCGACACGCTTTTAGACGAAGAATTAATATTTAATTCAAGCTTTGGGGGAATTTATGACAAAATTATTGCAAATCCACCTTATGGAGCATGGCAGGATTATGAAAAAAGAGATGTTTTAAAGAAATTATTTCCAAATATCTATACAAAAGAAACTTATGGTTTATTCCTTTATAGGAGTATTGAACTATTGAGGGATAAAGGATTACTCACTTTCATAATCCCTGACACATATTTAAATTTGCACATGCATAAAGCTTTGCGAAAGCATATTTTAAAAAAAACCAAAATAAAAGAACTTGCACTATTTCCATCTTCATTTTTTCCTGGTGTAAATTTTGGTTATGCAAATTTATCTATAATTACACTTGAGAAATGTTTTAACCAGAAAGAATGTTTAAATAATAATTTCAAAATAATTAATGGATTCAAAAACGTAGAACAACTATCGGATATAAATTCGGAAACAGATTTAAATATAAAAATTTATCATCAAAAGGATATTTATACAAACCCTGACCATGCATTTTTGATTTCTGATAATTTTGAAATAATAAATGCAATTAATAATTCAAAACTAAAAATAGGAGATATTGCAAGTTGTGTAACTGGCTTCTACTCAGGAGATGATAAAACATTTTTGCAAGTTAGTAATACGGATTTGAAAAATGCAAAAAATTATAATATAGTTAATCCTAATTCAATAAATAGGGATTATCAAAATATTTCCAATTTACTTGATGGTATTAATGGGACAAAACATTTTATACCAATTGTTAAAGGTGGAAATGTAAAATACTTGAAGTCAGAAGGGTGGTTTATGAATTGGAGCAAGGAAGCTGTAAAGCATTATAAAACTGATAAGAAAGCAAGATTTCAAAACCCTCAATTTTATTTTAAATTTGGAATAGGCGTACCAATGATTAGTAGCAGTAGCATTACTGCATCATTAATTGAATACAAATTATTTGATCAAAGTATTGTTGGAATCTTTCCAAAAGACGAAAGTTTAACGTATTATTTATTAGCATTTTTTAATTCGCCTACTTGTAATAAATTCATTCGAACAATAAATCCATCGGCAAATAATCCTGCCAATTATATCAAGAAAATTCCATTTATTATTCCTGAAAAACATGTTTTAAATTTAATAAATCAGAAAACAAGTGAAATTCTTAATTCAATTAAACAATTAGGGGGTTATAATGATGATACTGAGAGGGAAATTTGGAGTATAATTGAAGAAATATATCAAATTGATTAAATACGCAACACTAAATTGAAAGAATTTCCCAAAAATATAAATTTCAAATACAGCTGGAGAACTTATCAGAAAAGAGTTCTTGATGATTTAGAACAACATCTTGATGATAATCATTTGCATATTATTGCTCCTCCAGGCTCAGGAAAAACTGTGCTTGGACTCGAAGTTGCTATTCGACTAAATAAACCAAGCTTGATTTTTGCTCCAACTATTGCAATTAGAAACCAATGGATTCAAAGACTTTGTGAACTATTTCTTCAAACAAACGAAATGCCCGACTGGATTTCAATAGATATAAAAAATCCAAAATTTCTTACAGTTGTTACTTATCAGGCTCTTCATGCAGCAGTAACAAACACCATTGTTGAAGAAGATTCAGAAATTCTCGATGCAGATGAGGATTTTGAAAACGGCGAAAATGAAAAAACTGTAAAAATTATTGATGCTACAGATATTGTAAACTCACTTAAAGACAAAGGAGTGAAAACTATTGTTGTTGATGAGGCACATCATTTAAAAAATGAATGGTGGAAATGTCTTAATGCAGTTAAAAAAGCTTTAAAACCTACAATAGTTGGATTAACAGCAACTCCTCCTTATGATGTTTCTTATGCTGAGTGGCAAAGATATATTGATTTAAATGGACCTGTCGATGCTGAAATATCTGTCCCAGAACTTGTTGCTGAAAATGATTTGTGTCCTCATCAAGATTATATTTATTTATCAGAACCTACTGAGGAAGAATTTTCAATAATTCAAAACCAAAGAAACAAAACACAAAATATTTATGAAGAAATAAAAAACGATGAGGTATTAATAAAAGCTCTAACCAATCATAAAATTTTCCTAAACCCTTCTGAAAACCTCGAATGGATATATAATAATCTTGAATATTATTCCTCAGTATTAATTTTTCTAAATTCTATAGGCAAATTTGTTACAAAAGACCATTTAAAAGTAATTGATACTAAGAAATTTACATTGCCAGAGCTAAATTATGAATGGCTTGAAATTCTTCTATCGTTTTACCTTTTTGAAGATAAAGAAAACTTTACTGCTTATGAAGATCACAAAGAAAAACTGATAAATAAATTAAAGAGAAATGGATTAATTGAGAGAAAAAGAATAAATTTCCAGTATAATCAAAAAGTAGATCGTTTGATTAGCACATCGTTGAGCAAATTACAAAGCATAAAGACTATTGTAGATGTTGAGTATAGCGTGTTAAGAAACAATCTGAGAATGGTAATTCTTACGGATTATATTCGCAAGGAATTTTTGATAAATGAGAGTCAAAACAATTTAGTTTTAAATAAAATAGGCGTATTGCCAATATTTGAACAACTTAGAAGAGCTAATGATAAAAATATAAAATTAGGAATTCTTTCTGGCTCTTTAGTTGTGATACCAAAAACAGCAACTAAAGCTCTTACAGAAGCTTCACAGAAATTAGGTGTTGAAAATCTTTCGTTTTCAAATTTAGCTTACGACAATAATTATTTAATTGTAAACTCCAACGAAAGCATTAAACACAACATTGTACATTTAATTACTCAAATATTTGAGCAAGGAGAAATAGAAGTTCTTATTGGTACAAAATCATTATTAGGAGAAGGTTGGGACGCTCCAACTTTAAATTCTTTAATTTTGGCAAGTTTTGTAGGTTCTTATGTTCTTTCAAATCAAATGCGAGGTAGAGCAATTCGTTCTGATAGAAAGAATCCAAATAAAACAGGCAATATTTGGCATTTAGTCTGTGTTGACCATACAGCAACTGACGGAGGTAGTGATTTGCATTTAATGAAAAGACGTTTTAAATCTTTTGTTGGTATAAACAATAAAAAAGAAGTTTTTGTAGAAAATGGAATTGACAGACTAAATCTGCCTAAAAATTTTACAGACTTAGAGCTTGCAAATTATAATAAACAAACTATTCAAATAGCAAGTCAGAGAGAAAATTTAAAAAAGAAATGGAACGATGCATTGTTAAATGGTGTTGATATAGTAGAAGAAATAAAAGTTCCATTTCCTGATGATAAGGATTACAAAAAACTAACATCATTATACTATTACAAAACTATTGCTTACCTTTTAGCAACATTGGGAGCAAGTTTATTTGTCTTTTTTAAAACTTTTTTAGAAACTTTAGGCAGATCAATATCAAATATTCGTTCTATGAACGATTTTTTTGCATTTATAATGGTTTTTGGTATTATTGGCGTTCTTTTGTTTGGGTGGCAGTTTTATAGAACTTTTCGGATATACATTAAGTATAGAGACATTTCTAAAGATGCTCATCAAATTGGAGAAGCTTTGTTAGAATCGCTTGTAAAGGTTGGAGCAATACAAACTGAGTATTCAAAATTGTTTGTAAAAACCTCAATTGACGATATTGGAGCTATTTATTGCCATCTTGATGGAGGTACTACATACGAAAAATCTTTGTTTATAAAGGCTATGCAAGAAATATTAGCAAATATTGATAATCCTCGATATTTAATTATTAGAAAAAGTTTGTTTTTAAAAATAATATCTCAAAAAGATTATCATTCTGTACCAGAAATACTTGGTCAAAACAAAAAATCAGCCGAATATTTTGCAAGACAATGGAAAAGATTTGTTGGCTCATGCAAATTGATTTATACAAGAACAATTGAAGGAAGAAAAATACTATTAAAATCGCGACTAAACTCCCTTGCCTCAGAATTTGAAGAAAAAACAGAAAGAATAAATACAAATAAGATAAATACTAAATTGAGGAGATAGGGGAGAGTTGTGGGGATTGGTAGAAAAACTCAATTTAAGTTTGGAATTTAAAAATTATTTTATTATACTTGTAAAAAAAGAGATAAGTTAATTGACTTTTTAATTTAAGTTATATGTCAAAGATATTCATTATTTTGATAAGTATATCATTAGCAACAATAACAACATTTGCACAAGCACCTATGTCTGGTCAATATATATTACCACAAATAGGTGATACAATAACTTATTTTCATCTTGATACAACAGGAATTAATCTTGATGGAACGGGTACATTAAATCAAAAAATTTGGGACTTTTCTGAAGTAAATATATTAAGTACTGTAGCTCCAACAAGATTATTTTGCCTTGATCCAGTTGAGTCGCCACATTATGAAGACAACCTTCAATCAAATCTTTTAATTGTACAAACTAATGGAAATGATACTTTACATGCAAGTGTTAAGCCAAATTCATTATCAAATAAGAGCCAATATAGTGAGCTATTTTTCTTGAATTATGAGGAAGATTCACTTTTGCTTGTTTCTTTTCCACTATCACTTGGGGACACTTACACTTGCAATTTTGCTGGTAGCGGAGTAGTTTATTCTGGTAATATGGATTGGATATTAAAAAATGGCTTAGTTGATGCTGAAGTAGATGGATATGGTACGATGTTATTGCCAGATGGGACAATTCATGAAAATGTTTATCGTGTCAAAATAGTACATTCATTTGAATCATCACTTATTATGTATGGATCGGAACTACCTCTACCTAATAGTTTAGCAAACATATATTATTGGTTTAGTGAATATTATACAATGCCAATTGTGGCTTATTCTCAGGCTAATACAAATTTTTCAGATACTACAACATTTTATTTTCAAAGCAAGAACTATATTGTAAAAGCAATTGAACAATCAAACTTTAATTTTGATTTTTTTCCAAATCCTGCACAAAACTATTTGGAGTTAAACAATATTCCTGACAATTCATTTATAGAAATTTATGATATGCATGGAAAACTCCTTTATAATAATGAATTAAATAAAAACAAAATATATATTGCTAACTTTAAATCAGGTTTATATATTATTATAGCTAAAAATCAAGGTAAAATAATTTGGACAGGCAAATTTATTAAAAATTAGTTGACAAAAATTTATTTTACCCATAAAATACTTACCCTAAAGAATTTATGAAAAAACTATTTAATAATGTTGAAATTTGTAAACATATTGCAACGAAAAATGAAAATGGTTACCACAAGATATTTGGATTATAATGAAATAGAAATTAAGATATATTTATGAGAAAAAATCTCATGTTTTTGCGATTTTTTAATAAAAATGTTTATTTTTGCGAAATAATCTCAAAAAAAGACAAATATGTTACTTGAATTTAGTGTCGGCAACTTTCTTTCTTTTAGAGAAAGAAAAACCTTAAACTTAGTAGCTTCAAGCATTAACGACTATAAAGAAACAAATACCATTAATTCTGAAAGACATGTAGTTTTAAAAGGTGCTGTTATATATGGTGCAAATGCAAGTGGTAAATCAAATTTCATTCGTGCTATGAGTACAATGAGAAGAATAGTGTTGTTATCTTTTTATCAGTCATCAACCAAAGATTTAGGCGTAACTCCATTTTTATTAAATACTGAAACGGAACAAGGTCCATCATATTTTGAAGTTTTATTTGAAGCACAAGGAATACGTTATAGATACGGTTTTGAAGTAACAAATAAAGAAGTTATTGGAGAATGGTTGTACGAATCAAAGAAAAATGTTGAAAAATTCTTATTTCTAAGAGAAAAAGATGGGATAGAGGTGGCAACTTCTTATAAAGAAGCAGAAAATTTAGAAAGCAAAACAAGAGATAATGCATTATTCTTGTCTGTAATCGACCAGTTTAATGGTGTTATTGCTAAAAGAATAATGAATTGGTTCAACAATTTTATTACTATTTCAGGATTAACTCACGAAAAATATGAATTAGTAACATTTGAAATGTTAGGAAAAGAAAACACAGCTAAAATTCTTGGTAGTTTTTACAATCAATTAGATTTAGGTTTTGAAGATTTGTCTGTTTCTAAAGAAAAATTCAATCCTAAAAGAATTTCAGAAGATACACCAGAGTCTTTGCTAAAATTATTAGTTAAAGATTTGGAGGGGGCTTTTCGCTTTAAAATAAAAACTATGCATGAAAAATATGATAACAACAATAAAAAAGTTGGATACGTTGAATTTGATATGCGTAGTCAAGAATCTGCAGGTACTAACAAAGTTTTTAATATATCAGGACCTATTTTTGATGTTTTACAAAAAGGTGGTGTTTTAGTAATCGATGAATTGGACTCGAGTTTACATCCGCTAATGACATTGGCTATTACAAGACTCTTCAACTCAAAAAAAGATAATTCTAAAAACGCACAATTAATTTTTACTACTCACGATACAAACTTATTTTCATATGGAAAGTATAGAAGAGACCAAATTTATTTTGTTGAAAAAGATAAATACGGTGCATCAGATTTGTACTCATTGGTTGAGTATCGTGAAGAAGATGGAAAAAAAGTTCGCAAAGATCGTTCTTTTGAAAAAGATTATATTCAGGGTAGGTATGGTGCTGTTCCATATATTGGTGATTTTTCCAAAATTATATTAGAATGGCAAAAAAAGTAAAAATCCCAAATCATATTAAAAAAAGATACGAGAGAGTTGAATCTAAACGTTTAGAAAATGTCAAATCTAAACGTAGATTTTATTTGATTGTATGTGAAGGTGAAAAAACTGAACCAAATTATTTTGAATCTCTGAAAAATGATTTGCCAAAAGGCGTTTTGAATGTTTGCGATTTTAGAATTGAAGGGACAGGAAATAATACAGTTTCTTTAGTGAAACGTGCAATGGCATTACGTGATCAATGGCAAATGCAAATAGAAAAACCTATTGATAAATTATGGATAGTTTTTGATAAAGACAGTTTTTCAGATCAATCTTTTAATGCAGCTATTCAAACTTGTATGGCAAAAAATCCTGTGGTCGATTGTGCTTGGACAAACGAAGCTTTTGAGCTTTGGTATCTGCTACATTTTCATTATTACAATACAGGAATAAGTAGAAAACAGTATCAAGAGTTGATTGAAAAAAACTTTAAGGAAAAGGGATTAAAAAATTACACATACAAAAAGAATAGTACAGAAATGTATTCACTATTGAAAACTTATGCAAATAGAGATTTTGCTATTAAAAACGCTGTAAAACTTAAAAAACTATATCTTGGGCAACAAAACTATTCAACTCACAATCCTTGTACAATGGTTTATAAACTTGTTGCCGAACTTTTTGGTTTGGAAGAAATAATTGAAGAGGATAAAAATAAATTTTAATAATTTGTTGGAATAATATAAATTAAAAGGCTATTTTATAAAACTAGACCAAAGCTATCAAAAAAAACTAAAATAAATTTTTTTATATGTAAAAAAGACTATTTTTGTATTCGTAGAAAATTGTATTAAAAAATTTAAAATTTTAAGTATGAAAAAAACATTTTTAATTTTGATTTTTTGTGTTATTGCAAGTTTTGCATCTAAAGCTCAGTTTAGTGGTTTTGTCGATTTACTAATACCAGCAAAAGAAAATACTGTCCCTTTTTTGGGTCCTGGCGTAATGTATCTTCATGAATTAGAAAATGGTATGAGTATAGGTGGATTAGTTGCTTATCGTCAAAGATTAAATTTTAATAGTTTTAGCGGTAATATTCCTATTATGCTTGTTTCTAGATATTATACTAGCGGTAGAGGTAGAGGATTTTATCCTCAAGCTGGTTTGGGTTTTAACACTACGTTTAATGTATTTAAAAATAAATTTCTAAACAGAACAGAGTCATATTCAATTACATGTTTTTCGTATGTAGTGGGTATAGGCGGAAAATTTAAAAGCAATTTGGATATATCTGGGCATTTTGAAGGATATATACTTAATGGACACCATAGTGGAGCTGTTTTGTTAAGGGTTGGATTTGGAATTTAATAAATATTTTTAATGATTATCCGCATTTATACCTAAACTCATTTTTATAACTTACACAGGCTACTAGTAGTCTTCCAAATAAGGCTTCTCCAAAATACCTGCGATT
>Ga0209719_1002830_pt1 | contig 16980 bp, 15 predicted proteins | sample AD_JPNAS2_MetaG_FD_184421 | JGI IMG/M metagenome (GOLD analysis project Ga0209719, IMG submission 184421) | Active sludge microbial communities of municipal wastewater-treating anaerobic digesters from Japan - AD_JPNAS2_MetaG (SPAdes) (version 2) | ecosystem: Engineered > Bioreactor > Anaerobic...
GAAGATCAGCATGGCGATGACGGCCAGTTTCCAGTCCCGGTAAAAGATGACGAAGATCAGGCCGAGGAGGGTGAACGTATCCTTGAACATCGTTGTCACGGCATCGGAGACGGCCCCCTGGAGGGTGCCCGCATCATTGGTGATCCGGGACATGAGGATTCCCGTGGGATGCCGGGTAAAAAAGGACAGGGATTGCTTCTGGATCTGCCGGTAAAGGCTGCTGCGCAGATCGGCGACGACCCGGAGGCCGATATAGTTCATCAGGACCATCTGTCCATAGCTGCATAACCCTTTGGCCAGGTAGATGAAAATCACCACCAGGGGGATCCAGAAAAGCATCTGGGCATCCTTTTTCAAAAAGATGCCGTCGAGGGCGGGTTTGACCAGGAAGGCCAGTGCCGAAGTTGACGTTCCGACCACGAGCATGCACAGCATGGCCATGAGGAAACGGCCGCCGTGGGGTTTGGCAAGTTTTAAAAGTCTCTTGAATACATCCATTTAAAGCATCTCCATGGCCAGGCGGGCGGCCCGCCGCGCGGCCCCCGGGGCGCCCAGCTTTTCCCTGATGCCGGCCAGTTCCTGTTTGATGCAGTTTTTTCTCTCAACGTCGGTGAGGATGGCCAGGATTTCCTTTGCCATCCGGGGCGGATTCACGTCCTGCTGAATGAGTTCCGGGACCACGGTCTTGCCGGCGATGATGTTGGCCAGGCCGATGTGGTCCACATGTACGAAGATCCGGCCCATGAGATAGGTAAACGGCGATATTTTATAAACAATGATCATGGGCACGCCGATCAGGGCCGTCTCCAGGGTCGCCGTTCCCGAGGCTACCATGGCGGCGTCGCAGACGGCAAGCACATCGTAGATTTCGTTGCCGATTATCTTTACGTTCAGTTTTTCCTGGCAGGGCCGGATCATCTCTTCCACGCCGTCCCGGTCCAGTGTGTCGGCAAGGGGCAGGACAAACTGGGCGGTTGGCACTTCCCGCTTTATGATCCCCGCGGCAGCGAGCATTTCCGGCAGGAGTTTTGTCACCTCTCCGGGCCTGCTTCCCGGCAGGAGGCCGATGATGGCTGCCCCCTCGCGAAGATCGAACCGGCGGATGGCCTCGTTACGGTGGTACTTGGTGTTTATCCCATCGAGGAGGGGATGGCCCACAAATTCCACCGCCATGCCTTCCCGGCGATACATCTCCGCCTCGAAGGGAAGGATTACCGCCATCCGGTCCACGCATTGTCGCAGTTGCTTGATCCGGCCCCGCCGCCAGGCCCATACCTGGGGACTGATGTAGTAGAATACCCGGACGCCTTGTTTTTTTGCCGCCCTGGCCAGGGGCATGTTGAAATCTGGATAGTCGATGAGAATGATCAGCGCCGGCTTCTCTTCCCGCAGCGACCGCTTCAGTTTCCTCATGATGCCCAGGATCATTCCTAACTTGGAAAAGACCTCGGTCAGTCCCACCACGGCCATGTCTCCGGCCCGGGCCAGGCACCGGACCCCGGCGGCTTCCATCTTCGGGCCGCCGATTCCATAGAAAGCCAGACCGGGATCTGTTTCCAGCATGGCCCGCACCAGATTGGCGCCGTGGAGATCCCCCGAGGCCTCTCCGGCGACGATCAGGACCTTCTTCTTATAAATTGTCATGTTTACCCAACACCCGCGAAGGACGAAAACACTCAAGAAAGAACGCCGGATGCATTTTCATGCTAACAAGAAATATGGGAAGTGTCCCCCTTTTTGTCATTTTCCATGCTGCACGGAAAGGAGGATCTCGTCCTTGGCCTTCTTCATTTCCCGAGCGATGTTCAGCGCCAGTTCCAGGGCGTTCCGCCCATCCTCACCGGAAACGACGGGGCGGGCGCCGTTTTGGACGGCGGTGACGAAGGAACGGATTTCCGCTTCGAGCGGATCATGCTGGCAGACTTCCACCGCGTTGCTAAAAATATCCAACCTCCCTGAATCACTAACCTTCTTGCTAAGGGAAACGAGATCCCGTTTATTGTAGTCCACGGCATGGTAACCATCGATGCCGAAAAAACGGATCTTCTGAAGGGTCTTGCCCGTGACGCGGCTGGCGGTTATGTTGGCTACACAACCACCGGCGAATTTAAGCCGGACGTTGGCGATATCAACAAGTTCGGAGAGGACCGACACCCCTACGGCATCGATGGCGGCTACGGGTGATTTTACAAAATGCAAGATGACATCCAAATCATGAATCATGAGATCGAGGATGACGTCCACGTCCGTGCCCCGTTCGAAGAACGGGTGGAGGCGATGGGCCTCGATAAACAGTGGTTGTTGGATGACTTTTGCCAGGGCGATTACGGCGGGATTGAACCTTTCTACAAAGCCTACCTGCAGGACCGCATGATTCCTCCCGGCGGCGTCGATCAGTTCATCAGCTTCCGCGAGGGTGACGGTGATTGGCTTTTCCACAAGCGTGGATACGCCGGCTTTTAGAAATGTAACGGCCGTTTCGTAATGGGAAACCGTGGGCACGGTTATACTCACGGCGTCCACCCGACCCAGCAACTCGCGGTGATCCTGAAAGGCCGGACATCCGTATTGAGCGGCGGCCCGGTGGGCTCGCTCCGCCACGACATCGGCGACGGCGGTGATGCGGCAGCCCGGAATCAGGGCGTACTTCTGCAGGTGATAGTTACCCAGATGGCCGATACCGACCACGCCGATGCGGAGTTCGTTCATTATCGGCAGATCCCTCGCTGGGTGTTCTGAATGAAGTCGATGAACTGCCTTATTTCCGGAAGGTCCGGAACGTCGGTCCGGACCTTTTCGAGCGCTGTCTTCAAAAGCAGGGAAGAGCGAAAGATAATCCGGTAGGCCAGCTTCAGGGACTGGATGGTTTCCGGAGAGAAATTTCTTCTTTTCAGGCCGATGAGATTCAAGCCGTAGAGTTTGGCCATGTTTCCCGAGGCCATGGTAAAGGGCGGGACGTCTTTCCCAACGGCGGAGCAGCCGCCGATAATACAATGGGCGCCGATGCGGGTGAACTGATGGATCCCCGTCATCCCGCCGATGATGGCGTTGTCTTCCACGTGGATATGACCGGCCAGATTGGCGGCGTTGGCCATGACGATCCGGTTGCCGAGCTTGCAGTTGTGGGCGATGTGACAATAGGCCATGATGAGATTGCAATCTCCCATGATGGTGACACCGATATCGGCGGCTGTGGCGCGATGGATGGTCACGAATTCACGGATCGTATTGGAATTGCCGATGATCGTCCGCGTAATCTCGCCGCGGAACTTGAGGTCCTGGGGTGCGGCGCCGATGGAGGCGAACTGAAAGATCCGGCATCCCGCGCCGATGTCGGTATGTTCGTCTATGACGACATGCGGCCCGATGACGGTATTCTTGCCGATATTTACATCCGCGGCAACGATGGAATAAGGGCCGATTTCGACCCCTTCCTCCAGATTCGCCGCCCCGGAGACGACGGCGGTGGGATGAATGTTCATAAGTCGTTTATTTCCCCTTCCTTTTCGCTGATTATTTTCTCAAGCGCGGCGACACGCCTGTTTAGCGCCGCTATCTTATTCCTCATTTCCGGCAATTTAGGGATCGAGGAGGCCGCCCGGAGCCATTCCCGATAGGGTTGCTGGGGGGCGCCGCCGTAAATCTGTCCCGCGGGGACGTTTTTGGAGATCCCCGCTCGGGCGGCCACAATGGCATGGTCACCGATGCTGATATGGCCCACAATGCCCGCCTGGCCGCCGATGATGACGCCCCGGCCGATGCGGGTGCTCCCCGAGATGCCTACCTGTGCCACGATTATCGCGTGCTCGCCCACTACTACATTATGGGCGATTTGCACGAGATTGTCTATTTTGACGCCTTTCTGAATCCAGGTCCGGCCCAGAGTCGCCCGGTCGACGGTGGTATTGGCGCCGATCTCCACGTCGTCGTCGATCTGGACGATGCCGACCTGGAGTATCTTACGGTTTTCCTGCCCGGGGACGGCAAATCCGAACCCGTCGCTGCCGACCACGACCCCGGCATGGAGGATGACGCGCCGGCCTATAAGGCAGCCCTCATAGACCGTGACGTTGGGATAAAGTATCGAATCCGCGCCTACGGCTGCATTGTCCCCGATCACGACACCGGGATGGAGAACGGCCCGGGCGTCTATTCTGGCCCCGGCGCCTACATAGACCTGGGGGTAGATCGTCGCTTCCGGATCCACTTCCGCGCCGGCGGCGATAAATGCCTGGGGATGAATCCCCGGCGCCGGCAGTGGGCGTCGGTGGAACAGCTCCAGGGCCAGACCGAAGGCCGCATAGGGATCGGCAACGACGAGGAGGTTTTTCCCGGGGCATTCGAGACCTGCCCTCACCAGTACCGCCCCGGCGCCGGTAGTGAAAATCTTCTCTTGGTATTTAGGGTTGGCCAGAAAGGACAGTTCTCCTTCCTGGGCCTCGTCCAGCCCGTTGACCCCCTTGATCAACACCGTGCCGTCCCCGATTACCCGGCCGCCCAGATGGATGGCCAACTCGCCTAAAGTTATTTCCACGGTTCCGTTATTTGGACTTCTTCGCCTTGTTGAATTCGTCGATGACCCGCTGGGTGAGGAGGTTTCCCTTGGCATGGTAGGCGACGGGGAGGGTGCTAAGGTCGATAATCAAAGTATAGTTCTCACTTTCCCCGATGGCATTCACGATCTTGAGGATCTCCGGGACGTTCTTGCCCAGGAATTCCTGACGCCTGTTTTGCATCTCGTCGTTGGCGTCCTTGACCATGTCCTGATAATCACGGAACTTCTTCTGATAGGTCTGCTCCTTGTCCCGCAAGGCCTTTTCGGTGAGGACGGGGCGCTGTTTTTCCAGTTCATCCTTCAGACGCTGCAGCTCCTTCTCCTTGTTCTGGATGTTCGTGCGGTTCTTGTCGTAGTTCTTTTTCAATTCCTCCATGGTGGCCTTGCCGACTTGGGAGTTCATTAAAACTTCCTCCACATGGATAAAGCCGATCTTTTCCGCCTGCGATACGGTCGGCGCGACCAGGAAGAAGGAAAAGGCGATGGCCGCCCCTAAGGCCCATATTGTTTTTTTCATTAATAACCCTCCGTAGTTAATTGATTTCTACATCATCATGCCGATGGTGAATTCCCAGCGACTCGGGTCTTCGCCGTCCTTGCGGTCCAGGACATATCCCCACTCCAGGCGCAACGGCCCTACGGGGGAGTACCAGCGGATGCCGGCGCCGGCGGTCTGGCGCATGTCATTCAAGTGATACCCGTCTTCCCAGGCGTTGCCGGTATCGTAAAATACCACCCCCTTCATGCCGGCGTTCTTGATCAGGGGGAAAACGAAATCGACGTTGAAGGAAAGCATGGTTTTACCGCCGATCAAGTCGCCGGTTACCGGGTCGCGGGGGCCGATGTCCCGCAATCCCCGGAGACTGTTTATGCCGCCGAGGTAATACCGCTCATAGACGGGCAGTTCCTTGCCCTCGTTGGGTTGCAGATAACCGATGCGTGCCCGGACATCGAATACCGTTTCCAGGGGGAGGGGGAAGAACCAGCCGGTGGTGCCGGTGTATTTGGTGAAGCTCACCGTACCCCCCAGGAGCCAGCCGGCCTGGAGGATCGTGGCGGCGTTTTTGGAGCCCGTGGTGGGGAAGAACTCGTCGTCCGTGGTATCCCGGGAAAGGGTGAACCCCATGCTGCTCGTCGTGGCATTGCCTGCCTGCTGTTTGATGTAATTCGACGCAAAGGGAGAGACGTTGGTGACATCGGTGAAGGCCAGGGTATAGGAGACGTAACCGGTGATGCTCTCCCAGATGGGATAGCCGAAGACGGCGCCGCCGCCCTTGGTGCCCAGATCGTAGGTATCATAGATCCTGCCGGAGTTCCAGAGGTCGAACTTGCTCCACAGGGGGATGTCGAAGAGCCAGGGCTCCGTAAAGGATAGGTCATAATAAGAGGACACGGAACCGATATTGGCTTTCAAACTGAGGGTCTGTCCCCGCCCGAAAAGGTTTTGCTGGGAGATCTGCGCCATTACCATGGCCCTGTCCTGGGCGCTGTAGCCGGCCCCCATGCTCACCATGCCCGTGGGCTTTTCCTTGAGGCGGATATTCACATCCGCAAGGGAATCGTCGGGACCTTTTTCCGACTGGAAATCCACTTCTTCGAAGTACCTCATCCGCATGAGATTCTTGTAGCTGTCTTTCATCTTGGTACTGCTGTAGAGTTCGCCTTCCGTCATGAGAAGAAGCCTGCGGATGACCTTATCCCTGGTCTTGGTATTGCCGAAGAGGGATATCCTGTTGAAGTAAACCAGATTTCCCTTCTTTATCTCATAATTGATATCCACATTCAGGACATTTTCGTTCACTTTCGTTATCGGTGTCACTTCCGCGTAGGCAAAGCCTTCGTCGTTGCAGGCCTGGGTGAGCAGCTCCATGTCCTTGATGACGGCGCCCCGATCAAAGTGCTCCTGCTTCCGGATGTTTAGTTTTTCCATTAGTTCCGATCGCTTTGCCTTCAGCTCGTCACCGGTGACGTCCACCCGGCCCACCTTGAACCGCTGACCTTCGGTGATGGGGATCTTTATATAAACCCCCTTCTTGTCATAGCTGATGATCCCGTCCCCCACCTGGGCGGTGATGAACCCGTTGTTCAGATAAAAGGCGTTGAGGCGGTTTATGTCCTGTTTCATTTCCGTCTTTTTCAGGAGGCCCGAGTCGGTGAAAAAATAGAAAAAACCCTGTTCCGAGGTCTTCATGATTTTCTTGAGTTCGTTGTCCCGGAAGGAACGGTTGCCCTCGAAGGAGATCTTCTTGATATAGAGCCGGGAGTTTTCATTGATGGTAAAGATGACCCGAATGTCTTTCTCCTGCTCCTTTTCTATGGCGTAAGCGATCTCGGCGTTGAAATAGCCCTTGTCGTCATACATGGCCTTGATCTTTTCCATGGAGGTGGTGATCTTTTCCTTGCTCAATGCCTGGCGGGTCTTGAAGGTCAGGACCGCTTCGATGTCTTTTGTGTCCAGCTTTTTGTTCCCCTTGATCTGGATATCCGTGATGAGACCCTTTTCTTTCACCATGAAGGTGATTTTTTTCCCTTCCTGGGTGTCGGTGACATCGGCGGCCACATCGTCGAAATATCCAAGCCTGTAGATCGCCCGGATATCTTCGTTGAGATTGGTTTCCGAATATATTCCCCCTGGAGTGCTTTTCAGGACCTGGCTGATGGCGCTGTTCTCGATCTTCTTGTTTCCCTGGAAGCCGATGGCGGCAATCCTCTGGGTTGCCGAGGTCTTGATGAGGATGTCCCCCCGCAACTGGCCGGCGATGGCCGGGATGCTTTCCGGTCCCTTGCCCTGGGCGGAAGCGGGCGGGAGATACTTCCCCGCCGCGACGTCGAAGATCCGCATGTCCACATTCAGGGTTTCCCCCAGTTCAGTGACCGTTCCCGATACCACATATCCCGCCCCGACAGCCTTTCCCAGCTCCGTGATCGCGGCTTCTTCAATCGTCCTGCCGGCCAGAAACGACAAGGTCTTTTCCTTCTCGATTATCCGGATATTCTTAGCTTTTCCCAGTTCCCGGGCCAGGTTGTCATAAAACAAATCCCGCAGAAAGGAAGCCGGACCTTTACTGTGGACCGTGAAGGGGATTATCGCCACCGCCACCTGTTCGGGCGGGGCTGCCGCCGCCGGCCCGATCCACGAAAACAGCACGATCAGCAAAGCTATAAACAAAGATGCCGCAATTTTAAGTCTTCGAGATGTCATAAGTCCTTCCATCACGGAGGCCGACCTTTCGTTGCAGGCGGTCCGCCAGGTTTTTGTTGTGCGTGACCACGACCAAGGTTATCTTTTTGGTGATATTCAATTCCACCAGCAGGTCTTCTATCTTTTTTCCTGTTTCCGTGTCAAGGTTTCCCGTGGGTTCATCGGCCAGCAGGACATCCGGCGCCATCATCAATGCCCGGGCTACCGCTACTCGCTGTTGCTCACCCCCGGAAAGTTCGCCTGATTTATGGGTGAAGCGGTGCGCGAGGCCGACGCTTGCGAGCAGGGATTCCGCCCGCTGCTTTGCATCCCGGCGCGAAACTCCGTTGATCAGGGCCGGCATCATGGTGTTTTCCAGGGCGCTGAATTCCGGCAGCAGGTTGTGCAACTGGAAGACGAACCCTACCTTCCCGTTGCGGAAAGCGGCCAGCTTGTCTTCTTCCCAGGTAAAGATATTCGCGTTATCGAAGCGCACCTCTCCGGAAGTGGGGCGATCCAGCGCCCCCAGGATGTGAATCAGGGTGCTTTTCCCCGCCCCGGAGACCCCTAACAGGGCCAAGGATTCCCCTTTCCGGACGGCCAGGTCGAGACCCTTCAGCACGTCGATGCGGTTGCCGTCCTTGATAAAGGTCTTCTTCAGATCCTTGACCTGAATCATCAATCGTACCTCAACGCCTCCGCGGGATCCATCTTCGCCGCCCGTCGGGAGGGATAGATCGTGGCGAGAAAACAGATCGTCATGGCCCCGATGACGATCATGGCCACATCGCCGTAATTTACCTTGGAGGGAAGCTCCGAGAGATAATAGACGTCTCCCGGGAGGATCTTTATCCCCAGAAGGCGCTCTATGAATACCGAGATGGCGGCCAGGTTGAAGGCGATGGACAGCCCGGCGAAGGCGCCGATGACCGTGCCGACCGCCCCGATTATCAATCCCTGGAAAATGAATATCTTCATGATATTCCTTGCGGTTGCCCCCATGGATTTGAGAATGGCGATGTCCTTGCTCTTCTCCATGACCACCATGATCAGGGTGGTGATGATGTTGAACGCCGCCACCAGGACGATAAGGCTCAGGATGATGAACATAACCCGCTTTTCCAGCCTCAGGGCGGCAAAGAGGTTCTTGTTCATTTCCATCCAGTTGCGCGCCCAATAGGGATACCCGAGCGTCTTCTCGATGTTTTTCGCGACCATGTCGGCCTGGTACAGGTCCTGGACCTTGATTTCCAGGCCCGTGACCACCCCCGGCATGTTGAGAAATTCCTGGGCGTCCTTCAGGTCGATGTAGGCCAGGGTCGAGTCGTATTCATAAAAACCCGAATCGAATATGCCGGCGACGATGAAGCGCTTCATCTTGGGAACCATGCCCATGGGGGTCGAGATTCCCAGGGGCGAGACCACCGTGAGGGTGTCGTATAGGTAAGCCCCCAGCATCTTCGCCAGTTCTTTGCCGATCAGGATGCCCGGTAGCTCCGCCCGGTCCGGCGGGATGGCGATAGAGTTCCTGGCCCCTGGATCAAGATGCTCTACCTTGCCCTCTTTGATCTTGCCCAGACTGATGACCCGAAAGGCGCTTTCCGGCGCCAGGCCCCTCAGGACCACCCCCGTAACGCCGTTTTGGCTCTTCAGCATGGCCTGGCTGTAGATGAACGGCGTCGTGGCCATGACATCTCCGACGGCCTCCACCTTTTTTGCCACTTCCCAATGTCCCTTCATCGGTCCCGTGTATTCCATGAGCAGGACATGGGAGTTCATCCCCAGGATCTTGTTCCGCAGGTCCGTTTCGAAGCCGTTCATCACCGCCAGCACGATGATCAAGGCGGCGACGCCCAGGGCGATGCCGCCGATGGACAGGAAGGTGATGATGGATACAAATACCTGTTTTCGCTTGGCCTTGAGGTAGCGCAGGCTGATGAAGAGTTCGACGGGCATGGATTACTTTTCGTCCCTGATCCGGAGTTGGGGAAAGAGGATGACGTCGCGGATCGAGGCGGAGTCCGTGAAGAGCATAACCAGCCGGTCGATGCCGATGCCTTCCCCCGCCGTGGGCGGCATGGCGTATTCCAGGGTCCGGACGTAATCCTCGTCCATCTCGTGGGCCTCTTCATCACCCGCCTCCCGTTCCCGGAGCTGCATCAGGAACCGCTCCCGCTGGTCTTCGGGATCGTTGAGTTCGGAGAAGGCGTTGGCGATCTCCCGGCCGCAGACATAGAGCTCGAAGCGGTCGGTAAAGCCCGGGTCCCGGGGGTTCCGGCGCGAAAGGGGGGAGACCTCCACGGGGTATTGGGTGATGAAGGTGGGCTGGATCAGTTCCTTTTCCACCTTTTCTTCGAAGATCGTCATGAGGATCTTTCCCGCCGCCGCACTCTCATCCATCTCCATGCCCAGTTCCGCCGCCGTGGCAAAGAGTTGCCGCCGGTCGGCCAGGATCTCTGGGGCGATGCCCAGGTGCGTCTCGACGGCCTCCCGGACCGTAATCCGCCGCCAGGGAGGGGACAGATCGATTTCCGTTCCCTGGTAGGTAAACCGGGGCCCGCCGAAGAGGTTTTCCGCGAGGAAAAGGAAGAGTTCCTCGGTGAATCGCATGAGGTCTTCGTAAGTGGCGTAGGCCAGGTAGAATTCCATCATGGTGAATTCCGGGTTGTGGAAGGTGGAGATCCCCTCGTTACGGAAGTTGCGATTGATCTCGTAAACCCTTTCCAGACCCCCGGTTACGAGCCGTTTGAGATAGAGCTCCGGGGCGATGCGGAGGTACAAATCCATGTCCAGGGTATTGTGAAAGGTCTTGAAAGGCTTGGCGGCGGCCCCGCCGGCCCGGGGCTGCATCATCGGGGTTTCCACCTCGAGGAAGTCATGACCATCCATGAAGTCCCTGATCAGCTTGATGATCCGGCTCCGCCGGTGGAAGACTTCCCGGACGTCCGGATTCATGATCAGATCGAGATGGCGGCGGCGGTATCTCATCTCCACGTCCGTCAAGCCGTGCCATTTCTCCGGCAGGGGATGCACGGCCTTGGCCAGGAGACGCAGCCGCCCGGCCTCTATGGTCAACTCTCCGGTTTTCGTCTTGAATATCTTTCCTTCTATATAAATGATGTCGCCCACGTCGAGGCGCCGGAAGAGGTCGTAATCCGCCTCCGGCAGCGTCTTTTTCTGGATGAAACCCTGGAGACGGCCCTTGCGGTCCTGGATGCTGATGAAGGAGGCCTTGCCGAAATTTCTGATGGCCATGAGCCGGCCGGCAAGGGAAAATGTTTCTTTGACCTCCGCCAGGGCGTCGTTATCCAGGGCGCCAAAACGGGCCCGCAACTCCGTCGAGGTATGGCCCACCCGGACCTCGTTGGGATAGAGATCGATCCCCGCGGCCCGCAGGGCGGCGATCTTTTCCTTGCGTGTCTTTATCAGTTCGCTTTCTTCCATTTATTGTTGGCCTCGTCTTGAAAAAGGGTTCGATTTGCTATCCTTTTTTCCGTCAATAGTCAAGGATGATTTCCTCGTGGCGAGCACCCGAATAATGTTGCCATCGGGGTGAAACTTATGTATGGTCTGCCGACAACGAAGCTTTATGTTCATTTATGACGGGTCCACAAACACATAAAAGGAGGGCTTATGATCAACAAAGTTATTCTTGTCGGCAGACTGGGGAGCGACCCGGAAGTAAGGTTTTCACCCGATGGGCTGCAGATAACGTCTTTCCGGATAGCGACGGATGAAATCCGCCGGGACAAAAGTGGGGAAAGAATAAAGAAAACAGAGTGGCACCGTATCGTAACCTTTGGAAAATTGGCTGAAATATGCGGTAATTATCTTACAAAGGGCAAATTGGTTTTCATTGAGGGGAGCATCCGCACCAACGCCTGGGAAGACAAGGACGGGGTAAAACGATATACAACCGAAATCGCCGCCAACGACATGAAAATGCTTGATACCAAGGGACAACAGCGTGATCAGACGACCGGAGCATCGGAGGCGCCGGCGCCTCCCTATTTCAGCCCGGAATCCCTTCCCGATGACGACGTGCCGTTTTAGCGGCTACCTAAGGGAAGTAATGTATGAGAGTTGTGCGTAAGTAGAAAAATGGTTTGCAAGCGGCGAATAAAATGTTTTTCGCCGTTTCGTGATTGAACTTAAAAACTCGTAAAGAAAAAGAATAAGATTTATACGTTGCCTATCGAGAAGCAAAAAAGATTTCTGAGCTGCGGCGAAGCCATTTTTCAAGGGTCTATGTACGTGAAGTAATGCCTGCCAGGTCCGAGCCCGGCAGGCATTTTTGTATCGATCAGGCAAGCGGGTCGCGCCGGCGATTATTTGTTGCTTGCCGCCTTCCGCGAAGGACCCGTATGCCGCTTCCGAGGGGTCACTTGGGTTCGATTTTTTTGTTTTCCGGGGTGGCGTCGATTTCTTCGGGTTCCCGGGTTGCCTTCTTGAAGTTCTTGATGCCCTTCCCGATGGCTCCGCCGATTTCCGGGAGTTTTCCGGCCCCGAAGATTATCAGGATGATCACCAGAATCACGAGCAATTCCGGCATGCCGATACCAAACATATCAGGTCTCCTTTCTGGAGATTAAGTTTGTTTTCGGTACGTCTTTAAAACATTGTGCCGGGGTTGTCAAATCTTTCGGCATTCAGTTCAGAGTAAATTCGTTCTCCTTGTAAAAGATGGTTGGCAAATGGGGCTGCCGGTTTCAGGGCAGTTTAAGATGCCTTACCTCCCCCCGCTTTCCCAGTTCGGGGAGCGGCTTTCCCTGGAGGCGGACCTGAACCCCCCCGGCATTGCCGATAGTGATCAGGAAGGAATCCCGGGCCGTGCGTTCGACGGCCTCCCCCTTTTTCAGCATCAATTCTTCCGCCCTGCCGCCGTCCGCGGTTATCCGGAGCCAGGTTCTTTCCGTGGCCGTTATATGCAGTCGTTGGGGCACCGCCGTGATTTCCGTTGCCGTGCCCGGGGTGGTCCGGGCGGGCGCCGGGGCGACGGCGTATTGAGTTGCGGCGGACTGCCCGGCGGACATAGCCCCAGCGGCGGCCCCCGCCTGCTGTCCGGGCATACCCGCCGGCGCGGCGCCCGGGGGCGTCTGTTGCCCGGCAACGGTTGCCGTTCCGGCGACCTGCGGAGCGGTCGGAGATGCCGCCGATGGGCCTCCGGGCGGGGTGACGACGGCCGGTTGAACAGGTTGCCGGTGATCCGCACTGACCGAACGATCTTTATCCTGTACCGGAGGGAGTGCTCGATCATCTTGGACGGACAGAAAATAAACCGCAATTCCGGTCACGATCAGCCCGATTAAAAACAGGGCCGCATTCCGGACCCTCGGACCGATGGCCCTGACGGCGGCATCTTTTGTCGCGGCTTTCGTTTTCCTTCCCGGAACGGCGGCCGTTGAAGCTTCCAATGGTTTATTGACTGCCTGCAAATAGTCGGCATACCGGCGCAGGATAGGCAACGCATCTATGCCTACCGACGCGGCGTAGGACTTGATGAAGTTCCGGGCGTAAACGGGTTCCGGCAAACGGCGGAAATCTCCCCGCTCGATGGCTTCCAGGCTGGCGAGAGTGATTTTCGTAGCGGTGTTGATGTCATGCAGCGTCAATCCCTTCGCCTCCCTGATCCGAGCGAGGTCAAGGGGTGCATCTTCCCTGTTGACGCCGATAATATCTTTTGTTAACTGCTCCCCGTTCGTCATGGTTTGTCCCGCCGTCTTTTTTGGCGTGCCTGCCGTCAAGCAGAACTAAAGGGACGCCGGACTTATGAGCGGTCAGCGTCGCTTTCCCCGCTTTCAGGTTTAAACAGGATTATTGAAAATCTGAAAGATGCCGTCGTGGTAACATCAAACATCTTTTGATGCAACAGGTTTTGATTATGGAAGAAAAAAACGTCATGCCCCCTGGGGCCGCATATTTAAAAAACGCCCGGCTTATGGCGTCCGAGGCGGGCAGGTATCTTCGGGAGCACCTGCGCGACCGACACCATGTCCGGTACAAGGGCGAGATAGACATAGTCACGGAAGCGGATCAGGCAGCGGAGGAATTGATCGTCGGCACGATCCGGTCGCTCTATCCCGGGCACGATGTCCTGGCCGAGGAATCGCCGGCCACGAGCCACGGTTCTCCCTTTCGCTGGATCGTCGATCCCTTGGACGGTACAACGAACTACTCCCACGGGTATCCGGTCTTCTGCGTATCCATCGCCTTGGAAATACAGGGGGTATGCGTTGTGGGGGTTGTTTACAACCCCATGCTGGAAGAGATGTTCACGGCGGTGAAAGGGCAGGGTGCGTTTTTGAACGGCGAGCCGATTGCCGTATCCCGGACGGCGGAAATTTCCCGAAGTCTGCTTGCCACCGGCTTTCCCTATGACATCCGCTTCAGCCCCGAGAACAACATGAATTATTTTGGGGCAATGGCCGTGAACGTCCAGGCGATCCGCCGGGCCGGGTCGGCGGCATTGGATCTGGCATATGTGGCCGCGGGCCGTTTCGACGGTTTCTGGGAACTGAAGTTGAAGCCCTGGGACATGGCCGCCGGCTGTCTTCTGGTCAGCGAAGCGGGGGGAAGGGTAACGGATATTCACGGGAGCGAGTTTTCGCTCGATGCCCCCCATGTGGCGGCATCCAACGGCATAATCCACGCCCGGATGCTGGACATCCTTGCCTCCGCGGCCCTAACCGGTCGGTAAATTGTGTACTTTATCCGCTCATTATTTATATACATTACGGGATGCTGTGACCTAAATCACAGCTCCGGTGTGATTTAGGTCACAGCAATATGAATAAATGCTTGACTTTTTGATGTACATGACATCTAATCAGGCCACGCTTAGTGGAGGATGATGAGTCTGGTGGAAGGGCTATGAAAAAGACAAGCGCCATCGTTAACCTGATGCTTGTTGTGATGATCGTGCTTTCCGGCTTTCCGGCGGGCACCCGGTCGCCGGATCTGAATCATGACGACCGCATCGACTTGGGTGAGACCATTATCCAGGTCCGAAATTTTGCCCGGTCCGCGGACCATCCCGACCAATTTGCCCAATCCATGGAAGACGCCTTGACGGCGCTGCAGGTCGTCGCCGGACTGAAACAGGTAATAAAATCCAAAGGATCAACACAAGCTACCCCCTTTCAAAATATTATCATGGTCTATATGGTGTCGGATTACCATGTAACGGTACCTATGGATACACATCCCAACATCAACGAGACAAGCCTAAAACCGGTATCCATTACCGGCATGCCCGAAACGCCCCCGCCGCGAATCGCCTAACACCTTTCCATAAACGGCGGTACGATGCCGCCGTCCTGCCATATAGTTGATTTTTATAAGTAATAAATAATTTTATACCCCATAAAGGGAGGCGAATCATGAAATATAAGAAGTCATTATTGTCTTGCTTTGTGATTGTGGCGGCGTTGCTTTTCGGACTGCTGGCGCCGGCATGGTCCACAGCCCCCGCCCTGGACCTGGTTCCCAACGGCAGCGCTGTCTTCAGCGCCACCAAACAACTGGAATTCAACCGGGGAAGCGATTTTTATCTCAACGTTATCGTAAACAATATCAACGATATCGCCGGGGCGGCATTTACCGTCAATTACGATGCCGCATACCTGGAACCACCAGTCATCGATGCCGCCGGTCTTTCCGAAGGCATCACCTCCCCGATTTTCACGACTTTCACCGATGCCCGAGTGACGCCAAACGTTACGGAAACGGTCCGGCGGCCACGGATGATCCGGGATACTGGCTCCTAAATGTGGCCGATGGCAAGGCGAAAGACGGCCTGCTCACGGCAACGGCCACGGGCCGCTTCCTCTCCCAGACCCGAATCGGTGACGCGGCGGTTACGACGGGCCTGCTGGCCGAAACGGGCCTCCGGGGAGAACTCCTGGGGACTTACAACACCACCGACGGCCGCTGGCAGACCGTCAACGTCGGAGTCTGGAGCGGAGTGCCGTTGCGGTATGTCAGTTCGGTGAGTGGGGGGATGAGTGCTTCGCGGCGTTCATATTCCGGGAGTTACAGTTATCCGGAGGGCTGGTCTTCGTACGGTTACGGTTATTATTCGGACAATACGGGTTCCGTGAGCTACTACCGTAATTTGGAGGGTGGGGAGAATTACTCTGCCACCTACAATTCGGATGGTACGTACAGCAGGTATGACAACAATACGGGTCAGACGACGACGGGGGTGTGGCAGGATGCGGAGCATCCGACGCTGGCGTTTTTGCAGGAGCCTCCGGATTCCGGGCAGGCGACGAAGATCAGCGCCGGTGATACGGTGAATGTCTTTGGTGACGGCGGTATCAGCGGTGCCTATCTGGGTGGTGCGGGTTCGCTTTGGGATGCATCGAAGTCATCTCCGGCGTCGGCGACGCTTTTAGGCGGTTACGTGCCCGGGTTGCATGCGGTGCAGGTCTGGAACGCGGACATTTACAGTTACAATTACCGGGACGGCGTTTCCACCACTTATGATGGTGGGGCCTACAAGGGTTATCTGGCGGGTACATTGGTGGGCGACTCGGGCGAGGCGCGGTTTTTGGGTCTTTACATTCACGAGGATGCGGGGCAGGCCGGCATTTACAATGCGGGGGTTCTCCGGGGCGGTTTGGCGGGTGGTTACTATCCTCAGGTGGGGATGTTTGCCCTGGACGGCGGGATGTATCCGGAGGCGCCGGAGGTGGCTGATTTGGGGATTTCGGCGGGACAGCTCACGTCTGTTGCCCAGGTTGCAGGAGATTCGGGCAGCAAGTCTTTATTGGGTGCGTTTGGTGCTGGGGGTGGTTTAGGAACGGACTCGTTGACCATGGAGACGTTATCGATTGTGAAGCCGGAGGTTCCGGAGGTGCCTGATGTTTCTCCGGCGATGCTTCCGGAGCCTTTGAATTGGGGTATTTACCGTCAGGTGCTGTCCGGGCGTTACGATGGTTCAGGAGAGACGTGGACGGCGAAGGCGGGTGGCGGCGGCAATATAGGTTTGGTCAGCCGTTATCATCCTTATGGTTATTATTATGTTGACGGGGATGCGGGTTACTGGCTGGCGGACGTGACGGGTGGCACGTGGAAGGACGGTCGTCTGGCGGGTGATCTGAGCGGTCGTTTTATCACGCCTTATAAGATTGGCGATCCTGCGCTGGTTTCGGGTACGGGTATGTCTGGGGAGCTTTTCGGGGTCTATGAGACGGCGGGTAGTACCTGGCAGGCCACGGGGCTTGGGACCTGGAGCGGAGTG
>Ga0209719_1002834_pt1 | contig 16956 bp, 9 predicted proteins | sample AD_JPNAS2_MetaG_FD_184421 | JGI IMG/M metagenome (GOLD analysis project Ga0209719, IMG submission 184421) | Active sludge microbial communities of municipal wastewater-treating anaerobic digesters from Japan - AD_JPNAS2_MetaG (SPAdes) (version 2) | ecosystem: Engineered > Bioreactor > Anaerobic >...
AAGACGATGAGGTTGGACTTTTCGCGGTTCTTGGTGTCGCTGCGGAAGAGCAATCCCAGGATCGGGAGGTCGCCGAGCAGGGGAACCTTGGTGTTGCCATTGTGGATTTCGTCCTGCATCAGGCCACCCATCACCAGCGTGTTGCCGCTGGGAATGAGCACGGAGGTCAGGATCTCGCGAGTGTTAAAGGAATCCACGACGTTTTGGACTCCGCCCACAATACTCGGCACGGACTTGCCCAGCCGGACCACCCGCGGCGCGACTTCCAGGCGGACCAGGTTATTGGCGGAAATCCGGGGGGTGACCTTGAGCATGACCGTGAGGTTGGAGTAGGTGATTTGCGATCCACCGGTGGTGTTGGCGGTGCCGGCGGTCGTATTGACGATCGGCCACATGGTGCCCACTTCAATGCTGGCGGTTTCATTGTCCAGGGTGACCGTTCTCGGCGAGGAGATTACCTTGGTCTCGGAATATTCGTTAAGGAACGACAACGTCGCCCGGACGCCATCCGCATTGAGGAAGAAGGTGGCGGGATTAAAGCCTTTGGCGGTATCCAGCGACAGGCCGCCGTTGCCGATGACCGAGCTCAGCAACGTGCTGAGCCCGGAACCGCTGGCCGCGCTGGCCAGCGAGCTGAGCCCGGAACTGCTGGAGCTGCCCACAATTGAAGTGGTGTCGGAATCAGGGGTGGTGGTGGTGGTGATGGTGCGTCCGCCGGGCAGGGTCTCGGTGGTGGTGATGGAAGCTCCGGGCGAGGTGGTTGTCCGGCTTTGGTTGGCGTTCAGGGTGGAGTTTCGGGATGAGGACCGGTTGGAATCCCGGGAGGAGTTTTGCCTGGTTTCGCCGCTCGTGATGCCATTGCCGAAGGCGAAGTTCTGTTCCTTGAGCGTCCCGGACCAGTCAATTCCCTTCGAGGTCTTGGGGTTGATGATGGTTTCCAGCAAGCGCGCTTCGATGAGAACCTGCCGGGTCTTGGTGTCCAGGCACTCGATCAATTCGTCCACGGCGACCAGTTCCTGCTCGGTGGCCACGACCACCAACTGGCTGGTGCGGATGTCTGGCATCACTTTGCTGCGCTTGGGGTCAATGCTGGCTTGCACCGTGGCCAGCACGTTGGACGGACTGCAGTATTTCAGTTGATAAATCTTGGTGATCAGCGGAGGCAGGGCGGCCGGGTCTTTCGCCGTGACGCGGGCGATTTTGCTCTTGGGATCCTCCACTAATTGAAGGTCGTAGTTGCCGAGCAGGGCGGTGAGGGCCTGTTCCGCGGTGATGTTTTCCCAGCGTATGCTGACGTTTGGCTGTGCCATCGTCTTGCCGTCCGCTCCCAATTGGCCGTAGCCAATCTTGGGATCGAGCTGGTAGTTGATGCCGGCCTGGCGCGCGAGGTTGCGGATGGCATCGGTGAGCGGCACATCATCCATCACAATCAGGGGAATGATGCTGCCGCGTTGGAGTTCGCTGGCAGCCGGCGGAACGGCGTCAGCGGCGGGGGCAGTGCTGGCAGCGGCAGCCGCCGTCGCACCAGTTGAATCGGTGGTTTGGGCAAAGCCAGCCATGCTGCAGGCGACGATCCCAACGAGCGTGAGAGCTAGGATTAGACGTTTCATGTTTTAAATCAGTTCTGCGTGTAACCGGACCTGGACAGACTTTTCTGTCTCATTCGGGGAGCTATTGAGCAGTCAGGGTGCCAAAGAGATAAACCGGGGTTGCTTTTTGTCTCAAACCCCGAAAAGTGACCACTTGGCGGAATTAGTGTCCGGTATCAGGACAAAAACGCCCGGTTCGGCGCTGGATTCCGGCTTTGCCTCCCGGAGGACGCCCGTTCTCCCGGCTATCCCCATGCCCGTGGCCTGCGGTTTCCGCCACCAGCGAGGAAAGATATTTACAAGGGCTTCGGCTGTGCTGAAGATGTTTGGGCCTCCAGGGCGCGTGGCGGAATTGGCAGACGCGAAGGACTTAGGATCCTTTGGAGCAATCCTTGCAGGTTCGATCCCTGTCGCGCCCACTAACAGAACCAAGGATTTTGTTGGTGGTTGTGATGTGATGGCCGCTTGCTGGCACAATCGCCGATATGAAACATACCGGCGTTGCAGCAGGAAAACCACAGGTGAAGCGGGGGGCCCCAACGGCGGCGTGCGCGCGGAATTGGCGCTGCCGGATACCCGCGCCACCGTCCGTACCGAGGTCAGTCAGGACGGCACGGTCATGCCGGCAGGGGGGGAGGGCCTTGGGTTTGCAAGAGGTGTGGAGAGCAGGGCTCTCGCTCCGGTCGGGGTTTATCTTTTGCGGTGAGGTCAGTTTTGTGCCGGGAACTCCTTTGGGCGGGCGGGAACTCTGGATTCGGAGCGGATTTGGCCATCCTCCATCTCCAGGATGCGGTCAAAGACGTCCAGCGCGCGGTGGTCATGGGTGACGACGATGACGCCCGCCCCTTGCTCATGGGCGACTTTGCGGAAGAGTTCCATGACCTGCCGACCGCGATGGCTATCGAGGGCGGCAGTGGGTTCGTCGGCAAGGATGAGGCTGGGCTGGTTGGCCAGCGCGCGGGCGACGGCGACGCGCTGTTGCTGGCCGCCGGAGAGGGCGTCAGGGCGGTTGCCGGCGCGCGGGGCGACGCCGAGGTAGTCGAGCAGTTCCAGGGCGCGGCGGCGGGCGGTTCGTGGGGGGATGTCATTAATCTCCATCGCAATCTGGATGTTCTCGACCGCGGTAAGGAATGGAATGAGGTTCGCTTTTTGGAACACGAAGCCGAGGTGTTTGCGCCGGAAGGAGCGCAGGTCCACCTGGGGGTGGTCCGCCTCCAACACCAGGGTGCCGCTGAACTCGATGCGGCCGGACGTCGGCGGATTGATGAGACCGAGGGCGGTGAGGAGAGTGGATTTGCCGGCTCCGCTAGGGCCGAGCAGAGCGACGACTTCGCCGCGTTCGACGCGCAGCGAAACATGGTTCATGGCCACGACCTCGGTGTTGCCGTGGCCGTAGATCTTGGTGAGGTTGAAGGCCTCGATGGCGGGAGGGTTTGTTTTCATGAGAGCACCTTGTTGGGTTCGATGCGCAGGGCCTTGCCGATGCCGAGCAAACTGGCCAGAATGGAAATGCCCAGAACAATGCCAGCGAGGGCGATCAAGTCAGGAGTCTCAATGAGCACCAGGCGCGGGAACTTCGGAAAGGCAAACTGCCCCAGCCACCAGGCCAACCCGTAGGCAAGAGCGCCGATGAGCAGCGCCTCGTGGAGAATCAACCCCACGATCACGCTATTGCGCGCGCCGATGAGCTTAAGGAGGGCGATGTCGTGAATCTTATCCAAAGTCAATGTGTAGATGATCAAGGCGATGATGATGGTGGAAATGATCATCAGGAGCACGCTAAAGAGGCCGATCTGGCGGCGTGATTTGTCCACCATGCCGGAAAGGAGCAGTTCTATTTGTTGCTGAGTCGAATAGACCGTGACGTCGTACCAAGTGGCGAAGGTGGCGGCGACTTTCGCGGCATCCGCGCCGGGTTGCAGGGTGACCATGACCGCGCTGACCTGGGGCGGCGTGAACGCCGGGAGGGTTGTTGCGGGGCCGAGGCTGCGCTCCAGCAAGAGCGGTTGCACCCGGCCGAGGTCTTGCGCTTCGCCACGAGCGTGGCGGGCCTGGCGCTCCAGCCGGGTGGCTTCGCCGGGCACGTCGAATTGGATGGCCAGAGCATCGCTTACGGTGAAGAAGGCGAGCCCGTCTCCGCCGGAGCCGAGCATGCCTTTGGTGAGGCCGACGACTTGATAGACATCCTTGCCGAGTTGGACCTTTTCGCCAAGCGCCAAACCAAGCGTGCGATCGGCGATCATCTCGTAGTGCGCCTGGCGCAGCGGGCGGCCAGCGACAAGGGGAACCCAGTTGCCCTGGTCCTCGGGCCAGGCCAGTCCCTGGACGACGATGCGCAGCGGGCGTCCGTGGCGTTCGCGCTGGACGGTGTGGGAGACAAAGCGGCGGGCGCTGGCGACGCCGGGCACTGCGCGGGCGCGGTCTTCGAGGTTTGCGGGCACGCGTGAGATTTCCGCAAACGGCCCCCGGGTGCTGCCCTGGACGAGCCACAGGTCGGCGCCGATTTTATCCACCAAGAGCACGGCCTCGGCGACGAGGCCGCGGTAGATGCCGGCCATCCCCATTACAATCATGAGGAGCAGGCCGATCCCGAACGTGGTCAACGCGAAGCGCGCGAGGTTGTGGCGGATATCTTTGGCGGCGAGATTCATGGCCTTGCGATTCTTTGCCCGTCAAGAAGGTTTCGCCGCTTCGCCTGGGCCGGCTTCACAACGTTCTCCCCGGGGGTGAGACCGTGGGTGATTTCGACGGTCTCGCGTCCGTGCAGGCCCATCATCACGGCTCGCCAACGGGCTTTGCCGTGGTCGTTCACGAACACGCCGGCGTTGCCTTCAAGCCAATGGAGGAACGGCTGGGGCACGGTGAGGGCGCCGGCTTTGTGCGCAGTTTCGACGAATACTTCGGCGCGCTGGCCGAGAATCCAGTTGGGGGGGAGTTGCGTCACCCGCACATCCACGAGGAACTCGCGGGTTTCGCGGTCCGCTTCACGGGCGAGGCGGGCGACGACGCCGGGGTAAGTCTTTGTCGGCTCGGAACGGAAGACCACGCGCGCCGGCTGGCCGGGGAGGATGGCCGCGGAAGCCGTTTCATCCACCCAGGCGGACACCCAGAATTCGTTGGTCGAAATCAGTTGGAGGATGGAACTGCCCGGCACGACTACGCCCCCGGGGTCGCGGTCGCGGCGCACGACCAGGCCGTCGTACGGACTGAGAATCCGCGCGTAGTTGAGGCGCTCTTTTTGGAAGGCGAGGCTCTTCTCGGCGGTCACGACCTGGCGCTCCGCTTCGACGATAGCGGCGTGGGCGCGCTTCAGGTCGGCTTCGGCCACTTGCAACTGCTCGGTGGCTTTATCGAGATCCGCCGACGAAGCGATTCCGTTGGCAACCAGCTCGGAGAGGCGTTTGTGGTCGAGCCGGGTCCGCTTTTCGACCGCTTGCGCGCGGGCTTCGTCCACGGCTACCCGCTGCGCCGTGGCGCGGGCTGCCGCGAGCGCAGCGGTAGCGATTTCGACCTGCCGGGTCAGTTCGCCGTCGTCGAGGCGCGCGAGCAACTGGCCGGCTTTAACAGAGTCGTTCTGGTCCACGAGGACTTCGGTCAGGCGCTCCTGGAGGCGGGCGCTGAGGGTGGTTTTGGTGCGGGCCTCCAGCGTGCCGGTGCCCATCACCTCGGCGGTGATGGGGGTGGGCTTGACCTCGTGAGCCGTCACCGGCACTGGCGCGAACTTGGCGCGGTAGGCGACGCCGATGGCAAGCAGCGCGGGCGGCAGGACCCGGAAGGCTATCCTGGCGCGGCGGTGCTGGAGGAGCGCAATCAGTTTCATGTTTTACCTTGGCATGCGCGCCTGCCCGCAGGAACCGCGGCGGCCAGGGGTGCCCGGGGGGATGGTTTGAGGCCTTTGGCGAACTTCTCCAGCCGGGCGCGAACATCGAGGCCGACGGCGTAAGCCTCCGCGGCGAATCTATCGCAGCGTTCCTGCGGGTCGGTGTCGGTGGAAACGCTGTCAGCCGGGGGAGGGACTCCCATATCCGTTTTCCCGCGGTGGTTGGGGAGGAGATTGAAGGGTGACTGCAGCGCGGCGGGCAGTTCTTGCGGCGCCGGGGACGCGTCCTGCGGACCAGCGGACGCCTGAGCGGCGAGGGCTTTGGCGACGGTTGCGCGGAGACGGTCGGTGTTCGTTTTCATAATTATCGCGTGTTGATGTGTTTACGGCCTGACGGCGTTCTACCGTCGCAAAATGGAGCCGCCCGGCCAAAGGAGCAGGTTGTGCCACGATCATGTTCGCGAACAGGCTCCAGGCGCGTTCGGTGTGGAGGCCGACGTTGAAAGCGCCGTTGCTGGTGAGCCAGAGGATGGCGGCGGGGTGGATGAGGCCGAGGAACATGACGGCGGCTGTGTCGGCCGGCACGTCAGGCCGCAGGGTGCCGTCCTGCTGGCCTTCCCGGACGAGTTGCGCCACTTTGCCGAGGTAGTCCTGAATGATGCGATGGACGCGTTGCCTGCGGCGGGTGTTGGCATTGAAGACTTCTTCCGAGAGCACGACGCGGGGGATGGCCATGTTGTTCTGGAGCAGGTGGACGTGAAGAGCGAGCAAGCGACGCAAACGGCCAGGAGCGGCGGATTCCTCCTGGCGCACGGCGTTGACGTTTTCCTGCAATCGGCTGGCGATAAGGTCGAGCACCGCGTCCAGCACCGCATCCTTGCCGGGGTAGTGGCGGTAGATGGCGGAGGGCACGACGCCAATCTGGTGGGCCAGCGCGGCGAGATTGAGCGACTTGGGACCGTGGCGCGCCATCAGTTCCAGCGCGGCGGCGGCAATCTGCTCTTGCCTGATCTGGGTCTTTGTTTTTCGGGCGCGCATATTGTGAATATATGTTCACAATATAAGCATCGCGCGGCGGATGAGTATTGATTCAGGTCAAGATTTGCGAGGTTTGAGGTGGGGCGAACGGCAGATGGATAAAGCCCCGCACCGGTTTGAAACCAACGCCGGCGGCGGGGCCGGCGCAACGGCGCCGCTGGGGCCGGAACCTGGCTGGGAAGAACTCGTTTCGACGGGAGACAGGAAATCTTATGGCGCAGATGCGGTTGGCGGCAATTGAGGCGACGAGGTCCGGCCAGGTGGACCAACTCAGCGATAAGCCGGCCGCCTGGATGACGGCGCGGAGATCGCGGAGCGGGTGCGCCGGGCGCAATTGGCTCAACCGGTGGTGTAAGACGTGGCGTTGCTGGCACGGTGCGGACAAGAAAGTGGCGCAACCTTGCATTCTGGCGCGCAAGAGCAGTGGGGGCGGCATGCAAATTTGCCTTTATTCACAGGGATGAAATGCAAGTAAGCGAAAATTGCGTTCAGGGGTGATCCCTCTCGCGCCCGCCAATCCAGCCGCCGGGCGCGGGCGGGACGCCGTTCCGGCTCGACAATCTCTTCCGGCGGCGCAACACTGAGCTTTCAATGGCCGCTAGCAGCAATGCCCCGCTGGATCTGCTCTGGAAAGAGTACAGCTTCGTCTTTGCCGAGTTCGATGACCTTACCCTGGCGCGCTGGTCGGTGCAAACACTTGGCCAGCTTACCGGCAAGGCGTGGCGGTTTTCGCATCCGCTGGTGGGCAGCTACCGGCTGGCTGCACAGTTGGCGCATGATCGGCAAGTCTGGCTCAAGCGGCTCGTCCAGTTTCCCCCCGATTATGTGGAAGCCCCCTGCTGCCGCGCGCCGATGCTGCCCCTGCTGACGCGCGACGTGCGCCCGGAGGGGCTCATCTGCCTGCATTGCAACGCCACCCTCGTCCCGTTTGAGGAAATCCCCGCCGCACCGCGCCGCGCCCTGGGCAACTGGGCGGATCAGTATGCGTCCGTCCACGCCGTGGCCCATATGGATGATCGCCAGCGCAAGGCGGTGGGGGATTATGACCGCGCCTACGAGATCGCCGCCGGTGACGCCGAGCGCCTGCTGGCGCAAGCCGGCTGGAAACTGGCTCCCGAGCTGCTGGAGTTCTACGCCGCGGTCATTTGGGAAGACCAGGACGAATGTCTCGAAGTGCGGCCGGAGGATGTCCGGCGCTAGCCGGCGCTCCGGCCCGGCCCGCCCTCAAAGGTTCAGGCTCTCGCCGGGCGCCAGCAAGTGCAGGTTTCGCCCGGCCGCCTTAAACTTCGCGCGCGCGGCGGCGGTATCAATCTGGATGGGAGGGAAGGTGTTGTAATGGCAGCCGAGAATCTCCCGGCACTGGACGAATTCCGCCGCCCGGAGGGCGTCGTCAACGCCCATCGTGAAGTTATCGCCCAGGCACAACACCGCAAACCGCAGCGGAGTGGATTCGCCAATCAGCTTCATGTCCATCGTCAGCGCCGTGTCGCCGGAGTAGTAGAAATTCCCATCCGCGCTCTCGACGACAAAGCCCCCGGGGTTGCCGCCATAGGTTCCGTCCGGCAGGCTGCTGGAATGGCAGGCGTGCACGAACTTGACGCGGCCAAAATCGAAGCGCCAGCCGCCGCCGTGGTTCAAGGCATGAGTCCGGGAAATCCCCTGCCGCCCGAACCAGAGGGTGATTTCGTAATTCGAGACGAGAGTGGCGCCGGTTCGCCGGGCGATGTCCGCGGCATCCGCCAGGTGATCGGCATGCCCGTGGGAAATGAGGATATAATCCGCCGGCAGTTTCGTCACCTCCACCGCGCGGGCCAGTTCGTTGCCAGTGATGAACGGGTCGAACAGCAGGGTTCGGTTGGCCACTTGCGCGGCGAAGCAGGAATGGCCGTAGTAGGTGACTTTCATGGCGGGGCCGGGTTCAGGCAGCTTGTTCTGTGGTTTCCAGGAAGCCCTGGAGATGGCGGACGCGCGTGGGGTGGCGCAGCTTGCGCAGCGCCTTGGCTTCAATCTGGCGAATGCGCTCGCGCGTGACGCTGTACATCTTGCCGATTTCCTCCAGGGTGCGCTCGTAGCCATCCACGAGGCCGAATCGCATTTCAAGAATCTTCCGTTCGCGTTCGGTCAGGCTGGTCAGCACGTCGCCCAGTTTCTCCTTCAGGAGGCTGTAGCTGGTGACCTCGGAAGGGTTTTCGGCGGTCTTGTCTTCGATGAAATCGCCCACATTAACGTCGCCGTCGTCGCCGACGGGCGCGTGCAGCGAGACGGGCTGCTGGGCCATCTTGAGCAGCGCGTTGATGCGGGAGACGGGCATGTGCATTTCATCGGCGACCTCTTCCGGGGTCGGCTCGCGGCCCAGTTCCTGGGTGAGTTGCTTCTGGGCGCGCCAGAGCTTGTTCATGATCTCGATCATGTGCACCGGGATGCGGATGGTGCGGGCCTGGTCGGCAATCGAGCGGGTGATGGCCTGGCGGATCCACCAGATGGCGTAGGTGGAAAACTTGTAGCCGCGGCGATACTCGAATTTCTCCACCCCTTTCATCAGGCCGATGTTGCCTTCCTGGATGAGATCCAAAAACGACTGGCCGCGGTTGGTGTATTTCTTGGCCACGGACACGACCAGGCGCAGGTTGGCCTCGGCCATGTGGGTCTTGGCCCGGTGCGCGCGGTCGGCGGCGCGCTTCAACTCCTGCAGGGTCTTGAAGAACTCCTCGTGCGGCAGGCGCACGAATTGTTCCAGCGCCCGTATCTTGGCGCGCTCCGCCTGAAGGCCGGCCTGCTGTTCGGCCGACTTGCGCCGCGCCTCCAGCTCCTGGATGCGCCGCAGGCTGCCGCGGAATTTCTCATGCACGTTGTTGGCCACCGCGATCATGTCCTCCAGCACCCGCTGTTTATAGAAAAAGCGGGGGAAGAGGTCCTGCAGCTTCCGATCCAGCTTCTGCAGCTTGAGGGCCAGCTTCTGGCGGCGGCCCTGGGCGGTGGTTTTCTGCCAGGCGATGAACTGGTCGTCCACTTTCTTATCGAGCACCCGCACGGCCTTGATCAGCCCGCGCAGCTCCCGCAAATGCGCTTCCCGGTTGGAAATCTTCTTGTCCACCACCACGCGGTCGAAGCGTTCCTTCGGTGGCTCGGTCAGCAGCTTTTCCGCGATGGCATTATGCTCTTTGGCGGCAAAGCCCAGGCAGTAAACCAGGCGCTTGATCTCGCCCTCGGCGTCCTCGATGCGCTTGCAAATTTCCACTTCCTGTTCGCGCGTCAGCAGGGGCACCTTGCCCATCTGGTTCATATACATCCGCACCGGGTCATCCAGCGCTTCCAGGCGAACGTCTTCCTCCTCCTCGGGTTCGGTGGGCTTGGCGCGTTCCACTTCCGCGTGGTCCACAATCTCCACATCCATGGAGCGCAGCTTCATATAAAGCTGGTCCAGGTCATCCGGCGACATGCCATCGGGGAGAATGTCGTTGATATCGTCGTAGGTGACGAACCCATGCTCCTGCGCCAGGTGCAGCAAGGTCTTGATGGTCTCGGTCAGGTCCGCGGCCCGGACATGCTTGGTGGGCGATGCGGCGCCCGGACTGCCGCCGGCCGAGGCCGCCGCCGCCGCCGGCGCGGCATGACCTTTGGCCGCGCGCCGGGCCGCCGCGGTCTTCGCCGGCAAACGAGTCAGACCGCGCGCTTTATGGGAAATCACAAAACGCGGGCGCGGACGGCGCGGGGCAGCGCTGGCGGACTTTTTACCACGAGGACACCGCGGTCGGACCGTTTTGGCCGGTCTTTTCTTTCTGCGATTCGGCATATAACTATAAGACGCGCCCGGCCTCCAACGGTTCAGATGTTTTTGCACGCAGCCTTGCGGCGGCGGCCTGGCTCCGGGGCTTCATCTCGGACTGTCCAGCAGAGTGTTTACAGACCTCAAACACCCGCAGACTGACGCACTGGCAGAATGCTCTATTCTGCCGACAAACTCGACTTCCTGACTCCAAGTGCCGCGGGCGGTCTTCACCCCAGGCATTAGGCCAAAACTGGCTTTGAATCCCTAATATGTGCAAATTATCCCCGGTTCTGCAAGTAGAAAAATCAGAAAAATTGGGAAAGACTGCCGGGCCTTTGGTTATCGGCGCCTGCGTTTCGGTAGCTGAGGGGGAAACGGCTTTTCCAACCTCAAAACCGCTTTTCGGGCTCAGGGGACGGGGATAAAAGCGTCTATCGCTTCAAAACGGCCGACCGGCCCTGGGGGCAGCGCAAGCAGCCGCCCCCGCCCGGAAGAAGAAATCTCCCCGCCAACCGTGGCCCCAGACCGACCAAAAACCAAGGCACGCGACAACACCCGGCCTCTCGTTCCGGCTTTGCCGAACGTTCGCGTCCACTCCCTCCCGCCTTGAAACGTCCTTTTACATCATTCGCGACTCGTCCATTCCTCCAATCCGGCTCAGGCCCGCGCCCAAACCCGCCCCACCCGCCCCAGCCAGCCTAACGCTCCCATTAGGCCGTGTACAACGGGTGTACAAAGGAGGCTCAAAGGGGACTCATGCTTATTTTCCATGTGCTCCTGCCGAGCTTCCGATGTACTCCCCTTGTACATAGCTTGGAAGGACGGAGAAGAGACGGTCTTGTGGGCGGCGGTGGAGGCCGGGGCGGCGGAGGGCTTCGATTTCTTAACCTTTGCCGTTTCAGCCGCTTGCTGAGATTTCAACATCGGCGGCGGCGGAACGATGGCGTTGTGAACCCGGCTTTGGCCTTTCCAGCCATTCCGAGTCTGAACCACGGCGATAAACACCTTCTGCCCCGGGGCGGGTCGCCCAAACCGGGCGGTATAGAGGTCCGTGATGTCGCTTTGCCCGTTTTGGCTTGGGCCCAACAGGCCCAGGTAATAGACCCGGCGGGGTTTCATCCGGCCCGCACTGCAGGGCGGCTGCCCAAAGACCATAATGTCTTCATGGGTGGCCCCGACGTTCAGCCGCAGTCGAACTCCGTCTTCCGCGTCATTGACGATCTCCAGCCCGGTGACGGGATTGGGGCCGAAGACCACCGGGGCGGGCGGTTCCTCCACCGGTGCCAGACCCAGCCCCCGCAGGGTGCTGTTGATCTGGACGCAAAACTGTTGCCCACTTAAGTGCGAATACTGCCCCATCCAGGGCCGGCTGGGAACATGCAGCGCCGCGGCGTTCCAGCGTTCACGCTGCGCTTCGGTGAGCTTGAGACCCCACTCCCGCGAGGAGATCCCGAAATACGACCGCGCCGCCGCCTTGCGCTCCGAGGGTCGGTCCCGGGGAACGGTGCGCCGCCGGGCGCACACGCCGAAGGGGGACTGGTAGTAAGTTTCCGCGCCCAGGCTGCCCGTGCGCGGAGAGGTGAGCATTTTCATAGTTAATTACCTTTCCGTTATTGCCTCGGAGAGCGACTCGGCTTCCCGCCACTCCTTGGACTGGAAGTCTCAGCCACCACCACTCCGAGGATTTTGGGGAAGGCTGGCGGGCGGGGGGTATTTGCGCAAGGGCAATTTTGAGGGGTTGGCGGTGGTGGGCGGGGGCCTTTGTTGTCGGCACCGAATCTTTGGTAGATGAGAGGGGAAAGGTTTTTCCAAACCCAATACCGCTTTTCGGGCTGGGTAGGCTGAAATGGAAGCGTCTATTGCTTCAAGGTGGCCGGTTGACCCTGAGGACAACGCCGCCTTGCGGGTGCGGGCGGCCGGCGCGATGCGCGCCAACGGCCGCCGCCACCGTGCGGCAAAGCCTGCCGGCCTTGGCGGGCAAGCTCAGTGCCGCCGGTTCTTCCCCGGCTATAGCCTATTTCCGTTTCCCGCTACCCCGCTTACGGCGTGCGCGCCCGGTAATAGACCGGACTGTAAGGCGGAGCTTCCACGAAGATATACAGGCCGTTAGTGCCGCAGGCTTGCGTTGCGATATCCGACCAACTGTTGGGGTTGGTTAAGTCAGGCGAACGCTGGATAACATATTCGTAGCCCGGAATCCCGTAGAAACTTAAGTAGTTGCTGCCGTTTTGCTCGGTAATCGCGAGCGCCTGCACGTAGTTGGTCACATATATTTTTATTTCCCGCTTCCGCACGCCTCCCCGCCCATCTGACACCGTATATTCCAGCGAATCGTTATTGTGGTTCGCCGGGTAGTAGAACAGCGTCGTGGCATTATTGCTTATCCCCGCGCCTTGCAATCCGGGCGTATGGCTCGCCAGCGTCACCGTATCCCCATCCACCGGATCGAGGCTCGGGAACAGCGTATTGAGCCGGATCTTCAGCGACACGCCGACCGCTCGATAAAAGACCCGGTTGGTCGCAAAAGGCACATGATGGACCCGCAGGATGCCGTTCGTTTTGAGCAAGGGCTTGTCCCAGGCCAATTCCTGCTCATTGTCATCCGGCTCGTCGTTGGGATTGACCGGGCTGATTTCCGCAAATTCCCCTCCATAGCTCGCCGCGCTGAACAGTGTAAACTGATCCCCAACCTGCAACGCGTCCCCTTTGTTCGTCACGTATAAGGTTCCCCCTTGCGTGAGCGCGCCAATCCCCGCCACCTTGTCCGCCTGCGGGTTGCCGCCATTGCGATCCACTTCCACGCCCATCTGGCTCCCGCTTTGGAACGTCACGTCGCCGCTCACGGTGAGCGTGCCGATGCCCTGCGCCCCCGGCGAGAGCAACCCGCCGTTTGCCACCGTGACGTTGCCGCCGACCGCCCCGTTGCCGCCCAGGATGCCCGTGCCATCCACCAGCACCGGTCCGTTGCCGATCGCGCCGTTCACCAGCAGTTTGCCGTCACTTACCGTGGTCGCGCCGCTGTAATCATTGGTGGTGCGCAGGGTCAGCGTGCCGCTGCCCAGCTTGGTTACTCCGCCGAGCCCGGAAATCCTGCCCGTGCCGGAAATCGTGTAGTCGCTGGTCGAGTTATTGGTCACGCTCTTCGGGATTACGGTGCCGTTCAGGGTGATGAAGTTTGAGCTTCCCAGGCAACTGACCGACAGCAGCGCATTGGCGCTGACCACGGAACCAGCGGCATTCGCCACCTCCACCGAATAGCCGCCCGCATCGGTGCGCAGCACTCCGTTCTTCGTGTAATTGTCGAGCGTGGCCCCGATGATGTCCGTGCCATTGAACCGCCACTGGTAGGTCAGCGGCGCCGTGCCGGAGGCCACCACGCTGAACGAAGCCGTGCCTCCCAGGTTTACCGTCTGGTTGGCGGGCTGGGTTAAGATGCTGGGCGGCACAATAATCGTCAGCAGGGCATTGGCGCTGGTGACGCTGCCGCCGCTATTGGTGATCACCACCGAGTAGTTGCCGCCGTCCGCCGGTTGCGCATTGCCTTTCGAGTAGCTGCTCTGCGTTGCCCCCGCGATGGCGTTGCCGTTGAATCGCCATTGATAAGCCAGCGGGGTCGTGCCGGTGGCCACCACGCTGAACGTAGCCGTGCTCCCCTGGTTCACCGCCTGGCTGGCGGGCTGGGTTGTGATGCTTGGCGGCACTATGACCGTCAGCAGGGCATTGGCGCTGGTCGCGTTGCCGCCGCTGTTGGAGACCACCACCGAGTAGTTGCCGCCGTCCGCCGGTTGCACATTGCTCTTTGTATAACTGCTCTGCGTTGCCCCCGCGATGGCAGTGCCATTGAGCCGCCACTGGTAGGTCAGCGGCGCGGTGCCGGTGGCCACCACGCTGAACGTAGCCGTGCCCCCCTGGGTCACTGTTTGGCTGACGGGTTGGGACGTGATGCTCGGCGGCGTGGCGAGGCTGACGACCGTCACTTGCTCGCTATGCGTCGCGCCAAACCAAGTGACGCCATCGCGGACCATTCGCCAGTCGGTCGTATAGGTGCCGGGAGTGAGCGGCGCGGTCATCGTGAAAGTGAACGTGTAAGTATTTCCGGGGCGCACATCGCCCGAGATGGTATGGCGGGTGGTCGCAGTGAACGGATCGCTGTCCCCGACCGCGCCCAGGCGGAAGGCCCGCGCTTCGCGCCAAAGCACGCCGCGGTTGCGGAAAGTCACGCTGACCGTATAGTTCTGGCCCGCGTTCATCGTTGAGGGAATCGTGTCGCTCACGTATTCATCGGAATACTTATCCCATCCCGGGGTGGTGCCGAAATACGAGCAGATCCCCTTGTAGAGTCCCCACTCCGCAACGGAGCGGAAGAAGTCGTCCTTCAGGTAAAGCGCGTCCACACTGCATTTATCATGGAAGGCGAGCTCAATAAGGCACGCCGGGCGGTTCGGAATGCGGATTTCACCAAAGCCGCCGGCGGAGTCTTTCACCCCCCGGTTGGCCCAGCTACCGTCATACATGTCGCGGATCGCGTCTATCGTGTTGTTATGAATGGCTAAAGCCAGGTTGTAGCTGGCCGTCACATGCGCCGGATGCTCCATTGCCGTATCCCGGTAGGTCTCCGTGCCGGTGCCGCCCCCGGCGTTGGTATGGTGGGCGATATAGATGTCTGAACCGCGGTAATCGGCAAAGAGCGGCCGCGCCCGGATATCGTCGTTGAGCCTGCTGGTGGCGGTTTCCGCGCCACAGTTGCCGGAGGAACTGCCCCAGACAGAACACGGGAGGCCGTTGGCCCGCAGCCACGAATAGGCAGCCATCTTCCACCACGGCTGCCCCTCGTAGCCGTTGCAGCAGTTGCTTTCGTTCAACTCGCGGGCGACATGGACGGTGGCCCCGTCCTGCGTAAGATATTGATAAAGGAACTGCATGAGCCTTATGGAGTTGCAGTCTTCCAGCACGTCCTCTCCATATCCGCAGGGATCAGTCCGTTGCCAATACCATCCGCTTCCGTTCCAGTACCGGCCGTGGCTGGGCCCAAGGCAAATATTCCTTCCTCCCAGATTATTTGCCTTCGTGGTCGGGGGGGGCGCTTTCGGTGTCGGCCCGGGTTCAACCGGTTTAACCGGCGGCAAATAGCTGCTCAGGAGTTTCCCCCCGGTTTGCAGCCGGATGCTGTTTTCAAAACCACACTGACGCAGTGCGATTCTGACTTGGTTAAAAATCATGGTCAGGCGGGCTTCATCCAGTTTCGTGCCGAGCTCTTCGCGGCCAAGGATGTCCGGTGAGAACTCCACAGTCGTGGTGTCCCCTGCGGTTTCCAGCGCCAGGACTTTGGTTCCCGGCAGCACGCCCAATACAAATGGCTGGCCGCCCTCGCTGGCGGGCCCAGAGGTTGCCAACGATTCCAGCAGCGCGATTGGATCATTGATTTTTGGTTGAACGGGGCTGGACAGGGCGGTTGGCGGAAGGCTTTCAACGCCAGAGCTGTCTCCGCTCGCAACGCCATCGGCTATCGGGGATCCGCTTGCTTCCCCGGCCGGCTGGCTGGCTGGCGGTATTTCCGGATTTGCTTTCGGGCTCGGGGCCGGAAGGGAGGCCGCGTCAAAAGCCCCTGGGGCGGGCTTGACAACGACGCCGGTCGAAGGCTGACCGCCGTTGGGAAGGGCATCGCCAGTATCGGCCAACAAGCCAAAGGTCGCATCGGAAAGGGCCGGCATTGTTGGCTCCGCCGCTACCGGGCCCAAATCGCTCAAAGCCGGCGCATTGGGCTTGGCAGTATTATCGGAGTAAGCTTCGGGCGGCGGCAGAGGCAGAGGGCGATCGTTCAGTTTGGCCAGTTGCGCCGAGTTGGAAACCTGCGCTTCGCCGGGAAGGGCGCTGCTGGCTTTGGCCGCGGCCCTGGCCATGCTCTTCTGAAGTTCCTGATTAAGCTGCTCACCACAAGCGCTATCATCGAAAAGCACATCATGCCCGTCGCAATACGTCACCGCGTTTGGCGTGGTGTCCTGCCAAAGCCCCATCGTAACGGTATCCCATGGCCCGTCGCCACCGATCCATTTCTCCGTGCCGTTGGAAACGATTACCTGGTGATCCAGCGTGCCATTCCCTACGTTCGCACCGTTGTAACCCTTGACATGCAGATACCAATTTCCCCCGGCTGTCGGGGTCGTGTTGAGCGTCCCGGATGACCATAACGCCTCGTTGTCCGCCCAATTATGCGTGGGCGACTGATTCCAAACATAACGGTAATACTGGACTTTGCCGGCGCCAAAGCCTCCCACCGCCGTCCAATTCACAATCGTGCCCGGAGCGCAAAAGAATGAAACATCCCGCGTCACGTTGTTGGTTGTCGGGGGCACCGACAAGGTCCAGACGACCTGGGAATCCTTCTGGCCCGTCGTGTTGGCCCACGCGCCCCGGCCCTGGCTCGTGTTATCCCGCGCTTCAATCGTGTAGGTGTAGGCCGTGTTGGCCGTCAACCCCGTGTCATTCTTCGACGTGTCCGTCCCCCAGGTGTAGATCGGCGAGGCATCCCGATATACCTGCACCCCCACATCCCCCCGCCGGTAATGATTGCTGGAGGTGGGCGACGCTTCGTCCGCCGCCTCGGTTGCGCCGGACCCTATCCCCACCCCCTGGTCCTGCGGAATCGCCCAGGCCAGGTTAATCTGGCTGGTGCTGGCCACCGTCACACTGCTGAAACTCGGATTCTGGGGAGCGACGTTGTCCACATACACATCCATGTA
>Ga0209719_1002844_pt1 | contig 16906 bp, 25 predicted proteins | sample AD_JPNAS2_MetaG_FD_184421 | JGI IMG/M metagenome (GOLD analysis project Ga0209719, IMG submission 184421) | Active sludge microbial communities of municipal wastewater-treating anaerobic digesters from Japan - AD_JPNAS2_MetaG (SPAdes) (version 2) | ecosystem: Engineered > Bioreactor > Anaerobic...
TAGCCAAATTGTGGCCATCCATGCGTGGAAGCGATACGGATATTGTGACGCAATCATTATGCGCGTATGGGAAACAAAAGAGTTGACAAATAACATGCGAACATGAAAACTGGTTCGGTATCTCCAAAGCCTCGGTTGTTTATTTCGCTGGGGCTTTTTTATTGCGCAAAGAAACCGCCCGTATTGCAGAGCGATAAGGAAGGAGACGATGGGCATTATTCTTTATCACATTGTATTTTGATGAAAATATCCAATTTCCCCATCAGGTTTTGTAGTGTGTCGCTAATGTTGCGGATGTCCTGTCGCAACGTGTCAATTTCATTGATTTTAGATTCCAATTGCTTCACTCTCTGATGGAGCGTAGCGTATCCGAAAATGAATGAAACCACTGCGAGTCCCAATGTGATTACGTTCCCAATTGTGATTCCCATTTGTCAGTCCTTAGATGTATATTTTTTCCAGCGAAGTTATAGCGGTTGATTTGTCTCGTATTTTGGTTTTGATTGTGTATTTCAGCATCCCGATATCAGAAGGCTTACCGGGTTTCTGCTCGAAGTATCCGTCTGTTCCGATTTCCGATTTCGATAGGAAACAGCCGTTTGTACCATACCATGCTCTTTTTATGCGGATTGTGTTGTAGTCGCATGACATGAATTCTGCTTTATCCGTCTGCATTTTGTGGATGTGTCCCATCACGCACGCGTCAGCTACATCCCAGCGGAACACATCGTATGCTTTGTTAATCGGGTATCCTTCCCGCATCCCTCCGCCGCCTGTGCCATGTGCTACACAGATGCGATATGTTTCTGCCGCATTGTTGCCATGTCCTTTGGCTCGCAAAAATCGCAAAATAACCCAGCCTTTTCCGCCAAGCGATTCTGTTTTTAGCAGCTCAGCAAGATATCCGGTCGGATCAAATATGCTATTCCTGCGAAGCGAATCCTCGTGATTCCCGGAGACAAGCCCAAGGCATTGATGAGCTATTGGTTTCAGTTTATCCGCCAGCTTTTGGCACTGGCGTTTTGGCAAATCGGCAAGGTCTTTGATATTGTATTCTTGTGCGATTTCCAGCGGATTGAAGCGGGGGTCATGGTGATTGATGGCGTCTATATAGTCGCCCATGCCAATCCAATACGCATCAGAATCAGTGGCAATAATGTCAATCGCTTTCGCGAGAGCCTTAGCTTGGTGATTGGCGGCACCTTCATGAATATCGCCAAGAAAATAAACAGTTGCAGTTTCTGCCTGAATTTCAATCAGTTTCGTCTGCATCCGCATCGTCCTCTATTGTGAAATTGCCTGATGTTGCTACCTGCCAAATTTCCATAGTGAAGTCGGGGTTATCAAGCAGGATCGCATTGATTGAGGTAGCTATGGTGTCAATATCGCTTTCAGATAACGTATTGCGCAGGCGATATGTGTCGATGTGGTGGATTATCTCGTGCCATATCGTTTGCAGCCACGCAGACGGTTTCATGTTTTTTATGATAATCTTTTGCTGTCCATAGTTTATTTCGCCATCGATAGCGGCCCCAAGTTCGTTTGGCTCGATTATGGACACAGCATAATCTATGCCATCCATCCTCAATGTGTCGATACTGTTAATGTCCATCGTTTCTTCCTTTCACAAAAATATGAGAACGCCCCCCACCCGTCACCTGTAGCGCGCTCAATACGCTCGGCGCGCACCTGCGGGCTGCAATCGGCGAACGGGCGCAGGTGCGCTGTTCTGGCTGCTATTTCAGCCAGGGCCTTGTGTTGGCGCTGCGTGAATTTTGACATCTGTTACGGTCTCAGGAGGTTTCCGCCATAACTGCCCAACACCAATACTGACCAGGGAAGCATGAACGCCACCCAGCCCACCACGATGTCAGCCAGGCTGTCCAACCACTTGTTGCTGATGTACTGGTTCTTCTTTTTACTGGTTAGGAGCTGCAGCAGTTCCCACGCCAGGATAATGCCAATCCAGGCTACTGTCCCAATAATCCAGGTCTTGTTTACCTGCGGGTTGGCCGGACGCCCTGGAACCTTGTCCATCCAGGGAAGGAAATTCACCAGGATGGCTGAAATAAACCCGACGGCAAAGCCTACGAGGGCGTGTTTTTTGAGATTGGTAATCATGTTAAACTCCTTAATAAATGGCTGTTTTAGTAGCTAAAGATCGTGGGGTGTGGCTTTGAATCGTCTATGTCTGCGTGAACGAATCGTTGTTTGAAGTTTATCCCTATGCGCTTGAATCCAGCTGCCATGAGTGACTCGATTATCAGATAGCGAGATTCACCGGTGGGGGTGGCGATGTCAACAGCCTTGCCCGATAAATGAGCGGAGTTTGAAGCTCCGCCCACATTGCGATTGTGCTTTATGCATCGGCATCCGCTTGTGATGCGTATTGGCTTGCCGTATAGGTCACGTGCTACCTGTAGCATTCGGATAAGCTCTGGATTTGGCGTATCGTATCCACATCCGCATTTACACGCAAACTCTGAGCTGTCAAAGTTCTTGCTTAGTTTTGCCATTATATTGCCCATCCTCCAGCAAACAGTCTCAACAGCACGTTGTATCCGATAAAGAATCCAGCATTGCCCGCCAAGATATCAACAAAGCTATCCAGCCCACGCTGTTTTAGTAGCACCATAAACGGCTTTCCGCTTCGTGACCATTGCCGATACTCCACATATACCGTAATCATAAATGCAGCGATATTCGGGAAGTATCCCAATCCCTGCGCTTTGCCGATAAATGCAAACGCCCATGCGAGTATGCCAAGCAAAAGCATTAGCACGAAATGCTTGTGAGTATTAGTTAATTTCATCTTCCACCTCTGGCTCTATGTGTACTATTGGGCAATCGTTCAGTATGTCCAGCGTCCCATCATAAGCGGTAATCTCAAGCACAGATGCAGGTAGATAGTAATAACTGCCTATCTTGATGGGTTCAAGCCTATGGTTATGCGGATAATTGCCACGCACACTGTCAGCTTTCGCTTTTGTTAATTTTATCGCTATCATAATACCACTCCAATGCTTGTCAGGTAATTCTCTATAATGGTTTCAAGGGTAGTCATTTCTGCGTTTGTCATGTGCCCGCCCACTGCGTGGAAAGGAGTTGCAATATTTAGCAAAGGGAATACGCTACTCGTTCCGTTGTTGTTTAAGTTCAGTGAATACACATTGCCATCAAGATAGAGGTTATTCGCATAGCTGTTGTTGTTGCCATCATAGATTGTCTTGTTGGCTCTGAGATAGTGTAAAGCATCCGTGCTTCTGGATGTGGCAAGCAATCCCTTTACGGGCGCTCCTATGGTTGCCGTTGGTCTGTCAGCAAGAGCGATTGCGCTCTGATACTGTGCGAATGACATAACGTTGACACTTGAAGATGATTTGTATATATAGTTTTGCTGTGCGTTAAATCCATTATGCGAGCCGATTATTGCCGCAAAGGTGTTCGTATTCATGTCAAGGCTGTCAAGCAGATATATCATGAGTGAGCCTGAACCGTTCACGTATTTTGTTGCTGAGTTTGATAGTCCAGGTGTTAGGTTGACGTTCAAGTCTAAAGCGCAATACCCGTCTGTCACGCTCCAGCCACGCTTATCCGTGAACAATACCGTGTTGATATTAATTGCTGAGATAGCGGGATTTATCAGATTCAAACGAGAACCGATGGACTCATAATTAGCGAGATACAACCTATCAAACTTATCCCATATTGACGCAGCTTTAAGCGCACCGATAAACGTATTGAGTTGATTTTGATAGCGGATTTCACCACCTGCGGACATAGCAGCATCAATTACCGCCTTCGTCTCAGGAAGCAGACCGCCCTTCCGATGCGCGCCGAGACCGAGACCGAGACCTAAGCCGAGACCGCTCATTTCTTCACCAGTGGTTTGATGAGCTTATACGAGCTCGATACCAGAGGAACGGCATCGGCTGCGCTATTGATGCCGAGTTTCTTCAGTAAGCGCGGATTCTCTTTCTGCGCCTTCTCGATAGCTGCCTGCCCTACGATTAACGCCTTGCCCTCATTGCTATTGGCGATGGAAGGCAAACTGTCTACGGGCGGATTAATCAAAGTCTCCAGCACCTTCATAGGTTCAGTTTCGGCAATCTTGCAGAATGGTGCGGCGATTTCCTTGAATTCTTCTGCGGCTATCTCTTTGCGGATGCGCTTGTATTCACGGATGCACGTGATCACCAATGTCACGATTGCGCCGATAAGCGCAGATAAGGCTACGACTATAGCCTGCATTTTGTCGATGTTGGAAAGTATTGCGTCAAACATGGTTATGCTCCTGTATGTGCGGTGATATAAAGGTTTGCGCCAAGAACCGCGATTTTAGCTCCGGCACTGATTACGAAAAACTCAGGCAATCCTGCGGTCAACGGGATGTCGCCCACCGTGGCAATGGGAGCCGTATCAATGGCGATATGGCAATCAGCATCTGCTAAAAGCCGAACGACCGTATTTTCGGTTGCATGAATTGCATTTGTGGTTGCGGCGCTTGAACTTGTGCCATCTACTTTGATTGTTGCGTTTGCGGTTTTTGTGCCGGGGAAAAATACCGGCATAGGATTTCCATTAGGGTCGATTTGTAAATGTTTCATGTTATACTCCTGCTAATGCTAAAACTTTATAGTTAACTACAATCCGATAAGACTCTGAGCTTGAGAGCGCTACGTTTATGCTGTTTAATACGGTTTGACTGGCTGGTCCTGCTGTGGTGGTGTTGAAAAATATAATACCTTCGGTAGCTGATGCAGGCGGGAGCAAATACCAGCGTTCGGTTTCAAGCTTATACACGCTTACACTTATTGAATCAGGATCAACCCTATAACTTGAGTTAATTCCGTATTCTGCCCTTAGTGTCGCTTCGTTAATGATTTGCGATGTTACTCCAGAAATAACTCCGGGTGAATAATGATATATTCTGCTTGTGACATCTTGAGATTGGTTTGCGATATTGTTTATTTGCGTTTGAATGCTGCTTGTGACGCCAGTTAGGTAGTTGATTTCTGCCGTGCTTGCGATCACGCCATGTAGCTTATTAAGCTCGGCTGTGGTTGATGTCATGCCGGAGAGCTTGTTGATGTCTGCGCCATTAGCGGTGATCGTAGTGTCACTATTGATCTTAGGCGATGTAAGCTTTTTGTTTGTCAAGGTTTGTGTTGCCGAATCGGTCACAATTTCACTTCCCACGGAGGGAATGCTTTTCTCCCGCAAAATAAATTCTGCTATTGCCGATAAAGCTGCTACCTTGTCGGTGTATGCATCCGATACATCTTGAAAGTGGAAAATATCACCATTCGCCAAAAGCGATGGCGATGTAATTAGATCAAGATCTTGAATTGTTATGTCTATCATTAGTGTTTCCTCACTGTAATATTGTTACCGTTTGTTGTAGTTATGTTGTCACCATTGGTGGTTATCAAGTTATAGTAGTCCGGATAATCGCTTGCGGTTGGTATGCGGCTCACCAGATTAATGCTCTTAAATTCGAGATCAATCCATTGCCCGACCGGAACATTGGCAATATCCTGCGGAGAGACGCTTCCGCTTAAATGGCAAAGATATCCTTCGGTTGATCCCGTCGCTTTGCTATATCGCGGATATACCATAATCCCGCTTTCGTGGCAGTTTGATAGAATATTGAACAGCCCGGTAATTTGGCGCGCATTATTCATGCCTAAATCGACATTGAATAACCGGATGCGCATATATACGCGATAGCCATGAACGACCTTGACGCTTTTCCAGCTGCGCGTAATCCATGACGATGACTCCTCTTCTACCCACATTGTGCCGATTGCGTTTGGGAATGTTTTTGTATATAGCTCGTTATCCGGCTGCGAAAATTTAGCGCCGCCAAAGCCCCAAATCATTCTCATCTATCTTTCTCCTATTGCAATTATTTCTGTTGTTCCGTTATCATTTGGATGCCCAATTGACGTTACAAAATATACTTTTCCGTGAATACTTATCTTGCTGAACATCTGTAGATTGTTTGCTATGCTTGAACGCACGGAAAAGCTTATTTGTTTACGGAAGTTCCCCAACATGTTTCTATATATCTGTTGAAGCGGAACAATCAAGGCGCTCGCTCCGCCAAGTGCGCTAATATCGTCAAGCGTGTTCATTTCGCCCAGCGTTCCCCGGATTTGTAGATGCGTTATGTCATCATCGGATATAGCAGTAGCTTCCAATGTATCCGCTGTTGGATCGATTAGATGTTGTTTTATCGTTATCGCATCGGGTCCGGAAAAAACAGCAAGCCTGTTTGCCATTATCATGGCTCGCAGTATCTTTGCATAGTTATATGATCCGGGTGGGATCGTAACTGGATCAAGCTGAATATATCCGCTATAATTCCATACGTCGTTTGCATAGCTAATGATAAAAGGTGTTGCAGGATCAGGATAGGGCGGATCATAGGACGGAATAAAGGGAAGCTCATCACCTCCATACAAAGGCGATCTGGAAAGATCAAGCAATTTAATTTGGTTTAATACGCTTGGCGGATATAGCTGTGCTCTGCTAAGGCGTAACTTTAGGTCAACTTCGTTCATGATGTTGCGGATATATCCAGAATCTTCCTCTATGGGCTGGAACGGATTAGCGAGATACACCTTGGCAGACCACGCGCGGATTTCTGCTTTTAGACCAAGTTCCCATGCGTCTATGTTTTCGCGAAACACCCAGAACAGTGTAAATTTAATGACATCGGGTTCAGTTTGCCACACGTAAGCACCGAATTGAGACGCAAACATAGCCGTAGACGATAGGCTTGAGTTGGTAGGCCACTGCATAAAATCATTTGCATATTGATTAAATACAAGGTTGACGTTCTCCGCATAAATTCCCAAGAAGTGAAACAGGTCAATGCCCCGCATTTGGGTTGGAAACCCGGTCATTATTTCCCGCATAAAATCAACAACGGTGTAGTCTCCACTTCCCACGCGCATGGCAACGGTCTTGACATCCCCTTCTGGGACTGTAAAATCAGTGTGCTTAGCAATGTCAATCCACACATCGAGCGCATCAGAAAGGCGGAGCTTGATCTCTGAGCGCAGTTCGTCAATCTCAATGAACTCAAGCTTTGCCATGCCACGAAACACAATGGAATCACCAGGATCGTCTAAATCTACCAGATCGAACTGCCCGCGCATATAATCTGGATAAACCGCATTTGGATTATCATTATCATAAAATAAAGATTTAGCGTTATCATCATAGGGCATTTTTATGGTGCATTTGCGCCCAGAGAACGAAAAAAGATCATCAGTATTCGCGTTCAAGGGTGTAATATCAACATCAATCAGATCGTCGAATATTGCAACAGAGTAACCGAAATGATGATAAACGCGGTAGATCAGTCTATAATTCATTTGCCACCGCCGCCGCTCTTCTAATTGCATTATGGAATGGGACGCCTTCAATTACCTGAGTGTAAATCTGTGGCTTATTGTTTTCTATTGCCGTGGCAAGCTTCTCAATGCGCTCTGATAGCGAATCTAACGCACGATTATCCCGCTCTTGCCGGATTACTGTGTTTGTCATCATTTCGGTTACTCCGTAGCTCTGGAGGTCTGTGCGTTCCTGCCGTGCCAACATGATTGAATCCAATAAATGTGCCAGAGGGGAAAGGTCAATTGATTGCTGTTGTGGAATAATGCTATTGTTTATTGCAGGCACATCGATATCGTTCACGATCTGAGGCATTGCTATATTATTCACGATTTGCGGCATGTCAATATAGTTTTGAATCTGCGGATTTAGCGAAATCTGTGGCATGAACTCCGGAGAGAAGCTCAGTATCGGATTCACATCCACATTTACGGTAGGCGCATCCGGAGCCGGCTGACCAATCACGATACGAGGTGAAAGACTCAAATTCATGATTGTGTTGTTCAGCTCATCAAGCGCACTTGTGGTTTGGTTCGTATTATTATCGATAGCGGAACGTATCGGTATCGCGAACGGATCAAAATCGGCTTGGTTCACATTGTGTCGGGGCCAATGAAGCCCTTTGAAAAACGCGGCAATGTTGCCCGTTGCTGTTTTAAGACTTGTTAGCAGCGTATTGGCAAACAATGCCTTGACTATGATTTTACTGATCTCTGCAATGATAGCTTGGGCTATGTTTGCCCAGAGAGACTTCCACGCATCGAGCGCGGATTTGGTCCCGGAAAGCATGTCTGCGAGTGAGTTGGCAAGAGAGTCTTCCAGCGTGTCCATTATCCGCTTATTGGAGTCCAGAACATAGCGCTCATATTCAGACATTTGGTCAATTCTGCGCTGTTCAATTTCAGTTTCAAGTGCAAGCTTTTGTTTTTGCACCCATGCATGAATCTCACCTTCTGTCAATCCGGCTTCTCTGAGGTTCTCAGTTTCAAGTTCGATCTGTTTTAGCCGCTCTGCCATGTATGAGCTTTCTAATCCCGCAATCCCGGCAAGAGTTTGAACACGAAAATCCAGTCTTTGCCGTTCAAATGATTTTATCTCTTCCCCTTCAGCCTGCCGTATTTGCGCAAGCGCGGATTGGTATGCCTGTTCTGAAATCAAGCCTTCACTGTAAAACCCTTCAGCTTCGGTGCGCATTTTCGCATATTTACTCTTAATGACGTCAATTTCGGAAGCATTTAGCCCGCTCACTGCATCAACAAACATTTTTAAATCAGATAGCTGTTTTTCACGTTCTGCCATTAGCTCTCGCGTTTCTGCTTTGGCGATTTCCGCCAGACCAAGTCTAAGCTTGTTTTGATACTCTTCTTGACTTTCGGTGTTGGCGCGCAAATATTCGTCAAGCGCAGCACGCATTTTGTTGTACTTGTCCATGATCTGCTGCGATGCCGTGTTGTTTAGAGCCATGACAGTTGAGTAGTAATTTTCAACTTCGGTGGTGTCCACGTTGACGCCACTTATGTCTCCGAAATCCAAATCAGGAACATCAATCCCGGTTAGCCCTTGTTCTATCGCTTTACGCTGTGCGTCAATGCCTTCGTGCAGCAATTTAATTTGTTCGTCTACGTTGCTAAATTTTCCTGTCGCGATACCGGAGGCAACATCTCCCCACGTGCGATAAAACTCTTTAACGTCTTTCCATAATGCAGAAAGATCGTCTGCGCTGCTGGAGATGTCTGCCCTTATCCCGGTAACATCGAAGCGGACAGCATCAAAGGCATTGGTAATACCAAGCGATTTCCCAGTTATTTTGGCATAAACTGCATCAATACCATTAAACAAGCCTTCGATTGGTGCGACAATTAGGTCAACGATAGAATTCATGGCAGACGCAACGACTAAATACGACCCATCCATAGCGAGCTTAAGCGCTTTGGGGATCGCCTTCCCGGCAAAATCAAACGCCTTGATCACGCCATGTATAACAGCAACAACTCCGGTAGATATATCGGCTATAATATTGCCAATGTTTATTGTTGCCTCACCCCAAGTTTTTTGTGTTTCCAGCGCAGCAAGCTGAGCGGATTTCGATGTAACATCGTGCGCCCCCGCTACACTGACCAACATTGCAGTAATGCCGCGTTTGACTCCATCGAAAAAGGAGAGCGAAGATCCAACGCTTTCTAAGTAATCGCCCCAAGCATTTTTCATTTGTGTGGTCGCAGATACAGACGCCAAAGCCAATCCGCCAAAACGATCCTCTAACGCAGACATCAAAACCGCTTGTGCCTCAGCTACTTTACCTGTCTCCACAAAGTTTTTAATTTGCGCTTCCTGTGTGGAATTAAAGGCCACGCCTATTCTGCGCAGGCGCGTGAGACCAAGAGCCGGGTCCGCCAAAGATATGCCAAGAGTTCTTGCAGCGTTTTCTACGCCGCCCATAGATTCGGCAAGGTCAATTACAAGCTGCTGTGCGCGTGGGAAGATATCCCTACTGATGGCATCAAAGCGAAGCAGCTGCAGCGTAACGCCCTGCAGTATGTCTTCGTCACCGAAATTGCTTAGCCTTTGCAGCTCTGAAGCCATATTCTTGAGTTCTTGCGAGGTGAATTCTGCTGCTCTGCCGGTGGACACCAGGGTCGCGTCAAGCTGGCGTGTCGCTTGGATCGCATTCTCGTAGTTTGATATTGCATCGGTAGCAAACTCGATTGCGTTCCGGAATGACACCATCGCTGTGACACTTGCTGCGACGGTCGAAGCGATGCTCTTGAACGATGCGCCCAATCCGTTTAGCTTTGCTTGTGAAGCCTCTGCACCGTCAACCGTTACTCTGTATTTAAGTTCTCCGCTATAATCTGCCACGTTTTCTACTCTCTTTTTCGGATAGTTCTTTTTGGACTTTTGCCACCGTTGCTCGCACTAATGAGATCCCGTCAATGAACCATTGCGGTTGATTTTCCCACGAGCCGCCACGCGGATAGATCGCAAATCCTGCCTCAATTTCATAATGCCACTTAATCAGCCACGCGGATAGCGGACTGATTTTAGGGTAATCCTTTAGTTTTTCGCAGGTTTGGTCTAATTCGCAGTGACGGCACATGGAAGTTTTCATATTATTATCTCGGAATGGATCGGTAGGGTCCGTGCGTAGTAAAACCTCTACCGATCTGATTAGTTTTTTTCATTACCAAGCACCATTTGCGCAACTTTCTCTTCATGCGCACTTACAGCATTGAACATTTGCAGAAGCATCGGATGTTTGCCAAGGTTCTCTTCGTTTAGCGGCTCGTCAATAATCCACGAGTCAATTGCCTTTAGAACGGTGTAGAGCATGTGCATATTTGAGTTTATGTCAATCTTCATGCCTTCCAATGTGTGCGTTTTCGATATGCTGAAGCGCTCGATTTCCGCTTTATCTTGAATCGTCAGAGTATGCGCCTTCGCTACGATCTCACCGTCAATGACGATATCATAGTCGCGCATATCATTCGCCGTAGCGAAACAGTTTTTGAATTTGCTCATTGTTTATCTCCTATGCGTTTGAGATATCAACTTCTGGCACATTGCTTACGCCATCACTTATAATGCGACCTGTGTAGTTAAGTTTGAAGTAATCGCGCTCAACGTCCGGCAGATCAAGCGATGTTGCGATACTGGGAATAATAGCCTGAAAGTAATTTGTTCCAGACATTATAGTTATCATGTCGACATTAATCGTGTCTGGGTCGCTAATGATGCTTAAGTTAATTTCCGCTCCAGCACTGTCGTAATTACATGTGTAGCTAATCTCACCGCCTTGTTTTATGATATGCGGATTGAACAGCGTCATATTATTGGCAAATTTGGACGCATCGGCAGTAAACTCGTTTGTGAATGTTATGGAGAACGTGTCTAATGCGGTAGCCGCATTGCCCATCGCCAAAGTCGCAATTACATCGCCAAACTGAAGCGGTGTTCCGCATCTTCTGCCGGGATCAGTGCCAGTTATTTCTTGCTGAACTTCGCGCTCTACGGTCTGCGTCTCGAATGTCGCCTCAAACTGGATAAGTCCACCCTGTGAGCCGGTAATGACAAGCTGTTGCAATTTTGCGCCCTTTACACGATTAACTTTGAATTTACCTTCAGAGGGGGCATCATCCCAAATCTGATACAGCACAAAAGAAGGGATATCTGCTGTTTTTGCGGGAAACACCATAACCATTGGTTCACGTTCAACCATCACTCCACCAATATATTTTTCGAGGATGTCAAGAGTTGCGTCGCCAGAAACGGTAACGGTTCCCATCGAGGTGGTCTGCACTTCTTCACATGGATGCGATACGGTCAATCCGCTTTTGTATGTCGTTTGAGCAGTGTTGATTGTGGGCGTCATATTGATTACGCCGGAATGCACAAGCAGATCAGTCCATGCCACGCTTCCGACTGCAGGCGTTCCGCTCATCTGTGTGAAGCCACTACCGTAGCTTGTCTCTTTGCCAATAGCGATTCTGTATTGATTTCCAAATCTTTTAGCCATTAGTAGCCTCCATCATATTCGTTGTCATCCGGTTCGATTGCTTCCTCTGCTTCCGGTGCAGGTTCTGCGTCAATTAAGATATCGGCATATGCCATTTTGACGGCTTCTGGATAGTCTCTTGGCTCGCCGTCCAGCAGATACGCTTTGCCATCGTAAACGCCGTAAATGCGCTTACCATTGATTGATTTCATTTTCATAGTCGTGAGTCCTTTATTTGTATTGATAATGTTATTGAACTTGTTTGTATGCTGTTTTGCGGTTGCGCGTCGGTGACATACGGAATTGAGTCGTTGAAGTAAAGCTCTGATAGATTTACCGAATACGCAGTCCCGCCCATGTTGAGATCTTGCATCAAGCTATGTGCGCAAGCAAAGATCAAGTCTTCGTGGTGCTTTGTCTTGGCAATCCCCGTCTGTGAGATAATGTATATTGTGAGCGCATAGTCAAGCAGAACACATCCGCTTGGCACTGGCGTTACGGGCGTGTTACCGGAGCGCAAGAATGCCATTGGCAGGAAATTACCAATAGCGTCAATCTGCTCAGGATAATCCAAACAGCGCTTGATGCCAGCGGCTATTAGCCGGGTGCGGACAATCTCTTTAACCGGTTCTATTTTATTTGTCACTTTTCACCGCCTTGCGAATTTCAGCCGTTAGCATATCCATAATGCGCCGCGCTTGCTCCGATGTAAGGCCAAAATGCTTGCGCTGCGGTTGACCGTTCCCGGTTTGGTGGTATAATGCAATCAATGCGCGCTGGCGATCGCCATAGCTAATATTGGCGTTATTGTTCGTAGCCACGACCACCATTGAGCGGTGCATCTCGCCATTAAATTGTAGATTAACGGGATCAGTAACGCGCCCGGCTTCGCCCTTGTATTTGACGTATTGTGGCGAATATGGAGCGAATGGCATGCCATCAATATCTATGCCTTTCTTGGTTCTGTCTATCATCATGCGTACGGCTTCGTCACCGATTTTTTTCATGGCAGATGCGCTGACCGAAAATCGCAAATTTGTGCGCGGTACTGAGATAGTATCAATCTTCATCTTGACAACATCCCTTGCGTTACGATGCGATTTGGATCTTTTGCGCTGCCATCGATATTGATGTTAATCCGCTGAATCGCGGATCGCAGTTCAGCCGCATATCGGCGCGCGTATTCTGTTGCCTTGGTTTGATACAATTGATTGAATCCGCTATTCGCTAAATCCATATAGATAAGCTCCAGCGCTTTCATGTCAACAGCAATCGCAAGCGCGTCAATGTTGGTTATTGCATCGATAATTTCGGAATCAGTGTATTGGCTCAGGCGATTATAAAGCGCTGTCAATACATCATTCTCAACAACAAGATGCGCAATATCAACTTTGTCTTGCCATGTACGCGAAGCTTGGCACACCGTCCATGCAGACGCGTCTGACAGCGTTCCGGTTTCAATGCCGTTTGCGCCAAAGAGATAAACGCCATGCCCTTCATTGAGCGCAAATGTATCAATGTGCGCATCTCCGGAATCGTAAAGCGCAACAGATACAGTCTGCGCCGGCGGGATACTCAAAAGATTATTCTCTGCCGCAACGGAAGAAAAACCGCCCGTGGCAAGAGCAAATATCCCTTTGGCAACATTATTAGAAACCGAAATCGTAGCCGGTGAATCATTAGAAACAGAGATCAAGCCCCATGATTCTGTATATCCGCCAAGGTTATTGATCTCTTTTTCCCAGCGTGAGATCGTGTCAAGCGTTGCAAGTGTTTTCATTATACATCCTTAAATGTGCGGGGCGGCAAGGAGGAAACCGCCCCGCTTAGGAGGGAGTGTTAGGTCATCACCACATAGGCATCAACTTTCTCAGTAGACTCATTGGCTGTGGTGGTATAGGTTAGCTTAAGGAAACGATAGTTATCCGGGAGCGAATCCGGGATAATCTCTTCTACGATGGTGTCTCCAGCAGCATAAGAAAAGCCAGCTGCCCCAGCTGTTTTGGTAAAGAGCACCTTGTCCAGCGTGTCGGTCGGTGTGCTGGTGGATCCATAGCTGGCTACAATGGTCAATTTATATGTGTTTGCAACAGCGATGTTGGTGTTTGCCTTGACTACAATTTTGGCAAGTCCGCCAGAGTTTCCGCCAAAGTCAACGACATTGGTGGAATCTGCGCTTGTGTTGTTCGGCAGGGCTTGTGCGGAGCTAAGGATCAATTTTTGATCCACGACATAGGAACGATTTTTATAAGCCATTATTTACCTCTTTTTTAGTCCAGCGCAGTGGTTTCTGTGCTGAGGATTGATTCTTCCAGAACGACCGGGATGCCATCCCAATCGGATACTACGGTGTTGTAGCCGGTATCGCCGGGAGCCATGCTTAGCTTGGTGTTTTTAAGCTCTTTAATGTATCTGCGTCCTTCGCGATTCATATACAGGAACGTTTTGCCATCAGCAAGACCCTTGACCGCGTCAATCAGCAAGTCAATCTGTGCAGCAATGGGTTTGTGAGAGCTATCGATTTGGGTGATTGCGGCAACGGACGCCTTCGATGGAGCGCACAGAGCGGCATTTGCCCAGAAGTTAGCTCCGTAAACAAGTTGACGCGCGTTTGTGGAGGTGTTTGCGGTAGGAGCCTGTAATGTGCCACCGCCGACCAATTCGATTTGAACGATGTCGCCATTAGCCTCTTGTGGCATCACAACCTGGGTTTCGCCTTCATTCCAATGCACAGCAAAGATTGATGTTCTGCTTCCGGAAGCGCCGGAAAGCTGTGCAACTACATTGCCGTTAGCCTTGGCGATCTGATGCAATCCCTTGAACGCTCCAGCTACACCGTGAGTAGCATTATCACCATAAATCATTGCCTTTGCAAGTAGCTGTAGGATTGAGCGCATATATGCGGTTGTGCGATTCTTATCGCTCAAGAAGCCCTGAATGCCGCCCCATTTCTTGGCAAGCCCTTTATCAATTTCAACCAGGCGCTCGATAGCCGGGAGTTGAACGCTGCCAAGGATGCTGTTTGACATTGTGGCTACGATTGATCCATTGATTGCGCGTACGGCGGCATCGCCATCATCTGTCTGAACTTCAAACTCATGGCGCAGATAATCACTGCTGAATCCGAATTGTGCCGTTTCTAAAATACCCAAGCTTTTAACCAAGTCGGTTACGATGGGCGCTTGTTCGCTTTGTAGCGAGATAAGAAAATCTCTGATATTCATGTTTTACCTCATGTTTTTTTTTGTAATGCTTTGCCGAAGGTGTATGGTTCTTTGGTTTCGCCGCCACCCGGATTGCTCTTTCGCTGGAAATCCGTTTTGGTATCAGCAGGATCGGCAAATGCTCCCGCTTTTTCCAATACAGAATACAATTTCAGGTTTTGTGCGGCTGTGTCGGCATCAAGCTCTTCGCCTTCTGCCGGGATTGAGAAGTCAGGCATCAGCGCGGCAATCTTGTCTTTGCGCTTATCCGTATCACTTGACAAAATCTTTTGCAATTCTTGATGTTTAGCTTTCCATAGGTTCAGTGTTTCTGTTTGCTTGCTTTGCAAAAGCTCGTCATATTTGATAGCCTTCTCTTTAATCGAATCAAGTTCTGGATCCGCTTTTGTGGCATCCGCCAGTTTAGCGTTAAGCGCATCAATCTGACTTGACATCTCGGCAAGTTTCAATCTGCGCTCCTTTGATTCGTTGTTTGCTGCCGATAGATCAGCAAGCACGGTGTTAGCCTCTCGCTTGGCATCTGCCAGCAGAGAAAGAATGTCGTTTCCCGCATCAGCAGGAAGTGCGTTCGTAATCTTATCCAAGATTTCTTTTAGTGCCATGTTGTCCTCATTCTTTAAATGTTATTGATTTCCAATTAGATACAGCAGTAGTGCTTGCGCCAACTGATACGAATAGAGTGGTGTCGTTATATCTGAGTTCGCCTGCCTTGCCCACCGTCCCGTCAATTCCGCCCTTAAGCGTGGTCTCGTCTGCGGATACGAGCGTTGTGCCCGTGCCGCCAACGGCTACAGTAATGAGTGCATCTGCCGCAGTGTTGCCTTCAATAGCCGCCTTTACCGCATCAAGATCGCTTGTAATTGCGCCTTCTGCAGACGCAAGCGTTACATTGATTGTGCTGCCGTTAACGGACACGGTTTCAGCCGTGGCGTCTTCTTTTGGTTCAATCAAATTCACTACGATGCTATTGCCAGCCGCTCCCTTTGTTTTGGCGGTATAAGTTAGCGTGTTGGTCTCAAATGCCGTTCCCGTTGCCGCGACCGGTGTAGCTGGTGCGTTTTCCGGCATCCGCGCGGCTTTTTGCGAATCGGTTTCAAGCGCGGATAAGCGCGTGTCCTCTTCTTTGCTGAAATACTCGTTTAATTCCGCAACAGTGCGCGTTTCAGGTTTGTTTCCGCCTTGCGCTCTGCGGATTTCAACGGTATCATTGTCATCAATTCTACGATATGCCATATTCACCTCACGTGATCGTAATAGTATTCTTTTGTTATTTGCATAAAGGAATGGCGGCAGTTATATGTCCGCTCCGGTGCGCTATAAGATTCAAATTCGATGCGCTCTTCTTCGGTAAAATATGGCGCATTAGGAAACATCGCATTAACATCCATACCGGTGCCTTCGCGACATACCGGACGCGTAACATCATCTTCCGGACCCTCGTATATCCAAAACAATTCGCCATCATAATTGCGAGCGGCTTCGTATTGCATCATTTGGATAAACTTTGCGCGGCTGGTGTTCACATAGGTGGTAGCATAGCGCACAAGCTGCTTATCCAGTATTGCTTTAACCGATTTTACGAGATCGTTGATGTTCGTTCCGCCAAAAATACTGTCTCCAATAATGGCATGAATCTGGCGCGCCACATCATTGCCGAGATTGCCAATCCGCGCATTCCATAGCGAGTTGAATGCACTTATCGCAGATTGGCTTGTCTGCGTGAATGCCAAAGGAACCGCTCCGGGAACGCTTGACTTTTTCATTGTGCGCAGTAAATCGTTTTCTT
>Ga0209719_1002851_pt1 | contig 16858 bp, 12 predicted proteins | sample AD_JPNAS2_MetaG_FD_184421 | JGI IMG/M metagenome (GOLD analysis project Ga0209719, IMG submission 184421) | Active sludge microbial communities of municipal wastewater-treating anaerobic digesters from Japan - AD_JPNAS2_MetaG (SPAdes) (version 2) | ecosystem: Engineered > Bioreactor > Anaerobic...
AAACTGGAAAAAGTTCTTTCCGAAATGAAGCTCTCCCAAAGCGGGCTCGTCGACGAAAAAACGGGCAGAAAATACCGGGGAAAAACATCCTTATCTGTTGCAGCGTTTTCCGGTAGGGCCGCGCGGGTTTCCCCCATCGCCGGTCCGGAGGACCTGCCTGAAATCGGAGACAGCGGATGCCTTACGAGATAAGATATTTGCCCGTCGAAAATCTGGTTGTAGCCCGCATCGAAGGGGAATTGACCCTTGAGAATGTCAAACAGCTTCATCTGGGATTGTCCGGAGAAATGGAAAAATACGGACTCAAGGGCTGCCTGCTCGAGATGATGGATGTGGGGAATGGGTTGGATACAGTGGGAATATATGAGATACCGAGATTCTACGATTCCGTCGGGACGGATAAATCCGCCATGGTGGCCGTGGTCGCCGGCGAGGAGAACATCAAAAAGGAGGACATTCTTTTTTACGAGACCGTCTGCCGCAACCGGGGATACAATATACGCGTATTCACGGACAGAAACTCCGCGGTCAAATGGCTGCGGAAAGAACAGTCCTGAACCGAAGCAATACGTCATCTACGCCCCAATTTTCCTTGCCCGTTCGGGATTGGCTCATTTACAGTCTTTTCCTGACCCCTAAATCAGATTTTAAGTAAGTTCTTTTCAGTCAATTCCAAATATAAACAGCCTGCTTCACCGCCTAAAATAACCGTCAGAATCCGATCCCAAGGAGGAGAATATGAGCAACAAAGTCCTGCGCAGAATGGTGTTTCTTGCGGCAATTGCATTTTTTGTAATGGCAGGCGCGGCTCAGGCTCAGCAGATGACGGCGGAACAGGCGATAAAAGACTGGCCCGAAGCCGCAAAAGGGGCGGCAGAGCAGATGATAAGCAAGTACGGACAGCCGGAAGGCGTAACCCCGAATATGCTTGTCTGGCGGGAAGAGGCTCCATGGAAAGAGATTATCGTGTACAGGGAGGAAATACCCCACAGCTTTCCGGTGGAGCATATGGATGTTCTGGAGCAGGTCATAATGTATAAGGTGCCGGTTGACAAATACGACGAACTTGCAGAGTTCGACGGCAGCGTAATCGTGGAGAGGACCAAAGGCACAATGGCCGCCCGATGCGATAACGAGGCAGCCAACATTCTGGCCCTGAATCTCGCGAACGATATCGTCACCGGAAAACGGAGCGTTCAGGACGCGCGCGATTATTATGCCAAGGCCGTGAAGACTTTCATGGAACAGAAGAAGATGGATCCGTATATGGAGAAGCTTCAGTTCCAGCAGGAAAAGGATGAGAAGAAGACGCGCGATTCCGATAAATCCGTCGAGAACAAGTAAGCAAGCCTCGATGGGGGTCAGGTCTTTAGGGCCTGTTGCTCAAATAGTCCAGCGGTTTTCCGGAAATTTTCGGTGCGCGGGTGGGGCCGGGTTCCGGACGGCGCCCTTCGACAGAGCTTGTCCTGAGCTTGTCGAAGGGCTCAGGGCAGGCTTTGTCATGGTGAGCTTGTCGAACCACGAGCAGCGGAGCGCCCGTAACGCACCCTGAGGCCGGCCAACCACCACGGCTTTCTCACCGTGCTTCGATTCCGGACGAATGTGCGTTACAGCGGAGCGAGACCCTTCGGCAGGCTCAGGGTGAGCGGCAGAAAAGGCCTGTGCGCCGGGAGGAATCCGACCCGACCGCCGGACATTGAAAGTATAAATGAGTTTATTTGAGCAACAGGCCCTTGATTTTTGACATTCCATCATACAATCTCTTTAGCATCCCGACATATGGATTGACACATACCTTTTTCAGGTATATAGAGGCGCAAGCTGCCGTTCTTTTGCCGTTTAAAAAAGGATAGCCGACTTACGTGGCCGTATGGGAAGCAGTGAAGCCAATATCATCGAGGTGATTTATGCAGATACGCATGAAAAGGCCCCATAATGAAATTAAAGATAAGGGTGTCGTCTTGTGGTTAACTCTTCCGGAAAAAAATCTGGCAGGTTTTCTGAGAGCGGCGGAAAAATTCGGAGTGAGCCGGATCTCCGATACAGTCCCCTGGAGAGATGCGTTTTCCGAATACCCTGATGAAGAAATGCCCGGAACAATTCTCTGCGGCGCCAGGACTAAAGGAGGATTGACCCAGAAACAGCTTGCGGAAAAGCTTCGTTTGAATCAGGGCTACGTTTCCGACATGGAGCGCGGAAGACGCGCCATCAGCAGGTCCATGGCAAAGAAACTGGGAGAAATTCTCAAAATCAATTATCGGGTGTTTCTGTAGCTGCCGCCCCTTATGAATATTGTTTCAAGCATCATGGCGGATCCGATCGGTCGCCTTGAAGATATGTAAAAGCAGTCATTCAGGAAAGGAGGAAGCATGGAACGGATTCTGGTTGTGGATGATGAAGTCGAGATTCTCGAAAGCTTGAGAGAATTTCTCACCTCTATAGACTACGAAGTCCACACTGCCGCCAACGGCTCGGATGCCATCAGGAAGGTCGAAGATGTAAAGCCGGATGTTGTTCTTCTCGATATCATCATGCCGGGAATGGGCGGCTTCGACGTGCTGAAGAAAATAAGGGACATTGATCCTGATATTGGAATTATCATGGCTACCGCCGTAGCCGACGAGGAACTGGCAAAAAGGACTCTTAATCTGGGCGCATACGATTATATAACAAAGCCGTTCGACCTTGGCCGTGTTGAGGAGGTCGTGATGGTCAAAATGGCGGAGCGAAGGGGTTGAGGCGATTACAGGCCGGATCAATGTGAGCAGGCTGCCGGAGAGCAATAACGCTTTTATTGACTGATGTCGGATATCCCGGCGGAGAAGAACGAGAATGAAAGCAAAAAAGCATAACGACCGGCATGAGATCAAAAAAAAGGATTCGCTGCTCTTTTTCTCCCGGACAGGAAAACGGATGAAAAACAGGATGCACCCGGAGATGTTCCGCTCCATCGTCGAATCGGCGGGAGATTCCATTTACCTGGTTGACGGCGATTGCAGATATCTGTTCATCAACAGCGCTCATCTCCTGCGGCTCGGGATGTCGAATGAAGATGTTACGGGAAAATCATACGGAGAATTCCATACGAAGAGACAGGCGAAGGAATTCGAAAGAAGAGTAAACGAAGTATTTGAAACAGGCAAAAAGGCTCAACATGAACATAGAAGCCGAAGAGATCAAAGATATTTTCTCCGGACATTCAGTCCGCTGAAGAACCCCTCCGATGGGGAGGTCATCGGCGTCACGGTCGTATCGAAGGACATCACGGATATAAAGCGGGCGGAAAGCGCTTTGCAGAAAAGCGAGGAGAAATACCGGAGCATCTTCGAGAACGCCGTTGTGGGCATCTTCCAGACGTCTCCGGAGGGAAAGCTGTTGAATTCAAACACGGCCTTTGCACGGATGTACGGATATCAGAATGCCCGGGATCTGGCGGCGGAAATCGAGGACGTCGGAAGACAGCTCTATTCCGATGATCGGGACAGGAGAAAAGTGGTAAAGATTCTTATGAAACAAGGCTCCGTCGGGCCTTGTGAGTTTCCCGTCAGGCATCGGAACGGAAGCATCTTCTGGATATCCATGACGGCCCGCGCAGTCAGGAATTCAACCGGGCGCCTGCTCTATTATGAAGGAATGAATGTGGATGTTACGGAGAGCAGACTCGCTGCGGAAAAGACAAGGGAAAGCGAAGAGCGGTGGCGGCAGCTGTTCAATGCCATGCCGAGCGGTGTAGCCGTTTTGGACGCGGTTGACGGCGGGCGGGATTTTATCATCAAGGATTTCAATGCCGCGGGTGAAAAGATCGAAGGTATACCGGGAAAAGATATCCTTGGCAGGCCGGTGACGGAAGCATTTCCCGGCGTGCGGGCATTCGGCATTCTGGATGTTTTTGAGCGGGTATGGAAGACGGGACATCCCGAGTATCTCCCGGCGTCGCTTTATCAGGACGGGCGTAATCCGGGTTCGTGGAGGGAAAACTGGGTATTCAAGCTGCCGGGAGGAGAGATCGTCGCCATATACAACGATATTACCGGACGCAAACGGATCGAGGAGCAACTGCGGGCGAGCGAGGAGAAGCACCGCGGCATTATCGAGAATATGGATGAAGGATATCATGAGGTGAACCTTGCCGGAAGTTTAACTTTCTTCAACGAATCGTTCCGGAAAATGATGGGGTATTCCCGTCAGGAACTGCCTGGGATGAATTACCGCAAGTATGCGGCGGATGAGGAGAACGCGAAAAAAATATATCAAGCTTACAATGAAGTATATCGGACGGGAAAACGCCTCGAGTGGTTTGAATGGGAGATTGCGCGGAAAGACGGGGCGAAAAGAACACTGATGGTGACCGCGAACCTGAAAAGAGACCGGGAAGGCCGGCCTTCAGGATTCAGCGGGATTGTTAACGATATCACTGAAATAAAGAAAGCGGAGCAGGATTTACGGCAGAGCGAGGCAATTCTCGCCGAAGCCGAGAAGATCGCACACCTCGGAAGCGCGGAAGTGAACTTCGAAACAGGGAAGGTCAAATGGTCGGACGAACATTATCGTATCTGGGGATACCAGCCGGGCGAAGTAAAGCCGAGTCTGGAACTGATGATCAACGCGCTGCATCCCGCGGACCGCGAAATAATGGCGCAGGCAATCGTAGACGAAATCGAAGGGAAAAATTGTCTGGATGTCGAGGTGCGGGTCGTCAGGCCGGACGGAGATGTCAGGTTTGTCCGCTGCATCAGCAATACGCATCGCAGCGCGGAGGGCAAGGCCATGCGGATATTGGGAACCGCACAGGACATCACCGACCGCAAGCAGATGGAAGAGCGCCTGAAGGTCAGCGAAGAAAAATACCGCAACATTCTGGAAGACATGAAAGACGGTTACTGGGAAGTAGATTTGCGCGGCAATATGACATTCTGCAACCCGGTGCTGCCGGAATTCCTCGGTTACTCCGGTGATGAGGTAATCGGAATGAGTTACCGGGTGTACATGGACCCGGAGACTGCGGAGACAGTGAGGGAGTCCTTTCAGAGCGTCTACAGAGATGATAAGCCGAAAATGGCAAGATATAAAATTACAAGGAAGGATGGCACGCAAGCAATAGTTGAGACATCGGTATCCTTGAGAAAGAGCAAGGAAGGAACGGCTGTAGGGTTTCAGGGCATTATGAGGGATATCACGGGTCGCGTTAAAAATGAGCAGGCCCTGAGGCAAAGCAGAGATTATCTGCAAAAGCTGAATGATGCCCTGGGAGACGCAGTCGCCACGTTCAAATTCCCGGACCGGACGATTGAATATGCTAATCGGGCGGCAATGAATGTGTCCGGTTATGCGGCGGATGAAATTTTCGGACGGAACGCCAGGATTCTTTATCCGGATGAGGAGCATTATCTGAAGGTCGGTGAGATAATAGCCGATGCCGTGAAAAAAGGGAAAGAGGTCGTGCGGTTCGAATCGGTCCTGAAGAGGAAAAACGGCGAAACATTCCCCGCCCAGGTTACGGCAACCTTTATAAAGAATGGCGGCGTTTCGAGAATCATCACGGTCAGCCAGGACATTTCATTGCGGCGGAGGGCGGAGGAATCCCTGCGCGCGGCGGAAGAACTCTACAGGACCCTTGCGACGAATTCTCAAACGGCCATATATATTGTCCAGGACGGAAAGATCCGCTTTACCAATCCCTATCTTCTTCAGTATTCGGGTTATTCGGAAGAGGAACTCATGGGAGTTGAAATCGAGAAATTCATCCATCCCGAGGACAGGAAAATGGTCAGGGAAAAGGCGGTCAGGATGCTGAAGGGCGAATTGAAGTCGCCTTACGAGTACCGGATAATAGACCGGTACGGCCAGACCAGGTGGCTCGTGGAAACCGTCGCGTCAATTGATTTCCAGGGGAGAAAAGCAACGCTCGGCGGCACAATGGACATCACGGAAAAGAAATTGCTGGAGCAGCAACTGGACAATACCCGGGAGATGCTGATGCAGTCGGAGAAACTCGCGGCCATAGGCAAACTGTCGGCGGGAGTCGTCCACGAGATCCTTAATCCCCTGAACGTTATTTCCATGAGGCTGCAGCTGTTGGAAAAAACGGAGATACTTTCGGAAAAAGCCAGGAACGCCCTGGAAATCTGCACCGCCCAGGTAGAGCGTATCGTTAAGATCACAAGGGATATCAATCAGTTTTCCCGCATTTCGACACGAAATGTCGTGCAGGGCAATTTCAATGAATCGGCGGAACGAGTTCTTATGCTGATGGAACCTAAACTGAAGACGAATAATGTGACGGTAGAGAGGGCATATGCGTATGATCTGCCTCTCGTGCCGATGGATATATCCCGGATTGAGCAGGTAATCCTGAATCTGGTCAACAATGCTCTCGATGCAATGAGCGGCAGGGAAGGAAAGAAGATCAGGGCATGTACGTTCTTGAAAGAGTCGGACGGCAAAAAGTTTGTGGTGGCGTCATTCAGTGACAACGGAACGGGAATCCATCCGGATGACATGAGAAAAATATTTGATCCATTCTTTACGACGAAAGGTCCGGACAAAGGGACCGGTCTCGGCCTCTCCGTCTCCTATGGAATCATCAAGGACCACAACGGCAGGATATGGGCCGAAAACAATGAATGGGGAGGGGCGAGTTTCTTCATCGAGCTGCCGATTCATCAAAGTCCGGATGCATGAGACCTTGCCGCAAAAAACAATTACGTACAAATCCAATATCGGCCTCCAGTATTGATTTACAGTCTTATTTTGTATATCTTGCCCCTGGAGTGAATTATAAAGAGGAGCCAAGAGAGATGGCAAAAGACCCGGGACTCGGCAAGAAAATCGTCGCGACTGTCCTCAGCGTCAAGGGAGAGTGCAGCGCCGGCCACCAGCCTGGCGAGGCATTCGAGATCAGCTGCCACGATACCGGCGGGCTGTGCGGATTTTTTTATCATGACATTTTTCCGGCCCTCTCCACGTTCCAGTTCGGAGGAAATCTCCCCTGGTGGGAAGGAGATACGATCCAGGTCCAGTGTCCAGACAGTGACAATCTCGTCGTGATGAAACTGGAGCGGTCGGACCGGGAATGAAAAAGCCGCCCGCAATTTTACTGCACCGGATTCTGCCGGCGCTGGCATGCGTCCTGATGCTGTCAGGATGCGCGGGCATTCAGTCTCACGCCCGCCCTGCGCCCGTTCCGGATATCGCGGCGGGTTTCCCGGCCGGTTATCTTCCCCCTGATCTTCTCCCGAACAGCCTGGCCCTGCTGAATCCGCCTCCTGCGGAAGACAGCCCCGCTTTCGCTCTTGACCGGAAAATCGCCGCCGAAGCACTGACCCTGCGGGGTACGCCGCGCTGGAAGCTGGCGGTCGAGGATGCGAACCTGAAATTCCCCCGCGCCGCCGGCGCCTTTGCCTGCGCTGTTCAGGTCCGGATTTCCGAAAAGGAAACGCCGCGTCTCTATACGCTCCTGCGGCGCACAATGACGGATGCCGGCTTTTCCGCTTACTCCGCACAGAACCATTACAAGCGGCCCCGCCCGTTCATCGTAAACCGGGAACCAAGCTGCACCCCGGATGAAGAAAATTTCCTTTCGCAATACGGATCCTACCCTTCAGGTCACACCTCCATCGGCTGGGCATGGGCGCTTATTCTCGCCGAGATCGCGCCCGGACGGACGAATGAAATCCTCGGCCGCGGCCGGGCATTCGGCGAAAGCCGCATTATCTGCGGCGTCCACTGGCGCAGCGATGTGAATGCCGGTTTCCTGGTGGGCGCGGGCGTTGTCGCCCGCCTGCATGCCGATCCCGTCTTTCAGGCCGACCTGGAAGCGGCGAAAGCCGAACTGGCCGCTGCACGCGCAAAAGGGATTCCTCCGCTGCGGGACTGCGCAGCGGAGAGGGCGGCGCTCTCCTTTAAGCTTTTCCCGGACGGAAAATAGTATCAGCCAGGGAGACCCGTTCAAGTTATTAAAAAAGTTTTACGATAATGATCTTGATGCAACTCGGGGTGGACCGTTATGAGCAGGTTTCTTCTTATGCTTCGGCATGGGTTTCTGGTTGCGCCGGCATGCGTCTTCATCTTTTCGGGCTGCGCCGAAATGAAATATTATTACGGCCATGTTCCGGAAATCGCCCCGGGCTTCCTGGCCGGCTATCTGGAAGCCGAATCGCTTCCGAACAGCCTGAGCCTGGTGAATCCCCCCCCCGAAACAAGAAGCCATGCTTTCGAACTGGACTTGACAATATACGGCGCCTCCAAGGGTTTTCGGGGCACGCCGCGCTGGAAGCAGGCTGTCAAGGATACCAATCTCGCCTTTCCCGGAGCCGCATACGCCTTCTCCTGCGCCCTTAACGCACCGATTTCCGAGCAGGAAACGCCGCATCTTTATATGCTCATGAGGCGGGCTATGACTGACGCGGTGCTCTCGACCCGTTCCGTTAAAGAGTTCTATAAACGGCCGCCTCCATTTGTTTTCAGCATGGATCCGACCTGCACCCCGGATGACGAAAAACCGCTTTCCGAAATCAGTTCTTATCCATCGAAACACGCATGCATCGGCTGGACCTGGGCGCTCATTCTCGCCGAGCTGGCGCCCGAGCGCGCCGACATGATCCTCGAGCGGGGCCGGTCTTTCGCGGAAAGCCGCGTCGTCTGCGGAACGCACTGGCAGAGCGATATCGATGCCGGGTTCATAATAGGAGCCGGGGTGGTCGCCAGACTGCTTGCCGATTCTGAATTCCGGGAAGATTTTAATGCAGCCAGGATCGAAATGGCATCCGTCCGCGCAAACGGACTCTTCCCGCAGCACGACTGCAATATGGAAAAGGCCGCGCTGTCGTTAAAACTCCACCCGTCAAGGCATAATCGATAATTAAGGCGAATGTCAAAATTCAAGGGGCTGTTGCCCAAACAGTCCAGAAGTTTTCTGGAGATTTTCGGTGCGCGGGTGGGGCCGGGTTCCGGACGGCGCATTAACAGGTCTTTTCGTCGCCGCTCTTCTCACAGCGTAGCGCCCGTAACGCACCCTGAGTCCGGCCACCAGCTTCGGCTTTCTCACATGCTTTGATTCCGGACGAATGTGCGTTACAGCGGAGCGAGAGAATTGAGCGGCAGAAAAGACCTGTGCGCCGGGAGGAATCCGACCCGACCGCCGAACTTTGAAAGTATGAACGAGTTTATTTGGGCAACAGCCCCTCAAGACCTGACCCCGACTGCAGGCTTAAGGGTGAAAAGCATGAAAGCCACCAAGACAAGGATAGCAAGGTCAATCAGCCATACCCCCCGGTAGTTCCCCAGGAGATCGAAAAGCAGCCCGGCCAGGAAAGGGCCGATGCTCCCTCCCGCCCCGATCAGGACAGTCAGCAGCCCGTATACGGACCCGAGCACGTCCCTGCCGAAACGGTCCGCCGCCATGATCGGCATCATGGGCGCGAGCGATCCGTATCCGAAGCCGAAGATGAGGGTGAACGCCAGCAGGCCTTTCCCGGAACCGGCAAGAAGGAGAACGGCTATGCCCGCCGCCATGAAGAAAATTCCGAGAACGGCCGAATATTTCACTTCTCTGATGCGGTCGCTGAACCATCCGAAAAAGAACTGGCCCGCGAAGCCCGCCATCGCAATCGCGCTGACGGAGGAAGCCGCCGCCAAGCGCTCGATCCCCATGTCTTCAGCGTAAGGCACAATATGGATAAAGACGGACATGAGGGTCATCACGGCCAGGCCATAACCGATGCCGAGCGTCCAGAACCGGGAGTCTTTCAGGAATGGCCTTAATGAGACCGCAGGGGCCTGCAAAGAGACATTTGGACCGTTCCCGCCTGACTGCACGGAATCAGGTTCCGCGCCGTCGGGCAGGAGACCGTACTCCTCAGGCCGGGTTTTTCCGAAAAGGAACTGGCCGACGAGAATGCCCATACTGCCTGTGATAATGCCGAGAGCAATGAACCCCGTCTGCCACGACCAGTTATTTACTATATAACCGGCAACCGGCGTCAGGAGAATAGTCCCGGAACTGATCCCCATGGTCGAAATGCCGATCGCCAGTCCTCTTTTTTTTGAGAACCATTTCCCCACCGACGAATTTCCGACAACGACGCCGAGGCATGCCGAACCCATGCCGGCCAGAATACCATAGACGAAATACAGCTCGAGGGGACTGCTGATGAAGGAGGTGACAGCCATGCTTGCCCCGGCCAGCGCGGCGCCTGCCGTTACTATCCATTTCGGCGCCATCCGGTCGATGAGTTTGCCGATGAACACGGCGCAAAGGGCGTAAGTCAGCATATTGAGCGAGGCCCCAAGCGAGATTATCGACCGGGACCAGCCGAAGGTTTCCGAAAGGGGGACGACAAATACCCCGAAGCAGTAGCGTGCTCCGTAGTTCAGCCCCAGGAGCACGAAAGAACCCGCAACTACATACCATCCCCAGAAAATGCTTTTTTTCTTTATGGCCGCGCCCAACCTTTCGAGGGGCAGTAATGAATCCTGCATGGACCCGCCCGTTGTATAAGCATGCCGGGTTTTTGTCAATGACAAGGCTGAGCCGCAATAATGGGAGGGTTCAAGGGTCACGCTGTTTCCAGTGGACTTGCCAGGGACTAAGCGCCTTATAAAACACTTGGTCCCTTGGACCCTTGACCTCTGGAAACATTCCCGCCCGACCTTTACGAACGGGGGGGTCTGTGTTATATTTCAATAGATTATGAATAGAACAAAACCACTTGTTAAAAAGCCTTCCGGATCAGTTTTCCGCAGGAGCAAGCAGTTCCACAGAAGGTCATCCCCCCGCAGAGAGAGGGCGCCCTGGAAGATGACCCCCGGAGCCGAGCCGGTTCTCAGGGGCGTTTTTTCCAGAATAGGGAGACCACCGGAGGAACCGTTTATACCCGACGCTTTCCAGCTCGAAGCGCTGGAAGCGGTCAGGCGCGCGGATTGTCTCGTTACAGCCCCCACCGGAGCGGGCAAGACCTGGATTGCGGAAAAGGCCATTTCAGCCGTCTTCGAGCGAGGCGGGAGATGCTGGTACGCATCCCCCCTGAAGGCGCTGTCGAACGCAAAATGGGTGGAGTTCGGCGCCTCGTTCGGACCCCGCAACGTGGGCATTCTGACGGGAGACACGAAAGAGAACGTGGATGCGCCGGTAATCGTCGGTACGACCGAAATCCTCCGCAACCAGCTGTACGACTCCATGCATCGCGGGGAGAGCCTGGATTGCGATCTCATTATCCTCGACGAAGCGCACTTCCTCGGCGACGAGGACCGGGGCGTGGTCTGGGAAGAGATCATGATATACCTGCCCGGCAGAATAAACCTGCTTCTCCTTTCGGCAACCATCGGCAATGCCGATGAAATAGCCCGCTGGCTGGCTTCCATCAGGGGAAAGGAATGCGTCGTCGTCCGGGAAGAGAACCGCCCGGTTCCCCTCTACCCGCTTTTCCTCCATCCCTCCGGCCGCCTGATGCCCCTGGTCGCCAAAAAGAAGCTTTACGGAAAAATCGAGGGTTTTCTGAAAGACCAGGCCGGCGGAGCAGGAAGGAGGAGGCAGACTCCCCCCTACGGAGACATCATAGAAGTCCTGCGGGAATACGACCTCCTCCCGGCGATTTTCTTTCTCAAATCGCGGTCCGACTGCGATGCGGCCCTGAAGGCGTGCAACAACGGCTGCGAGCGCCCGGACGGATTCGATTTCGATCGTGACATCTCCGGCCTGTTGGAGCGGTTCCCGTATCTGTCGAACCATAAACAGCTCTTCCCCCTGCGCAGGGCGAGAGTAGCCTCCCACCACGGGGGCCACCTGCCCGCCTGGAAGTTCATGGTTGAATCGATGATGAAGAGCGGAAGGCTGGATGCGATCTTCGCTACTTCCACGGTCGCCGCGGGGGTGAACTTTCCTGCGCGCACCATCGTTCTGTTCAACTCCGACCAGTTCAACGGGAGGGAATTCCTGCCGCTTAACGCCACCGAGTTTCACCAGATGACCGGAAGGTCCGGAAGAAGAGGCCTGGACAGGATCGGTTTCATGCTCGCGATACCGGGACCGTTCATGGACCTGAAGCACGTCCGCGGCCTGCTGTCCGAAAGATCAGATGACGTGCTGAGCCGGATCCGCAATGATTTTTCGATGGTCCTCAACCTCCTGCTCTCCCACTCGCCGGAGGACGTGCGGGTAATATTCGAGAGGTCGTTCGCCTCGTTCCAGTCGCAGGAGAACGGGAACGGGTCCCGCGGGGAAAGCGCGCAGCGCCTGTGGAAGGACTTCCAGAAGCACCTCTTTTTCCTGAAAGCGGAAGGATTCGTCGACGCGCAGGGCCTCCTCACGGAGGACGGTGCGTGGGCGTCACGGCTGAGACTCGACAATCCCCTGCAGGTTGCCGAATGCCTGAGGCGTGGAGCCTTCCCGGAGAGCGACGAAGCCCTCCTGGCGGCCGTCGTGGCGCTGTTTGTTTATGACGGGGACGAGGACGCCGCCCCGAGCAAAAGAGAAATACCGCGGCGGCTGAGGCGCGCTTACGAGAGGACGCTGGCGACACTGCGGCCCCTGCTGGAAAGAATGGACGACGCCGGGTTCGACACCGGTCCCCTGCCCCTGTGGGCCGCGATGGCGATCTACTTCTGGTCGCGCGGGATGGAATGGGAACGGCTTATCGAAAAGACAGGGATGGCCGACGGCGATCTCGTCATGCTGATCTCGCGCACCGCCGACAATCTGCGCCAGATCGCGTCCCTGTCCGACGCCCACCCCGAAATCGCCAAACTCGCGGCAAGGGCCAGGGAAACGATCCTGCGGGAACCGGTTGTCTTTACTTGAAACTGAGTTTCTGGTTTCTAGCCTCTGGTTTCTGGTTTTCTTTTCCAGAGCCAATCGGTTAACAAATCTGAAATCGTCATTCCCGCGGAAGCGGGAATCCAGTTTTCTTCTAGTAACCTGCCAATCTTTCTCGCCTCATTCCAAACAAAAAAAGGGACTACCTGATCAAGGTAATCCCGATTTCTGGCGTCCCCACAGAGATTCGAACTCTGGTTGCCGGCGTGAAAGGCCGGTGTCCTAGGCCTCTAGACGATGGGGACTCCGCAATATGATGCCTTACATAGAAAAACAGGGCTTTAAGCCCTTGAAAAGCGGGTTTATAACTATTTGAGGCCGGTCTGTCAACCAAAAAAGGTTTTATTATTCTGGACTCTCACATATTGTGTCAGAATTGGTGCCAACGCAAGTATTTCTGGGCAAGTTCCTTTGAGTGACATGTCCTCAGGCGAAAAATGGATAGGGTATTTCAGAATTTAATTGCCCTATCCTTCGAGTACCTCAGGATAAACTCCGGCGGGTATCCGGACGCCGTCCCCGCGGAAGCGGGCACCAAAACAAAAAACTGGATTCCCGCTTCCGCGGGAATGACAATTTTCGGATACGCTGCACTGATTGATTCGAGGATTTCATTCGTCCGATTCTACCATCGGGCAGCTTCTCCACCGCATGTCTTGCACGTACCCCGCAAGACGAGACAGCGCCCTTCCATTTTTCCTTCCCGCAATTGAAGTATAGCCATTTGTCTCCGATAAGAAGCCCCTCTCCAGGAACTCGTAGGCTAAAAGAGGCTTTATCTATATCACTTGGTGACATACCCTCACAAGTCGTTTCATCATTGCTTTATTATTGACAACGCGAGCAAAAGGTGTTTCGCTATTGTCAAGGGTTGCTGAACAGATCCAGCTCATAAATTTCAGAACGCGTCTGAGGGGCTCGGATCAGAGTCCTTCAGAAACCGCCTCCAGACTGCAACATCTATCCTTTTCTTAAAGCCCGCAGTTTCATTTTCCGCTCACCTTTATTAAATAAATCCAACAAGGAGGTTTGCCATGGGAATTCTATCCTGGATCATAATGGGGTTGGTCGTCGGTTTGCTCGCAAAGTTAATGATGCCGGGCAAGGATCCCGGAGGGATCATCATCACCATCCTGCTGGGAATGGGAGGTGCTTTCGTTGGGGGGTTAATCGGGTCCGCGCTGGGGTTTGGGACGGTAACAGGGTTTAATATAGGAAGTATCCTGCTGGCCGTCGGCGGGGCCGTCCTTCTGTTGCTCCTATATCGCAGCTTCGTCAAAAGGAGGCGTGCCGTGTAGCTCACAGTCGGCCCCTCCCGACCGCAGGCGAATAGGCTTCCTGCCGGGGGGACGCGGTGCGGCCAAAGGAACCCCTGTGTCAGGCCATTTCCAGATTCTTATCCTTTTCCAGAAAAAAGGGCAGACCTCAGTCTGCCCTTTCATTTTAAAACTGAATGCCTTTTCTAGAACAGATACGACACCGATGCCCCTGCCGAGAAATAATTGGAGTATTGCCCTTCGACATTCACGATAAACTTTTTGTCCAGGACCAATTCCGCCCCGGCAAAGCCGCCGAGCTTGGATTTATTCCTGGCGGTTGCCGAAGCCGTGCTCGTCCCGGTTTCCTCCCAGTACTCCCCCGGAGGAAGGTCCATCTCTATTTTCGTCCGGGAGTAATAAGCGAAGGGGCCTGCATATATTTTTGCCGCGGGCGCGATCTTCGCCTGGAAGGCCAATCCGGCCCTGATATCCCAGAAATTCTTCATCTTCATATCGATCGGCGTTCGGGTATCATCGGGAGCATCGTTCGAAAAGACAGTATCCGAGTAGTCGGAAAAAACGTACGACCCCTGGACGATCGGGCCGACCCCGAAAGTGCCCCCCAGGGGGAAATACATTTTCATTCCGATCGTGCCGAACGGCTTCCAGTTGCTGTCGAAATCCAGCGTCTTTGCATCCGAGACTCCGATCCGCGCCATGACCTCCGCATTCGCGAAGCTCCTGGCCAGTTCGATGTAAGGCTGATTCTGCTTGATTTTCAGATCGACCGATTCAAGTTCGAATTTTTCTTTCGCATGCCAGTAGCCGATCCCCACCCGGTATCCGGACCCTTCTTTTGGAGCGGGCTCCGGGGCGCCGAACGGGCCGAATGCAGCGGCCATGCCGGTCTGAATGAGAAACGCGATGCCGAAGACGACAGCCAAAACCAATTTACAGGTCTTCATAAAACTCCTCCTCAGGAATAAAGAAAATGAACAATCGGCCCCTTCTCCCCGCTGGAATCGGATTCTTATTAGAACTCTCTTCATGCAATTGTCAACAGTTAGATGGTAATGGGTTATGGGTTTCGGGTTTCAGGTTACGGGTTATATATGATGGGCGCCATAATGACTGACTTCTCCTGAGACATCTGATCATATCCAGACAAGGGGAGAAGCTTTTCGCGCTTTACGCTTCAGCCGGAAGACTGAAGAAAAAGGTCGCCCCCTCTCCCACTTTCGATTCCGCCCAGACCCGCCCGCCGTGCATATTCACGATCCGCTGCACAATGGCAAGTCCTATCCCGGTTCCTTCGAACTCGGAGGGACTGTGAAGACGCTGGAAAATCCGGAACAGCTTGTCCTTGTACCGCATGTTGAAACCTACTCCGTTATCCTTCACGTAAAACACGATTTCGCGATCCTTCAAAAGTCCTCCTATCTCTACTAATGCCCGCTCGCGGTCGCGGGTATACTTCAGGGCGTTGTTGAGAAGATTGGCGACGAGCTGTTTCAGAAGCGTCCTGTCTCCGGACACAGGGGTAATCATTTTATGTACCTGTATCCAGACTTTTCTTCCCGGGTAGGCGGGGAGAAGCTCCATCCACGTCTGCCGGAACAACTTTTCCATATTAACCGGTCTTTTACTGATAACGCACTGGCCAAGTCGGGAAATCGCCAGGAGATCGTCGATCAAACGGTTCATCCGCCTGGCATTCTCCCGGATAACATCGAAACGGCGCTTCAATTCTGCATCCATCACCTCGCTGAAATCCTGGAGGATCATACCGGAAAAACCGTCAATGGCCCGGAGGGGCGCCCGGAGGTCATGGGAGATCGAATAGGAAAAGCTTTCAAGCTCCCGGTTGATTTCTTCGAGCCTCCTCTTGCTTTCTTCCGCTTCGGCGGCCCTGCGGCGTGCTTCAAGGGTAATATCCTGCAGCTGCCGCTCATGCACCTTTCTTTCCGATATATCGCGATTCACCCCGCGGTATCCGCGCAGCGATCCGTCTTCGGCCAGAAACGGAACGGCGTTAGTTTCCAGGATGACCTTGCGGCCGTCCCGGTGAAGATAGGTAGCGGTCATTGCCTCAATTTTCTTCCGTTTCGCCGCGCACCGCAGGAAAAATTCTTTCAAATTCCCGGTTTCGTCAGGAGAAAGAAAGTCGGTTGGAACCTTTCCGATGACGTCCCCGGGGGAGTAGCCGAGAATATCGGTGATATTGGGGCTGACGTAAGCAATGCGCCCGAGCTCGTCCGTTTCAAAAATCATGTCGCCTACCGTTTCGACAAGATCCTGATAGCGTTTTTTGCTCTCCCGGAGGCTTTCTTCCGCCCGGACGCGATCCGTGATGTCCTTTATTCCTCCTATATGCCCCACGAGCCTCCCGTTTTCATACTGGAAATAGATCGTGTCCTGAACGATCCGGTAGTGCCTGTCTCCGTGGAGGACGCGGTAAACGAACGTGTGGCTCTGTTCCCGGACGGCCAGAACTTCTGAAATTTCGGATTGCAGCCTGTTCCTGTCCTCCGGATGGATCAGCCCCGTCCACCATTCATAGGAGGCGTTGTCGGGCAGGTCGCGGCCCAGGAAAGCCCGCAATCCGTGCATGGCCCGGATTACGTGTGAGTTAAGATCCACGTCGTATACAATTATATTGGCAGCCTCGGTCGCCAGGCGGAATCGTTCCTCGCTTTGCTGCAGCATAGCCATGGCGGCTTTCTCCCGCTGATTACGTCTCCGGCCGGTCCCTCTCTTTTCCTGCTCTCTCATGTTATTTCTGTTTTCC
>Ga0209719_1002856_pt1 | contig 16851 bp, 16 predicted proteins | sample AD_JPNAS2_MetaG_FD_184421 | JGI IMG/M metagenome (GOLD analysis project Ga0209719, IMG submission 184421) | Active sludge microbial communities of municipal wastewater-treating anaerobic digesters from Japan - AD_JPNAS2_MetaG (SPAdes) (version 2) | ecosystem: Engineered > Bioreactor > Anaerobic...
AAAGATTATGGCGATAAGTTTTTTAAGTTCTTAGTTACTTTTCATCCAAGTAATCTTCCGGGAGAAATTGCTGGTCACGGAGCTAATGATGCATGGGCGACAAAAGAAGCAAAAAAACTAATTGATGAATTAAATATTCCTTATGAAAATATTTTGGTCTCTTCTTTTGATATTGATACCTGTGTTTACCCAAAGTATTTTAGTTGTTTAACATATTATTATTTAACAGTTAAAAATCCCCTAAGGACTAGTTTTCAGCCAATTCCGTTATACTTAAATAATATCTGGGAGACCCCATCTATTTCTAGGGTTTTTTCTTTTTCTTCTTCTTTTTGGCATACAATGAATCAAGAAAGGCCGGATAAACTAATTACGTTTTCTTCTCATTCTATGCCTTTTAAGGCGCTTAGTGATGTTGGTTTCAAGCAGAAAAATGTCATATCTGATGATTCAAGAATATTTTGGCAATGTTTTTTTGAATACGATGGTGATTATAGGACGGAACCACTTTATTATCCAGTATCAATGGATGCTAACTGTGCCGAGGATTTAAAAACAACTCTTAAAAATATTTATAAACAACAAAAGCGATGGGCCTATGGGGTAGGGGAAGTTCCTTTTTTTATCTTTGCTTCTATAAAAAATAAAAAAATACCATTAAGAAAAAAGCTATCAATGGGATTTGATTTGATAGAGGGTCATATATCGTGGGCTGTTTCTGCAATTTTAATTTTTGCTCTCGGATGGTTACCATTATTAATTGGTGGTCCAGAGTTTTCAAAATTACTTTTGTCATATAACTTACCAAAAGTTACTGGATTAATTTTAACAATATCAATGTTTTGTATTGTTTTTTCCATTTGGATAAGTATGCTTTTGCTTCCACCTAAGCCCGCTAATTATGGAAAATCAAAAAATGTTTTAGTTGTTGTAGAGTGGGTTATGATTCCTTTTGTGATGATATTTTTTAGTGCTTTGCCAGCACTTCATGCTCAAATGCACTGGTTATTTGGAAAGTATATGGGTTTTTGGGTGACTCCAAAAGTTAGAAAATAATTATTCCAGGTGTAGCTTTTCCTCAAACGCTTCAAGGCGTTTTTTTAATTTCTCATTTGTGACAGGAAAAACTTCCTCAGAGGCACTTCTGGCTTCTCTAATAATTTCTAAATTATTTAGAGAGGACATTACAAAGTCGGGTATGCCCCATTGTCTTTTGCCCATAAAATCACCGGGACCTCTTAGTTTGAGATCAATTTCGGACAACTTGAATCCGCTATCATATTTTGTCATTGCTTTCATTCTTTCAATAGTTGTCTTGCTTTTTGATTCCGTTAATAAGAAACAATAGGATTGGTTTTTTCCTCTACCAACGCGTCCTCTAAATTGATGAAGTTGAGCTAATCCAAATCTATCAGCACCTTCAATCATCATAACAGTTGCATTAGGAATATCTATTCCCACCTCAATAACTGAAGTTGAAACAAGTATATCAAATTTTTTATTCTTGAAATCTCTCATTATTTTGTCTTTTTCTTTTGGTGTCATTTTTCCATGAAGCATATTTACTTTCAAATCAGGAAAAACAATATTTGAAAGTTTTTCGTATTCAGCGATAACGGACTTTACTATTATTTTTTCATCTTCTTCTGCCTCTATTCGGGGACAAATTATAAAGGCCTGATGTCCTTTTTTAATTTCTTTTCTAATGAAAGAGTATGCTGTTTTTTCTTCATCAATAATTTCTGTTTTTACTTTCTTTCTTCCTTTTGGAAGAGTATCAATGATTGATAAATCTAAGTCGCTCCAGATTGTTAAAGTAAGTGTTCTAGGGATTGGAGTAGCAGTCATTGATAATAAATGGGCAATTTTATTTTTTGGTGATAATGCCGCTCTTTGTTTAACGCCAAATCTGTGTTGTTCGTCAATTATAATTAATCCTAAATCGTTAAATCTCACTTTGTTTTCTTTTGTTTTTGTTTGGGTGATTAATGCTTGAGTTCCAATTAAAATATCAATTTCTCCTTTCTCTGTTTTTTCCAATAGTTTCTTTCTTGATATTTCAATGGTGTCATTTTTTAATTTTTTAGAATAATAAAGATCTGTTTTTCCTGTTAAAAGACCGATATTAATATTAAAGTTCTTTAACAAATTAAAGAATGTTTTGAAGTGTTGTTTTGTTAATATTTCTGTTGGAGCCATTAAAACAACTTGACGCTTTGCTTTAACGGTGTTAATCGCCGCAATTGCACTAACAACCGTTTTTCCTGAACCAACATCACCTTGCAATAATCGGTTCATAGGGAAGTTTCTTTCCATATCTTTGATTATTTGCCATGAACATTTTTTTTGAGCAGGCGTGAGCTCGAAGGGAAGAGAGTTAATGAATTTTTTAATTACTGGCAAGTTAATTGGTATTGCTGGAGCACTTTCTTTTCTTAACTCTTCTCTCTTTTTCATATTCAAAAGAGAAATTAAGAATAATTGTTCAAAAACAAACCTTCTTTGTGCTTGAATAATATCTTCATTGCTGTCAGGAAAATGTATTTTTTCTATGGCTTTTGGCAAAGGCAATAGATTATAATTTTTAATAATTTCTTCTGGTAATGTTTCAGGTATTTTGTTTTTAATTTTATCTATTATTGATTTTAAGACATATCTTATCCACTTAGAAGTTATTCCTTTTGTTTCAGAGTAAATCGGAACAATTCTTCCTGTGTGAATGTTTTCTTTTGATGATACTTTTTCAAAAGCAGGGGAGACCATTGAAACACTATATCTGTTTATTCTTATTTTTCCACTAAGCATTATTTCGTCACCAATTTTTAATGATTTAGCCAAATATGGTTGATTAAACCAGACCACTTCAATTGATGCGGTATCATCTTCTATTAATGCTCTAACAATAGACATTTTTCTTTTCTCTTCTTCAATGCTTTTAATTGTTCCAGAGATGCTATTAACTTCATTTATTTTAATATCCTTAATTTTTGATACCTTAGAAAAGTCCTTGTAATCTCTTGGAAAGTTATACAAAAAATCACCTAAAGTTTTAATCTTTAGTTTTTTTAATCTTTTTTGGTAAGCAGGCCCAATGTTTGGAATATTCTCAACCGGAGTTTTCATATGTGCCCTTAAGAGGAGTCGAACCTCTATTTCAAGCTCCGCAAGCTTGTATTCTATCCATTGAATTATAAGGGCTTTGACAAAATATCAATGGTATTATACAAGATATACGGCTTCTTTACAATTAAAGCCGAGGTGTGTAATGAAAGAAGAGTTAATTTATCCGCGGTGTTATCACCCAAAGGATTTATGGAAGCAAATTGAAATTATAAGTCAATTTATTCCTGTTGAAACGAACGAAAACTTTATTAAAAATGCAATGGAAGCATGTCTTCCTGATGGTGCAGAAGCACTGTTTGTTATTCCTAAGTTGAGGAGTAACTATACGAGAGCAACCTCTGAAGCGTTGAAGATCATCGAAGAAAAGAGAAGGTTTCATTGTCATGTTGAAATAAAAAGAAAGAAATTTTGTCGAGAAGAAAAGACAATTAAATGTCTTGACATCTTGTCAAGAGCTCAAAAAGATGCGGGAGATATAATTATAATTCCTGCTCAATTTGGAGCGAGGCATCTTGGTAGGTCAGTTAACTTAGTAAGAAAAAAGATGGCTTCAAATGAATTTGGCCTTGGCGCCTATGAGGTAGCATGGATGCTAATTACTCATAATGAAAGAGAGAATGTCATTAATAAAGTTCATATGGATTGTCCAGGGGACACCTATTCGGCAATTTATAGTCCATATTTTGACTATGTTCAGAAATGGATGGAGCTCGCAGCGAGAGAGTCCAAAAGATCAGTCTATGACACTGGATCTGTAACGGGCTTTCTCACAAATGGGAGAAGAGTTTAATACTTCTCTCTTTTTAATTTTTATTGTAAGATAACAATATGGCAAAGAAAAAATATTACGCATACAAAATAGGAAACGAAGAGGGGATATTAGAAACTTGGGATGAATGTAAGAGGATTGTTTCAGGTAAAAATAATGCAAAATACAAAAGTTTTGAATCAAAAGACCAAGCAGAAAGATGGCTTCAGATGGGGGCTGATTATTCTCTAAAAAATACCGCAGTAGATGATGGAATATATTTTGATGCCGGAACGGGATCAGGTATGGGCGTAGAGGTAAGTGTTACTGATAAAAATGGTAAGACATTATTAAAAAATGGAGTTAATGAAAGAGGTAGTTTTTTAATTAAAGGAAATGTTACTAATAATTTTGGAGAATTACTTGCTTGTAAACTTGCATTAGAAATTGCTCTTGATAAGGGTTGTAAGAATATTTTTGGGGATAGTAAATTAATTTTAGAATATTGGTCAAAGGGCTATCTTAAAAAAGATATACCTGAAGAAACCAGAAAATTAGCAGAAGAAGTTAAACAATTAAGGTATACTTTTGAGAAGAGTGGAGGAAAAATGAAATATATTTCAGGAGGTAGTAATCCAGCTGACTTAGGGTTTCATCAAAATTGACAATACATTCTTTTTATTATACCATTCCACCATACGGAGGGATGCCAGAGCGGCCGAATGGGGTAGTCTTGAAAACTACTGTGGGGAAACTCACCGGGGGTTCGAATCCCTCTCCCTCCGCCAGGTGGTGTGTATTTGAAAAAATCCGAACTGATTTTGCGACCATTGGCTCGGCGGGCGGAATTCCCCCCAAACCCTCTTTCTGCTCGCCTCACCCTGAAGCGGAAGCGAAAAGAACGATTTCAAGTTTTTCTTTGGCGACTAAACAATATGTTTTTCCGCCCAAACATTTGTACCGTTATTCACACCATAAAATGCTTCCTTCTTGCTCAAAATATTTCTCGCAGTCACAAATCTTTTTTGGCCTTTTGCCACTTCTTCATCAAAGTTAGTTTCTGTGGTGTATAAACTTGGGAATTTTCCTGAAGTCGTACTTGTCGGATTGGCTGGGTCGTAAATATAAACTTTGTTGCCTTGTCTGATAATAATAAAACTATGTTCTTCGGAAAATTCCTCTTCTCTATTCCATAAAACATCGCCACTGAAATAAGATGAAGAAATTCCTTCTTGTTGCAAATATCCTTGCGCTAACGCCGCAATTTCAGCACACTCTGCATTATTTGCATTGAATATATCACTTAGTTTTAATTCTTTGCCTTTTTCGCTGTAAAGTTTTTTTCTTGCTTCAGAACTTTTTGGACTATCAGGGTATTTTTGTTCAAATTTTTTCGTAAAAGCAAATAGTTCAGCAAAAAGTTTTTCATCCACTTCAATACCCTGAGAAGTCAGCCATTCTCTTAATTTAGGTAAGTCATATTTAATCGCTACTTCATGTGCTTCCTGAAAAAGTTCTTGAAATTGTTGAAAATCAACCTCGATTTTAATGTTCGCTTCCGAAGAAAAGATACTTTCACCGCCAACAGGAATGCGATCGCCTTCTTCAAATTTTGAAATTTCAAAACAATGACCAAAAAGTTGTTTTATCTTTTCTTCTTTTTCTACCTCGGGTCGTTTTTCTAGAGTTGGCGTTTGTTCTTCTGGATTAAATTGTGGCGGTCCTTCAAAATTTGGCATATGTTTAAATTATTTTAGCAAATCTTCTATGGCAACGCCCAACGCTTTGGCAATTTTCGCCATAGTTTGGACACTCGGCTTATTAACAGTACCAACTTTCGACCTTCATAAGTGTTGTGTATTTTATATCCGCTTTTTTAGCCAAATCATCTTGGGTAAGGCCAATCTTGGCGCGTATTTTCTTGATATTTTCGCTGATTGTCTTTCCACTTGTCATATAAATAAAGTTTTGGTAGTATTATAGTATATAAGATTATTACCCTTATTGTTATACTACCAAATAATCGGATTTTTTCAAATGCACACTGCTTTAGTCATATGCATATATAAGAATTAATTATTACTTAAAAACTATGTTAAAATATTTAAATCATGGCATATCTACACCCATAGCAATTGGGATTATTGTTGTTTTAATCTTTGTGGTTGGTGGAGGAATTTTAGCTTATCAACATTATTATATCGCAGAATCGGAAGATAAACTTACCTCGGAAGAACTTGCTCAAAGATTATCAGAGTGTGAAAATATACAAGACTATTCTGACCAGAACGTTTGTTATGAAAATTTGGCTATTGAAGCAAATGATCCGAGTATCTGTCCGGATTATTCTAAAGATTGCGTAATGAAGATTGCGATAAATCAAAAAGATATTACTATATGTGAGAAAAAATATGACAAAGCTTGGTGCATGGTCATATTTCCAAAGTTATTACAAGAGTCTTCATATAGGCAAAACCAACAATGCTATATACAACCTATTCCCATTGATATAGGTTATAGACATGGAGCGCAGTCGGAATATGATTACAGTTATCCTAATGTCTATGATAATGGTGTAAATGATTATCCAGAAGATATAGTGCCGGAATCAGCCTTTCGTCACATTTTATCAATTCCTTTTAACGTTAGTAATGCTATCTTACGAGTCTATGATAGTAGAAATAACACTGGTTTTATACGGTTAATCAAATACTCTCCTTTGAATAATTCATCAGAACTTGTGGGAGACATAATATCAAAAACTGGAGGAAACTGGGGCGGGATTTATATGCCCATAGCAATCTCTAAAAATGATAGTCATATTTTACTTAAAGCACAGATGGGTTCTCCGGGGGCAGGGGGTGGCTCTATTACAATGGGATATGCCTATTTGTCTTTGGGTTCTGTCAAATATGATGATTGTGGGTATTTAGACCCTGAAAAAATTGCAAACCAAGTCTATTTTTATGATAATTTTTCAAAAGCACTATTTTATTCTGAGGAGAAAAATGTACCATCGAGCGAAAGACCAGGCCCTTATTACAATTCCGCAATCAAATTTATAAATATCATAACAGCTGAAACTAAAACATTATTAGAGGAATCGAACACAATTTATGAGATTATAGACATAGATGAAAAACTAGGAGTGGTGAATTTCAAATCCTGTCCATGGCAAGCGTATAGGTTTAGCTGTCCGGATTCAGATAGGTCTAGATCTATAGTTCTTCCATAAGATGGTGGGTTTTTTGTTTTCTTATTGGCGGGGCTTCAAAATATGACATTTAGATGTTAAAATATTTAATAATCTTTGAGATAGATCTTAATACATAGATATGATTAAAAAAATAACATTATTATCTTTATCAATATTATTTTTAAGCACATCTTTTGCCAGTGCTAGTTTTTGGGACGACATTAAAGGAATGTTTAATCAAGAACTTTCTGGTTATGAATGTATTATCACGGTTGATAATAATAAAATTAGTGATCCAGAATGCTTAGAATACATTCGAAGAGGGCATATGTGTCAAATTACTGGCAATTATAGTGGGGGCATTCCTAGTTTTTGTTCAACAACATGCCTTAAAAGGTCTAATATACCAGCAAGATGCGCTAAAGTTGATGTTCAAGTATCTTCTTTTGCTGGAGAAAAAAAGAGTGCTCCTCAAATAGATAATATTATAGAGAATATAAAAATACCTGAAATTGATATTCCTGAGATGGAAATACCCGAAATTGATATTTCTAAAATAGAAATACCTTTTCTTAATCAAAAAATAGAGGAAGAGGAAGAAGAATATTTGTGTGAAATTGATGAGAAGTGGAACGGAAAAGAATGTATCGCTGATAGAGTTCTTTTGCCTAATGAATATGAAGTTATGTATAGCCCAAAGGGCGATAAAATAATAAAATTTGTTGATACCTATGGACAAGAAAAATACACAAGAGATGGTAAAAATTACTATGATACCTATGGAAAGGCCTCAACAAATAATATTTTAACTTCAACTATGAATAATATTAAAGAAGTGCCTGGTAAAATATGGGATTTCTTTTTCAAAACAAAATTAGAAGACAAAGACAAAGAACTTCAAAGAGAGGTGGGAAGGGAAGTTTTTAAAACACTTAAAGATGATAAAGTTGAAAAGACTGAAGAAAAATATGCAGAAATAGTGGGGGACATTGCTAGTAGTTTTTTGCCTAAACAAGTTAAAGATCTTGTGACTGTTCCAGCAGACAGTATTAAAGAATTTGCTAAAGAAGCAAAAGAAACAGAGTTTACTGAAGGAGTAATGATTTATATTAAAGAACGAGAAGCGGGAAGTACAATAAATCAACTTTATCAAAATACTCCCGAAGAATTAATCTATGGTGGAATTGGTGGGGGAGTTGCAACTGGATTAAATGTTGAATATCCTAAAGCACTATTGTTTTCAAAATATGAAGAATCATATCAGAGATATATGATAGCTAAAGAGTTAGGAAGAGTTGATTGACGATAGGACATGAAAGATATATTCTATAATAGGTGATAGTGATGTTTCTTTTATTGAAAAGACACATATGGAATAAAAGAATTCTTTTATTCTGGAACAGATTATGGATAAGGAAAGACGAGTTTCATTCTTCCCTTGATCTTGATATTGAGGCGGTCTCAGTAATGAATGAAGAAGAAAGAAAGGATTATTTCCTCGATTTAAACAGAAGAAGAACAAAAGCACACAAAGCAGATTAATAATTATAATCTGTTCTTTTTTATTGGCGGAGAGGGAGGGATTCGAACCCTCGAGCCGTTTTCACAGCTAACACCTTAGCAGGGTGCCCCATTCGACCACTCTGGCACCTCTCCATTAATGAGGTCATTCTATACAAAATAACCTTAAAGGTCAACTTATTTCTCTTGCAACTGTTACTCCCCAGACAACACTTGCCTTTGATTCTTTTAATTTTCTTGCCACTTCTTCCATTGTTGAGCCGGTTGCATAGACATCATCTATTAGAATTATTTTTTTGTTTGAAACATCCCTAGTTATTAAAAAAGCATCTTTAATGTTTTCTTTTCTTTGTGGTTTTGTTTCTTTTATTTTTTTAACACAATCAAATAGTGGTATTTTTGTTGCTTCAGAGATTATTTTTGCTATTTCTTCTGATTGATTAAATCCTCTTAATCTCTTTTCTTTATTTGATAGGGGAATAGGTACCAGAAGAAAGTCATTACTAATTTGGCAGTCAATAACTTGAAGATGTTTTATAATTAAATAAGCAAGAGGGATAGAGAGTTCTTTAATGTAAGAGTATTTTAGTTTGTGAATTGCTTTTTGAACAATTTTATTTTCAAAAGATGTTGCCGAGAAAACTTTATCCAAGTTTCTTTTTTTGCAACAATTACATTTATTCTTTTTTTCTAATTTTTCACAAAGACAATACTGAAAATGATTTACTTCTATTAAAGAGAGGCAGTCATCGCACAAGAAAGACCCCTCTTTGTTGCAATTTATACATATTTTAGGAAACAGTATATCAAATATTTTTTTCATTTCTATTATATTAAAAATGTTTTAAGCGAATGTATTTGGCAGATTAATTAAGTTAGTTATCTGTCTTTTGTGTATAATAATAGCATCTCATTTGGAGTTTTACCATTAAGAGCGATGCCGTAGATGTCAAATCACTTGCCAAGTTTTTAATAGTTGATATAATTAAGTAAGATAAATAATTTTTTAGTTTTTAGTGAGTAAAATTAATATAATATGTTTTTTATGAACAAGAAAAGATCAATAGGGTTAGGCATAGATATAGGGACGAAGGTGATAAAAGCGGTGGAAATTTCTAAAAAAAATAAGCAGTTTTTTCTTGAAAACTATGGAGAAATTGATTTAGATTTTGCTTGCGAATACTTCTTTAGATCCTTTAATAAAAAAGATTTCAATCCAGATGTTGAGAATATTTCAAAAGCGTTAAGTGAGTTGCTAAAAGAGGCTAAATTTAAAAGTAATTTTGTTGTGTTTTCTTTGCCAGATTTTTCAACTTTTTTTGCTACTTTTGAAATGCCCCCGATGTCAAAAAAAGAAATAGATAGTGCAATCTATTTTGAGGCGAGAAAATACATTCCATTACCATTATCAGATATTGTTTTAGATTGGCAATCAATGGAAAATAAAATATCAGAAAAAGATATTAATAATGTTTTAGTTATGGCTGTATCGAAGAATACAATAAATAACTATCAAAAAATAGCTGAAAATATTGGGTTAAAACTTTCTGCTGTTGAGCCAGAAGCAATATCTCTTAAAAGGTCTTTTGATATTAGCAGTGATGAGAATGTTTGCTTGGTGGAAATAGGATTTCAAAGTACTAATATTAGCTTAATAAAGAATGGTTGCATGGTGATGAGTTTTAGTTTTGACTTAGCGGGGAAAAACTTAACAGAAAAAATCGTTGAGGCGTTAGAAGTTGAAACTTCTATTGCTGAAAAACTTAAAAGAAAATATGGATTAACAAATTTTGAAAACTTTTCAGGTCTTGATATTCTTGAACCAATTGTTTCAGAAATATCAGAAAAAATTGGAAGAGTTATAAGTGAATTTGAAAAAAAAGAAAAAATTGTTGTTCCCAAAATTATATTTTCTGGTGGGACATCTTTGATGTCTGGATTTTTAGACTATTTAAATGATAAAATTAACAGTAATCGTCATAATAAAATTATTTTAGAGTTAGGAAGGCCCTTTGATAGAATTAATTATCCAAAAGAGCTTGAAGAGAGAATGGTTGATATTAATGCTAACTATGCAATCGCGTTAGGAGAAGCTTTAAAAAATTTTGATAAATAATTTAAATGGAAAATAAAAGTAACGTTATTATATCATCTTTAATAGTAATTATATTAATTTTCAGTATTTCTTTCTACTTGTTTATTTCTTTTGTTTCTTTGCCTCAAAAAGAAAAAGAAATTGAAGAGTTAAATCAATATATTGAAAAATTTAAAGATGATGATTATGAAAATAAAATGATTGAGGTATCTAATGCTATAAAATACGTCAATGACTATATGATTCTTTTAGAGAATAAAAAAAATGCTTCTAATTTTTTAAATTTCTTTGAGTCTTGGGCGCATCCAGGAATATCTTATAACATTAATTTAGATTTTTCTTATAATAAAGCAATGGCTAGAGGGGTAACTGATAATGTTGTAAAATTAATGGAACAAATTGCGATTTTAGGAATTCAAGAAAAAATAAAAGAATATGAAATTTCGGATGTTGATATTGCCATCGATGGAAAAACACAGTTTAATTTAACTTTTTATTTTTCAGAAGAATTGATTAAATAAATTAAATGAAAAAACAAGAAATCAATTTAATATTTTATATATTAGGCGTTATAATTATATTTTTTATTAATTATTTTTTTGTTTTTCCTGAATATAATTTATTAAAAGAAAAAAATAAAACAATTAAAAGTCTTTCAATTGATGAAGAGTTTATCAAAAATTATTATGATGTTGTTAATAAAAATTTAGAAGATTTAAATAATGCTAAATGGGGTAGTAAAAAAAATATATTAGAGCAAAACTTTGATAGCTCTCCCTTCTTTAGTTCTATAGTCAAGGATTTTTTAAGAACGAAAGCTCTTGAGAGTGGATTAATTGTCTCAGATATTTACGTTAGTAGGCCAGTAATTATAGCAAACTCAGAAGAGTTATATAAAAGTGAATTAATTGGACCTGTTAATAAAACAAGATTTGAGCTCTCATTGGAAGGAAATTATTTTGCTTTTAAGAACTTCATTTCAGCTATTGAAAAGAGCTCTAGAATAGGATCGATTGAGAGCATTAGTATAGACAAAAATCATAATTCAAATCAAGAAATTACTAATGACCTTTTATTTAAATTATCAATAGATTATTATTCATATTAAAAAAATGGAATTAAATTTTGAAAAAGAAAAAAATACTGATATTAAATCATTGATTAAAAAATTTAAGCCAATAATTTTTGTTCTAATTTTGGTTATTGTTTTGTGGTTTGTTTTCTTAAATTTTTATTTAGATGATGAATATTCATCAAGTTTTAAATATGATAATTTATATAATCAACAACAAGAAATAGAAAAAATTGTTAATTTTCTGAATTCAGAAGATTTTAATAAATTAGTATTTACTCCTAATCCAGCTATTTTCAATCCAATTCCTGTAGAAAATATTAGCCCATTTCTAATTAATAATAATAAAAATCCGTTTGTTGTAAATCAATAAAAGTATGGAATTAATTAATAAATTTATAGAAAAAAATAACTTAAAGGAAGATGAGGCTGAAGAAATAAGGAATTCTTTTAAAAACTTCAAAGGAAGTGAAGAAAGTTTTTTATTAAAGTCTAAATTATTAGATGAAGGTGGAATTTTATCGCTAAAAAAGGAGATTTACAAAATTCCTTATTTTGAAAAAATAGATGTACTTCAAGTGCCTAGTGAGATTCTCTCAATGATACCAGAAGATTCTGCGCGTTTTTATAAAATAATACCACTTGGTATTAATAAAGGTGTTTTAGATGTTGGAATGGTCAATCCTGAAGATATTAAAGCAAAAGAGGCCTTAAACTTTTTATCAAAACAAAACAAAATAAAATATCAACCATATATAATTAATGAAAATTCTTTTGAGAATTTATTAAAGCAATATAGAAATATCACGAAAGAAGTAGGTGAGGCATTAAGTAATTTAGAAGAAGAGTTGAGTGCTGGTGATAGTGGTGTAGATTTTTCTAATATAACTGATAAGCAAAAAAAAGAAAAATTATCAGAAGATGCCCCAATTATTAAAATGGTTGCTGTCATTTTAAGACACGCAGTAGAAGGATCTTCATCTGATATTCATATTGAACCAGAAGAAAAACAATTAAGAGTTCGTTTTAGACTGGATGGAAAGCTTTATTCTTCCTTATTTTTACCTATATATACGCATAGTTCTATTGTTGCTAGGATTAAAATTATTTCAAATTTAAGAATAGATGAAACAAGAGTGCCTCAAGATGGTAGATTTTCAGCTAAAATAGATAATAGGTCAGTTGATTTTAGAGTTTCAACCTTTCCTACTAAATTAGGAGAGAAAGTTGTTATCAGGGTTCTTGATCCATATGAGAATTTGAAAACGTATGAAGAAATAGGACTTTCTAATGTTAATCTAGAAATAATAAAAGAGGCGATTAAGGATCCTTTTGGTTTGATATTGGCAACTGGTCCAACAGGATCTGGAAAAACAACAACACTATATTCAATTTTGAAAGAATTAAATAATCCTGATGTTAATATCGTTACATTAGAGGATCCTATAGAGTATTTTATTGATGGAGTTAATCAATCTCAAGTAAGACCTGAGATTGGATATGACTTTAGTCAAGGATTAAGATCTATAGTAAGGCAAGACCCAGACATTATTATGGTTGGAGAAATAAGAGACGAAGAGTCTGCTTCTCTTGTAACACATGCCGCATTAACTGGTCATATTGTTTTATCAACACTTCATACTAATAATGCTATTAGCACAGTTTCTAGGTTGATTGATATGAAAGTCAAGTCTTTTCTTTTACCATCAACATTAAATATTATAATTGCTCAAAGGCTAGTCCAAAAATTATGTCCTCATTGTAAAGAGAAGGTAAGGCCGAATAAAGAAGTAGAGAATGTAATAATTGAACATATGGAATCCTTACCAGAAAAAGTCAAAAAAGTTTTCCCGATGCCTAAAGAGATTTTTATTTATAAAGCAAAAGGATGTCCTAAGTGCAATATGAAGGGAGAGAAGGGGAGAATAGGAGTTTTTGAGATTTTAAGGATGACAAGTGGATTGGAAAAAGTAATATTAGAAAATCCTTCAGTAGTTGAGATAGCAAGAGAATCCAAAAGACAAGGGATGGTAACAATGAGACAAGATGCTATAATGAAAGCGTTAGAAGGATTAATTACAATGGAAGAAGTTTTTAGAAATACAGAAGAACAAAAAAATTACGAAAATGAATCATAATTTATATCTAAAAAATATACTTGATACTGCGATTAAAAATAATGCTTCAGATATCCATTTTTCAGAAGGTTATTTTCCTGTATTTAGAATAAATAGAAAATTAGTTTTTTGGGAAAAAGAAAATATTATTAATGCAGAAGATTGTAAAAATATCATATTTTCTTTGATGACAGAAGAACAAATAGAAGAATTTTTGAAAGAGAAAGAAATTGATTTTTCTTATAATTTTGAAGGAAGAGTAAGATTTAGAGTCAATGTTTTTTTTCAAATGGGAGCGGTTAGTGCTTCTTTGAGAATGATACCTCAAAAAATTAAGACAATTGAAGAATTAAATTTGCCATCTAGAATTTGTAAATTTTTTAATTATTCTCAAGGGCTTATTCTGGTGGTTGGACCTTCAAGCCATGGCAAGAGTTCAACTTTAGCAGCGATGATAGAAGAAATTAACCATACTAGATCTTCTCATATTATCACAATAGAAGATCCGATTGAGTATGTTTTTAAAAAATCCAAATCTCTTATTAGTCAAAGAGAGCTTGGAATGGATACAAAATCTTTTGCGAGAGCAATTAGATCTTCTCTTCGTGAAGATCCAGATATTATTATGGTTGGGGAAATGAGAGACCCTGAAACTATAGCGGCGGCAGTTACTGCTGCTGAAACAGGTCATTTAGTTTTTGCAACACTACATACTAATTCAGCGGCTCAAACGATTCATAGGATTGTAGATAGCTTTGAGGGATCTCAGCAATCTCAAATAAGAGCGCAGTTAGCCGCTTCTCTTGTTGGTGTAATTTCCCAAAGATTAATAGATAGTGACAGTAATGGCGTTGTTCCTGCGTGTGAAATACTTTTTAATAATCCAGCTATTGCGAATGTTATAAGAGAGAATAAAATATATGAAATTCCTTTAATTATAGACACTTCTATTGAAGCAGGTATGATATCTTTAAATAGATCATTGGCAGAATTAATTAAAAGTGGTAAAATAAGCATTGAAAAGGGATTAAGGTTTTCTAATAATCCAAAGGAGCTTAAAAAAATAATATGAAATATTCTTATCAAGCAAAAGATATTAGCGGGAAGAAAATAAAAGGAATTATGGAAGCAAGATCTAAAGAGGCTGTTTTAGATTTTTTGGCAAGTGAAAATCTTTTTCCTATAGAAGTTGTAGAGGGAGGGGAAAAGACTGGTAAAGACGTAATGAAACAAGAAATTACTTTTTTTGAGAAGATATCTCCAACAGATGTCGCAGTTTTTTCTAGGCAATTAGCCATTATGTTAGCATCAAGTGTTCCTCTTGCAGATGCCATAGAGGCATTGGGTGACCAAACAAAAAAAGCTTCGTTTAAAAATAAAATATATAAAATCTCAAGAGATGTTAGAGAAGGAACTAGCCTTTCAAAGGCCCTAAGTAAATATCCTAAAATATTTTCTACTTTTTATGTAAATATAGTTAAATCGGGAGAGGTTTCTGGTAATTTACCAAGTATCTTAGAGAAGGTTGCAGATCATTTGGAGAATGAAAATGAAATAAAGTCAAAGGTTTCAGGAGCGATGGTTTATCCGGCAGTGATTTTAGTTATATTTATTTTAATTTTCGCAGTTATAATGATATTTGTCATTCCTGGTTTAGTCGAAGTTCTTCGAAGTGCCGGACAAGAACTTCCTATCGCAACGCAGATTATTATTGCAATATCTGACTTTTTTGTTAATTATTGGTATATAATTTTATTAGTTTTAGTTGGAGGGGTGATACTTATTACTAATTTTTTAAAAACAAAAACAGGCAAAGAATTGTTTGATAGATTAACTATAAATATGCCGATTATAGGAGGTTTTTTAAAAGGTCTTTACTTGTCACGTTTTGCAGAGAATTTTTCTACTCTTATTGCCGCTGGTATAACAGTTAACGAAGCCCTGGAAGTTGTTGCTGGATTGATAGATAATAGTGTTTATAGAGATGCCATATTAGCTGCTCAGAAGAAAGTTGTAAAAGGAGAAAGTATAACTTCTGCATTAGAAGATAGGCCGAATATTTTTTCTCCCTTATTTATTCAAATGATTAGTGTAGGAGAAAAGACTGGAAAACTTGACACATCTCTTGATAATGTAGTAAAATTCTACAAGAGGGAGACAGATGTTTTTGTTAATTCATTATCAAGTATTATTGAACCAGTATTAATTATAGGTCTTGCGTTAATGGTAGGATTCTTAGTTGCTGCTGTTCTTCTTCCAATATATCAGGTAAGTACAAGTGGGGGAATATAACAAATAATAAGTAATAAAAATGATAAAAAACAACAAAAAAGGTTTTACATTAATTGAGTTGCTGGTAGTTATTGCCATCATTGGTATTCTATCAGGAACAGTTATCGTTTCAATGTCAGGAACTCAAGAGAGTGCAAAAGATTCAAGGATTAATTCTGCTTTAGGGCAAATGAGAACGGCTGCAGAGGTATATAAGTTTAGCGATGGAGGGGGAAAATATACGGGTTTCGACTCAATGGATCAGGTTGTTCTATTATTAGCAGAATTAAAGGCAAATGGTAATGGCGGGTTGGATGCAGTAAAGTTAATAGGTGATGATTCCTGGTGTGCTCATCAAGTTTTAAATTCTGCTGGAGCAGGTAATAGCTGTATTGATTATAGGGGCTACACAGCTAGGGGAAATTATTCATGCAAAGAAGTTAGTGGTCAAAACATTTGTGCTGCTAATTAATAAAAAATATAACAAATAATAAGTAATAAAAAAAATGATAAAAAACAACAAAAAAGGTTTTACATTAATTGAGTTGCTGGTAGTTATTGCCATCATTGGTATTCTATCAGGAACAGTTATCGTTTCAATGTCAGGGGCTCAAGATTCTGCTAAGAATGCTAGAATCGAAGCAGGTATGGATCAATTGAGATCTGTGGCTGAGGTTTATAGATTACTAAAGGGTACATATGGTAATG